>Ga0302347_1002826_pt1 | contig 16589 bp, 11 predicted proteins | sample PhyWR1_FD_202178 | JGI IMG/M metagenome (GOLD analysis project Ga0302347, IMG submission 202178) | Leaf surface microbial communities from wheat plants in UC Gill Tract Community Farm, Albany, California, United States - DLSL W.R1 (v2)... | ecosystem: Host-associated > Plants > Phyllosphere >...
TCCAGAAGAACGCAGCATAGCGTTGCCCGCGGGTCACCGGGTTGACCTTGTGCAGGCTGGTGCCGGGGTACAGCACCAGGTCTCCGGCAGCCAGCTTGATCTGCTGCACGCCATAGGTGTCCTGGATAACCAGCTCGCCGCCGTCATAGCTGTCCGGGTCACTGAGGAACAGCGTGGAAGACAGGTCGGTGCGCACCCGTTCGGCGCTGCCCTTGGGCTGGCGCAAGGCGTTGTCGATGTGGAAACCGAAGTTGCCGCCTTCGCGGTAGCAGTTGATCAACGGCGGGAACACCTTGTGCGGCAAAGCCGCCGACATGAAGCGCGGGGTTTTCCACAGACGGTCGATCAGCGCAGTGCCTATCTCCTTGGCCAGCGGGTGGCCCTCCGGCAACTGCAGGTTGTGCTTGGCCTTGGCCGACTGATAGCCAGCCGTGATCTTGCCGTCGGCCCAGTCGGTCTGCTCCAGCGCCTCGCGGATACGGGCCAGTTCATCAGCCTCGAACAGGCCGGGGATGTGCAGCAGCATGTCGAAGTACCGTCAGGAAATCCAAAGGAGTCAATGATATTGATTCCCTTTTGCACTTCACAAGCCCCATTCGCCGCTTAAGACGTTTCAGCTTGATGAAACCGTAAAGGCAAATTGTAAAGATTGTAAATTCTTCACGAATGGTAACGAATCTCAATTGTTAGTCACAATTGCTTACATTAGTATCCGCCGCCACAACACCTTGGGGAAGGTCCTTAGCAATGCGCCAGTACGTACCATCTGCAGTGAGTTCGCCACGCCTGATCGTCACCGCTATCGGTGTAGCGGTATCTGCTGTATCGACTGCTCAGTTTGCTCACGCAGATGATCAGCTGGGTGATTCCGTCATTTCGCTGGATGCGACCAGTGTCAACGCGGCGCAGGATGCCACCAGCTACAAGGCTGACACCGCCAGCTCCAAGAAATACACCGCGCCACTGCGTGAAACACCTAAAAGCGTTACGGTGATCCCACAACAAGTCATCCGTGACACAGGTGCGACCTCCTTGGTAGATGCCCTGCGTACTACACCTGGCATCACCTTCGGCGCCGGCGAGGGCGGCAATCCGGCTGGAGACCGCCCAATCATTCGCGGTTTCAACGCAGAGAGCGACGTCTTTATCGATGGCATGCGCGATGTTGCTTCCCAAAGCCGGGAAATCTTCAACGTTGAATCCATCGAAGTGGCCAAAGGCCCTGGTTCTGCATTCACCGGTGCCGGCTCAACGGGCGGTAGCCTGAACCTCGTTACCAAGAACGCAAAACTGGGTGACAGCTACAACGGTGGGTTCACCTGGGGCTCAGACCAAACCAAACGCACCACACTGGATCTGAACAAACAGCTGACCGACACCTCCGCCTTCCGCCTGAACCTGATGAAGCACGAGGCCAACGTCGCCGGTCGTGACGATGTAGATGTGAGCCGCTGGGGCGTGGCTCCCTCCTTCGCTTTCGGTTTGGGCACCGATACCCGGGTAACAGTGGGTTACTACCACCTGAAAACCGACGACATGCCGGACTATGGTATCCCGCTTGATCGGAGCGCCACGCGTAGCAAATACGATGTAGATGGCCCGGCACATGTTGATCGCGATAATTTCTACGGTTTGAATGGTCGCGATTATCGCAAGACCAGCAACGACAGCGGCACGATCCGTATAGAACATGACCTGAACGACAATCTGACGCTGTCCAACAGCTTCCGGATGTCACGTTCGACACTCGACTACATCGTAACCAACCCGGATGACAGCAAAGGGAACGTGGCCAATGGTACGGTCTACCGCTCTACGAAGAACCGCAACTCGACGTCCAAAGGCTGGGTGAACCAAACCGACCTGAGTGCCAAGTTCGATACTGGTTTCATTCAGCATAGCCTTGTAACGGGCCTTGAGTTCAGTTACAGCGACACCCATAACCGCGGTTATGTCATTACTTCGGCAGCTGGCACGGGTACCGTTTGCAGCCCGGCGCTGCTGGCTTCGGGCGATTGCACGAGCCTCTATGACCCTTCTCCCGATGACGGCTGGTCTGGAACCATCGCTGATAGCGCTGCATTCACTGACACCGACACCAAGACCAGCGCTGCTTATGTATTCGACACACTCACCTTCAATGATCAATGGTCGCTGAACCTTGGCTTGCGTTACGACGATTACCAGACAAAATCGAGCGGCTACAGCACGGGTGGTCGTGGCTCACTCCCAGGCGACTTCTCTCGGGAAAACAATGCGCATTTGTGGAATTATCAGGTCGGCGTAGTCTACAAGCCGCTGCCTAACGGCAGCATTTACGCTGCATGGTCGACTTCCAGCAACCCGTCGGGGGAAACCAGCGGTAACGGTGGGCTGGAACTGGCAGTCAACAACAGCAACCTCGATCCGGAGCGCAACCGCAACTACGAGATCGGTACGAAGTGGGATTTCTTCGACGACAACCTGTCGCTGACCGCTGCCTTGTTCCGCACCGACAAAACCAATGCACGGGTCACCGATCCTGACAATGCGACCTATCAAGTACTGGATGGCGAACAACGTGTACAGGGTGTGGAGCTTACGTATGCGGGTAACCTGACAAGCAAATGGAAGGTCTACGGTGGCTACACGTATATGGAAAGCGAGATCGTGAAAACCTCGACCGCAGCGAACGAGGGCAACCACATGCCTAGTACGCCGCGAAACAATTTCACCTTCTGGTCGACTTACGACATCATTCCTCAGCTGACTATTGGTGCCGGTGCCACCTTCGTTGACTCGCGATTTGGCGACGAAGCCAACTCAGTCGAAGTGCCTTCCTACTGGCGCTACGACGCCATGGCGACCTATCGTCTGACTAAGAATGTAGACCTGCAGTTGAATGTGCAAAATTTGACTGACAAGCGTTACTTCGATCAGGTGTTCGCTCCGCATTACGCGCACGTAGCGCCCGGCCGAACTGCGCTCATGAGCGCTAACTTCCACTTCTAAGGAAGTCACCCCGAGCCCCGTTCATTCCAGTGAGCGGGGCTTTTGCGTATCAAGGCATAATGCACGCCGCGCAGGCAGCGGCAGAAACACAAGGTGATCATGTGGTGAAGAAGACGCTGTTCCAATTGCACTGGTTCTTTGGCATCACCGCTGGCCTGGTGCTGGCCGTGATGGGCATCACCGGCGCCCTGTACTCGTTTCAGGAAGAACTGCTGCGCGCATTCAATGCCGACGTACTCAAGGTAGAAGTCCGCGCCGAAGGCGTACTGCCACCGGCCGAACTGGTGCAGCGCGTCGAAGCCCAGCAACACGACAAGGTGTCGATGCTGTGGGTGGACGTACGCGAAGGCAACGCCGCACGCATCTTCTTCATGCCGGCACCGGGCGAACGTCGCGGCGAGCTGCGCTACGCCGACCCCTACACCGGCGAACTCAAGGGTGAAGTGGCCGGGCAAGGCTTCTTCAACCTCATGCTCAAGCTGCACCGTTTCCTGGCCATCGGCGACACAGGCCGGCAGATCACCGGCGCCTGTACCCTGATGCTGGTGTTCTTCTGCCTGTCCGGCTTGTACCTGCGCTGGCCGCGCAAGGCGCTGGACTGGCGCACCTGGCTGACCTTCGACTGGGCGAAGAAAGGCCGCGCCTTCAACTGGGACCTGCACGCCGTAGCCGGTACCTGGTGCCTGCTGTTCTACCTGTTGTTCGCCCTGACCGGCCTGTTCTGGTCCTACGAGTGGTACCGCGAAGGCCTGAACAAGCTGCTGGCCGACGCGCCGGCCGCCGGCCAGCAGCAAAAGCGCGGCGAAGGCCGTGGCCGCCACGGGCCGCAAAAGGTCGACAAGAACGCGCCGCCGCTGGTCGTCGACTACGATGCCATCTGGGCCAACCTCAAGGACGCCGCCGGCCCAGGCCTGGCCGCCTACAACCTGCGCCTGCCTCCGGTTGGCGGCCAGCCGGCCAACCTGTTCTACCTGCTGGACAGTTCCGATCACCCACGCGCCTTCAACACCCTGGTACTGGACCCGGCCACCGGCCAGGTGAAAAAACACGACCGCTACACCGACAAGTCCTTCAAGGCCCAGCTGCTGCAAAGCGTCTACGCCCTGCACGTCGGTGAATACTTCGGCCTGCCGGGACGCATTATCGTCACCATCGCCAGCCTGACCATGCCGCTGTTCTTCGTCACCGGTTGGCTGCTGTACCTCGACCGCCGCCGCAAGAAGCGCCAGGTCCGCGCAGCCCGCGGCAATGTCACAAGCAACACTGGCAGCAGCGACAGCTGGCTGATCGGTTTTGCCAGCCAGAGCGGCTTTGCCGAGCAGCTCGCCTGGCAGAGCGCCGGGCAGTTGCAGGCGGCCGGCCTGCCGGTGCAGGTACGCGCCTTGGCCGATCTGGCGGAAAGCGACTTGCGCCAGGCGCGCCGCGCGCTGTTCGTGGTCAGTACCTTCGGCGACGGCGAAGCGCCCGACAGCGCCCGCGCCTTCGAACGCAAGGTGCTGGGCCAGCCGTGGGCGCTGAACAACCTCAACTACGCCCTGCTCGCCCTGGGTGACCGCCAGTACCCGCACTTCTGCGGTTTTGCCCGCCGTCTGCAAGCGTGGCTGGGTGAGCGCGGTGCCAGCAGCGCGTTCAGCCCGGTGGAAGTGGACAATGCCGACCAGGCAGCCCTGCAGCAATGGCAGCAGGAGCTGGCGCAATTGACCGGCGCCCAGCCAGTGGCCGCCTGGCAGCCGCCAAGCTTTGGCAACTGGTCGCTGGTGCGCCGCGAACTGCTCAACCCGGGTAGCCAAGGCCAGCCGGTGTACCTGCTGGGCCTGCAACCGGAGCAACCCGCCAGCTGGGAAGCCGGAGACCTGGTGGAGATCCTGCCGCTCAATGGGCAGCCACGGATCGACGCTTTCCTCAACGGCATGGCGCTGGACCCCACTGCCCGGGTGCAGGTGAATGGCCTGGGCGAAACGCTGGCCCAGGCCTTGGTCGGGCGACAGTTGCCGACGCGACGTGATCACCTGATCGGCTTGCAGCCGCAAGCGCTGGTGGACGCACTGGTACCGATCGGCAGCCGCGAATATTCGATCGCCTCGATTGCCAGCGATGGTGTGCTGGAACTGATCGTGCGCCAGGAGCGCCACGCCGATGGCAACCTGGGCCTGGGTTCCGGCTGGCTGACCGAGTACCTGCCGCTGAACGGCACGCTAAGCCTGCGCCTGCGGCGCAACAGCGGCTTCCACCTGCCGGAAAGTGCCGCACCGATGATATTGATCGGCAATGGCACTGGCCTGGCCGGCCTGCGCAGCCTGATGCGGGCGCGGGTGAATGCGGGCGAGCAGCGCAACTGGCTGCTGTTCGGCGAGCGCAATCGCGCCCATGACCTGCTGTGCGCTGATGAGCTGCAAGGCTGGTTGGCCAGCGGCGACCTGGCACGCCTGGACTTGGCGTTTTCGCGGGATCAGGCCGAGAAAGTGTATGTGCAGGATGTGCTGCTGCAGCAGGCCGAGGAATTCAAACGCTGGGTGGCAGATGGCGCCTGTGTGTATGTCTGCGGCAGCCTGCAGGGGATGGCTGCGGGAGTGGATGCGGCGCTCAACGGTTTGCTTGGCGAGGCGGTTGTGCAGCAGCTGGTCGAGGATGGGCGATATCGGCGGGATGTGTACTGATCTGTAATAGATGTAGTTGGCCCTTTCGCAGCACAAGGCTGCTCCTACAGATGCAGCGCGTAACCTGTAGGAGCAGCCTTGTGCTGCGAAAGGACCGGCCCTGCTTTAGTGCAGCTCGAAGGTATCGGCATCCAGGTTGGCCGGGAACTTGGCCCGGTACGCCGCCAGCTCCGCCGCCCTCAACACGACGGTGAACACCCCGTCGGCCTCCCCCGCGCTGAGCAGGCTTTCACCCTGGAAGTCCAGCACCTGGCTATCGCCGGAATACGCAAAGCCCTTGCCATCGGTGCCCACCCGGTTCACCGCAGCCACAAAGCACAGGTTTTCGATGCCCCGCGCCGGCAGCAGCCTGTTCCAGTGCTGCCGGCGCGCCGCTGGCCAGTTGGCGGTGTACAGCAGCAGGTCGGTGTCCTGGGCGTCGCGGCTCCACACCGGGAAGCGCAGGTCGTAGCAGATCAGCGGGCGAATCCGCCAGCCCTTGAGCTCGAACTGCACCTGGCGCTCACCCGGTGTGTAGTGTTTGTGCTCGCCGGCCATGCGGAACAGGTGGCGCTTGTCGTAGTGCAGGATCTCACCGTCCGGGCGCGCCCACAGCAGGCGGTTGCGGTGGCTGCCGTCGGCGGCCTGGATGATCACGCTGCCCGTGATCACCGCGTTACGCTTCTTCGCCTGCGCCTTCAGCCATTTGTACGTCGGGCCGTTCTCCGGCTCGCACAGGCTTTCAGACTGCATTGAGAACCCGGTGGTGAACATTTCCGGCAGAACCACCAGGTCCACCTCGCCCACTTGCTCCAGCAGCACCTCGAAGTGTGCATAGTTGGCTTCGCGGTCGTGCCAGGCCAGGGTGGTTTGCACCAAAGCGACTCTCAGGTTAGGCAAGGTACTTAGATCGCGCATAATTTTTCCGCTGCCTGGCGCAGCGTCTCCTCTCGTTTGGCAAAGCACAGGCGTACCAGGCGTTGCTCGGGGATGGGTTGCTGGTAGAACACCGATACCGGGATGGTCGCCACGCCGTGCTCGCGGGTCAGCCACAGCGACATGTCGACATCATTCAGGTCCGGACGGATCAGCGAATAGTCCACCAACTGGAAATACGTACCCGTCGTGCGGGTGAAGCTGAAGCGCGAGCCTTCCAGCAAGCCGCAGAACAGGTCGCGCTTGGCCTGGTAGAAGGCTGGCAGTTCATCGATATGCTCGGGGTGCTCAGCCATGAAATCGGCCAGGGCGCACTGCAATGGCGTCACGCCGCAGAAGTTGACGTACTGGTGCACCTTGCGCAACTCGGCGGTCAACGCCGGCGGGGCGATCACGTAGCCGGTCTTCCAGCCGGTAACGTGGTAGGTCTTGCCGAACGAACTGACCACGAAGGCCTTCTGGTACAGCTCATCATGGGCCAGCACGCTGGCGTGGCGCACGCCGTCATAAACCAGGTGCTCATACACTTCATCGCTGACCAGGTAGATATCGCGTTCGGCAATCAACCGGGCCAGCTGGTCGAGGTCTTCACGGGTGATCAACGCACCGCTGGGGTTGTGCGGCGAGTTGAGGATGACCATGCGTGTGCGCGGGCTCAGGGCGTCACTGAACTTCTGCCAGTCGATACGGAAGCTGCCGTCGCTCAGTTGCACATGCACGCAACGTCCACCGGCCAGCTCCACAGATGGCTCGTAGCTGTCGTAGCAAGGGTCGAAGACGATCACCTCGTCACCGGCATGGATCAGCGCCTGGATCGCGCAGAAGATCGCCTCGGTGGCGCCGGGGGTGATGGTCACTTCCTGGTCGGCATCCACCTGCGCGCCGTACAGCCGCGCGACCTTGGCCGCTACCTGCTGACGCAGGGCCGGCAGGCCGGTCATGGGCGAATACTGGTTATGCCCGGCGGCCACATGCCGGCCGACTGCGTCGAGCAGCGCCTGCGGGCCGTTGAAATCGGGAAAACCTTGCGACAGATTGAGCGCACCGGTTTGCACGGCGAGCTGGGACATGGTGGTGAAGATGGTCGTGCCGACATTCGGCAGTTTGCTGCGGATCATGAAGCCCTCTTTCCTGGGGACTGAGAGCTATAAGCTACAAGTTTCAAGCTGCAAGCTACAAGAAAAAGCAGCGTGGATCGCTGTCTGCTTTCACTTGCAGCTTGCCGTTGATCAACGCTTGTCGCGGCGCTTCTTCTCGGCCTTCTTATGGTGCGACATCAGGCGGCGCTTCTTGTTGACCTGGCGATCGGTGAGGGTGTTCTTCTTGCCCTCGTACGGGTTCTCACCGCCCTTGTACTCGATGCGGATCGGCGTACCGACCAGCTTCAGCACCCGGCGATAGGTGTTTTCCAGGTAACGCGAGTACGACTTGGGAATCTTGTCGGTCTGGTTACCGTGGATCACGATCAGCGGCGGGTTGGCACCCCCCAGGTGGGCATAGCGCAGCTTGATGCGGCGACCGTTCATCAGCGGTGGCTGGTGCTCGCTCACGGCGTCTTCGAGGATCTGCGTCAGGCGGCTGGTCGGCCAGCGGGTGACCGCCGACTTGAACGCGGCCTGTACCGACTTGTACAGGTTGCCCACGCCGGTGCCGTGCAGGGCGGAAATGAAGTGGATGTCGGCGAAGTCGACGAAGAACAGCCGGCGCTCCAGCTCGGTCTTCACGTAGTCGCGCTCACCCGGCTCCATGCCATCCCACTTGTTCAGGGCGATGACGATGGCACGGCCGGCTTCCAGGGCGAAGCCCAGCAGGTTCAGGTCGTGGTCCACCACACCTTCGCGGGCGTCCATGACGAAGATCACCACGTTGGCGTCCTTGATCGCCTGCAGGGTCTTCACCACCGAGAACTTCTCGACTTCCTCGTGGATCTTGCCGCGCTTGCGCACGCCCGCGGTGTCGATGAAGGTGTACTTGTCGCCATCGCGCTCGAACGGGATGTAGATACTGTCGCGGGTGGTGCCTGGCTCGTCGTAGACCACCACACGCTCTTCACCGAGCATGCGGTTGACCAGGGTCGACTTGCCGACGTTCGGCCGGCCGATGATGGCGATCTTGATGCCATCTTTCTCGCTCGGGCCGGGGATGCGTACCGCTTCCTCGCCTTCGGCGACTTCCTGATCGAGCGATTCCTCTTCGGCATCACGCGGCAGGTGACCGAGCACGGCTTCCATCAGGGCGTTGATACCACGGCCCTGGGAGCCCGCCACCGGAATGGCGTTGCCCATGCCCATCGGCGAGAACTCGGCGCGGGCAACGTCCGGGTCGATGTTGTCGATCTTGTTGGCCACCAGAATCGCCGACTTGTTCCGCTTGCGCAGGTGTTCGGCGATCATCTGGTCTGCCGCCGTCATGCCCGCGCGGGCATCGACCAGGAACAGCACATGATCAGCTTCTTCGATGGCCATCAGCGACTGCTCGGCCATCTTCTCGTCCATGCCCACTTCGTCACCGGTGATACCGCCAGTGTCGATCAGGATGAAGGAACGACCCTGCCAGCTGGCATCACCATACTGGCGGTCACGGGTCAGGCCAGACAGGTCACCGACGATGGCATCGCGGGTCTTGGTCAGGCGGTTGAACATGGTGGATTTGCCGACGTTCGGGCGGCCCACCAGGGCAATTACGGGAACCATCGGCTCTCCACTCTCGAATTCTTGAAAATACAAAGGCCGCTGCAAGGCAGCGGCCGGAGGTCTGGCGGCGTGTCCTACGCCGCGGCTTGAAGCCCGCCAAGGCTTCAAGCATAGCTTCAGCGGATGGTCAGTGCCTCGAGCTTGCCGCTGTTGCCGAATACATAGATGGTGTCGCCGACCACAAGTGGGCGGGCGCGCAGGCCATCGCTGTCGATACGCTCACGGCCGACAAAGCGGCCATCGACCTGGCTCAGCAGGTGCAGGTAGCCCTCGAAGTCACCCACGGCCACGTAGCTGGAAAACACTTCCGGTGCCGACAGCTGACGGCGGGCCATGGTGTCGTTGGTCCACAGGGCGCTGGAAGAACGCTCATCGACGCTCTCGACGTTACCCGAGGCTTCGCTGACGTAGACGTTACCGTAGCCCTGGGCGACACCCACGTAGCTGGAAGCATCACGCTGCCAGAGCACACGGCCGCTTTCCAGGTCCAGGCCCGCTACGCGGCCCTGGTAGGTGCTGACGTACAGGGTACCACCAGAAAGCAGCAGACCACCGTCGATATCGACCACACGGTCCAGCTCGGAACGGCCCTGCGGGATGGCCACGCGGCTTTCCCACACAGGCACGCCGTTGTTGATATCCACCGCCACCACCTTGCCGGTGGACAGGCCGGCAACCGCCAGACGATTGGTGGCAATCGGAGCACCGGTGCCACGCAGGGTCAGCACGGCCGGAGTGCTTTCGTAGATCCAGCGGCGATCGCCAGTGGCGGCATCCAGGCCGATCAGGCGATCGTCCTGGGTCTGCACCACCACCACATCACCGTTGTTGGCCGGCGGGGCCAGCACTTCGCTGGTCACGCGCGAACGCCAGCGTTCTTCACCGGTGGTCGAGTCCAGGGCGATGACTTCACCCTTGAGGGTACCGAGCATGACCAGGCCGTAGCCCACGCCGACAGCGCCGGAAACCTGCAGCTCCAGGTCCTTTTTCCACACAACGTCACCGGTGATGCGGTCCAGGGCGAAGACTTCGCCGTTGACGTCGGAAGCGTAGATGCGGTCGTTTTCGATGGCCGGTACCAGGGTGTTGTAGGTTTCACCCTGGCCGTCGCCGATCGAACGGCTCCACTGCTTCTTCAGCACCACTTCCTCGGTGAACTTGGTCAGCTCGGCCGGTGGCAGTTCCTTCTTGCTGTTGCTGCTGCAACCCGCGGCCAGTACGGCCAGGGTCAGCACTGCTGCTTGTTTCCAACCGATCACTTACGCGTCCCCTTTGGCCAGGTCATCCAGCTTCAATTGCAGGCCACCGACCGCCGCCTCATCGGACAGCGCAGCCTTGGCTTTTTCGTAAGCGCTGTGCGCATCGTCGGCGCGACCCAGCTGTACCAGCAGGTCACCCTTCAATTCTTCGCGGCTGGCCAGGAAGGCCTTGTCGGCGTCGCCATCAAGCAGCTTGAGGGCGTCCTCGGCCTTGTTCTGGGCAGCCAGCACACGCGCCAGGCGCTGGCGCGAAATCTCGCCCAAGGTCACATCGGCCGGCTTGTCCAGCACGCTTTTCAGCTCGGCAGCGGCGTCGTCGAGCTTGCCGCTCTCGACCGCGACCTTGGCCACGAACAGGCTGCCGTACTGGGCGTAGGCGGTACCACCGAAATCGCTCTTGAGCTTGCCGGCCAGTTCCGCCACCTTGGTGGTATCTGGCTGGCCAGTCGGCGTCAGGCTGGTCTCAAGCAAGGCCTGATACAGCTGCGAGGCACCTTGGGACTGGTTGTTCTGGTACTTGTGCCAGGTGTTCCAGCCCAGCACCACCACGCCAGCCAGCAATGCGCCTGTCAGCAGCGGCTTGCCGTTGCGGTTCCACCAGTCCTTGACCCCTGCCAGGTCATCATCATCGGTACTCGACACCCCAATACTCCTTTTCGCCTATTCGTTGTTGAACCGCGTTACGCCTGAGCGATCGCGGTTTCCAGGTGCTCTGCAAGAGCATCCCAGGCAATGTTCTGTTGTTCGCCCTGGCCACGCAGGGGCTTCAAGCCGATTTCCTGCTTTGCCAGCTCGTCGTCGCCGAGGATCAAGGCGAACAGTGCGCCGCTCTTGTCGGCTTTCTTGAACTGGCTCTTGAAGCTGCCACCGCCGGCATTGACCGCCAGGCGCAGGCCCGGCAAACGGTCGCGCAGGCTTTCGGACAAGCGCAGGCCGGCCAGCTCCGCCTGCTCGCCAAAGGCGCACAGGTAGACGTCGATCTGACGGCTGATGGACGCCGGTACCTTGCCCAGGGTTTCCAGCAGCAGGATCAGGCGCTCGATACCCATGGCGAAACCGACGCCCGTGGTCGGCTTGCCACCCATCTGCTCGACCAGGCCGTCGTAGCGGCCGCCGGCGCACACCGTGCCCTGGGCGCCGAGCTTGTCGGTGACCCACTCGAACACGGTCTTGCTGTAGTAGTCCAGGCCACGCACCAGCTTGGTGTTGATCACGAACGGAATGCCGGCGGCGTCCAGGCGAGCCTTGAGGCCCTCGAAGTGCACGCGCGATTCTTCGTCCAGGTAGTCTTCCAGCTTCGGCGCGCCGACCAGCACGGCCTGGGTGTTCTGGTCCTTGCTGTCGAGGATGCGCAACGGGTTGCTCTTCAGGCGGCGCTGGCTGTCTTCGTCCAGCTGCTCCAGGCGCGCCGAGAGGAACTCGACCAGCGCATCACGGTAGCGCGCACGGGCTTCGCTGGTACCCAGGCTGTTGAGCTCGAGCTTGACCGCGTCCTGGATGCCCAGCAGGCCCCACAGGCGCCAGGTCAGCATGATCAGCTCGGCATCGATGTCCGGGCCATCGAGGTTGAACACTTCCACGCCAATCTGGTGAAACTGGCGATAGCGGCCCTTCTGCGGGCGCTCGTGGCGGAACATCTGGCCGATGTACCACAGCTTCTGCACCTGGCCGTTGCCGGTGATGCCATGTTCGAGCACGGCACGCACACAAGCGGCGGTACCTTCAGGGCGCAGGGTGAGCGAATCGCCGTTGCGGTCCTCGAAGGTGTACATCTCTTTTTCGACGATGTCGGTAACTTCACCGATAGAGCGCTTGAACAGCTCGGTGAACTCGACGATCGGCGTGCGGATCTGGCTGTACCCGTAGGTGTCCAGCAGCCCGGCCACGGTGCCTTCGAAGTAGCGCCACAGCGGCGACTGTTCTGGCAGGATGTCGTTCATGCCACGGATGGCTTGCAGCGATTTGCTCACGAATAGTCCTTACGAATTCTGTGTGTCAGCCACGGGCGATCAGCGCCGCGTCGGCTTCGGCCTTTTCGGCGGCCTTCTGACGGATGAGTTTTTCCAGCTCATCCACCAGGTTGTCATTGGTAAGCTTCTGCGCCGGCTTGCCATCGATGTAGATCAGGTTCGGCGTACCGCCGGTCAGGCCGACATGGGCTTCCTTGGCTTCGCCGGGGCCGTTTACGACACAACCGATCACCGCTACGTCCAGCGGCACCAGCAGGTCTTCCAGGCGCCCTTCCAGCTCGTTCATGGTCTTGACCACATCGAAGTTCTGCCGCGAACAGCTCGGGCAGGCGATGAAGTTGATGCCACGCGAACGCAGGTGCAGCGACTTGAGGATGTCGTAGCCGACTTTCACTTCTTCGACCGGGTCGGCCGCCAGCGAAATGCGGATGGTATCGCCGATGCCCTCGGCCAGCAGCATACCGAGGCCGACGGCGGATTTCACCGTCCCCGACCGCAGGCCACCGGCTTCGGTGATGCCCAGGTGCAGCGGTTGCACAATCTGTTTGGCCAACAAGCGGTAGGCCTCGACGGCCATGAACACGTCGGAGGCCTTGACGCTGACCTTGAAGTCCTGGAAGTCCAGGCGGTCGAGGTGCTCGACGTGCCGCAAGGCCGACTCGACCAGCGCGGCTGGGGTCGGTTCGCCGTACTTCTTCTGCAGGTCTTTTTCCAGGGAACCGGCGTTGACGCCGATACGGATCGGAATGCCACGGTCACGCGCGGCATCGACCACCGCCCGCACACGGTCTTCACGGCCGATGTTGCCCGGGTTGATACGCAGGCAATCGACGCCAAGCTCGGCCACACGCAGGGCGATCTTGTAGTCGAAGTGAATGTCGGCGACCAGCGGCACACTGACCAGCTGCTTGATCTTGCCGAACGCTTCGGCGGCGTCCATGTCAGGTACCGAGACCCGCACGATGTCCACGCCGGCATCGACCAGGCGCTGGATTTGCCCGACGGTGGCGGCCACATCGTTGGTGTCGGTATTGGTCATGCTCTGCACCGCGATGGGCGCATCACCACCCACCGGCACATTGCCGACCCATATTTTGCGGGATTCGCGACGTTTGATCGGAGATTCACCGTGCATGACTTACTGTCCCAACTTCAGGCGAGCGGTCTCGCCACTGGTGAACGGGGCAACATCGACGGGCTGGCCGTTGTAGCTGACCTGGGCGCCACGGGCAAAGCCCAGGCGTACCGCGAACGGCGGCTTGCCGGTCAGCTCGAGGTTGTCCCCCTTGCGCTTGATGGCGCTGAACAGCACCTTGCCGTTGCCGTCGCTGACCTGGGTCCAGCAATCGGCGACGAACTGGATCGCGACCTTGGCGCTGCCTGCCGGCACTGCGGCAGGCTCGGCGGCGGCCACGGCTGGCGCCGGCGCGACGGCAGCGGGCGCAACAGGGGCAGGCGCCGGGGTAGCAGGTGCCGGGGTCGCAGCAGGTGCTGCTTGCTCGGGGGCCTGTTGAGCAGGCGCTGCGGCAACGCTTGGCGCAGGGCTGGCAGGTGCCTGCTCGGCGGCAGCGGCAGGCTGGCCGTCGGCGCCCTGTTCCAGCGACAGCGGCGCGCTTTCGGGCTGCTGGCCAACCGAGACGGCCTGGTCTTCAGGCTCATCGAGCGGGTGAATCTGGGTGGTGCCGTCGGCACTTTCGACTTCGACGTGCTCCAGGGCGATCTTGGCCAGGTCCTTGCCACGCAGGCTGCCCTGGTCCTGCCACCAGAAGAACCCGCCACCGACCACGACCACCAGCAGCAGCAGGCTGACGCCGCGCAGGATGTTGTGCGACAGGCGTACCGGCTCTTCGATACGGCCCAGCGAATGCACGTCACTGCCCTTGGCGTGGGTACCGGTGTAGCGGTCGAAGGCGTCGACCAGGGCGGCCTGGTCCATGTCCATCAGCTTGGCATAGGCGCGAATGTAGCCACGGGCGAAAGTATGCCCGGGCAGCTTGTCGAAGGCGCCGGTTTCCACGTGGTTCAACGAACTGACAGTGAGGTTGAGCTTGCGGGCCACCTCGGCTTGAGACCAGTCCCGTTTCTCACGGGCCAGGCGCAAAAGCTCACCGGGGTTCTGGCCAGGCGCTACTGCTACTTCGGGATGCGCGGCGTTCATCGTTGCTCCGACAGGTATTGCTGATATTCCGGCGTACCGGGATAAAGTCGTTGTAATTGCTGGCCAAGCTCGGCCAATGTGCCCTGCTCGTCGAATACCCTGGCAAGGCGGCTACCCAGCAGCAGGCTACGGGCGTCGTGGTCGCTCAACTGGCTGAAACGATCGTAGTAGTCCCGGGCCGGCACATAATGCCTGTTTTCGTAGGACAACTCAGCCATTTCCAGCAACGCTTTCGGTTGCCGCTGGTTGAGTTGCAAAGCTTTGAGCAGATACGTGTGCGCCTGGTCGCGGCGCTCGAGCCTCAGGGCAGTCAGGCCCAGGTTCTCGTACACGCGTGAACGCTCAGGATACAGGGTATCGGCACTGGCCAGCAGAAACATCTGCTCGGCCTCGGCAAATTGCCCCTGAGCATAAAGGAAACTGCCGTAATTGTTGCGCATTCGCGTGCTGGCGCTGTTTATTTGCAGGGCCTTGCGAAAGTGCGCTTCGGCGAGCGCTGGCTCCCCCTCGGCCTGAAACACCAGCGCCAGGGCGGCGTGGGCGTCGGCATCCCGCTCATTCAGGGCCAGGGCCTTGCCCAACGGCGCCTTGGCCTGCTCGGTCAAACCCTGCTGCAAATAACCCAGGCCTAGCTGCACATACGCCCGCCCTGCCTCTGCCCTGCCCTGGCGGCTGGCCAGGGGGTCGCCCGAGCCACCCGACACGCAGCCGGCCAGCAGCAAAAGCGCAAGGATCGACAGCGCGGCGCGCAGGCTCATGGGCAACGTCCCGGTCAGTGGCTGGCGGCGCTGTCTTGCAGCTCGACGTCTGCGGAAAGCTGACGTACGGCGATGTAGCGCTCACTGCGACGGGTGCGGTCGTTGACCTGGCCAACCAGCTGGCCACAGGCGGCGTCGATGTCCTCGCCACGGGTGGTGCGGGTGGTGACGTTGAAACCAGCGTGGTGCAGCAGGTCCTGGAAGCGACGAATGGCGTTGTTGCTTGGCCGCTCGTAGCCCGAATGCGGGAACGGGTTGAACGGGATCAGGTTGATCTTGCACGGCACGTCGCGCAGCAGCTCGACCATCTGTGCGGCATGCTCGGGCTGGTCGTTGACGTCCTTGAGCAGGGTGTACTCGACAGTGAGGACACGCTTGCCACCCAGGGTGGCCATGTAACCCATGCACGATTCCAGCAGCACTTTCAGCGGGTACTTCTTGTTGATCGGTACCAGCTTGTTGCGCAGCTCGTCGTTCGGTGCATGCAGCGACAGGGCCAGCGACACGTCGATGTGCTTGGCCAGTTCGTCGATCATCGGCACCACACCCGAGGTGGACAGGGTCACGCGACGCTTGGAAATGCCATAGCCCAGGTCATCCATCATGATTTTCATGGCAGCGATGACGTTGTCGAAGTTCAGCAGGGGCTCGCCCATGCCCATCATCACCACGTTGGTAATCGCGCGGTCGACTTTGGCAGGAACGGTCCCGAAGGATTTGTTCGCAAGCCACACTTGGCCAATCACTTCGGCGGCGGTGAGGTTGCTGTTGAAGCCTTGCTTGCCGGTGGAGCAGAAACTGCAGTCCAGGGCACAGCCGGCTTGCGACGAAACGCAGAGCGTGCCGCGGTCGTCGGTAGGAATGTAGACGGTTTCGACACAGCTGCCGGAGGCAACGCGGATCACCCACTTGCGGGTGCCGTCGGCGGAAATGTCTTCACTGACCACTTCCGGTGGTCGAATTTCGGCAACGGCCTCGAGCTTTTCGCGCAAGACCTTGCCGACGTTGGTCATGGCCGCAAAATCGGACACGCCAAAATGGTGAATCCATTTCATCACCTGGCCGGCACGGAAGCGTTTTTCCCCGATCGAGTCGAAGAATTGTTCCATTTCCGGCTGGGTCAGACCCAACAGGTTGATTTTGCCAGTAGATGTCGTCATGGATTCACCCTCACCCGTAAGCTTTCGC
>Ga0302347_1002827_pt1 | contig 16585 bp, 14 predicted proteins | sample PhyWR1_FD_202178 | JGI IMG/M metagenome (GOLD analysis project Ga0302347, IMG submission 202178) | Leaf surface microbial communities from wheat plants in UC Gill Tract Community Farm, Albany, California, United States - DLSL W.R1 (v2)... | ecosystem: Host-associated > Plants > Phyllosphere >...
TCAGATGTAGGACTATATTAGGCAAGAGCCATGTTTTACGCTTATCCATGGCTTTTTAGTTATTCGTCCGCGACAGAGCGAGCCTGCTGCATACTGGCTTTATCCGAACGCCTGATCTTTTCCTGCAACTTATGTCAACACAACTATCGAGTGCAAAAACCAGACATATCATGCCAAAAATTCCACGCGTTTCATTGCTTTAAAAGCTGAACAGTACAGCCTTGCGCCTACATGGCGGCCTTGATCATTCCCACTCAATCGTGGCTGGCGGTTTGCTGCTGACATCGTAGGTGACGCGGTTGATGCCGCGCACTTCATTGATGATCCGGCCCGACACCTTCTTGAGCAGCGCGTAAGGCAGCTCGGCCCAGTCGGCGGTCATGAAGTCGCTGGTCTGCACCGCCCGCAGCGCCACCACATAGTCGTAAGTGCGGCCATCGCCCATCACGCCCACGCTTTTCACCGGCAGGAACACGGTAAAGGCTTGGCTGGTCAGGTGGTACCAAGTCTTGCCGGTTTCAGCATCCTTGAAATTTCGCAGCTCCTCGATGAAGATCGCGTCGGCCCGGCGCAGCAGGTCGGCATATTCCTTTTTGACCTCGCCCAGGATCCGCACCCCCAGCCCCGGCCCAGGGAATGGGTGGCGATAGACCATGTCGTGCGGCAGGCCCAGTGCTACGCCGAGCTCACGCACTTCGTCCTTGAACAGTTCGCGCAACGGTTCGAGCAGCTTCAGGCCCAGCTGCTCGGGCAGGCCGCCGACGTTGTGGTGGCTCTTGATGGTGACAGCCTTTTTGCTCTTGGCACCGCCCGACTCGATCACATCCGGGTAGATGGTGCCTTGCGCCAGCCATTTGGCGCCCTTGTAGGCACCGTCGAGGCCGGCCTTGAGGCGCGCCGCCTCGGCCTTGAACACCTCGACAAACTCGCGGCCGATGATCTTTCGTTTGGCTTCGGGATCGTTCACGCCAGCAAGGTGATCCAGGAACTGGTCGGCTGCATCCACGCGAATCACCTTGGCATGCAGCTTGCCAGCGAACATGTCCATCACTATGTCGCCTTCGTTCAGGCGCAGCAGGCCGTGGTCAACGAACACGCAGGTCAGCTGGTCGCCAATCGCGCGGTGTATCAGCGCCGCCGCCACCGATGAATCGACGCCGCCCGACAGCCCCAGGATGACCTCTTCATCGCCCACCTGCTGGCGGATCTTCTCGACCGCTTCGGCAATGTAGTCGCCCATGACCCAGTCAGGCCGGGTGCCGCAGATGCCGAGCACGAAACGGTTCAGGATGGCCGCGCCCTGCTTGGTATGCGTGACTTCGGGGTGGAACTGGACCGCATAAAAGCCGCGCTCCTCGTCGGCCATGCCCGCAATCGGGCAAGAGTCAGTGGAGGCCATCAGCTTGAAGCCCGGCGGCAGTTCGGTCACCTTGTCGCCGTGGCTCATCCAGACGGTGAGCATGCCCTGTCCTTCCGCTGTGGTGTAGTCGGCAATGTCATTGAGCAGCGCGGTGTGGCCGCGTGCGCGCACGTCGGCATGGCCGAACTCGCGCTTGTGGCCGCCTTCGACCTTACCGCCCAGCTGGTGCGCCATGGCTTGCATGCCATAGCAGATGCCCAGCACCGGAATTCCCAGCTCGAAGACGGCCTGTGGTGCCTTGTCGGTCGCCTCTTCGTAGATGCTGGCGTGGCTGCCCGACAGGATCACGCCCTTGAGGCTACCATCCTTGGCATAGTCGCGGATCCACTCGTCACTCACATCACAGGGGTAGACTTCGCAAAAGACATGGGCTTCGCGAACGCGCCGGGCAATCAGCTGGGTGACCTGCGAGCCGAAATCGAGAATGAGGATTTTTTGGTGCTGCATGAATGAAGCGCGTGCTGCGCGAGAGGTTCAGTCAAAAAAAGAAAAAGGGCGCCTGCCACCAGACGCCCAGAATGCCTTTGAAAAGTGTCAGTCGGCGCGGTAGTTGGGCGCTTCCTTGGTGATCTGCACATCATGCACATGGCTTTCCCGGATGCCTGCGGAGGTAATCTCGACAAACTCGGCCTGGTTGTGCATGTCTTCGATCGTGGCACAACCGCAGTAACCCATGCTGGCACGCAAGCCTCCGGCCATCTGAAAAATGATGGCGACCATGGAGCCCTTGTAGGGCACGCGGCCTTCGATGCCTTCAGGCACCAACTTGTCGGCATTCGGGTTGCCGGTGCTGGACTCCTGAAAGTATCGGTCAGCGCTGCCCTGCTGCATGGCGCCGATGCTGCCCATGCCGCGATAGCTCTTGTAGCTGCGGCCCTGGAACAAAATGACCTCGCCCGGCGCTTCCTCGGTGCCGGCAAACATGCCGCCCATCATCACTGTGCCGGCGCCCGCAGCAATGGCCTTGGCGATGTCGCCGCTGTAGCGGATTCCGCCGTCGGCAATCAAGGGAACGCCCGTGCCGCGCAAAGCGGTAGCCACGCTGTCGATGGCCATGATCTGCGGCACGCCCACGCCGGCAACGATGCGGGTGGTGCAGATGCTGCCTGGTCCGATGCCGACCTTGACCGCGTCGGCTCCGGCTTCGACCAGTGCCAGTGCCGCCGCGCCGGTGGCGATGTTGCCACCGATCACGTCGATGTGCGGATAGTTCTGCTTGACCCAGCGCACCCGGTCGATCACGCCCTTGCTGTGCCCGTGTGCGGTGTCCACCACGATGGCATCGACACCGGCGCGCACCAACGCGTCAACCCGTTCCTCGGTGCCTTCCCCCACGCCCACGGCAGCGCCTACGCGCAGCTTGCCTTGAGAGTCGCGTGCGGCATTGGGAAACGTGGTCTGCTTGGTGATGTCCTTGACGGTGATCAGGCCCTTGAGCTCGAAATCCTCATTGATCAACAACACGCGCTCCAGGCGGTGCTTGTTCAGCAGCGCCTTGGCATCAGCCAGCGTGGCGGTGTCTGGCATGGTGATCAGGCGCTCGCGCGGGGTCATGATGGTGCTGACCGGCACGTCCATGCGCGACTCGAAACGCATGTCGCGCCCGGTCACGATGCCGACGACCTTGCCGCCATCAATCACCGGAAAACCCGAAATGCCGAGCTGCTCGCTCAGTGCCATGACCTGACGCACGGTGTGCGTCGGCGTGATCACGACCGGGTCGCGCAACACTCCACTCTCGTAGCGCTTGACCTTGGCCACTTCGGCCGCCTGCTGCTGGGGCGTGAGATTTTTATGCACAATGCCGATGCCGCCCTCTTGCGCGATGGCAATGGCTAGGCGCGCTTCGGTGACCGTGTCCATCGCTGCGGAGACCAGCGGCAGATTCAGGCGGATGTTTCGGGAAAACTGGGTGGAAAGTGAGGCGTCCTTCGGGAGGACTTGGGAGAACGCTGGGACCAACAATACGTCGTCGAAGGTAAGCGCTTTGCCGAGTAGGCGCATAGAGAAAGCTCCAAAAAGTCGATTGTACCTTTGAGCCTGGCCCGACTTGCCCGCCCCGGCCATTGCGCTGGAGCTTCAGGCGCGTCGCTGATTTTGGCGCCAATTGCGAATCAATCGTCAGGCACGGCGATACACTTTCGCGATGGACTTCAAATTCGCGACAAGAACCCTGATTTTTGCCATGGCAGGCAGTACATTGGCGCTGTCTGCCATGGGGCAATGGCAATGGATCGACAAGGACGGCCGCAAGGTGTTCAGCGACCGTTCGCCTCCCGCCGAAATCCCACCGCAAAACATTTTGAAGCAGCCGGGAAGCAAATCACCCAGCGCCCTTTCAAGCGCCGCCGATACCGGAGCCACCTCTTCAGCCCTTGCCGCCAGTGCGGCGCTTGCCAACAAAGCCAGCGCGCCAAGGCTCCCGGCCAAAGACCCGCAACTCGAAGCGCGTAAAAAACAGGCAGATGAGCTGCAGGCCGCCAACAAACTGGCGGAAGAAGAAAAACTCGCCAAAGCCAAGGCCGAAAATTGCGAGCGCGCCCAAAAGGGGCTAGCCACGCTCAAGTCCGGCGTGCGGATTTCAGTGTCCAACGCCAAGGGAGAACGCGAGTACATGGACGATGCTGCCCGCGCAGCAGAAGGCAAGCGGATTCAGGCCATCGTCGAGAGCGACTGCGCCCGGTAAACCAGCGGCCTGCGGGACAGCCGGGCTACGGGTTTTGTCAATAGCCGGCTTTGGCACCCGGACGTTTCTGGTTGAACAGTCCGGCACTTTTTGCGCCCTGACGATCAAAGCGCTCGCGCCGAGCCACCTTGGGATCCACCCGCAGCGCCCGGTAAACTTCTATCCGGTCACACTCGGCCAGCGCATGGTCCAGCCCGGTTCTGCGGCCCCAGATGCCCACCAGCAAACGATGCGTCTTGAGTTCCGGAAATTCGTCGACCAGGCTGCAGCAGGCAAGCGCCTGCGCAACGGTGGCACCGGATTCGAGCGCCAGCGTCCACTCACGCGTCTGGCGCGGCGCGGGTGAATAGACCAGCGTGACTATCAGGCCCGTGCATTGCGCCAGGCCTTCAGCTTTCGCCATACACCACGGCCGCTCTCTTGACAAAAGCATCGACCAAGCTGCCGGCGATCTTGTCAAACACAGGGCCGACCAATGCAGCCAGCACACCGTTGTCAAAGGCATAGCACAACGTGAATTCAACCTTGCAGGCGCGCTGGCTGCCTTCTCCCAGGGGGATGAAGCACCAGTGGCCTTCCAGCCTGGAAAAAGGTCCATCTACCAGTTCCAGCATGACCTTGCGGCCTGGATCGTGGGTGTTGCGGGTGGTAAAGCTCTGCTTGAGACCGGCAAACGCAATGCCGACCTTGGCCACCACGCCGTTTGCGGTTTCTTGCTCGATCGAGGCACGGTCGCACCAGGGCAAGAACTGCGGGTAGCTGGCGACATCGGTGACTAGGGCGAACATTTCGGCTGCGCTGTACCAGATAAGAACGGACTTGTGAACGGTTTTCATACAATCTAAGGCTTGGGGCAATTGTATGAGCCACAAGCGCTGCTTGACCCCTTCGCCCCACTATCCTTGACCATGGCCACCAAAGAAGCACACTCCTCCAAAAAACCAGCCGCCGCCTCTTCCGGAAAGTCGTCAGGCAAGCCGGCCAATCTCTCGCCCAAAGCCGCAGCGGCCGCCGTTCGCATTGCGGACAACAAGAAGGCGACCTACAACTACCACATCGAGGAGCGCTTTGAAGCCGGGATGGTGCTCGAAGGGTGGGAAGTCAAGTCGGTGCGCGAGGGCAAGGTGCAGTTGACCGACGGCTACGTGGTGATCCGCAATGGCGAGCTGTTCATCATCGGCTGCCAGATCAACCCGCTGGGCACGGCCTCGACCCACATCCGTCCCGACTCCATCCGCACAAAGAAGCTGCTGATGCACAAGGACGAGATTCGCCGCCTGATCGGCAAGACCGAGCAAAAGGGTTTCACGCTGGTGCCGCTGAACATGCACTGGAAGTCCGGCCGGGTGAAATGCGAGATCGGACTGGCCAAGGGCAAGGCCGAACACGACAAGCGCGACACCATCAAGGACCGCGAAGGCAAGCGAGAGGTCGATCGCGCCATGAAATCGCGCAACCGCTGACAGGCAGTACGCCATCCTTTCAAAGATGGCTCGCTTGCCGGCACAGCACTTTGCGCGCCAGCGCGCCGAACCGCCTACAGGTCGCGCAGCGGATGCGTCTGCGCGCTCCAGGGGCTGACGAAAAATGCATCGGCCATGCCCGGTTTGACGTCCTCGATGCGCGCCGGCTTCCACTGCGGCTGATAGTCCTTGTCCACCGCCAGCGCGCGGATGCCCTCGACCGTCTCGCTCTGCACGCCGGGGCGCAGGTGAAAGCACTGGTGCACCATGTCGCGCTCCATGCGCAGTTCATCGGCTAGCGCCATGCCGCGCGCCTTGCGGATCTGCTCCAGCACCACATGCAGCATCAGCGGCGAGCGCCGGCGCAGCGTGGCTGCCGTCTTGCGCGCCCAGCGGTCGTCGGACTTTTCCAGCGCATCGACGATGTGCTTGACGCGCAGCAGGGAAAAATATTGGTCAATATGGGCTGTAGCGCAGGCTGCGCCTTCGCCTTTAGCTATTGATTTGATAGCGATCCACTGATCCGCGTCGGCCGCCGAGGACAACGGCGTGTCAGCCAGTTCGGCCCAGAGCCCGGGCAAGGCTGCCGCGTCCATCTTCACATCGGCCAGGCCGTAGGCCAGCGCCTCGTCGGCGCCAATGGTCTCGCCCGTCAGCGCCAGGTATTCGCCGACATGGCCGGGGCAGCGGCTGAGAAAATAGCCTCCGCCCACGTCCGGAAACAGGCCGATGCCGGTTTCGGGCATGGCCATCCTGGTGCGCTCGGTGACGATGCGCAGCCGCGCGCCCTGCGCAATGCCCATGCCCCCGCCCATCACCACGCCGTCCATGAAGACGACCAAGGGCTTGGAATAGGCATGGATCAGGTGGTTGAGCCTGTATTCCTCGGTGAAGAAATCGTCCAGCGCCGCATCGCCCACCAGCGCCGCTTGGTGGAAAAACCGAATGTCCCCGCCCGCGCAAAAGCTGCCGAACAGGCTCTCGGGCGTGCCGGGGCGGCCCGCCTTGTTGGTGCCGCGGATCGCCACCACGCGCACCTGCGGGTCGTTCTGCCAGGCGCGCAGGATGGCGAGCAGCTCGCGCACCATCGGCAGCGACAGCGCATTGAGCGCCTTGGGCCGGTTCAGCGTGATGAGTCCGGCGTTGCCCCGGCGTTCGGTCAACACCTGGCCGCTGGCGGCGATGTTTTCAGCGTCTTTCGTCATGCTTTTTGTCTCCATCCAATCAGTTCGTTCACCACCAGCGCGGCAATCACCAGCGCGCCGCCGGTGAGCACGTTGGCGCCCGGCACCTCGCCCGCGCCCATCCAGGCCAGCAAGATACCAAAAATCACTTCGAGCAAGGCCAGCAGCGCGACCTCGGGCGCCTTGAGCACGCCGGCGCACAGCACCGCCAGCACGCAGGGAATCGCCAGCTGGAACAGGCCCAGCACGGCCAGCAGGCCGATGTCATGCGGCGTGGCCGAAAAGGGAAATGCCAGCGGCAAGGTGGCCAGCGACGAAAACGCCGCCCCCACCAGCACGGCGGGCACCAGATCAATGCCCTGGCCATGGGCGCGGCTGTGCTGCACCACCGTCCAGTTGCACGACCCGGCCAGCGGTACCAGGAGCGCCACGCAGGTGCCGGCCAGCTCGCTGCCCAGGCTCATCTGGCCGCCATACATCCAGGCCATGCCAGCGCCGGCCAGCGCAATCGCGCCCCACGTGCGCGCAGGCATCTTGTGTCCAATGAAAATGCGCGCCATCAGGGCCGTGATGAAAGGCCCCAGCGCCATGGTCACCAGCACATTGGCCACGGTGGTCAGCGTCAGCGCCACCATGAAGGCGGTGAACATCACGCTCCAGCAGATTCCCGACAGCCACAGCGCCTTGCCGCCGTTGCGTATCTTGGCGAACACCGCCCCGCCCTGAAAGAAAGGCAGTATCACCAGCAGCGAGGCGACGGTGAAAAAGCTGCGCCAGAAGGTCACTTCAAAGCTGCGCGCCGCTTCCAGCTGGCGCGTCACCACGCCGGCCATCGACCACATCAGGGTCACCAGAATCATCATCACCACCGCGCGGGAATGCGTCAGCTTCATCAAACCACCTGTTCGAACGGTAAAAAGGCCACTGTACACAGCGGCCTTTGCCAGATGTCGCAGACTTTTCAGCCTGGGCTCGCCAAAACGGCCGAGGCCGTCCGGGCTTGGCGCTTAGCGGCCAGCGCGCTTGCGTTCGCTTTCCTTGAGGTAGCGCTTGCGCAGGCGGATCGACTTCGGGGTGATCTCGACCAGCTCGTCGTCCTCGATGAACTCGACGCCGTATTCCAGCGTGCACTCGATCGGCGGCGTGATCTTGATCGCGTCTTCCTTGCCGGAGACGCGGAAGTTGGTCAGCTGCTTGGTGCGCGTGGCGTTGACCACCAAGTCGTTGTCGCGGCTGTGGATGCCGACGATCATGCCTTCATACACCGGATCGTTCGCCTTGACGAACATGCGGCCCCGGTCGTCGAGCTTGCCCAGGGCGTAGGTGAAGATTTCGCCGTCGTCCATGGAAATCAGCACACCGTTCTTGCGGCCGCCGATGTCGCCCTTGTGCGGCTCGTAGCTGTCGAAGATGTTGGCGATCAGGCCCGAGCCGCGCGTCAGGTTCAGGAATTCATTCGTGAAACCGATCAGGCCCCGCGCCGGAATGCGGTACTCCAGGCGCACGCGGCCGCGTCCGTCCGGCTCCATGTTCACCAGCTCGCCCTTGCGCTCGCCCAGCGCCTGCATCACGCCGCCCTGGTGGGTTTCCTCGATGTCGGCGGTCACCAGCTCGATCGGCTCGTGGCGCACGCCGTCGATGTCCTTGAACACCACGCGCGGCTTGGAAACGGCCAGTTCGTAGCCTTCGCGGCGCATGTTCTCCAGCAAGATGGTCAGGTGCAGCTCGCCCCGCCCCATGACTTCGAAAATGCCTTCCTCGTCGGTTTCCTTGACGCGCAGGGCCACGTTGTGCTGCAGTTCCTTTTGCAGGCGGTCCCAGATCTGGCGGCTGGTGACGTACTTGCCTTCGCGGCCGGCCAGCGGGCTGGTGTTGACGCAGAAGTTCATCGTCAGCGTCGGCTCATCGACCTTGAGCATCGGCAGCGGTGCCGGATTGAGCGGGTCGGTGATGGTCACGCCGATGCCGATGTCGCCAATGCCGTTGATCAGCACGATCTCGCCGGGGCCGGCTTCGGTGGCCTGCACGCGCTCCAGGCCCTGGAAGGTCAGCACCTGGTTGATGCGTCCCTTGATGGCCTTCCCGTCCGGCCCTTCCATCACGACCACGTCCATCATCGGCTTGATGGTGCCCTGGCTGATACGACCCACGCCGATGCGGCCCACGAAAGTGGAAAAGTCGAGTGCGGAAATCTGCAGCTGCAGCGGGGCTTCAGGATCGCCCTTCTGCGCCGGCACATGCTTGAGCACGGTGTTGAACAGGGCCGACATGTCCGGGCCCCACTGTTCGCCAGGCGCGCCTTCTTCGAGCGACGACCAGCCATTGATGCCCGAGGCATAGACGACGGGGAAGTCCAGCTGCTCGTCGTTGGCGCCCAGCTTGTCGAACAGGTCAAAAGCGGCATTCACGACCTTGTCGGGATTGGCGCCGGGCTTGTCCACCTTGTTGACCACGACGATGGGCTTCAAACCCAGGGCCAGCGCCTTCTTGGTCACGAAGCGCGTCTGCGGCATGGGGCCTTCCTGCGCATCGATCAGCAGCACCACGCCATCGACCATGGACAGCGCACGCTCGACCTCACCGCCGAAGTCGGCGTGGCCGGGGGTATCGACGATATTGATGTGCGTGCCTTCCCAGGTCACGGCGCAGTTCTTGGCCAGAATGGTGATGCCGCGCTCTTTTTCGATGGCGTTGTTGTCCATCACGGTATCGACAACTTTTTCGTGGTCGGCGAAGGTGCCGGACTGGCGCAACAGCTGATCGACCATGGTGGTCTTGCCATGGTCAACGTGGGCGATGATGGCGATGTTACGGATCTGTTTATGACTCATGGTTGACTTTCTGGGAACTTGAAAACGGTGATTGATTGATGTTAAAGAGAGCCGGCATCCGTGAGTACGGAGGCTGTGGCCATAGAAAGAGGCACGAAAACTTTGGCCGCGCGCCCGGCCGATTGCACGATGTCATTGATTTCGACCGAACTGAGCAGGCGCTGGGGAATCAGCTCGTCGGCCGTGATCTGGGCCGAACCCAGAAATACCGCCGGTGCGCCGCCATGGACCTGCACCAGCGGCGCGTCATCACCCCACTGGCCTCGCCGCCGCACGCCGCTTGAAAAGCGTGCCGCATTATCGGCGTCCAGCGTGACAGCCGGATACGCAGCCAGCAGCGACTGCGGCGGCAACAGGCAAGCCTCGCGATCGGTTTCGGTCATCGCTTCAAGCGCGGCCAGCGTCACGCACTGCGCAGCCGTGAAGCCGCCGGTCTCGATGCGGCGCAGCGAACCCAGGTGCGCACCGCAGCCCAGCGCTTCGCCGATGTCCTCGCCCAGCGTGCGAATATAGGTTCCCTTGCTGCAGCTTGCTATTATTTTAATAGCTACCGGCGCACGCGGATCCTGGGCCAGGGCCATTTCGAGCTTGAAAATCGTGATGTGGCGCGCCTCGCGCTCGACCTCGATGCCCTTGCGGGCGTATTCGTACAGCGCCTTGCCGTCCTTCTTGAGCGCCGAGTACATCGGCGGCACCTGGGCGAGCGGGCCGGTAAAGCGTTGCGCGACGGCCGCCAGCAATTCGGGCGTGACCGCGGGGATGGCACGGGTTTGGATCACCTCCCCTTCTGCATCGCCCGTGCTGGTTTTCTGGCCCAGCAGCAGCACGGCCTCATAGGTCTTGTCCGCGTCGAGCTGCAGCTGGCTGAACTTGGTGGCCGCGCCAAAGCACAGCGGCAGCACGCCGGTGGCCAGCGGATCGAGCGTGCCGGTGTGGCCGGCCTTGTCGGCGCGCAGCAGCCATTTGGCTTTTTGCAGCGCCTGGTTGCTCGACAGGCCCAGCGGCTTGTCGAGCAGCAGCACGCCGTGCACGGGACGTCGCTGGATTTTCTGGCGAGGAGGATTGGTTTGCGTCATAAGGCTCCGACAGGCTGCGCGTCGGGCCTGCCCGAACGCTGGTTGGCACCGTTGTCCCCGAACCTGTCAGAGGGAAACGGCGCGAACTCAGTCGTCCTGGGCGCGCGAAGAAACCGCCTTGGCAATCAAGGCGTTGAGGTCGGCCGCACGTTCGGTCGTCTGGTCGAAATGGAAATGCAGGGTCGGCACCGTGTGCGTCATCAGGCGCTTGAACAGGCCGTTGCGCAGAAAGCCGGCGGCTTGGTTCAGTGCCATTTCGCACTCTTTCGGGTCGCCGACGAGCACGCTGAAAAAAACCTTGGCATGGGCATAGTCGGGCGTGACTTCGACGGATTGCACCGTCACCATGCCCACGCGCGGGTCTTTGAGCTCGCGCGCGATCAGCTCGGTCAGGTCACGCTGGATCTGATCGGCCACGCGAAAGCTGCGGTTGGGTGTGGAGGATTTTTTACGCATGAAATTGAGGAGGTCTGAAGTTGCAGTCCTGCGCTGAAAAAGCGCCGCCTGCCCGCCCGCAAGGGCTGGCTGGCGGCCGATTTCATTACAAGGTGCGGGCCACTTCCTTGATCTCGAAGAATTCCAGGATGTCGCCGACTTCGATGTCGTTGTAGTTGCGGATGTTCAGACCGCAATCGAAACCTTCCTTGACCTCGCGCGCATCGTCCTTGAAACGCTTGAGCGAGTCGAGTTCACCGGTGAAGATGACCACGTTCTGACGCAGCAGGCGGACCTTGGCATTGCGGCGGACCACACCGGCCGTGACCATGCAACCGGCAATCGAGCCGATCTTGCTGACCTTGAACACCTGGCGAATCTCGGCATTGCCGATGATTTCTTCCTTCTTGTCGGGCGTGAGCATGCCGGACATGGCGGCCTTGAGTTCGTCCACAGCGTCATAAATGATGTTGTAGTAGCGAATGTCGATGCCGTTGTTCTCGGCCTGCTTGCGCGCCTGGGCGTCAGCCCGGGTGTTGAAGCCGATCAGCACCGCCTTCGAGGCAATGGCCAGGTTGACGTCGGACTCGGAAATACCGCCCACGCCGGAGTAGACCAGCTGCACCTTGACCTCGTCGGTCGAGAGCTTGAGCAACGATTGCGCGAGCGCTTCCTGCGAACCCTGCACATCGGCCTTGATGATGATCGGCAGCATCTTGACTTCGCCGGCATTGATGTCGGAGAACATGTTCTCCAGCTTGGACGCCTGCTGCTTGGCCAGCTTGGTGTTGCGGAACTTGCCGGCGCGGTACGTGGCGATTTCGCGCACGCGGCGCTCGTCGGTCATCACCATGAAATCGTCGCCAGCTTGTGGCACTTCCGTCAGGCCCTGGATTTCGACCGGAATCGACGGACCGGCGGTTTTGATCGGGCGGCCGTTTTCGTCGAGCATGGCGCGCACGCGCCCAAAGGTCGAGCCGGCCAGCACCACGTCGCCAGCCTTGAGCGTGCCGGACTGGACCAGCACCGTAGCCACCGGGCCGCGACCCTTGTCCAGACGCGCCTCGATCACCAGGCCTTTGGCCATGGTATCGACGGATGCCTTGAGTTCGAGCACTTCGGCCTGCAGCAGCACCTGCTCCAGCAGATCGTCGATGCCGGCGCCGGTGTGGGCGGAAACCGGCACGAACGGCGAATCGCCGCCAAACTCTTCAGGCACGACGCCTTCGGTGACCAGTTCGCCCTTGACGCGCTCCAGGTTGACCCCGGGCTTGTCGATCTTGTTGATGGCCACGACGATGGGAACGCCAGCGGAGCGGGCATGCTTGATGGCTTCCTTGGTCTGCGGCATCACGCCGTCATCGGCCGCCACCACCAGGATGACGATGTCGGTGGCCTGCGCGCCACGGGCACGCATGGCGGTGAACGCCTCGTGGCCCGGGGTGTCGAGGAAGGAAATCATGCCGCGCGGCGTCTGCACATGGTAGGCGCCGATGTGCTGGGTGATGCCGCCGGCTTCGCCGGAAGCCACCTTGGCACGTCGAATGTAGTCCAGCAGCGAGGTCTTGCCATGGTCAACGTGACCCATGACGGTCACCACCGGTGCGCGCGGCAGCGCCTCGGCCTGCTGGCCTTGCATCTCGTCGTCGGTGATGAAGGCTTCCGGATCGTCCAGCGCGGCGGTGATGGCCTTGTGGCCCATTTCTTCCACCACGATCATGGCCGTGTCCTGGTCCAGCGGCTGGTTGATGGTGGCCATCTGGCCCAGCTTCATCAGGTGCTTGATGACCTCGGAGGACTTGATGCTCATCTTGTGGGCCAGTTCCGAGACCGTGATGGTTTCGGGCACATGGACCTCAATCACCTTGAATTCGGTTGGCGCCACAAAACCCGACTCGGAACGCACTTCGCGGCCGGTGCTGCTGCGGCGGCCACGCGGGCCGGCGCGGAAATTGCCACGGCCAGGAACCGCCGCGGCGCCACGGCTGGGAATGCCCTTTTTCTTGGCGGCGTCGTCCTTCCAGGTCGAAGACAGATTTTCAGACTTGACCTCCTTCTTGCCAGCGCCGCCTGCAGCAGGAGCCGCCACAGCCGCCGTGCCAGGGACGGCGGGCTTGGCCGCTCCGGGGGCGACCACCGGCTTGTGCAGCGTTCCCTTCATCGCGACCTTGGGGTCCACATGCGGAACCAAAACGCGCTTGGGCGCCGACAGCATGGCGCGAATGCCCGCAGCTTCTGCCTCGGCCTTGCGGCGACGCTCCTGCAGGTCCATGGCCTTTGCCGCATCCGCCTGGAACTCAGCCGTCGCCTTGGCTTTGGCGGCAGCCTGCAGGGATGCGGCTTCGGTCGCTTTGGCAGTGGCAGCCTGCGCTGCCTGGCTGGTCTTTTCTGCAGCAGCTGTATCAATCACTTTTTGTGCTTCCACCGTAATGGCCGGAGCCTTTGGGGCAACAGGAGCCGGCTTGAAAATTTTACCGATTGTCGGCTTGGCTTTTTTGGCCGCCTCTGCGGCCAAGGCGGCCGCCTGTGCCTCCGCTGCAGCCTTGGCTGCGGCTTCAGCTTGCGCTTTTTGCAGGGCCGCTTCACGTTCGCGTTCACGCTCGCGTTCCTGTGCAGCCTCCTGGGCCGCCTGCTCATCGCGCAAGCGGCGCTTTTCCGCCAGTTCCTCTTCCTGACGGCGCAGCAGTTCGGCATGACGATTGGCTTCGTCTTCGCGTCGAACCAGTTCGGCATCTTCAGCCGCCTGCACCTGAGGAGCAGAAGGCGTGGAGGACTGAGCTTCGTGGGCTGGCAGGTCGATGTCGTCCTCGCGGCGCACAAAAGTGCGCTTCTTGCGAATTTCGACCTGAATGGTACGGGCCTTGCCAGAGGCATCGGCCTGCTTGATCTCGGAGGTCGATTTCTTGACCAGCGTGATTTTCTTGCGATCAGCGGCAACGGTGCCGTGGCTGGCGTGCAAATAACCCAGCAACTTTTGCTTGTCGGACTCGGACAAGGGATCGCTGGCCTGCGTCTTGGCAACGCCTGCGCTGGTCAATTGCTCGATCAGCGTGGCGGGAGATTTTTTTAGTTCGGCTGCGAATTCAGCGACGGTAGTGGTACTGGACATATTTGGTTTTCCTGACTGGCCTCCATGATCAATGCTCTTGGGCTGCTTCGGGCGCAGCGGCGTTGCCAGCGTCATCGGCAAACCAATGGGCGCGTGCAGTCATGATCAGGGCTTTGGCCTCGTCCGCAGACTGGCCGGTTATATCGGTAAGCTCATCCACGGCCAGATCGGCCAGGTCATCACGGGTGGCAACGCCTGCTGCCACGAGTTTGTCGATCATCTCAGGCGCTAGGCCCGCAACGTCGCGCAGATTCTGCGAAACACCGCCAACATTTTCTTCCTTGGCGATTTCCATGGTCAACAGGGCATCCTTGGCGCGCGTGCGCAGCTCATTGACCGTGTCTTCGTCGAAGGACTCGATTTCCAACATTTCCTGCAGCGGCACATAGGCCACTTCTTCCAGACTGGTGAAGCCCTCGGAAATCAGGATGTCAGCGATTTCCTGGTCCACGTCGAGCTTGGCCATGAACAGCTTGCGGCTGCTGTCGGTTTCGCTGGCCTGCTTCTGGGCAGACTCGTTGGCATCCATGATGTTGATTTTCCAGCCCGTCAGGTCAGAGGCCAGGCGCACATTCTGACCGCCGCGCCCGATGGCGATGGCGAGGTTTTCCTCATCCACCACCACGTCCATAGCATGGCGCTCTTCATCCACGACGATGGACGAAACGTTGGCCGGGGCCAGCGCGCCGATCACAAACTGCGCCGGGTCTTCGCTCCAGAGCACGATATCGACGCGTTCACCGGCCAGTTCGTTGGTTACGCCGTTGACGCGGGTGCCGCGAACGCCGACGCAGGTACCGATCGGATCGACACGCTTGTCGTGCGACAGCACGGCAATCTTGGCGCGCGAGCCGGGATCGCGGGCGCAGGATTTGATTTCCAGCAGGCCCTGCTCGATCTCGGGGACTTCCTGGCGGAACAGCTCGACCATGTACTCGGGCGCGGTGCGCGAGAGAATGATAGGCGCGCCGCGCAGCGTGGTGTCCACTTCCATGATCATGGCCCGGACGCGGTCGCCGGTGCGCAGGTTTTCCTTCGGAATCATGTCGCTGCGGCGCAGACGGCCTTCGACGCGGCCAGACTCGACGATCAGGTCGCCCTTGTCCATGCGCTTGACGGTGCCGACAAAAATCTTGTCGCCACGCGACATGAAATCGTTGAGCAGCATCTCGCGCTCGGCGTCGCGGATTTTTTGTAAGATGACCTGTTTGGCGGCCTGCGCGCCAATGCGGCCGATCGGCAGGCTTTCGACCGGCTTTTCGATGTAGTCGCCTTCTTCAATGTCGGCGATATCGTCGCGCGCATCGCTGACCAGCTCCTCGGCTTCGGGGTTTTGCAGGCCGGCTTCGTCGGCGACCACCAGCCACCGGCGGAAGGTTTCGTAATTGCCGCTGTCACGGTCCACCGCGACACGGATATCCACGCCATCGGCGTAAACTTTCTTGGTCGCCGAGGCAAGCGCAAGCTCGACAGCGCCAAAGACGACATCGCGCTCCACATTTTTCTCACGCGAGATGGCGTCCACCAACATCAACAGTTCGCGATTCATTTCACAAGCCTGCCTTTCTAAATTATTTCTCTACGGATTTATTGGCAACAAGTTTGGGTCTGCGGCCCTTGAAATCAACCACGGGCGCGAGACGCGCCTGCTGGATTTCATCCAGCGTAAAGCCCAGCGCCTGCAGCGGCGCGGGAATCCGCTTCTTGCTGATCTTTTGTCCAGGCTTGACGGGCGGCTCATCGCTCCAGACGATCTGCCAGCCGGCCTTGCCTTCCACGGGTTCGGCCCGCTCCAGCGTGCCACGGAATTTCTTGCGGTTGGCCGACACGCTGGAGCCTGCGCTGGCGGCCACGCCAATCGGCGCCTTGAGCGTGATGTCGATCAGTTCGCCGGCAAAGCGCTCGAAGTCCTGCTCATTGCGAAGAGGACGGTCGATGCCAGGCGAGCTGACTTCGAGCCGGGCATACTCGGCGCCTTCGACCTCAAGCACAAACTGCAACTGACGGGTGACTTTTTCGCAGTCCTCGGCGTTGATGAACTGCTCGGCGCCTTGAACATAAGGCATGTCAATCGTGACACGTAGCAAACCACCGCTGGTTCGTTCGATCTCGACCAGTTCGTAGCCTAGCCCCGTTACCGTTTGTTCAATCGTCTCGTGCAAAGCCATTCAGTCTATCGTTCCTCTTATTTTTTACGCACGTCAAACAGCTTTCGCATTATGCAAAAACAGACGCCCAAAAAAAATGGGCGGTGAAAACCCGCCCATTTGGTCGTGTGAAGCGCGTATTCTAGCGCAGCAGACGCTGCAACGCAACATTTTTCCTGCACTTGGCGCCTGCAAATCACGTCGATGAGAGCTCTTTGTTGGGCGATTTATCCT
>Ga0302347_1002828_pt1 | contig 16583 bp, 16 predicted proteins | sample PhyWR1_FD_202178 | JGI IMG/M metagenome (GOLD analysis project Ga0302347, IMG submission 202178) | Leaf surface microbial communities from wheat plants in UC Gill Tract Community Farm, Albany, California, United States - DLSL W.R1 (v2)... | ecosystem: Host-associated > Plants > Phyllosphere >...
GCATCGCCACGCCGCAGGATTTCAGCTTGGCCATGTTCTCGGGCTTGAACACCAGGTCCCAGCTGTCCACCGGGGCATTTTCCCCCAGCGCCGCCTTGACCTTGGCCGGGTTGAAGCCGATCAGCACGGTGCCGTACATGTAGGGCACGGCGTACTGGTTACCGGGGTCGTTGGTGTCCAGCAGCTTGAGCAGTGCCGGGTCCTGGTGCTGCCAGTTGGGCAGCTTGCTCTTGTCCAGTTTCTGGAACACCCCGGCCTTGATCTGGGTATCGAGGAACTGGTTGGACGGCACTACCAGGTCATAGCCGGAGTTACCGGTCAACAGTTTGGCTTCCAGGGCTTCGTTGGTGTCGAAAGAGTCCCAGGTGACCTTGATGCCGGTCTGTTTGGCGAAGTCCTTGGGCACGGACGGCAGGATGTAATCGGCCCAGTTATAGACCCGCAACTCGCGTTGCTCGGCATGTGCGGCGCTGGCCAGCAGGGTCAGCCCGCAAACAGTGGCGCCCATCAAGCGTTTTATTGTGTGCATGGATCGGTTCCCCGGGTCGGCGTAGGTGAGTTTGATTCTTGCCGACACCGGGGGACGATCACAGAGGGAGGCAGGCCAAAAGGGGATTTTGATGGCCATTGTGCGTGTCCGGTTCTATGTCCGGACGATACCTTGGATCAGTTGTGGGAGGATCAGGGGTTGTTCACACAGCAGACTGCAGCCGCTGCGCCAGCGCCTTGGCTTGTAACGCAACATCCGTGACTGCGGTACTTTCCCACCACATGCCACGCAACGGTGGCCCCATCGCAAACAGCCGCTGCGCGGGCTGCAACCGGGCATTCAGCACCGCGCCGTCAGCATCGGCAGCAATGCCCAGCCCCAGGTTGCCGGGCACTACCAGCCCGTGCTGCAGCAACTGCCGGGGCAAGGCCTTGTCCACGCGGCGCCAGTCGTATTCGATACCCGTTGAGTTGATCAGGCCGTCGCCCTGCACCCACACCGCTTCGGTCTGCCCACGATAACGCAGGCGAATGCGCAGCTGCGAGCTGTCCACGCCTTGCAGCGACGCCGCATGGATCGTCAGCCGCCCGTCCTCGATCAGCCGTTGCAACAAGGCATCACCCTGGGGCGGTGAGCGATGGTGATGGCTTTCCCACCAGGGCCGCACATGGCGCACAAACTGGCGACGCTGGGCATCGCTGGCCTGGCTCCAGAGCCTGGCGATATGCACCCGCACCGTGTCCAGCGGCGCCTGCCAGTCGATGCCCCGGGCTTGTGCCAGAGCACATTGGCGACGCAGTTCACGCAATAACTGCAAAGGGCTGCGCACGCCCGGCGCCAGGCTCAGGAAATCTTCCCAGACCGGCGGCTGACGGCGCACATGGGGCAACAGGCCGTGACGGGAAAACACCTCGATCGGCCCTCGATGCCCGGCCTGGTTCAGCGACTCAAGGGCATCGACCATGGTCAGCCCCGAGCCGATAATCAGCACCCGGGCATCCACCGGCAATGCACGCATGGCTTCGACATTCCACGGGTCCAGCGCGGCCGCATTCAAACCGCTGGATTGACGCTGCGCCGTGCGCGCCGCCGGGAACATGCCAGTGGCCAATACCGCTGCGCCTGCCAGCAACACTTCGCCGCTCTTGAGCGTGACCCGCACGCCGTGTTCGAGGGTGTGTAAATCGACGGTTTCATCACGCACATGGATCAGGCTTGAGCCGTTCGCTTCACCGATGACCTGTGCTTCGGCCAGGCGCTGGCGGGCATACCGACCAAACAACCCCCGCGGCGGGAACAGTTCGGCAACCGGCACCTGCTGGCTGGCGGACTCGGGCCAGCCACCCGCAGCGATATGCGCTTGCAGCCAGTGGGTCAGGTCGTCGGCATCATCGGGGTCGACGCTCATGCGCGCGGCATTGCCGTTAAGGGTATGCCCCAGCTCGGTGGCGCTGTAGGCCTCGCCCCGGCCCAGTTCGGGGCGGGGCTCCACCACCGTGATGCGCCGGGCACCCGGCAAGCGCAGCAGTTGCATGGCCAGCAAGGCGCCGCTCAGGCCACCGCCCACAATCAGGACATCAGTGTCGCGGATGGCAGGGGTTACCTGTGCCGTGTGCGGTTCATTCATGGAGGGCTCTCTCGTACTTGGGTGCAGGATCGACCTCTGATCCTGCATCCAGCCCCTCACTGTGTCCAGCCCCGCAGCGATTGACTTATTGCAGCGCCCGCGGCCGATGGCTGCGCTGTTCGGCAGCAGGGGCGACTGCCTGTTGCAACTGGAAGTCAAACGTCAACTCGGCATAACGCCCCGCAACATCACGGGCACCGTCGTCGCGAAACTGCACGTCGCCCACCAGGCCTTCGCGGGTGGCATAGGCAAAGTCGTCCCACAGGTATTTGTCCCCGGACAGGTTGATCTGGGTGGTCAGGTGACGGTAACCGGGGGCCGAGATAAAGAAATGCACATGGGCCGGACGCTGGCCGTGACGGCCCAGTTGATCGAGGCATTCCTGGGTCGGCCCCTGCGGGTCGCATCCATAGCCCGAGGGCACGATGCTGCGGGCGCGGTAGCGGCCTTCGGCGTCGGTGATAATGCGCCGGCGCAGGTTGTACTCGGACTGGCTGCGATCAAAGAACGAATAGGTGCCCTTGGTGTTGGCGTGCCACAGATCGACCGTGGCCCCGGCCAGCGGCTGGCCTTGAGTGTCGAACACCTGGCCTTCGAGAAACATCACGGTGGCACCCTCTTCGCGGCCATCGTCCATCCGCGCCTGGCCTTCAAACACCGGGGCCCCGGCTACATACAGCGGGCCTTCGATGGTGCGCGGGGTGCCGCCAGTTTGGCCGGCCTGCTCGTCCTTGGCGTCTTGCAACAGGTCGATAAAATGTTCGATGCCCAACCCGGCCACCAACAGCCCGGCTTCCGAGCGAGCGCCCAGACGGTTGAGATAATCCACCGACTTCCAGAACTCATCCTCGCTGATGTCGAGGTCTTCGATGATTTTGGCACTGTCCTGCAAGACCCGCAGGATGATGCTTTTCAGGCGCGGGTTGCCGTTGTCGCTGGCAAAGCCGGCGGCTTCTTTGAAGAAGCTCTGGACGGCAGCGGTATGGGAAATTTTCACGGTCATGGGGCTCACCTCATCTTGTTCTTGTGCAAGGGATAGAAAGCGTTAACGGTCGTCGCTGTGGATCGAAGACGGATGACGGCACAGCCCTTCGATCTGGATATCCATGTAGGGGAAAAGCGGCAATTGCAGCAGGGTGTCGTGCAGGGCCTCGACACTGGCCACGTCAAATACGCTGTAGTTGGCGTAATGCCCGGCAATGCGCCATAGGTGGCGCCACTTGCCTTCCTGTTGCAGGCGTTGGGCCAGTTCCTTTTCGTCGGCCTTGAGCTGCGCGGCCTTGGCCGGGTCCATGTCGAGGGGCAGGTTGACGGTCATTTTTACGTGGAAAAGCATGGGGCTCTCCTTAAAGAAATAGGGGAAAGGTCTGTGGGAGCGGGCTTGCTCGCGATAGCATCAGCGCAGTTGGCCTGATGCACCGAGTTGTCTGCATCGCGAGCAAGCCCGCTCCCACAGGGGTTTTTCAGCGTGTCAGCGGCTAAAACGGGCCAGACGCTCTTCGTCCAGGCTCAGGCCCAGACCCGGCGTGCGCGGAATATGCAGCTCAAAATCCCGGTATTGCGGCGCCTCGGTCACGATGTCTTCGGTCAGCAGCAGCGGCCCGAACAGCTCGGTACCCCAGGTAAGTTGCTTGAGGGTGAGGAAGGCATGCGCCGACGCCAGGGTGCCCACCGAGCCTTCAAGCATGGTGCCGCCGTACAGGGCGATACCCGCCGCCTCGGCAATCTGCGCCGTGCGCAACACTGCACGGGGGCCGCCGTTTTTGGCGATCTTGAGGGCAAACACGCTGGCCGCACCGTCCGCCGCCAGGCTGAAGGCGTCCTCCACGCTTTCGATGGACTCGTCAGCCATGATCGGCGCTGGGCTGCGCAGGTTCAGGCGCACCTGCCCGGAGCGGTTGACCCGGGAAATCGGCTGTTCGATCAGGTCAATACCGTTGTCACCCAGCACCTGGCAACCGCGGATGGCCTGGGACTCGTCCCAGTACTGGTTGACGTCCACCCGCACACTGGCGCGCTCGCCCAGGGCCTTTTTGATTGCCAGCACATGCTTGAGGTCCTGTTCCAGCGGGTTGGCACCGATCTTCAACTTGAAGATGCGATGGCGACGCCTGTCGAGCATCTGCTCGGCTTCGGCAATGTCGCGGCCGGTGTCGCCGCTGGCCAGGGTCCAGGCCACTTCCAGGCTGTCGCGCACTCGCCCGCCCAGCAACTCGCTGACCGGCAGGCCCAGGCGCTTGCCCTGGGCGTCCAGCAGCGCGGTTTCGATACCGGATTTGGCAAAGGTATTGCCCTTGGCAATCTTGTCCAGGCTTTGCATGGCGGCGTTGATATTGGCCGCCGGCTGGCCCACCAGCATCGGCGCCAGATGCGCATCGATATTGGCCTTGATGCTTTCCGGGCTTTCGTAGCCGTAGGCCAGGCCGCCAATGGTGGTGGCTTCGCCGATGCCTTCGATACCGTCGCTGCAACGCAGGCGCACAATCACCAGGGTCTGCTTGCGCATGGTATGCATCGCCAGGGTGTGCGGGCGGATGGTCGGCAGGTCGACGATCTGGGTGGTCAGGCTTTCAATCAGGATTGGGTTCATGGCAATTGTCCATTCTGTCAGGGAGGTCAACCGAGGTCGCCGCCGCCCACCGGCAGGGTTACGCCGGTGATATAGGAAGCTTCGTCGCTGGCCAGGAACAGGATTGCGCCGACCTGCTCATCGAGGCTGGCGTAGCGTTTCATCAGGCTGCTGTCGAGGGTCTGGTCGACGATTTGCTGGTACCAGATCTTCTCGTCAGGGCTTTGCGCGGCATCGTTGCGCGCAATCCGCCGCGGCGGTGCTTCAGTGCCGCCAGGTGCGGTGGCATTGACGCGAATTCCGCGCTGGGCATTCTCGAATGCCAGGCAGGCCGTGAGTGCATTCACGCCCCCCTTGGCCGCGCCGTAAGGTACGCGGTTGACGCTGCGGGTAGCGATTGAAGAAACATTCACAATCGCCCCGCGGCCCTGTTCAAGCATGTAGGGCAATGCGGCATGGCAGCACCACAAGGTGGGAAACAGCGAGCGGCGCACTTCGGCCTCGATTTCTTCGGCCTGGTAATGCTCGTAAGGCTTGGCCCAGATAGTCCCGCCCACATTGTTGACCAGCACGTCGAGACGGCCGAAGGTGTCCACCGCTGCGGCCATCACCCGCACACAGTCGGCGTACTGCTCCAGATCGGCAGTCAGGGCCAGCACGCCCTCACCTTGCAGTTCAAAGACCAGCTCGGAACGGTCGACCGCAATCACCTGCGCGCCTTCGTTCAGCAGGCGTTCACAGACGCGGCGGCCAATGCCCTGGGCGGCGCCGGTGACCAGCGCGACCTTGTTGTCGAATCGGTTGTTCATGGCAAGCTCCAGTCAAGTTTCACGCCGCAGCGGCAAACTTCTCGTAGTAGAAATTGGCCGGGGTAATGCCCTGCTCGCGGATATAGAGGTTGACCGCTTCCACCATCGGCGGCGGGCCGCACAGGTACACATCGACATCACCGTGGTTGAGATGGCCCGGCTCGATATGCTGGGTGACATAGCCCTTGAGCGGATGCTGGCTCTGCGGGTTGGCCACGCAGGCACTGAAACTGAAGTTGGCAATGCGCTCGCTCAAGGCTTGCAGGCGATCGAGTTCAACCAGATCAAAATCATTGCTCACGCCGTAAATCAGATGCACTGGATGGGCACTGCCCTGCTCGGCGATTTTTTCCAGCATGGCAGTAAACGGCGCCAGCCCGGTGCCGCCAGCCAGCAGCAGCAAGGGCCGCTGGATCTGGCGCAGGTAGAAGCTGCCCAACGGCCCGGCCAGGGTCATGCTGTCGCCCGCTTTGGCGATACCGGTCAAAAAGCTGCTCATCAGCCCGCCCGGCACGTTGCGGATCAGAAAGCTGACCTCGCCATCCTTTTGCAGGGTGCTGAAGGAATAGGCCCGCGTCTGCTCGCTACCGGGCACGTTGAGGTTGACGTACTGCCCCGGCAGGAAGGCCAGGCTGCTCAGGGACTCGCCCTTGAGTGACAGGGCAATGGTGCTTTCGGACAACTGGCGCACATCACTGATGGCGGCCTCAAAGCTGGCCTGGCGGGTCTTGCACACGGATGAAGAGGCAGGCACCCGCACCACGCAATCGCTGGCGGCACGCATCTGGCAGGTCAGCACATAGCCCTGCTCGACCTCCTCTGCGCTGAGGGCGTCTTCGATATAGTCCTCGCCCAGCTCATAACGCCCGGCCTCGGCAAAGCACTTGCAGGTACCACAAGCGCCGTCACGACAGTCCAGCGGAATATTGATGCCCTGACGGTAAGCGGCGTCAGCCACGGTTTCCTGACCATTGGTCTCGATAAAACGGGTCACCCCGTCTTCGAAGTTGAGCGCTATTTGAAAACTCATAATGTACCTCGCAGGCAATGCCGGGCCCGGGTGCCGGCGGGCACCTTCAGGCGCGCATCAACGCGTTGATCAGATGTGGTAGATGTCGATGACCTGACGCACGTAGTCATTCTTGAGCACGACTTTCTTGGCCTTGATCAGCGGCTGCGGGCCGCGCATGTCGAGGATGTAGAAACTGGTGCCGAAGTAGCTGTCGCAGGTTTTGTAGCGATAGCTGAGGGTGTGCCAGTTGAACCGCACATGGCACAGGCCGTCGGCTTCGTCGACGATCTCGATATTGCTCAGGTTGTGCGAGGTACGGGTGTCGGGGATGGTCGCACTGGAGCGCTCGGTCTTGATGCGGAATACGCGGTCTTCCAGGCCACCACGGTTGCCGTACCAGATCAGCGAGATTTCGCTTTGCGGGTCTTCGGTCAAGGTGTCGTTGTCATCCCAGCACGGCATCCAGAAGCTGGCATCGGCGGCGTACAACTCCAGCCATTGATCCCACTGGCCGTCGTCCAGGTAACGTGCTTCGCGGTACAGAAAGTCGCGCACAATCGCGTAGAGGCTGTTCATTGCACGGCCTCCACGGGGATCAGCGCCGGTTCGCCGGCGGCGGCCTTGAGCATGGTTTGCTGCCAGTACTTGTGTTGCAGCACAAACAGGCCTTCGTCCTCGGTGCGCACGCCGGAGAGCAGCGGCTTGAGATCGATTTCCTCGGCCGCCGCATCGGCGCCCTCGACCCAGTGCTCAGCCCCGCGGGACATGTCATTCCAGCCGCGCCCTGCGCCGTAACCGGTCTGGCAGGAGCGGAACTCTTCCAGGTCATCCGGGGTGGCCATGCCACTGACGTTGAAGAAATCTTCGTACTGGCGGATACGTTTGGTGCGCGCCTCGCTGCTCTCGCCCTTGGGCGCAATGCAGTAGATGGTGATCTCGGTCTGGTTCACGCTGATCGGTCGGGCAATACGAATCTGCGAGCTGAACTGGTCCATCAGGTACACGTTGGGGTACAGGCACAGGTTGCGCGAATTCTCGATCATCCAGTCTGCGCGGGCCTGACCGAAGTCGCGGGCCAGTTCGTCACGGCGCTCCCAGGCGGGGCGATCCTCGGGGTTGGCCCAGCGGGTCCAAAGCAGCAGATGGCCGTGGTCGAACGAGTAGAAACCGCCGCCGCCCTTGGCCCAGCTGCCGGCACTCATGGTCTTGATCTCTTCACCGGCTTCGCGCAGGGTGCGCTGGTTTTGCGTGGCGGCGTAGTTCCAGTGCACGGAACTGACGTGATAGCCATCGGCGCCGTTTTCGGCGGTGAGTTTCCAGTTGCCTTCATAGATATAGGAACTGGAGCCGCGCAGCACTTCCAGGCCATCGGCGGACTGGTCGACGATCATGTCGATGATCTTGGCCGACTCGCCCAGGTGCTCGGCCAGGGATTTCACGTCTGGGTTGAGGCTACCGAACAGAAAGCCGCGATAGGACTCGAAGCGCGCCACTTTGGTCAGGTCATGGGAGCCTTCGCAGTTAAAGCCTTCGGGGTAGCCGGCCGCAGCCGGGTCCTTGACCTTGAGCAGCTTGCCGCTGTTGTTGAAGGTCCAGCCGTGGAACGGGCAGGTATAGCTGGCGCGGTTGCCGGTCTTGTGCCGACACAGCATGGCGCCGCGATGGCTGCAGGCGTTGAGAAAAGCGTTGAGTTCACCGGCCTTGTTGCGCGCGATGAAAATCGGCTGGCGGCCCATGGTGGTGGTCAAAAAATCGTTGACGTTGGGGATCTGGCTCTCGTGGGCAAGGTAGATCCAGTTGCCCTCGCTACAAAATAATTTTCCTTTAAAAACATAGACTTGTCTGTTTTGAAGGGTTTGTTTTTTGGAAGTAAAATTTGGAAGTAGTTTTGTAACTTCCAAATCAAGAAACCCAGCCTAATCGCTGGGTCTTTTATTGCCTAAAATTTGACCAATCCGTTGATCACGATTCAAGCGTGGGATTTACTGAATGGACTGGAACACAGTAACAACTGAAAATCAGACTATGGGACTCCACTCCTACACACCAAAAAACCACCATAGGGCTATCGGACACGATGGTTGGATAGGTGCGTAATTGCATTCACTTGACCACCTGTTTGCATTCGACTTGACCACTGATTTGCATCGGATTTGACCGGCAGGCTTCCTACCCATGAGCGGCAGCAGTCGACCCAGATCGGACACTCGCAGCGGCCAGTTTTGGCTTGCCAGCGATCAATCCACGGGCCGCGAAATGCTAAAAGTGCTTCCCGCAGCCAGGTTGGATTAGACATCAATAACAATACGAGCGAATACGCCATTGGAGTCCATATGTCTCGTGGCTAAACCTGTACTCACCTAGAAGCTCCAGAGTGCACCTTATGTCGATACACGCCTCGACACAGGCATGGCCCCTAGCGTTTAAAATGGACTGCTCAAATAGCAATTGGCTATCATAGGGGATGCCCGCGAATCGGCATTTTTCGGATCGTTACTCCAGTGTTCTCAAACCACTAGTTTGCGATTGAGGGCGCCCATTCGATCTTAGCCACATGTACCTGCTAGCCAGCTGGCATGACAAGGATCTTTTCATGCAATGCGACAAAACCGACCCTAATGGTTTCTATGCAGTCCTGGGCGTGAGCCCCGCCGCCACTGATGAACAGATCAAGGCAGCATATCGCAGGCGTGCGATGGACCTGCACCCTGACCGTAACCCCGCGAAAGACACCACTAAGCTATTTCAATTCTTGAATGAGGCTTACGCAGTGCTCTCAAACGCGGAATTGAGAGCCGAATACGATAGAGGGGAGCCCGAAAATACACGCGCCGAACCAACAGCGCCTGCGATCCCGGACCCTGTAATCTGTACGATCTGCGCGAAGGTGTCAGCCCAGCCTAGGGTAGTGGTTTTCCGCTCCGTGAAAAGCTTCCTTTTGGTTACTCTGCGGAAGCCTATAGCTGGTGTCTACTGTAGTGACTGTGCTCAGAAGCAGTCGTTGAAAGCGTCTGCAATCACCTGGCTGCTGGGTTGGTGGGGCTTTCCGTGGGGGCCGATCTATACGCTACAGGCGCTAGTGACGAACATGTTCGGAGGCACACACCCACCTCTTGAGAATGCCCGGATGCTGGGCTACCAGGCTTACTATTTCTACGCGACTGGTCGGCCCGACTTGGCGCAGTCACTTGCTAAAAGCGCGATGAAGTACTGCAAAAAAATACCAAGCGAATCGAGCTCTGGAGGGGCATCAGTAAAAGAGATAGAGAGCCTAACCGGAAACCTTGAATTTTTTATGCGGGAGCTAGGAGGCCACACCGAGGCCAAGCAGCTAAAAAGCAGCTGGGGGCTGATCCATAAGCGCTTCTTCATCCATTTGGGTGCAGTCGTCGCTGTAGGCTTAGGGATTGCCGTTGCTGTGATCAATGCACCAGCATCTAATTACACCCCGCCGCGAGGACCAATGCCCTACTCAGCTCAGCCTGTAGCTGCACAATTACCAACCGTCCCTAACGGAAAAACAGCTCAGAATAGCCCTACCGCAGTTTCAACGAAGGCAGTCGCCAGGCCGGCCTATGTCAGGCCTAAAACAACTCCGAATGGCAGGCCATGGCCGAAAAACGCAGGTTATCTGGCTGGCGAGCCTCAAACCCACACATCCGGTCATTCAGAAATCACAATCGACAATGGGCGAAACAGTTCGGATGTCTTTTTGAAGCTCGTGGCGCTACAAGGGACCGTGGCTAGACCGGCACGGCAGGTATTCATCCCAGCGCACAGTCAATTCACGATGAAAAGCCTCACGTCGGGCCGCTATGACGTTCGATATCGAGATCTCAATTCCGGTGGATTATCTCGATCGGAATCCATGCAATTAACTGAAAAGACCACGTATCGCGGTACTGAATACGCCGTGATCACACTCACCCTCTATAAAGTAGCGAATGGGAACGCAGCGACCTACTCGCTTTCTGAAGATGAGTTTTAGCTCAGAGGTTGGCTTGCGCATTGCCAACATATTCAAGAAGAATATCTATAGGTAATGGTGCATCCATGTGGTGCGGCCGCACAAAAATCTCGCTTAACCGACGTCAGCTTCTGGCCGGTTTCTGCCAGTGCAGACAGGCTGGAGGGCGGCGACTTGCCCCCTGTAGGCAGGAAGCGTGTTGGTGAAATCCGTTGCAAATGACTGGTCAAGTTGAATGCAAATCGGTGGTCAGGTCGAATGCAAACGGGTGGTCAAGTGGGGTGCAATTTCGCAGATAGGGTCAAATCAGTAAGGTTGTTCGTGCAGCGAAGAAGAAATTCCGCTATCAGGGAGCACTTAATTGGAGAAGCTTAAATAGCCTTATTCCGCTTTTTCACAAGCGACGGCTCATCACCTCTCACGCACTACCCTTCCCGCGCAGCGGAGTGGCTTCTACAAGGCATTGCACCCCACAGAAGCCACACCACAAACAAATCATTCCATTTCGAGCTTGTATGGCTTGGATTTCGCCACAGTCTGAAATTTGTTCGACTTCTCATCGAAGACAACAACCCCGTCGCTCTGAACCATGTCAGTGCCTTTGTAATCGAGACTCGACATGAAAATCATGTTGCTCGAAGCCTGATGAGCTTTCCCGCCGCTGACTTTCGGCAGTTCAGTTTTGTCGGTAGGAAACTGCATCGGAGCTTTATAGACCTTGCCGTTATTCACATCCACAAAGACTGTTGACTGGCAACCAGTGCCACAGCCGAACGAAGTGACGACGAAGTGCCCAGCAAAGTTAGCATTCTGCCCAACAACACGCTCAACAGCCTCCTTTGAGCGACCATCTGCAAGGTCAGGGTTCGACTTCCAGTCGATCTTGCTCACCGCTTTCGTAGACACGGCAGAGGCTGGATAAGCATCAAATTTGAAGCGTTCATCAGCACCCGCACTCATAGCGCCAACGGCACAGCCAATCAGCACCAAACCGCTCAAAATCCTTTTCATGTGACGTACTCAATGATTTCAATGAGCCATCAAAATAGCTCTAGCTAGAAAAGTGCGCAATCAGCAAATGCTATTATTATAAAAACAACCTTTAACCACATGAAAAATCAACAATCAGAAATTCAACACATCAATAATGCATTACGCGCTTCAATCAATCCAAACGATAGTGATTCGTGCATTTTTCCCCGCGCCTTGATTCAGGTTATGAAGTCAGTCAACGCTGATTCAGTCATCGACGCAATGAAAGCCCCGGCTTTGCAGAAAGAATATTTCTCAGAAGGCTACTCACACTCAATCTTTGAAAAGACAGAAAAAGGTAAAGACCAATATGCACAAGCACACCTAAACGCTTTGCAGATTGCTGTCGCCATCAGAAATGAAGCGCCTCTTTTCTACGATGAAATGAAGAAATTCAGCAGAATCGTTCACGAAGCTAACAAGCAGGCGCAGGCGAATGGCGTTTCGAATGGATACGACAACAACTATTTATCATTAGCAGAGCGCGGGCTTTCCAACAAGCTTCTTCAAGCCTACCCATCGATTGATTCTGATGCAAAACCTAAGCGAAAAACTCTCAAACCTTAAACAGGCACCTAATGGTGCTTTTTTATTGACTAAAGAAAAAATCCTTTTCTGATATCCAAAAAATCAAAATCAAAAGGTTTTGATATCCCTTCAGTCTAAAAATCACAGATCTATTCTTTTACTAAAGGGCTGAATTAATCCATGATCCGTTTCAGTTCTTACGCACGTCAGACGTAATTAGGACGTGAATAAGACGTAGGTAATAAATATTTCTGATTTATTTTTAACTTTTTTCTCACTAACGTAAGAATTTAGAAAAATAAATGATATAACTTTAAACATAACCAAATTATTAATAGAGAAATCACAATGAATCAATCAGTAAATTTCGAAACAAAACCACTAATACCAGCGTTGCAAGCTGCAAAAATTCTTGCTTGGATTAGCCACAAAAGCATTTGCAAATCCACAGCCATAGCGAATCTCACTCATGCTTTAGTTTTTCAAGGAATGCGCGTTTTAATCGTAGACACAGATGGCGTACCGACAATCCAGATGTTTTTCGAGCAGCACAAAGAAGAAACAGAAAATCGTATCGCTAAAAACAAAGCGAAGGTAAATGCTCTTCAAGCAAAAGGCCGCGCAGTTTCTCAGACATTGCTAGACCAAATCGAATATGACGAATTCGCCATTGAGAACCGTCCTGTTGTGATTGCACGCAGCCTTCACGAATTAGACGCTCAGTTCGACGTTATCAAGCGTGAATACGCTAATTTCGACTACATCATTGTTGACGTACCAGCTAAGGTTCTTGACTCAAAAAATAACCCAATCAAAGAAATCAAGCGCTTAATCAGTTTCAGTAACCTCGTTATCACTCCTTATAAAGGTGATAACCAAAACGCTGTAACGGCTGTAACTGTATCCAGCATCATCGAAGATTTGAAGTACGACGCTGTAAGTCTTGGCGGAAAATTCAACACCAAAGTACGTTCACTTCTAGCGTTCGAACCAGCACGCATCAAGGCAAATGCGAAAGAAGTCAGCGCAAACCTCACGCTCACTGATACATCCACTACGGCTGCAAGGCTCGCACGTAATGCAGAGCGTAAAGCCCTGAAAGAAATCGACCGTAACAGTCAGATGATGGCAGACATAAAGCAATTCGGAGAGGTTTTTGGCGAGCATCAAATGCCGCTAAATGCCCCGTTGGTTTTCCGCTCGGTTTACCCGAATCAGTTCAACAAAGGTCAATCAATCTACAACGCTACAACCGATTCAGCAAAGCTTGCTCAGACTGAATTCAACCTAGTAGTCGATGCAATCCTTTCTGCATTCGACGAAGAACCAGAAGCTGTTGAGGCTTCTGAAAACCAAACAATCACAATCACAAACTAAAACAGGAGAATTATTATGACATTCGATATAAAAGCAGTTAAAGCACGCGCAGAAGCAAAAAGAGCAGAGAACACACAAACACAAGAAACCCAGCCAGAAGCCGTGGTTGTGGAAGTGGCCCCGGCCCCGGCAGTTATCAGAACCAAAGCAGAGGCGGCTCTCATCGACCTCAACGCAACCAAGCGTGGCAACAAGAACGTGAGAAAGACCCTTTCTTACACAAGTCATGCAGCGCGCTCAGTGGAGCTGGTAGCCGAGATTTTCGACACTGACCGCTACGAAACCTCTCTATTCGCAGCCCTTGGAGCAGACATTGAAATCCTCAACCGCTTGCGTCTGTTGGCCTTGGATAACCCTGACCTCAAAAAGATATTCATCGATTTGGAAGACCGCATGGATTACGAAGACAGAATTTTCAAGAACCTTGCTGACAAGGAACTGGCGAAAATTCTTCTCTGATGACTGCATACCGCTTAACACCAGCAGGAGCAGCCAGTGTGGTAGCTCGAGGCGCTGCTAGACCTTACTAGTATTTTTTATGTAGCATAAGAGAGCGGTATGGAGCTGTAAGAATCCTGAAACAGAGATAAGCATGGTTTAAAGACACAATTTTGCTTGTACTGGTTATTAGTGCTGGTTGGATAATACGCTTCTCGCAATTGAGGATTCGCAAGCTAACTAAAATTCGCTGTATTATGAATACGATAATTCATAGGAATAAATCGTGCTAGATATTTTATGTGTTTTTTTGACAATTTTTATTCCAGTTACTTTAACGACTTTAGGAGTAACATGCCTTACTGGAAGTGGCGATAATTTAAAACGTAAATTTCTTTCAGTTTTTGAACTTAATTCTGAGCATGGCTTAGTCAAGCAAGGTCTGTTATGGCTGGCAATTGGATTACCTTTGAGTTTAGGTATTTCTTTCGGAGTATGGTCTTGGACTGGGTACAGCGTAAGTCTTAGTGCAGATGGGTACAAAAAATTTGTTGAAATAAGTATTTTACCCTTAGCAATAATGTCGATTTCTCTTCCGCTAGCAGGTTTGGTTTCAAGATTCCACTCTACACAGCAATCCGCAAAGCAAATATCTTTAACCACGACTAAAAACAACTTAGATGCTTATGCGGCCCACCGAAAAGGTATGCATGAATATTTTTCTTATCTTGAGCCTATTAAGTATTTTGATAACTACGACTTTAAATACAAAGCCCATCCAGTTCTTCACAAGCGTTTTTTTAGCGGATCACCTGAAAAGGGATGGCCTAGCAGGAATGAAGACTCTTTTGACAAAATAGAAAACTTTTTGGAGCGTGCAGCAAAGTTTCTAATTCCAGTTTTAGCTGGCGATTATGAGCGGAGACTCGATAATTATCTTCAGGCTTCGCAGAGAATTTATCTCGCAGCTGAAGCGTTGCACATTAAAGAAATAACCCACGATATGGCGCAACGTGGCGTATTCGTTCGATGGAAAAATCGTGAAGATGGAGCGCTAACGCTAGGCGTTAAAACTCTTGAAACTTTGGCAGCTCTACGGTTTACGAGAGAGTTTTATAACAATTTCTGTGACTTTTCTGGACGTTCTCGAATGAAAATTTCAGATGAACTTGAAGATGTTTTTTCAAAAACTGATTATTGGCTTAAGAAGGGTGAGCATATCGAAAATATCCACCTTCAGGAGATTTCAATTCTAGTTAGTAAAGGGGAAGCAGATTATGGAGAAAAGCATGTGCAAAATCAGAAGGCATGATAGATACGTATTTTAAATGGATTGAAGAGCCTTTAACCACAGATTTCGCCCATACATTGATGAAGTGATTTTAAGAAATTCCAGAAGCATTTTTAATCATTAATTCTTTATATCTGGCCGAAATTTCAACCGGAGTTTTTTGCCTGCATTTTGAGCGTCCTATGCACGCCTGACCTTCCTTAGACCAACGAAACCCTTGTAAACGTTACGTCTGACGTTCGTCGCACTTACGTCATAATTAATTCTTACTTAAATAAGAAATAAGTCAGAAATAAATTGCTTAACTGCAAATTAGCAGTTTTCAGAATGGTATAATTTGTGTATGGGAAGAGAAAGTCTTTCTAAATAACCAAAAACCGGAGCTAAAAAATGATAAATAAAAATTCTAAAATCGCTAATCAATTCTTAAATGACTTAGGCAATTTCAAAAACGACATAAAACCATTTAACAATATTTCAGTTCAAGACGTGAATGACACAGTTGTCATTTTGAAAAACGAAGAAACGGGCAAATCTTCAAATTACAGCAAGTACGACCTTGCTGAATCCATCGCCTTCAGATTGGATATAGGCATTTTCAACGAGCAAGCCGTAACAAAAGAAAATGCACAAAGCAAATTCACAGAGTTATTCACCCTTCTCGTTTAAATCAACGAGAATCAAAGCAGCCCTTGAAGGGCTTTTTTTGTGCCTGCTATTTTTCTGGCCGTGTGGAAATTCTCACCTCTTACCGCTTCCATAGCTCCCCGGCAAGCGTGCCCATGTATCCAGCATATCCACCCGTTTAGGGCTTTTCTTTTTGACTGCAACCACTGGCTTGACAGGGATTTTCAGTTTGAATTTGTTGCCAGCAAATTCTTCGAGACTGACTTTAAAGCTCATACGTTCGTTAGGTGCAGTACCGCTTCGCGTGAAGACAGCACCCTTCTCCCCCATCTTGCTTTTGAAGCCTAGGCGTTCGCAAATCCAAGCCGCAACAAACAGCTTGTAGTCTCGGTTAGTGAACACATCCACCAGAGGACCGAGAAGCGTGTTGTCACCGTGCTTGATGGAATGTTCAACGCTGTATGTAAGTGCATCACTGTACAAAACCGACATAAGCACTTTTTTCTCATCGATTAAGGCACGCAGACGGCTTCTATTGAGTTCTGCTACCAGCTTGTATGACTCCTTCATGTCGCCCTGAATCCTTCATAGGTGAGATTTAGCCGCTATTAGAACCAAAAAATGGCGCTTTGTCTTGAAATCCAGAAGAAATCGCGAGGGTTTACCCACCGGAATTCAACACAGCGCGCCTAAGGATGCTCCGATCAACTTGCTGCGCGGCGGCGGCAAGTCGTAATTTGCACGGCACGCAGCGCTATTTGCTCAAAACGACCTGATGCAGTGTTCATCGAGGGCGTTTTTCGCCCGGTTTTCCAT
>Ga0302347_1002829_pt1 | contig 16582 bp, 14 predicted proteins | sample PhyWR1_FD_202178 | JGI IMG/M metagenome (GOLD analysis project Ga0302347, IMG submission 202178) | Leaf surface microbial communities from wheat plants in UC Gill Tract Community Farm, Albany, California, United States - DLSL W.R1 (v2)... | ecosystem: Host-associated > Plants > Phyllosphere >...
CCGGCGATCATCGCCGCCGCCATGTCCACGTTGTATTCCTTGACCCCGGTGCTGGTGTTGACCAGGTTGTTCAGCGCCACAGTAATGGGCTGGGAATCACCGCTGGAAAACACCACACCGAACAGGAAGTCGTTCCAGATCTGGGTGAACTGCCAAATCAGGCAGACCATGATGATCGGGGTCGACATCGGCAGAATGATCCGCCGAAAGATCGTGAAGAAACCCGCGCCATCCAGACGTGCAGCCTTCACCAGTGCGTCGGGAATGCTGACGTAGTAGTTACGGAAAAACAGGGTGGTGAACGCCAGCCCGTACACGATGTGCACGATCACCAAGCCCGTGGTGGTGCTGGCCAGGCCCATCTTGCCGAGGGTGAACGAGGCTGGCAGCAGCACGGTTTGAAACGGCAAGAAGCAGCCAAACAGCAGCAAGCCGAAAAACAACTGCGAACCGCGAAAGCGCCACATCGACAGCACGTAGCCGTTCAACGCGCCGATGGCGGTCGAAGCCAGTACCGCCGGAACGGTGATCTTGATCGAGTTCCAGAAGTAACCGTCAACGGTGGCCCAGGCCTTGACCCAGCCAATGCCGGTGACCACGCTCGGCCAGCTCAGCAAGTTGCCGGTGCTGATGTCTTCCGGGGTTTTGAAACTGGTCAGCAGCATCACCACCAAAGGCACCAGGTACAGCAATACCGCGACAATCAGCACCGCGTAGATCGCGATGCGGCTCAGGCTTATTGAGCGTTTGCCGGTCAGACTAGTCATTTCGCTTGGCCCTCAGCTCGGAATACAGGTAAGGCACGATGATCGCGAGAATCGCCCCGAGCATCAGAATCGCACTGGCCGAGCCCATGCCCATCTGGCCGCGACTGAAGGTGAAGGAGTACATGAACATGGCCGGTAAATCTGACGAGTAGCCCGGGCCACCGGCAGTCATCGCCGCCACCAGGTCAAAGCTCTTGATCGCGATATGCGCCAGGATCATCACCGCACTGAAGAACACCGGACGCAGGCTGGGCAGCACCACTTTCCAGTAAATGCGCGGCAAGCTTGCGCCATCGATCTGGGCGGCACGGATGATCGATTGATCCACCCCGCGCAGGCCCGCAAGAAACATGGCCATGATAAAACCCGAGGCTTGCCAGACGGCGGCGATGACCAGGCAATACACCACGCGGTCAGGGTCAATCAGCCAGTCGAGGCGAAAGCCTTCCCAGCCCCAGTCACGCAGCAGCTTGTCCAGGCCCATGCCGGGGTTCAGCAGCCATTTCCAGGCGGTACCGGTGACGATCATCGACAGCGCCATCGGGTACAGATAAATCGTGCGGATAAACCCTTCGCGGCGAATGCGCTGGTCGAGAAACACCGCCAGGGTCACGCCGATCACCAGGGTGATGCCGATAAACATGCCGCCAAACACCACCAGGTTCTTGCTGGCGACCCACCAGCGGTCGTTGTCGTACAAACGCTGGTATTGCGCCAAGCCAGCCCACTTGTAGGTCGGCAGAAAGGTCGAGGTGGTGAACGACAGAACGAACGTCCACAGGATGTAGCCATAGAAGCCCACCAACACGATGATCATGCTCGGCGCCAGCACCAGTTTGGGTAGCCAGCGTTGCAACACATCGAAGGGCGAGACTTTCCTGAACGCAGCAACAGAACTCATGGAGGAAATCCGTGCGAGGAAAAAGTAGAGACTGCTCCGGGCAGGAGCGAGCTTGTCTGGCGATCTTTTAGAACCTCAAAAGATCGCGAGGCGAGCTCGCTCCTACAGGAGTGGGGTTACTTGGCGGACTTGATCGCTGCGCCAAGTTTTTTGGCGGTGTCGGCCGGATCGGCTTTAGGGTCGTTGATGTAATTGGTGATTACGTCAAAGAACGCCCCCTGCACGGCCAGCGTGGTCGCCATGTTGTGCGCCATGCTTGGCTGCAGGCCGCCGGACTTGGCGTCTGCCAGGAAGTCCTTGGCCGAGGTCTGGGCACAGGCGTCAAAGCCGAGCTTTTCCATGTTGTTCAACATGTCGTTGCGAACCGGAATTGAGCCCTTGTTGATGCTGAAGACTTTCTGGAAGTCTTCACCCAGCGCCACCTTGGCAATGTCTTGTTGACCGGCCTTGGTGCCCTCGTCTTTCACCTTGAACACCGCCAGAGAGTCGATGTTGTAGGTGAAGGCTTTGTCAGTGCCCGGGAAGGCTACGCACTCATAGTCCTTGCCGGCGATTTTCTTGGCCGCGGTCCATTCACTCTTGGCCCAGTCACCCATGATCTGCATGCCGGCCTTGCCGTTGATGACTTTGGCCGCTTCCAGGTTCCAGTCCTGGCCTTTGCCATCGGCGTCCATGTAGGTCGCGACTTTCTTCAGCTCGGTCAGCGCCTTGACCATTTGCGGGCCGGTCAGGGCATCGTTGTCGAGGTCAACCAGGGCTTTTTTGTAGCCATCGACGCCCATGACCGAGAGCACCACCGCTTCAAACACGGTGCTGTCCTGCCAAGGCTGGCCGCCGTGGGCAAGCGCAATAAAGCCCGCGGCCTTGAGCTTGTCACCGGCTGCGTAGAATTCTTCGAGGGTGGTCGGTGGTTTTTCGATACCGGCTTTTTTGAAGACTTCAGGGTTGATCCACAGCCAGTTCACGCGGTGGATATTCACCGGCACGGCCACGTAATCACCGTCGTACTTCACGGTGTCGGAGACTTTCTTGTCGAGCAAGCTGTCCCACTTTTCGTCTTTGGCGACCGTCTTCAACACGTCAGTGTCGAGCAGCCCGGTAGACGCCCACTCTTGAATGTCCGGCCCTTTGATCTGTGCCATACCCGGCGGGTTACCCGCCACAGCACGGCTTTTCAGTACGGTCATCGCGGTGGCACCGCCCCCCCCGGCGACAGCGCCGTCCTTCCAGGTGAAACCGTCTTTTTCAACTTGAGCCTTCAGCACATCGACAGCAGCTTTTTCGCCACCTGACGTCCACCAGTGCACCACTTCAACCGAACCTTTGGAGTCGGCGGCATAGCTGCTCAGAGGGAATAGTGTGGCGAGAGAGATAACGACGGCGAGGCGATTGAATGAATTCATGAGATGCCCTTTCTTGTTGTTATAGCTGTGCAAGTCTTTTGCTTGCGCTACCAATGAGTGTATCCACGCGCCACCCGCCTCAAGTAACGAAGAGACGTCTGTTTGTCACCGTCCGGTGACATTCCAGAACGCGGCCACGGGGCTGTTTGAGATCTTTCAGTATGAGCAACGTCAGCCATCTTGTAGGCCAGAACCGTTGAAATCCCCACGAGATACAGTTTTTTCCGCATTGCCTGTAGGACGCATCCCGAAGTCGTTTTCCCACGTTGTACCCGCAAATAACATCAGCGAGTCTGCTACTCATCGTCGTAGAAAAAGAACGGATGCCGACCCCCTCAGGAGATTTTAGCCATGACAGAACGTAACTTAACGTCCCGGAATCATTGCTTCATTTACCCCATCAAAGATCAGGAAGGTCGCCCCTACGCCTGGAAAATCGATATTCAACGCGCGGGCAAAGTGCATGTGCATCACTTTGCTTTCGACCAATATGGCGGCGAGATTCCCGCCCTGGAGGCCGCCGAAAACTTGCGCAACCAACTGGTCCTGAAAATGCCGCAGTCTTTTACTTATGAAGACCGCCAGCGCCTGATGCCGCATAACACCAGCGGCCACCCCGGCGTGTACCGCGTGCAGTCCAATCAGATTGATTACTGGCGTGCCACCACGCGCATTCACGGCTACAACCTGAGCAAGAGTTTTCGCATTGACAAGTATGGCGATGACCAGGCCAAACAGCTGGCGCTTGAGGAGCGTGAACGGCAGCTAACCCTGTGCAGCGACCCCTACGATGTCGCCATGGAGAAGCTCCAGCATCACTTCAGCCAGACCAGCCGGCGCGTGCGCGAAAACCGTATCAAGGCGGCGATGCACAAGCCCCGCGAGCCAAAGCCCACCGCCCAGGAGGTCTCTGGCACGCAGATGGAACGCATACTGCCGATCAGCGCCGAGCAGGCCAGCCTGTCTATCAGTCGGCATTTCGCGGCAAGTACAAAGTGACACGCAAGCCGCCCACACGCAGGTTTTGCAAGCTCACTTCACCGCCATGGCTGTGGGCGATGCTGCGCGCTATTCCCAGCCCCAAGCCATAGCCTTGTTGCTGCCCAGCCAGGCGAAAGTGCGGCTCAAACACCTGCTCAAGACGCTGTTCGGGCACGCCCGGCCCCTCGTCGTCGACGGTCAGCACAAACGCTTGCTCGTTGTCGTCTATGCGCAAGTGCGCGTTGGTGCCGTACTTGAGTGCGTTATCAATCAGGTTGCCCATGCAGCGGCGCAGGGCCAGGGGTTTGCCGTGATAAGGACTGGTCGCTCGCCCCTGCAGCGTTACCCGGCCATTCCCCTGCGGCAGCACATAGGGTTCTATCAGACAGTCGAGCAAAGTATTGACGTCGACCGGCTCGATATTCTCGTGAATGTCGGTGTCTTTCACGCATTGCAGCGCACCTTTGACCAGCATTTCCAGCTCGTCCAGATCGCGACCAAACTTGTATTGCAGTTGCTCGTCATCCAGCAGTTCCACGCGCAAACGCAGCCGGGTGATGGGCGTGCGCAGGTCATGGGAGATGGCGCTGAATAACTGACCACGCTCGGTCAGGTATCGGCTGATGCGCGCGCGCATGGTGTTAAAGGCCCGCCCCACTTCAACCACTTCGCTGCCGCCGCCCACTTCGACAGGCTGGACCTCGTCTTCGCCCAGTGACATGTCACGGGCCGCCCTCGCCAAACGCTTGAGCGGGCGGCTTTGCCAATGCACCAGCACGCCGATAAACAACAGCAAAAAGATACTGCTCAGCACGATAAACCACAGTTGCAGCGCAGGCAGCCCTTCTTCTTCAAGGCTGGTGTAGGGCTGGGGCAGCAAGGACGCGATGTACAGCCACTCGCCCTGAGCCATCTGGATTTGCGTCACTAGCACCGGCGGGTCAACCGGCTCCAGAGTCAGGGCAAAGTGCGCCCACGAACGCGGCAGCTCATCGAGCTTCAGGCCCGCGTTGAAAATACGTAAGTCCTGGGGGCTGACAAACTTCACCGACAGATCGACATCAGGCCCCAGCGACTGGCGTAGCACTTGGTCCACGGCGTCCAGCACTGCTTGTTTACGCTGGGTTGGCGGTAACACCTGCATGTCCAGCGGCCGGTCATTGAGGCTGACGACAAACCGCGTGCCGCCCATGCTGCGCATTTGATCCAGCACCAGCGGGCGATAGGCCAGCGGCAGGGAGCGCAAGTACGTCACCGTGGCGTTCATGGAGTGCGCCATGCTGCGGGCACTGTTGACCAGGCCTTCAAGCTGGGTGGTGCGCAATTGTGAGAGCCAGATGGCACTCGACAACGTCTGCGCCAGCAAGATGGCCAGCAGCGTCAGCAGTAACATGCGACCCAGCAACGAACGGGGAAGATGCAGGCGGGATAAAAACTTAATGGCCATTTCCGACGGTGACCTCAGCTGCCAACTGGTAACCGCTGCCACGGATCGTGCGGATAAGCCGTGGCGGCTTCTCGGTGTCACGCAGGCGCTGGCGCAAACGGCTGACCGCCATGTCGACAATGCGATCCAGCGGCATCAGATCGCGGCCACGGGTGGCGTTGCCAATCATGTCGCGATCCAGGATCTGCTGCGGGTTGTCCAGAAACAGCTTGAGCAAGGCGAAATCCGCCCCGGACAAAATCACCTCTTCGCCATCGGTATGGAACAGCCGATGGGTCACGGTGTTGAGCCGCCACTCGTCAAACGCCATAACTTCATGACCGGCGCTCGCACTGGAAAACTGCGCACGGCGCAACAAGGCCTTGATGCGCGCCTGGAGTTCACGGGGGCTGAAAGGCTTGCCCAGATAGTCATCAGCGCCCAGTTCCAGGCCGATGACCCGGTCGGCTTCATCGGAACTGGCGGTGAGCATGATGATCGGAATTTGCGCAAAACGCGGGTGCTGGCGCACCCAGCGGCACAGGCTGAAACCGTCTTCGTCGGGCAGCATCACGTCCAGGATCAATAAATCGCTGGCCTGCTCATCAAGCGCCCGCCTGAAGCCCGCACCGTCCGCCACGGTGCGCACCTGAAAGCCGGCACGGGTGAGGTAGATATCAAGGAGCTCGCGAATTTCCTGGTCATCATCGACCAGCAAAATGGATTTGCCGGATGTGCTCACAGGCGCTGATCCTTATTGTTGTTATGGACGAAAGATCACTCGGTAGGAGCGAGCTTGCCTCGCGATCTTTTCAACGGTCAAAAGATCGCGAGACAAGCTCGCTCCTACAGTCAACCGAACGCTTGTTGCAGTGCCACGCCGGCGCCGATCAAGCCCGAGTACGGTGCGGTCACCAGCCAGACCTGGATACCTTTGAGATAGTCGCTCATGCAGCCTTTGTCGGCAAAGCTTCGGGCAAAGCCGCTGGCCACAAAAATATCGGCAAAGCGCGGGATCACGCCGCCAACAATGTACACCCCGCCACGCCCGCCGACTGTCAGCACGTTGTTGCCGGCCACACGGCCCAGCCAGCAACTGAAGTGCTCCAGCACCTGCAACGCCACCGGATCACCCGCCAACGCTGCCGCAGTGATCGCCCGGTCGCTGTCCAGCACCGGCTCATGCCCGTCGACCGCACAGATCGCCCGATACACACGCGGCAAACCGCTGCCGCTCAAGATACTTTCGGCGCTGACGTGGCCGATTTCGTTGTAGATGTGCTGCCACAACTGCACTTCACGCGGGTTGCTCATGGGCAGGTCGACGTGGCCGCCCTCCCCCGGCAAGGCCATCCATTGCTCGTCGCCCAGGTTGAGCAACGTGCCTACGCCCAACCCCGTGCCTGGCCCGATGACCACCGCCGGGCGCGCCGGATCGGCAATGCCGGGGCACACCTGGCGCACGTCTTCGGGTTGCAAGCGCGTCATGCCCAGGGCCATGGCGCTGAAGTCATTGATCAGTAGCAGGTGATCGACCTGCAAGGTTTCGCAAAACGCCGACCGGCTCAAGCGCCAATGGTTGTTGGTAAAGCGAAACTCGTCGCCACTCACCGGCCCGGCCACCGACAGGCACACCGAACCCACCGCACCGGGCGCCAGGTTCAACTCATTAAGGTAAACCGTGATTGCGTCTTCCGGGCAGGCGTAATCGGCCGTGGCCAACACGCTGACTGAACGCAACTGTTCGTCTTCCCAGAGGGCAAAACGGGCGTTGGTGCCACCAATATCACCGACGAGGGCGAGTTTCATTTCAGGGATTCCAGAGACGAGGTAAAGGTACTCGCGCCCTGCTCGGCCGAACTGAAGGCCTGACGCATAAACGCAAACAACTCGCGCCCGGTACCGACGGCATTGCTCAAGGTGCCGACAGCCGGGGTGCGTGCGGCGAATTCTGCCTCATCCACCAACAGTTGCAACGTGCCTTTTACGCCATCGACGCGAATCAGGTCACCGTCCTGGACCCGCGCCAGCGCGCCGCCCACTTCCGCCTCGGGGCTGACGTGAATCGCCGCCGGGATTTTGCCCGATGCCCCGGACATGCGTCCGTCAGTAATCAGCGCCACTTTGAAGCCGCGATCCTGCAGCACGCCCAAGAACGGCGTCATCTTGTGCAGCTCTGGCATGCCATTGGAGCGCGGGCCTTGAAAACGCATCACGGCAACAAAGTCGCGTTCCAGTTCACCGGCCTTGAAGGCATCGGCCAGTTGCTGCTGGTCCTGGAATACCCGCGCCGGAGCTTCGACAATCTGATGTTCGGGCGCAACCGCCGAGACCTTCATGACCCCGCGCCCCAAATTGCCTTCCATCACCCGCAGGCCGCCCTCGGCCGAGAACGCACGGGCAACCGGGCGCAAAATAGTCTCGTCGAGGCTTTCGATCGGGCCATCACGCCAGACCAGCTGGCCATCCACGAGGAACGGCTCGCGGGTGTAGCGGCTCAAGCCGTAACCGGCCACGGTGTTGACGTTTTCGTGCAACAACCCGGCTTCGAGCAGCTCACGAATCAGGAACGCCATGCCGCCCGCGGCCTGGAAGTGGTTGATGTCGGCTTTGCCGTTTGGATACACATGGGACAGGGTTGGCACCACCTCGGACAGGTCGGCCATGTCTTGCCAGGTCAACTGAATACCCGCTGCCATGGCAATCGCCGGCATGTGCAGGGTGTGGTTGGTGGAGCCGCCAGTCGCGTGCAGGGCAACGATGGAGTTGACCAGAGAACGCTCGTCCACGATCTCGCCCAGCGGTGTGAAGTTACCGTTTTGCTGGGTCAGACGGGTGACTTGATGCGCCGCTTCGCGAGTCAGGGCATCGCGCAATGGCGTGTAAGGATTGACGAAAGAAGCACCCGGCAAATGCAGGCCCATCACTTCCATCAGCAACTGGTTGGTGTTGGCGGTGCCGTAAAAGGTGCAGGTGCCGGGGCTGTGATAGGACTTCATCTCGGATTCCAGCAGCTCTTCACGGCTGGCTTTGCCTTCAGCGTAGCGCTGACGTACGTCGGCTTTTTCTTTGTTGGAAATGCCCGACGGCATCGGCCCGCCCGGCACAAAGATGGTCGGCAGATGACCGAAGCGCAGCGCGCCCATCAGCAGGCCCGGCACGATTTTGTCGCAAATGCCCAGCATCAGCGCCGCGTCGAACATGTTGTGCGACAGCGCCACCGCGGTCGACAGCGCGATCACTTCGCGGCTCAACAGGCTCAGTTCCATGCCGGCCTCGCCTTGGGTCACGCCGTCGCACATTGCCGGGGTGCCGCCCGCGAACTGGCCCACAGAACCCATTTCACGCAGGGCTTGCTTGATTTGTTCCGGGAAGTGCTCGTATGGCTGATGCGCCGAGAGCATGTCGTTATATGACGAAACAATTGCCACGTTGGCGGCGTTCATCAGCTTGAGGGTGTTTTTGTCTTCTGTGCCACATCCGGCCACGCCATGGGCAAAGTTGGCACATTGCAGCTTGCCGCGTTGCGGTCCGTCACTGGCCGCATCACGAATAAGCGTCAGGTACGCCTCGCGGGTAGCTCGACTGCGGGCAATAAGACGCTCGGTGACTTCAAGAACGCGGGGATGCATGTGTTGAACTCCAGGCTAACGGATGTGGCGACCTGTGCGTGTCCTATGCTGACTGAGGCTCGCAGACGCGTGCTCAGTCGTTCGGACCCGTTGATTCAGGTCACTCGTTGTAGATAAAACAAAATATTGCCACTTAAATGGCTTGTTTTCTATTTTTATGAGAATAATCTTGTAATTCCAACAACAAATTGATGACAGGTGCTGTCCATGACATTACGAATCGCAATCAATGGTTTTGGCCGGATCGGCCGTAACGTCCTGCGAGCACTGTATACCCAAGGCTACCGACAGGACTTGCAGATCGTCGCCATTAACGACTTGGGCGACAGTTCAATCAACGCTCACCTGCTCAAGTACGACACCGTTCACGGCACGTTCGATGCCACTGTTGAGCATGATCAGGAAAGTCTGACGGTCAATGGTGACCGAATCGCGGTGAGCGCCATCCGTAATCCGGCTGAACTGCCTTGGGCCGACCTGAAGGTTGATGTGGTGTTTGAGTGCACCGGTTTCTTCACCGAGCGTAGTAAAGCAGAGGCTCACATTACGGCCGGTGCGCGTAAGGTGATTATCTCGGCTCCGGGTAAAAATGCCGATGCGACGGTGGTCTATGGCGTTAACCACGACATTCTGCGCCAATCGCATCAAATCATTTCCAACGCGTCGTGCACCACCAACTGCCTGGCGCCTGTGGCGCAAATCCTCAACCGCGAATTCGGCATTGCCAACGGCCTGATGACCACCATCCACGCCTACACCAATGACCAGAACCTCACCGACGTTTATCACACCGACCCGTACCGCGCGCGTTCGGCCACGCAGAACATGATCCCGAGCAAAACCGGCGCCGCCGAAGCCGTGGGTCTGGTGTTGCCAGAGCTAGCCGGCAAGCTGACCGGCATGGCGGTACGCGTGCCGGTGATCAACGTGTCGCTGGTCGACCTGACGGTTGAACTGACACGCGAAGTCACGGCGGCAGAAGTTAACGCGGTGTTTAAAGAAGCCAGCCAACATTCCAAGGTGCTGGGTTACAACAGCCTGCCGCTGGTTTCCAGCGACTTCAACCACAACCCGCTGTCGTCGATTTTTGACGCCAACCACACCAAGGTCAGCGGCAAGCTGCTTAAAGTGCTGGCGTGGTACGACAACGAGTGGGGCTTCTCCAACCGTATGCTCGACAACTGCCTGGCGCTGCACAACGCGGAGTGACGCGATGATCGGTATCAGCTTCACCACGGCCACCTTGGCGGCGCGCAAGCGCATCGCCCTGGTGGCGCATGATCACTGCAAAGGGTTTTTGCTGGACTGGGCCGAACGCCACAAGGCCGCGCTCAGCCAGCATGACTTGTGCGCAACGGGCACCACCGGCCTGTTATTGAGCAAACGCCTGGGGTTGCCGATCGAAAGCATGATCAGCGGTCCGTTGGGCGGTGATCAACAAGTGGGGGCGCAGATCGCCGAGCAGAAAATCGACATGCTGGTGTTTTTCTGGGACCCGTTCGAGCCACAGCCCCACGACCCGGACATCAAGGCCCTGCTGCGCGTGGCGGCAGTGTGGAACATTCCGGTGGCGAGCAATGAATGCACCGCTGACTATTTGCTCAGCAGCCCCCTGATGAACCAGCCGCACGAACACCGCATTCCCGATTACGCCGCGTATTTGAAAGGCCGGGCATAACCTGGGATAGAACACATATCTTGTGGGAGCGGGCTTGCTCGCGAAGAGGATCGACTCGGTCAACCCTCAGACCGCGTCGCCCCAATCGCGAGCAAGCCCGCTCCCACAGACTGAACTGCCCAAGCAACAAACTCAAAACATCACTTGACCAAACACACAGATGATAAGCATTATCATTCGCTCAAAATCGGTCGGGTAGTGCTGTGAGTCAGTCCCAGTTCAATCAAGTCTTCCTTACTCAGCGGGTGACCTTGCTGCGCACGTTACAGCGGATGGTGAATAACCCCAGTACCGCCGAAGACTTGCTGCAAGAGACTTACCTGCGGGTTACCCGCGCCTTGAACGAGCGTTCGGTCGAGCACCTGGAACCGTTTGTCTACCAGACCGCGCGCAATCTGGCGCTCGATCACCTGCGCTCGCGGCGCATTCAGGCACGTACGGTGGTTGAAGATGTCCCGATCGAAGTGCTTGAGGGCATTGCCTCTACCCACAGCACCCCGGAAGAAGCCCACCAAGCAGCGCAATTACTGGAGCGTTTGAGTGTGAGCCTGAGCCAGTTGAGCGCACGTCAGCAGCGGATTTTTATCCTCAGCCGGCTGCATGGCTGCAGTTATCAAGAGATCGCCGAAGAACTTGACGTGTCATTGAGTACCGTTCAAAAGGAACTCAAATTGATCATGGCAATCTGCATCGGGGTAGCCGACAGGCTGAATCGGCCTTAACCTTGCCCTTCAATGCCACGCGAACGCCCTGAAACTGCCAAGGAACCTCTGTGACGGACACTCACAAATCTGCTGCGCCCGACCCGGCGCACGAGGTGCTGCAAGACAGCGCCATGGATCAGGCACTGGATTGGCTGATCACCCTTGAGTGTGCGAGCGACGAACAGAAAATCGTGTTTGAGCAGTGGCTGAATGCCGACCCGGCGCACGCCAGGGCGTTTGCCAAGGCCAACGCCATCTGGAACGGGCAACCCGTGCTAGACGCTGCACAAACCCTGCAAACCCGACGCAAACCCAGCGTACTGCGGCGTATCAGCCGGCATTGGAAGCACGTGGCTGCGGCGGCGGTGCTGGTTCTGACAGTCGGTAGCTATACCAACGTGCCGTTACGCCTTCAGGCAGACCACCTGACCGTGGTGGGTGAGCGCCAGCGCCTGCAACTCGAAGACGGCTCCAAAGTGCTGCTCAATACCAACTCGGCATTTTCCAGCAAAGTGGTGAATACCCAGGCCCGCGCTCGGCTGTTGCAGGGCGAAGCCTTTTTTGAAGTCCCGGCCAATCTTGAACTGCCCATGGTGCTGGATGCCGGCCCGGTGCGCGTCAGCGTGCGTGACACCGCGTTTGCAGTGAGCTACTTCAATGGCGAAGCGCAAGTGCGGGTGCAGCGCGGTGATGTGGACTTGCGGGTGAACAGTGTCGGCACACAAATGCGCCTGTCGGCGGGCAACAGCGTCAGCATTGGCCCGAACGGCTTCGGCCGCCCCACCACCCTCAACCCCCAAACCGACCTTGCCTGGGTGCAAGGCCGATTGGTGTTTGAAAACTGCCCGATGAGCAAAGTGCTCGATGAAGTGCGCCGCTACTACCCCGGCTGGATCGTCAACAACAACGAAAAACTCGCCAACGTGGCCGTCACCGGCAACTACCGGCTCGATCAGCCACTGGATATCGTGCGCTCGCTGGCCCACATCACCTCCAGCCGCCTCTCGGAATACCCGGCGCTGGTCATCCTCAATTAAAAAAATTAGATTAATCGACTCTTTTTTTACTCGATAGCCCAAGGTCATTCGTCTCGTTGTGATCAATGCAACTGATTCGCATTTTGAGTCAGCTTCGCAACTACAAGACTTGTCACTTCTGGAGCGCTATCAATGCCCACACGTTTCAACAGCCGGTCCACTTCCAACGCTCGCACTGGCGGCTTGCACCAGTGCACATTGTCGTTGTTGACCGTTGCCATGCTGATGGCTGGCGTACAGGCCGCACCGGCCCTGGCCGCAACCGATCCGCAGCCAGCCAGCCGCTCCGTGGGCAGTTATAAGTTTGCGATCGCTCAGCAGCCACTCGCCTCTGCGTTGAATGACTTCAGCAGCGTGACCGGATGGCAAGTCGGCCTGCCAGCAGAACTGGCACAGGATGTGGCATCGCCCGGCGTACGTGGCTCCCTGACCCCAGAAAAAGCCCTGGAGCGCCTGCTCACCGGCACCAACCTGACGTACCGCAAGCTGAGCACTAACAACATCGTGCTGGAAAAACGCAGCGCGACCTCCGGCACCCTGGCCTTGCAGCAAGTGACCATCAGTGCCACGCGTAACGCACAAGACGTCAGCGCCGTACCCAGCACCGTCACCGTTCATGACCGCCTGGACCTGGACCGCGAAAACGTTAACACCATCAAAGACCTGGTTCGTTATGAGCCGGGTGTTTCGGTAGGCGGCGCCGGTCAGCGCGGCGGCATCACCGGCTACAACATTCGCGGCATCGACGGCGACCGGATCCTCACCCAGATCGATGGCGTTGAGATCCCGGACTCGTTCTTCAACGGCCCTTACGCCCAGACCCAACGTAACTACGTTGACCCTGAAATCATCAAAAGCGTAGAAATCCTCCGCGGCCCGGCGTCCGTGCTGTACGGCAGCAACGCCATTGGCGGTGCCGTCAGCTACTTCACCCTGGACCCGGACGACATCATCAAGCCGGGCCAGGACGTTGGCGCCCGCCTCAAAACCGGTTACAGCTCGGCTGATCGCAGCTGGCTCAAGTCGGGCACCGTGGCCGGTCGCTCGGGTGATTTCGACGGTTTGCTGCACTTTAGCCAGCGCGATGGCCATGACACCGAATCGTACGGCGACCGTGGCGGCAACGGCCTGGCCCGTACCGCGGCCAACCCTGAAGACGTGAGAACCACCAGCGTGCTGGCCAAGGCAGGCTGGAACTACAACGATGACGACCGTCTGGCCTTCACCTACGAGAAGTACAAAAACCACGACGACGTCAATGTGAAGAGCGCCGTCGGCGGGCCGTTCACCAATGGCCAGCCATTGGGCATGTACCGCTCGCGTACCGGCACCGACACGGTGAGCCGTGAACGCTTCGGCCTGGTCAACACCATGACGGTCGACAGCCTGGTTGCTGATCACATCAAGACCAGCTTGAACTACCAAATCGCCAAAACCGACGAGACCACGCTGGAAGATTATTTCCCGTTCACCCGCAATGTCATGCGCTCTCGCGACACCACGTATCAAGAGAAGCAATGGGTCCTCGACGCACAAGCAGACAAGGCCTTTAGCATCGGTGAAACCGATCATTTGCTGACCTACGGCGCCACCCTGAAAAACCAGAAAGTCACCAGCTCGCGCAGTGGCTCGGGTACGTGCCTGGCAGTAGGCCGCGGCTGTACGGCAATCGGCGCTGACAGCCCGTCAGATTATCTGGTCAAGTCCAGCGACTTCCCGGACCCGACCATCAACACCTACAGCCTGTTCGCCCAAGACCAGATCAGCTGGAACGACTGGACGTTCTCACCGAGCTTGCGTTACGACTACACGCGCCTGACGCCGCACATTACCCAAGAGTTTCTCAACACGATCCCGGCCGATGAACGCGCCAACGTCAGTGACGAGAAGAAAATCTGGCACCGCGTATCGCCAAAATTCGGCCTGACGTACGCCCTGACTGAGCAATACACCTGGTACGGCCAGTACGCGGAAGGTTTCCGTACGCCGACGGCCAAAGCGCTGTACGGCACCTTCGAAAACCTGGCGGCCGGTTACAAAGTAGCGGCCAACCCGAACCTGGAACCGGAAAAAAGCAAAAGCTTCGAAACTGGCCTGCGTGGCAAGTTTGATGCGGGTTCATTCGATGTAGCGGTGTTCTACAACAAATACCGCGACTTCATTAACGAAGACGCCATCACCCCCGGCTACAGCGAGACCACGTTCCAGAGCAACAACATCAAACACGCCACCATCAAGGGTGCCGAGGTTAAAGGTCAGTTGAACCTGGATGCGTTCGGTGCACCAAAAGGTCTGTACACCCGCGGTTCGGTGGCTTATGCCCACGGCAAAAACGACGACAACGGCGAGCCGATCAACAGCGTCAACCCGCTCAAAGCCGTTATGGGCTTGGGCTACGACCAGGAAACCTACGGCGCTCTGGTTAGCTGGACACTGGTCAAGCGCAAGGACCAGGTGGATAACACCAGCTTCTTTGCCCCGGACGGCACCAGCAAGCAATTCAAGTCGCCAGGTTATGGCGTAGTGGACCTCACCGGTTTCTACAAAGTCACCAAGGACGTCACCGTCAACGCCGGCCTGTACAACCTGACCGACAAGAAATACTGGAACTGGGATGACGTGCGCGGCTACGACAGCGTGGGTGAAGCCGGTGTGCTCAACCCCGCCAACATGGACCGCCTGACCGCTCCAGGTCGCAACTTCTCGGTCAATTTGGTGTGGGACATCTGATAGACACATCCACTGCGTAGTCTTTTCAGGCTACGCAGTGAGGAATTTTTACTGTGATGCGTCTTCTTGATCGTCTAGTTACAAAGCGCATCTCATTCTCAAGGATATTTGCATGACCACTCCTGATACCGCACAGCGTCCAGCCTTGCGTTCTCAACGCCTGAACCAGATCACCAACGAGCCGCATCAAAAGCTCGATGCGCTGGTAAAAGCTCACAAGCCTTTCGACACCCGCGAAAACTTCGCCCGTTTTGTTGTGGCTCAATACCTGTTCCAATCCGAGCTGCAAGCGCTGTACACCGACGCGGCCTTGAAAGAGATCGTGCAGGACCTGCCAGAGCGTTGCCGTGCAGAACAAGCCAAGGCTGACCTGGCTGACCTGAACACTCAGGTGCCTGCTCCAGTCGCTGGCGCAGTCAATGCTCCGAGCAAAGCTGAAGCCTTGGGCTGGATCTTTGTATCGGAAGGCTCCAAGCTTGGCGCTGCGTTTTTAATCAAGCGTGCTGTGGCACTGGAACTGAGCGAAACTTTCGGTGCGCGCCACTTGGGCGAACCGGCCGGTGGTCGTGCTGAAGGCTGGAAGAGCTTCGTTAAAACCCTCGACGGCCTGGAACTGAGCGCCGAAGAAGAAGCCGACCTGGACAAAGGTGCAGTCGCCGCGTTTGAACGTTTTACCGTATTGCTGGAACATGCTTACGCTGCTGAGCCAGAACTGGCCTAAGCAGGATCTGCTCGGTCAGCGAGCGCTGACCGAGTATCTTTTTCTGCGCATTGAGCCTATGACACACCCAACTCAATCCTCATCCAAAATCGCCCGCTTCCTGTTTGGCGTGCTGGCCTACGTCAGCTTGGGCATCGGCCTGATCGCCATCGTGATCCCTGGCTTACCCACCACCGAATTTATTTTGCTCGCTGCCTGGGCCGCGACCAAAAGCTCCCCTCGCCTGAGTGCCTGGCTCGAAAACCACCGTTTGTTTGGCCCGATTTTGTTCAATTGGCGCAACGGCAAAATCATCCAGCGCAAAGCCAAAGTCAGCGCCACCATCAGCATGCTGCTGTGTGCCGGGTTGATGCTTTACGTACTTGATCACGACTGGCCGGTGTTCCTGGCCATTGCCGGCATGAGCATGGGCAACCTGTGGATCTGGTCCCGCCCGGAACGCTTGCCGCTGGCGAGCGAGTAACTGAACCACATAACTGTAGGAGTGGCCGCCCCGTCTTCGACGCCGCGCTGTCGCGCAGCAAACTGGGTCTAGAGTTGAAGAGCGCGCGCGGGGACAGAGTTCGTCGCTAGCACTGGTGTGTCCGCACCCGAGTAGGAGA
>Ga0302347_1002831_pt1 | contig 16573 bp, 15 predicted proteins | sample PhyWR1_FD_202178 | JGI IMG/M metagenome (GOLD analysis project Ga0302347, IMG submission 202178) | Leaf surface microbial communities from wheat plants in UC Gill Tract Community Farm, Albany, California, United States - DLSL W.R1 (v2)... | ecosystem: Host-associated > Plants > Phyllosphere >...
GGTACTATTTCATTTTCTATTATATCTTTGTCTAGTACTTGGTACATCATCGGCTTGATTTGTTTTTTATGTTTAGCAACACAAAAATAAACAAGCCGTTTTTTATATTAAAAGTTTAAATGACTTCATAGTTAAAAGACGTTGCAATACTCATTTTCTTCTCTGGGAACCCTAAACTGTAGTTAAGATTCGTATTGTGAAACCTCGACAACCCTCCTTTTCTAACCAGCCCATTTTCCCTGTTTACCATCTCATTCAGAGAATAATTAACATTAATATTCTGTACCTTTTCTTTGGTGCTGGAAATGATATAATTAAGATTGATATTTGTGTTCTGTGAGATCTGTTTATAATCTATTGAATCTATCGGCTGCTGAATGAGTAATGGATTATTGTTAATATTATTAAACTGATTAAGTTGTTTATTGGTAAACATCGTAAAATTAGAATAGCTCGCAGTAATCATCAATTTTTCGGATGCTTTTATATTTGCGTTCACTGCACCTACCCAGCGACTTGTCTGTTTAAATTTATGATTATCCAGATTATCGCGCTGCCTTCCTATATTCGCAGAAAGTGCCACTTTATCCTTTAATAAAGAAAAAGAAGAATTAAGCGTAATGTTTTCTAAATCATTATTAAAAAAATATGCTCCCAATGTTTTGTATCCTGGATCAATCCTTTCATACTTTACTCCGATCAGTCCTTTTTTCAGTTTTAAATTTACTCCTGCATTATAGGCCGAATAGCTTTCCATTGAAGTATTGGGAGCAAGAAATTTTGCTGCAATTCCCTTTTTTACGGCTCCTTCTGCTGTTGTTCTCAAATCATTTATTAAGGCCGTATTGGCATACTCTCCAAAGGCCTCAAGATTTTTATCAATCATAAAACTTCCCGTGACGGACATTACTAAGTTTTCCTGTGGAAGCACTCCTTTTGCATCGGGAGATACGGATAATGAGCTCACATCATCTTTGGCATAGAAACCTATTAATCCTAATTTATATTTTTCCTTTTCCCATCGCAGATGAGCCCCGTAGCCCATTCTTTTATAAGCAGGAATTGTATTAGGATTTCCGTCGTCCTCTACTGCTTTGTTAAGCCTTCCCGCCATTACCGCCAGTTTTACAGGGATATTGGGAGTAAGCTCTACGCCAGCCCCTGTAAACAGTAAACCATTAAAAGTATACGGAGAAAAAGACATGTTGGCATCGCCAATATAGGCTTTTATCCATTTGTATTTCGGGGCGATACTTACTCTGTTAAATTTAAACGGCACCTGATATCCCAGCTGACTTCCCTGATTGGTAAGACTGTAAGATATTGGCATAGACCATTTATATAACCCAAGATTCAGGTTTCCGTTCAAAAAATAGGTAAAAGGAGCCCTACCACTATATACATTGGAATTATAGAAAACAGAATTTGCAGAGACACCACCACTTATTTTAAACGGGTTCTTTTTTAGCTCCTCCATGGTTCTTTTTCCGATATTTTCAAGATCAACTTCCTGTGCATTATTTAATGTAAATACCGAAGTAAAAAATACCAGAGCAATGCTTCTTACGTAATATTTTTTCATCTAAGAAATGTTAAGGTTGCTTTTGTATTTTAATGTCCACCATGATATAAGAGTTGGCGCCGTTGGGTATAAAATTTTTAATTTTCACCGCCCCTTTTCTACCGTCTGAAGTCTCAAACAATATCACTCTTGGTATAACCGCATTGTTAAAAGGCGATTTTCCTGCATTTGTCTCTGTAATGTTAAGAGAATTGAAATTATTTCCAGAATTTATCGCATCAAAGCCTGCCGGAGTAAGCTGTACCCCAACTAATTCCTGAGAATTGATTATTTTACTATGTATAGCATTCGGAATGGCTAAAAATCCATTATTCTGAACCTCATCCGGTGAAACAAACTGGTTATACATAAAAGATGAATTTAATCCGAAAAATGCAAAATCTATTTTTGAACCATTTGCTGCATTTACTTCATTTTGTTTAAGAACAGTGCCCAAATTAGATGAGAAGAAGGCTCCTATTGTAGAATTTGCCGTATTAATACCTAATTTAACATCAGAAAACGATAGAAGATTGGCATCCGGAAAAACAATAACCTGCTTTTGTAGTGTTTTGGTTTCTTTATCATTAGTAGCTTTCAAAATAATCGTGTAAGTACCTGCAGCAGGTAAAATGATATCCGGATTTGTCATTGATGATGTCGCCGGATCAGCACCTGTAATAATCCATTCATACGAAGTGGCATTGGTTGAGAGATTATTTAGATGTAATAAAACTGGAGCCTGATAATCGTTATCAACAGAATCTACATTCCAACTAAAGTCGATAGTCATCGCCGGTTTAATGTTAACTGTCTTCTGCGTGGAATAGGTTTCCAATCCGTTAGAAATTGTTAACTTAATTATATGATCTCCCGGAGTTGTAAAGACTACCTCCGGATTCTTAGCATTTGAGGTTGCCGGATTTCCCCCATCAAACTCCCAAAGATATTGGGTGGCACCCAGAGATTTATCAATCATATGCAATGTTACCGGAGAAATATCACTGCCCATCATCTCCCATTCAAAATCTACATTCATTGCGGCATCCGCTTTTACTTCGAGTTCTTTCTCGTCTACATTTCCGTCTTTATTTGATGCCTTAAGCTTTATTTTATAAATTCCGGCATTAGCATACGTTACAGGCTGGGGATTTTTCTCGGTAGAACTTGCTACGGAAGCACCGTCAAACGACCATTGATAGGTTTCTGCTCCTGTAGATTTATTGGTAATTTCTACTTTTACCGGTACCGAAAAATCTTCATTTGTAATTTTTATACTAAAATCTGCTTTTACAGGGATACTTTCTTCTACTGCGCATGCATTAAAGAAGAATGCAGACCACACCATAAGCAGTATACATCTTATTTTTAAATATTTTTTCATTGCTTTTTATCTGTGTTTATAATGGATATTATTGTACAAGCATTTTCTTCACTACTGCTTCCCCGCCTGTTTCTACGATAACAAGATAAGATCCAGCCGGAAGTGAGGTATTATACGGAATCGTAAAATAGGTAGATGGAGTCATTTTAACCGCCGGATAGGCTTCATGAGAGACCATATCAATAATTCTTACATTGATGATAGCTGCTTTATCCAAACCTACTAATATTTTAAACACTCCTTTATTTGGATTCGGAAGAATGGTAAACTCCCGTATATTCGATATTTTTACGGGGTTTAGATTTACTCCCGTTGTATTTTCTTCTACGATTACTTTTTTATAGAATATTTTTTCACATGCTCCCTGAGTTCCTGTAAGTCCAATTTCATAAGCACCCAGTTTAGAAAACTTAAGTTCTAAAAAATCTTTGGTTTTATTGATAACCTGAATATCCTGGGTCTCAGGAATAACCCATGTTACTGTTTGTGGCGGTGTAGGAGAAGTATTTACCAATACCACAGTGGCTTCCCTGTAAGCATGGGTGGTGAGCATAAACTGCGGGTTCAAAACCTCTGAAGAATTTTTAATCACAACACTATCTGTAGCGGTACAGCCCTTTGAATCTGTAATTAATACAGTGTATAACCCTGCAGCAGAAATCGTTACGGATGACGTTGCTGAAATAATATTTCCGGATTGATCTTTCCACTGGTAGGTTGCACCGGGATCATTTATAGCCACATTATACGTTTTACTATCTCCCAGACAAAGTGTGATATCTGCCCCTAAATCAACGGTAAGCTGTGCAGGATCTGTTAAAGTATAATTTCTGAAAATACTGCACCCATTGGAATCTGTAACCGTTACAGTATAGTTTCCTGCCGGGATATTAGTATTATTCGCCCCTGTAATTCCGTTTGACCATGTAATGGTATAAGGTGCTTTTCCGCCCGAAATATTTACGATGATCTCGCCGTTATTTGCTCCGAAACAGATAGGATTGAGTACAGAAACATCATCAATAATCAGCTGATCAGGCCCTTGAATTTGTATAGTTCCGCTCACTTTACAGTTTTTAGCATCGTTTACCAAAACAAAATAATTTCCTGCAGACAGCCCTGTCACTGTAGGAGTTGTATCATTGGTATTCCATTGGTAGGAATAAGCTCCTGTCCCTCCCGTGGCAGCTACAGACACCTGGCCGCTATTTTGGCTGTAGCATGCTATTGTATTTGCCGAAAGCGTTATCGCAAGAGTCGCAGGAGATACAAAAACATGCTCTGTTTCTGCGGTATTATTGTTAGCATCTTTCACCAATACTCTGTAGGTGCCTGCCGTAAGATTTCCTAAAGTTGGCTGTATAGCTCCTGCTATGTTTTGAAAGAGACCTCCATTTGATTTTTGCCATTGATAGGTATATGCTCCCACTCCTCCGGTAACAATTGCCTTCAAAATTCCGTCTTCTGCTTCATCCGGGATTCCATTATGATCTAAATCTGGTTTAAATTGATAGTCGTTATCTATATTGCATGAAATCTGTTTTTCCACCTCAATATTAACGGCGAGTGGATTCGGTTGGTCTACGGTAAATTCCTGGGATATGATTCCGCAATGGCCTAACTGGCTAGATGCATTGGCATAGTTTTGATCTTTTACTGTTAGATAATAATTGCCGGCAGCGAGCCCATCAATTTTAATGGTAAAAGGATTATTAACAGCATCTGTAGTTATTCCGGCTGTAATAACAGTTCCAGTCGGGCTGTCTTTTCGCCATTCGAAGTTATAAGATCCGTCTGTATTGGGTGTTCCTCCCAAAACTCTTACGGAAATATACCCGTTGCTTAACCCATATCCTGTCGGTTGTGAAATATCAACCTCAGCGGTAGGAAGTGCAATCGCCTGAGAAGGCTGTGTAATGGTGATGTCGGCCTCCTTTTCATTTCCATTTTCTTTAGCAACACAAAGATTGGAATCTCTTACTTTTATTTTATAATTTCCTGCGGCTACACCCTGAATTTGAGTTGTAGCGCCATTAGCAAAATTGGTCCAGTCTGCATATATCTGTCCGTTTTTAGTTATATAATACTGATATTGACTCTGCCCGCCAGCGGCTGTTAAAGCAATACTCCCATCACTTCCTTCAAAACAATACACATTGGTTTGGGAAGTTACGGAAAAGGTCACCGGAGTAGGTTTTGTAATTTCAAAATTAATGGTGTGGCCGGGACTATCCGTATAGGTGGCATTTCCGTTGTAAGTTCCCAACAAATCTAATTTATAGGTTCCCGGAGGAATATTTTGCAGAGAATACGAGGGATTGGTTTGTAAGTCATTTGTAATATCCTCATTTAAAACTGCGGCTCCGGTAGCTGTATTTATTAATGATAACTTTAATGTTTCACCAGCTGTGAGTGTTCTGTCGAAATTTAAAGTTACGGTACCATCTGAAGTGTCAAAACATTGAGTTGGCGTTACTGAACTTGACAGCACATGAGGTGCAGATTTCACGATTGTTAAAACTACAGGTGAAGAAACCGACTGATATACTCCACCCGATAGGCATGAGGCCACTCTGAAATAAATATTCTGCCCGATATGTTGTGAATAATTATCTCCAAACAAATCTTTTGCGCTAACACTTAGTTTATTCAGATTTGATAAGGAAGAATCAATATCAATCCAGGTCACATTGTCAAGACTATACTGATAATGATATAGATCGGCATCAAAACCCTGTCTGGCAAATAAATTTACCTTGTCTTCAGTTGGTAATATTGTATTGGGTTGGTTCGTACCTGGCAAGGTCTCCGAAATCAGTGTGTGGACAGGTGTTACGTTATATTGATAATGCATATTCATCCCATCATACGCCTTCTGGAACACATTGGCTGCAGAGGGGCAAGTGGAAAGGGAAAAATTAAGAACCTCATTTATATTTGTGGTACTGGAAAAGTTAACAAAGATATCATACCATACATTTGTTGGCTTTTTTGTAGAAACTGTTGACCAATTGTAATTAGTCTGTGTAGAATTATCGCCTAAAGGAGAATAATACATCATATCATAAGATCCGTCTGCATAATAAACTCTCAATTCTACATGAGAACTGGTTTGATTTTTAACATTTCTATAGATATTATAGGTAAGATTATTTAAATCTATCTTATATTCAGCCTGTCCTCCCTGTCCCCAAAGAAAAATTCCTGACAGGATAAACAGTAATAATAAATTTTTTTTCATTATTTCCATTGTATTTTGTGTTTTTAATATTCTATTGTTATTTTTTCGGTTTTAGCTAATTGATTGCTCCTCAGCATAGGTTTTAAAAGATAGGTATAAGAGTTGCCCACCTGAACCGACCGATCTTCGAGAAAATTCTGAGCTCCATTTAAAGTTCCCCACATGGTTGGCTTTTCAGTTCCTTTCTGACGGTAGATTATAATTTCACCAACATCATTACCGCTGATTTTCCAGTTCAGATCAATTCGCTTTTTATCTCTGTCGGCTGAGCCTGAAAGATTGGTTAATATTGACAATGCTTCAATTTTATTACTTCTGAGTGTCATTTCCTGAGACTTATCAGATTTTAATTTGCTTTTATCAATCGCCAGAAGATAATAACTGTAGCTTTTATCAGCTTCAACCTCTTTATCAGTATACGTGTAGTCTGGTTTTAGATCTTTAGTTTCATAAATCATTTTCCAGCTTTTCCCGGCTCCGTCTTTTTCCTGTCTGAATAACTGGTGAACCTCAACATCATCACTATGGCTACGCATCCAGTTGATGGTAATTTTCCCGTCATCTTCCAGCTTATATTCTGTAAAAACCGGAGTCTGGGGTTTCACCTTATCAGGTTTTTCCAATTCGAGGATGATGGATGGATTGGATTGGTTTTTTCTCCTGTCGGTAGCAGTAACATAGTAATATACTTTCGAGTTCAGGTTCTCTAAAACGACCTGATCTTCAAAATGGCTATCCGTAATGGCCTGCGGAGTGATCCTCACCATCTCGTCTCCCTTCTGAATTCCTCTGAATATATGGTAGCCTTCCAAATCCTTTTCTGTATTGGCTTTCCATTTCAGATGGGCTACACCCAAAGAATCTATGGTACCTTCAAACTTTACCGGAGTCTCGGGTGGCGTATTATCATTGGGCTGAGCCAGAATGGAGAAAGATTCTCTCTTGTCCCCCGACTTGCCAATAGCCTGTATTTTATAATAATTGGAAGGTGCCAGGCTCTTGGTCACGATGCTTCTGTCGGTAACCGGAATCTTATTCTTCACTACTTTATAGGATTTCTGAAGATCCGTCTCCGAATGCAGTAACTCAAAGGTTGTAATTTCTTTTTCGGCTTCCTTCGGAAATTCCCAGTCGAGTCGGATGTTTTCTTTTTCATCAATAAAAAGATCTGTAATTCTTGGGGTGGCCTCCAAACTTTTCTTTCCTGCTCCCGAAACAACATCAGAATAAGGCCCAGTTTCTCCAAAGATGGTTTTTCCGCGAATTCGATAGCTGAAGTTGGAACTATTCTGAGCCAGCGAATCTACAAAGGTCATTCCCTGAACCTGTCTTCCGTCATTATCATTCATGTTCATCACAGGTAAATCTCCCAGTGATTTAAAACTTTTTCCATCCTGAGATTTTTCAACGTAATAGGCGGTGTAGGTATCTCTCAACTGTAAATATTCCCATGAAAGAGTAACCGTTTTGTCTTTAAAAATTCCGATAAAATCAAGCGGTTTAGGAAGTTCATTATTTGTAGAAACGGCTGCCAGGGCATCTCCTTTCTGTACGAGCAATGCACCTCCTAATGGATTAATGCTTACCGTATACAAATATCTTTCGTTAGGCTTTACCGTAGTATCGGTATACCCCCATCCTGCCAGCTTTGCCACTTCAAAATCCAGGTCGGCAGCCATCAGCGCATAGGCAAAACGCTGCTCTGCTTCCTGGGATTTATTGACAATTCCTTCCAGTTTTTCCTGCTTCTCTCCCATTTCCACTTCAAAGCTTTCGCCAAAAAGAGATTGCGCCACAATCGCGGCATTATCATTTTTTTCAACGATTTTTTTCCATTCATTTTCGGAAGCAGATTTAAAAATCCCTAAGTCTTTTTCCTCAGCATTTGCAAGAACCTTTCCGTCTCGGGAAAGTGTAAATCTTTTTAATGAAAATCCAATTTTATTGGCTTTTTGCCATGCTACAGGCTCATCCACAGCCCAGCGTAAAGAAATGCGGTCTTTCTTACCATCTACTTTCAGACGGATGTGAGGGATAATGGTTTTCTCTTTTTCCTTTTGCTGTCCCCATACAAAATGACAGGACAGCAAGAGAGTCAGTAATAAATATTTTATCAAAATAGGTTGTGTTTTTAGTTTCATAACTGTTGTGTTTTTGGGTATTCAGTTTTTATATCTGAATATTTCTAAAATATTTAAATCAAATGTAATTTTGTTTCAATAAGGGTTTTGTTATAAATTCTTCCTACCTTTTTTGAAAAGGCAGGAAGAATGGATTATTTTATTATTTTTTACAGCTGCTTTGATAATCATTCAAAACAGTGATCAGCCCTTCTTTAGTTTTAGTATCGTATTTTGAAAAGTCTAAGGCCGGACAATTAACATATTCATCAAATACTTTTTTAATTTTTTCCGGTTTTCTTGTTCCAAATGCTCCTTTCTCCCCTAAATAAACCGCTTTTGACTGATTGGATAATTTCAGATAAAAATCTTCCGGAGTTTTAACATCCATAAGAACATAGCTTCCATTGTTTTCTGAAAGAATTTCTGAAAATACACTCGCTCCAAACATATCTGTGCCTGCAACTCCCAAAAAACATCTTTCTCCTGCACAAAACTTAACCCCATCCTTTGCTTTGAAAAATTCATTCTTCCCCTCTACATTTAAGGTAACCGTACCTCCATAGTTGGTAAGATTAGCTACTCCTTTTTCTCTTCCCAATTTTGCATCTATTGACTCAAATTCAATGGTGATCGTTCCTTCTTTTTTAGCTCCTGTTTTATCGATCACATATCCGGGAGTCTTGTAGATATTTTTGGAATTGGCTTTGGCATTATTTTCTGCAGTTAGGTTTTCATTAGTAAAATAGTTTACGACAGTATCTTTCATGTCTCCCAAAGTATATCCGTTGGCAAATAGTTTTCTTACCATTCTTTCGGCCATTTTATCCTGCGATAATGAGCCACTGTAGTCATTTCTTGTTACAAAAATTTCGGCTTGCTTATTATCATAGGTGGTTATTTTCAGTCCATTTTCGCCATTAAAAGTATCACTGTTGGTACACTTAAGCTTGGCAATCTCAATTTTATTAATATCATATACACGATATTCATAGTTTAATATTATGGTTTGATTTCCTGTATTAACTCTTTGAAGATAGCCTTGCAATTCTTTATTTTTATTCCAAATTTTTCCGGAATTATCTATTGTAATCCCCATCTCCTTGGCTAAAATATCTTCTTTATCATTTACATCTTGCCGTATCTTTTTATCATTTTCTCGTCCCTGCGTTAGAGAACGGTCTTCGGTAAGGAAAAATTCTTTCACTTTCTCTTCATTAATACCATCTTTTGTAAGAAGACCTTGTGCCAAAGCATTTTTAACGATAAATTTCCCTTCACTTAAAGTAAATCCTGTTTCTGCGAAATCGGCTTCTTTGACGTTCCCATTTTGTCCTATAAATTCAATCCATCCTTTTTCGGCTCCTATTGTTGGAAATGACTTGATGCTAAATTTCAACTGTCCGTTCATATCGCTAAAGCTGTAGATATTTTTTTTATCCTCTACTTTTGCCACCGCTTTATTATCTAAAAGTAACTCTCCTTTTTTAATTTTTATTTCCTGAGAGAATAAGGAAATACTTACGAATAATGCCGTAGCTATTACTAATTTCATTTTCATCATTTGTTTTGTTTTTAATTAATGTTTACTTCTATTTAAAATTATTTGTCTCATCCTTTTCTATTTCACACAACAGGAATTTGATATATGATTTTATCTGGGATTCCCGAGTCATGTTCGGATATCGTCATATAAAATGGTTTTTCAATATTAAAATTTGATTGTAAAATATTTTCTTCATTAGCTATTGAAAAAATTTTATGTGCTAAAATGTACGCTGTTGCTTCGTACAACGTGTATATTGCCATTAAGTCATCCCAATTATCGAAATTATCTTCTTCCCCCTGAATTTTCATAGTAAAATCACTAAGAGGATAAATTATAAAAGCTTCATGCGAAGATATATTATCTAAGTAATCATATCTTTCATCCTTTATCTCCAGCGTTGCAAGCTCTTTTTTGTCATTTTGAAAATTTATTGCAAATGCCTCAAGCTCTCCTCCGTAAACCCCTCCGTGTAATAAAAGTATCATATTGAATTTTTGATTCAAATTCTTATTAAATTTTGGATTTATCCAAAAAGAAGATATGTTCTCTTTAAATTCACTTAACATTTCGACGATTGCTGATTCTCGGTCAAAATTCTACCAAAAATCATATAAACTTTTAAATATCTCACTCTTGGTATTATCAAGAATTGTTTCAACATATTGCTTTGTCAAATTTTCTTTTTTTTCTAATTGTAGAATTATATCTTCGTTATTCATTTAATAATTTTTAAAATTTTATAATTCTTATTCCTTCTGGTAATTCATTGGAATCTGGTAGCTTACTCGGAATATTTTTTCAAAAATAGTCACAGCTTCCTTTTTAAAGAATCCTGCTCCTATTACCATTGAAGCAACTGTAACACCATCTTTTCCCATTTCATGGTTAGTGATTTATCTTGGGCTATTGGCATAGATATCCTACATATTTTAATAGCATTAATAATTATAATAAAAGTTTCGTTTTATTCAATGCTTCTTCTGAATCCCAAAATCCCATTTCATCATTTATAATAATCTTATTATTTTCTCGCTCCAAAATCATAAAATCACTACTATACAATAAAATACTATCTTCAGAAGTATTTTTTAAAGTATGAATAATAATGTCTAACATATTTAATTTTGCTTTTAAATAATTATAATCTTTATTTAATCTAAACCCTATTACATAAGAATAATCCCACTCTTTAAATATTACTTTTTCTTTAGAAATCAAATATTCAAAATAAGTGTTATTATTTTTATAACTGTTGATTACAAAACCCCAGATATTATATAAATTAAATATTATTGTCTTATCTAAGATTTCCTCATCAGGTAAAATGTTTTTCTCAACAAAATAATTCCTTATGACATTAAACTCAAAACTCTGAATTTTAATGTGTAAGCGATATTCTATTGCCATTTTATTTAATTTTAATTTGGTTTATATTATTATTTTTATCAATTATCATCTATTCTATTGAATCATCTATTTTGTAGTTATCAAACTGTTTTTGTAAATCATCAATTTCTCCTTCCCAATTTTTAAGATTTATGATTATACGTTCTGTTTGCATACTGTCAATTTTCCCCTTTACTTCTGCCCAAATGTTTCTTACTGACTTGGTATTGTTTTTTCAATAATATCATTCGCTTCCTTTTTAACAAGCTTTCCCCCAGTATTTTCAATACCGTCCTTTAAACCATCTGATCCTTTTTTGAAGAACCCATTTCCCATCACCATAGAAACCACAGTAACACCGTCTTTTCCTACTTCATGATAACCAATATAAGATTTATCGGATCTGTTATTCATGTTCATAAATAAACAATGTTTTGTCTTGTGTGTGTACATAAATTCTATCACCTTCTACCTGAATAGTCCCTATAATACCATGTTCTTTCGAAAGTCTCTCATACCATAATATTTTCAAACTAAAAGCATCTAATGCGCCAAATATTGCTCCTCTGCTACCCGAATGCATATCTACTCCGCCTGATTGAGTAAAATAAATGATCCCATTCTTTATAAACCATCTGGGAAAAAGCAAACGCTTGATTTCTGTAGACTCAAAAATATCCGTTACAGTATGAGTAACTACTTCTTGGGTTTCTGTATTAAGAATAGAAATGTGGTCTGGACTTAAAAAGTAAAGTCGATCCTCTTCTAAAATCATCTCACCATATAATCCTGAACATTCTTTTAATAAATTTCCTGTAGAAATGTCTAAACAAATACATTTGGTAACTCCTTCAGAATAAACAATAAAATAAAGATGATTTTTATACTTGATAAGTTCTCTTTGACATTCTGTGACAGGAGTATATAAAAACTCGGTGAAATCTTTTTTCCATATCTCAGCACCAGAATCTAAAGAATAATTTATTAAAATTTTTTCATCATGATAAACTTGTATATAATAATCTTGAGAAAATACCTTCTCACCATATATATATGGAAATGTGACGAGCATATTTTTTCTTCTAATTACTATTTTCTCCTCATCTTCAGGAATAAAAACATCATAATTGAAACTGCATGAAAGATAATAATTACTGTCTTCTCCTAATTTCACACCCTCTTCATCATAAATATTACTTCTATTTCCATCAAAAACTATGAATTTTTTATCATAAGATTTTATAATATGAGTAGTAGATATATTAGCATTAAGTTTAAATTTTTTCTCAAGGAAATTATTATAGAAAGTAATACTTTCATCTCTAAACTTTATAACTACGCTATCTTTATCAATAAGTAGGATACCCGAATCTTTATATTTTGTTTTTTTCATCATTTAAAAATTTTAGAAAAATTATTATTAACAAAATTATCTAACTGCACATCTGTTACAATATTTGATCTTTCATTTATTTTAAAATAGCCTTTATATTTATTAGAAAGTGAAATATCATTGCCTTGTATGATATCATTAATTGTACTTTTATTATCTTTTAACCAAGATTTCAAATTATCTGGAGATATATTGGTATTCTTTGTTCTCCATTGTATTTCATCTAAAGAATTGGCTTTAAACAAATCCCTTTCTATAAACTGTTTTTTTATCGTACCACTCGTAATACTCCCCGGACCGGATTTGTATTCTATCATAAGATCTGTACTGGCTCTGCTGCATCCTTTGCATACCAAGTCTATAAAAGAGAAAGTTTCCCTTGCATTTTCCACTGCGACCTCCATCGTAAGGGTTTTGCTGGCAAAGGCACTCTCCTGTCCTAAGTCTTGTATAATCCAGTGTACCCCTTGTCTGTAATTGGCATTATTACCCGTCAGAATACTTATCGTAGCATTAAAATTCTCCAGTTTGGTATTGTTTTTTTGCAAAGTAAAACCTAGTTTGTCAAGATCCGTAAGAATTTCGTCAAAGGCTGCAGGATTATAACCATTCACCTTTGCCAACAATTCGTCCGAAAATCCTAATTCTTGCAATTTTTTATTTTTAGTGGCATTACTATATGCTTCCAGAGCTCTCGTATTTTGTCTTAGTCCGGGTCTGCCCGCCTTATAAAGCTGCTCATATGCGTACATAGCATCAGGAGCGGTATTCATAAAGCTTCTGAACTCTGCCGGGTTCTTATCAAAATCTTTTATCAATTCGCTAAACCAACACTGGGCAAATCCCGTTTGGAAAATAGCGAGGCAAAGGACTAATAATATTTTAAATAGTATTTTCATCATGTGGGTTTAATTACAAATTACACCTGTTTTAATTTTACTTCTATAATTTTTCCAGGCATTGAACAGTTCAGAATTTGGCTTATTAAGCTCAATAATAACTGCTTCATCTACTTTTGCAAAATCCTGCAGGAAAGTCTGTTTGAGATCTCCCAGCTGATCTACTATATTCTTGAGGTTAGGATATTTTGCTAAAAGCGCTTCCACCGATTTTACATCAGTAACTAAAGACTGTAATGCCTTTTCCACCTGCGCGGTCTCTTTGCTCGCCACACGAGTAATTTCTGCGCCGGTTTCTGCATTTTTCACGATAGTATAGGCCCCTTCTTCCACCAATATCACTCCTTTTGCTGCTAATTGAGTTTCCAGTTTAATGATATTGGTTGTTAATGTCTGCGACACTTTTGCCAGCTCCGCTATTTTTCCGATCTTGGTGACTGCCCACTCGCCCCCCGTGATCACTAAAGGAACAACCATTACTGTGATCTGCCCGTAACGGTACCAGCAGAGATTGGCTACCGAGCCGTTCTTTAATGGTGTTTTATCACATTCTGTAAAGTAATGCTTTATAAACTGGTCACCTATTTCTATTCCCTTTTGTATACCATCTACCTGCGCATTTAAAGGCGGAATCAAAATGATCTTCAGAGCCTCTACAGGAGTAGCACTTCCTTTCTGAGCAATACCTTTCAGGTTGTTGTAATAATTAATGGGTGCCATTATTTGCTGCTCTGCTCCTGATTTTACCAAAGAAACAACACCGTTTACAATCTCAGCAACATCCACTGTAGCAATTACCTCATGCAATGCTCCACCCATGAACTGATTAGTTTTGGAAACATTCACAAACTTTGCCTCATCGGTCATACAATATAACGTACCGAATAACCCTCTGTAGCCAATAATCCCCATCTCCATGACAATCTGCTCAGAACGCAATGCATTTTTGTAGAGAGAGGTATTTTGCAAATATTCCAATCCTACGTTAATATATTCATCAGTACAATTTTCATCCGGTGCCTTTCCTATATCTGGTAATGCATTGCTAAACCATTGTGGCAGAGTAAAGCTGCTCTTTATTTTCACTTTACCTTCTGCATCCATAATAGCAACCACATAATTTGAAGTTTTAATGACATCTTGAAGTTTTTGCTCGTAATCGGCAGCTTTTTGATCCAAAACAATAAACGTAACGTCTTTTTCCGGATACTTCGCTCTAAGTTTTCCTGTTATCAGTTCATTAACTCTCTGAAGAATCTGCTCTCTTGTTTCGGTACCCGTTCCTGTTCCTGAGCCTGAGCAGGCAATAAATCCGGAGTAAATTGGTTTCGTATTATCTTCAATCTTATCATATTGCTGAATATAATCTGCCAGTGCCTGAGTCTTATCTGCCTTCGAAAGAATATTTGCTGTTACTTTTGCAAATGTGGTTTTGATAAACTTCGATTTTCCACAAACGGCATCATGATCATAAATTAACCAAATGCTGCTGTCATTCTTTGGAGTTGCTGTTGAGGCGTAAGCTGTTTCTGTACATCACCATTAGGATAATATGCTTTCTTGGAGTCCACCCATTGATACTGAACATCATTCTCAATAAAGCCCGGTAAAAACCCTTCTCCAACTTTTACAACATTTCCATGAATAGCGGTGGAAGTATTGGCTTTTATCAGTTTAAAGTCAGGGGTCAGACCAAAACCTCCTGCAAGCTCCCCACTACTCTGACTCTGGAACGCGTACAACTTAAACGCAGGATCATTGATCTGCTTCCAGTCCAGATGAGAAAGCTCTTCTCCTGTGCTGTAATCCATTAACAGATCTGTAGCTCCTTTTGTCGTTTGGTAAGCTTTCCAAGGATGCTATATCCTGAATGTGCCTCTAATATTTTAAGTGATATTTATTATTTCAATGAACTTCTTTTCTTTATTATCACTTAAAAATTTTCACACTATAGTTTAAATTTTATTTAACTTTTTTAATTTAAAGTACGTAACTATATGAAGAGGAAAAAATGCAATAAAAAGATTTGATGCTTTATATATTACATTAGTTTCACTTGATACAAAATATCCCAAAATACAACCATAAATAAAAATAGGGCTTAAAATAAAATATAATAATCTACCTTTTGCTTTATCAAATATAAAATACAATAGTGATCCAAAATACAATAGTGAAAAATAAAAAGAATCAAATAAAGCTATAATAACTCCACCTTGACCAAGGTCATTATCATGATATATTATCATAAAAAATAGTAAGATTAAAATATTTCCTAATGAAGTCATTTAAACTTTTTTGTATTATAAAACTTTCTTAGTGCAATGACCATAAATGCTAAATAATTAAAAGCTTTCCAACTAGATACAGTAGTATCAAACCTATTGAGCAATGATCTAAAGCTGTCTAACCAAGCATTTGTTCTTTCTATAGCATATCTTTGATGGTATAAAAGCTCATCAAAATAAATCTCGTCTGTATCTGAGCCATTACGCTTATTGAAAGCAATATTAGCCATGATATCTTTATTTTCACAATGCTTTCTGAAGTTTTGAGCATCAAACCCCGCATCAGCATTCATAAATAATCCCTGTACAGCAATATCTGCCTTTTCTAATGTTTGAGTGATTTGATCAAAATAGATTTCAATATGATACAAATCATTATGATTTCCTGCAATAGGGTCTGACATTGCTAAAGGAAGTCCCTGTCTATCTGTAAAATAAAGCGAAGTACTGGTCTTTCTCTTTTTTCGCCCTTGATAAGCAACCTCTTCTCCTCCCCGTAATGCCGATGTATGACTCCCGTCTAAATCTGCACTGGATAAATCTAATTTCGATTTATTTTTTGATAATAGCTTTATCCAGCAATCTTGCCATATATTTTTTACACACCATTTACGAAAATGATAGAAAACACTTTGATAGCTCAAAACATTCTCTTCAAAAAGACTTTTTACAGGTAAATAAGCCCATTGAACCCCTGTTTTCAGTTTGTATAATATGCAATTTACTATTTCAGCAAGAGGGGCTTTGGGAAA
>Ga0302347_1002832_pt1 | contig 16573 bp, 14 predicted proteins | sample PhyWR1_FD_202178 | JGI IMG/M metagenome (GOLD analysis project Ga0302347, IMG submission 202178) | Leaf surface microbial communities from wheat plants in UC Gill Tract Community Farm, Albany, California, United States - DLSL W.R1 (v2)... | ecosystem: Host-associated > Plants > Phyllosphere >...
GATTAAATGCACCTTTTGGAAGTACAAGAATTTTATTTTTTTCAGATAAAATCAGCTTCACGCCAAAACTTAAACCATCTTGCAAAGTGATCGTTTCTTTAGACGTAAAAGCCAGTTCAACCGTAAAACGTCCGCCTTTTACTTCCGGAATTACTTTTGTAACAATAACTTCAAGAACGTTTCCTTTAAATTCTACCTGACCTTTTAAACCTTCGCGAATTTTTTCCAGATAAAACTCATCTACTTCAGCCGCCAGTTTATATCCTTTTTTCGAATCAATTTTTCCGATGCTTTCTCCGGCCTGAAATGTTTTTCCTAAAACAGGTTCAAAAGAAGTTAAACGTCCGGTTTCAGGAGCAGTAATCAGGAAATTCTTTTTATTATTTCGAAGAATATCCAAACTTTTTTCCATCGTTTGAATCGAACGGTTAATTTGAGAAATCTGCAATTGATTCGATTGTTTTTCTTTTTGAATGCTTTGCTGAATCGTTTTTTTGCGCTCTTCCTGAAAACGTAAATTTTCTTTAAAAGTATTCCAGTCGTTTTTCGAAATGACATCTTTGGCAAACAATTTTGAGTTCATGTCGTACAACCTTTTTGCATCATTATAATCATGTTCGATCAAAACAAAATCCTTAGTCAAATTCAATTCCTGATTTCTAATGTTCAGTTTTCCCGTATTCAAATTGTTAATTTGCTCAATAATAGCAGTTTCCTGAGTTAAGTAATTCAATTCGGTATTTGGGTTGTACAAGCGCGCCAGCGATTGTCCTTTTGTAACCATTGCACCGTTTTCTACAAAAATCTCCTTTACAGATCCTCCTTCTGTAACGTTTACAAGCATAACATTCAAAGGTTCAACTTTGGCCTGAAAAACAACAAAATCTTCAAAAAAAGCTTTTTCTACTTTTTGAACTGTTATTTCATCTGCTTTTACGTTCAGACTTCTTTTCGAATTGAAAGAAAAAAAGACGATTGCACCCAAAGCTAAAAAAACTCCAATTGCTATTGTGAGATATCTAAATTTTCTATTTTTACGAGGAATTACCTTATCCATTTTTTAAATAATTTACTGATTACCAATAGGTAAATACTGTGCCATAAAATTTATTTTTTGTAAAGCATTGATTTTAAAGAAGGTTTAAAAACTATCCAAAAACCAAAGTGTTCGATAATGAACAGTTGACCGTTCAAAATCGGACAAAAAAATACAAAATGAGAAAAAAGCAAGCTCAAATATTAATTGTTGACGATCAGGAAGAAATTCTTTTTTCGGCAAAAATGATTCTCAAAAAGCATTTTGAAACGATTTTTACGACCAATAGTCCAAAAAAAATCATTTCGATTTTGAGTGAAAACGAAATAAATGTCGTTTTACTCGATATGAATTACAGAATTGGATTTGAAGACGGCCGTGAAGGAATTCATTGGCTGAAAGAAATAAAAACCCTTTCTCCCAATACAATTGTAATTTTAATGACCGCTTTTGGTAAGATTGAAACCGCAGTTGAAGGAATAAAAATTGGTGCTTTTGATTATGTTTTAAAGCCGTGGCATAACGAAAAATTACTCGAAATTATTGACAGGGCTGTCGCCGAAAGTAGAAAAAACGGAAAGAAAACAATCGCCGAAAAAACAGAAAAACGTTATTTTGTTGGGACTTCTCAAAAAATAAAACAAGCTTATTCTATTGCTGAAAAAGTAGCAAGAACCGATGCCAACGTTTTGATTTTAGGTGAAAACGGAACAGGAAAATATGTTTTTGCCGAATTTATTTATCAGAATTCAACCCGAAAAAACGAACCTTTTGTGCATGTTGATTTAGGTTCCTTAAGTGATAATTTGTTCGAAAGTGAACTTTTTGGATATACCAAAGGCGCTTTTACCGATGCCAAAACTGACACGCCCGGAAGATTTGAAACCGCACAAAACGGAACCATTTTTCTGGATGAAATAGGAAACATTCCGTTGCATCTTCAGGCAAAGTTGTTGCATGTTTTGCAAACTAAAACATTAACAAGATTAGGTGAAAGTAAACCAAGGCCACTAAATGTTCGTGTAATTGCGGCAACAAACAGCGACATTAAATCTGAAGTAAAAAACAAAACATTCCGCGAAGATTTGTTGTATAGAATCAATACGATGGAAATCAATTTGCCGCCTCTGCGCGACAGAAAAGACGATATTGTGCCAATGGCGAATTTTGTACTGGATCAGATTGCCGAAAAATACAATCAGGAAAACTGGCAATTTGATGATAATGTTGCGCCTTATTTAGAACGTTATCCGTGGAAAGGAAATGTTCGCGAAATGGAAAATAAAATCGAACGCGCATTAATTTTAGCCGAAAACAACATCATTTCTATAACCGATTTGGATATTCTGGATTTTGAAGAAATTCAGGAAAATGACGATAATCCGTTATCTGAAATGGAGAAAACGGCAATTGAAAAAGCGCTTTTAAAACATCACGGAAATATCTCAAAAACCGCCGAAGAACTAGGTTTATCAAGAGCCGCTTTGTACAGAAGAATTGAGAAATACGATTTGAAAAATATTTAAACACAGTATTAATTTTAACGCAAAGCACGCAAAGTATTTTTTTTCTTTGTTTAAAATTGGCTTGATTAAGTTCGCAAAGATGTGATGGCGAGCTTTGCGTAAACCTTTGCGAACTTTGCGGTTAGATTATTAAATAAAAAAACAATGAAAAACTGGAAATTTTATAACGCTTTGTTCATAAGGGTATTATTTGTAATGATACTCTTTTTCTTCTGCGTTTTTCTTATTTATAAGCAGTTTCATTATAACGCGATTCTGGTTGGGTTTTTCGTTTTTTTGATGCTGGCCGAAATGTATTTTTTTGTCAAAAACCAATTGCAGTTCTACGACAGAACTTTGTCTTCCATTTTACATAATGATTTCACAACCAATTTTCCCGAACAGAATAAAAAAGACAATTTTAAAAGCCTGTACTTATTATACGAAACCTTAAAAGAAAGACAACAAGAACAAACCTCAAAAGAACTTATTTACCGTTCGCTTCTTAATAATATTGATACGGCGGCTTTAATTCTCGAAAAAGAAAACGACGAATGGAACGTTTTTTTGATGAACGATTGTTTTTCAGATTTGTTTAAAGTTCCAAAAATAAGTCATTGGAAATACCTTAAAAATTATTTGCCGTCTCTTTGTTCAGAAATTGAAAAAACAGATTTTAGCGAATTAAAATCGGCAATTTCGATAAAAATAGAAGAACAGGATTTGCAGACTTTTATGCTTCAGACTTCGAGAACCCAAACTTATAACAAAGAATATTTTATTATCTTACTGGATAGTATTCAGCGTGTTATTGAGAAAAAAGAAAAAGAAGCCTGGATCAATCTAATGAAGATTATTTCGCACGAATTAATGAATTCTTTAACGCCAATTCGTGCGCTTTCACAAAATTTACTCCACATTGTCGATCAGGAAAATTTAGAAGAAGATGATTACGAAGATATTAAAAGCAGTATTTCGACAATCATAAACAGAAGCGATCATTTGCAGGTTTTTGTAGAGAATTATAGAAAATTGGCCATGTTGCCAACTCCAACCAAACAAATGACGCCAATAAATGCCCTTTTCGAAGATTGCATTCGAATTATGAGTCCGATTTTAAAAGCAGAAAATATCGAATTGATAAATGAAAGTCATAGCTCGCGTTCTATTTTAATTGATAAAAATCAGATGGAGCAGGTGATTATTAACTTGATTACCAATAGTGTTTATGCTCTAAAGGAAAAAGAAGAAAAGAAAATGTATGTTTCAAGTTATACCGAAAACAACCGATTTTTTATCACGATTTCAGACAACGGAAAAGGAATCGATGCAGCCATTCAGGACAAAGTATTTCTTCCGTTTTTTACCACCAGAAAAGACGGCGCCGGAATTGGTTTAACGCTTTCTAAAAATATTATAGAAGCACATGGTGGTTATTTAAGCTACCAAACCGATGAAGATAAAACGAGTTTTGTGATCTGCCTGATTTGATTTTTTGAACATATAGGTGATACAAGTTGATTTAATGTTTTGTCAAAAGTATAACTCAAAAGTATTGCACACATTTTTGTCATCCCGAGGAACGAGGATCACACACGAGACTCGACAAAGATTGTCGATTTGCTGTACGGAGTTTCTAATGTGATCCTCGTTCCTCGGGATGACAAGATTGTATAAAAAAATTAAAAATTAACTTCAGGTTTCCAAAAGTGTTTTTCGAAATCTACGATTTGATTGTCTACAACTTCAATTCCTTCGTTTTCCAGAAGTTGCTGCATTAAATTTGTTCCGTCAAAATGGTGTTTTCCGGTCAAAAGACCTTTTTGATTTACAACTCTGTGCGCCGGAACGTCATCCATATTATGAGAAGCATTCATTGCCCAGCCTACCATTCTTGCAGAACGAGCTGCTCCCAAAGCTTTTGCAATTGCGCCATAAGAAGTTACTTTTCCGTATGGAATTTGCCTTGCAACCGCATAAACTCTTTCGAAAAAATTTTCTTCAGCCATAATGGATAAAAATTAAATCAAAAATCTTTTTAGATCTGCTTAAATCTGCAGAATCTGCGTGAAAAATAAATCTGTGGCTATAAATTATTACCCAAAATAATAATTCAAAATATTAAAAAGCGTCAAAATAGCAACCATACCAGTAATGCTTCCAATAATAGTGTTCATGTTTCGCATTAGATAATCAGTTTTCTTTTCAATTCTTCCAAAGAAGCCAATATAACTGTACAGAACAGCAAAAGAACCCAGAATAGATCCTAATACAAAGGTGAAAATAATATTGTTTTCAAACACAAAAAGATTGTAAGACGACAAAGTAACGCTCACGACAACATAATACGGAATTGGAAAAAAATTCAATACAGAAAGTAGCATTCCGAGAAAGAACCGGCTTTTTTTGCTGCTTTTCTTAATCTTAGATTTCTTTTTGGTTTTTGGATCTTTGGCAATAAACAAAAAATAAATTGTCAGGATCGAAAAAATAACAAAACCAATTTCGCGCAATAAGGTTACAACATCCGGTCGATTATCGATTACGCGCGCAAATAAAACGGCAACAGAAACCTGAAAAAAAATCACCAAAACCGCTCCAATAACAAACCATAAAGCATTCTTTTTTCCTTCTTTTAGGTTTATTTTGGCTGCCGTCATGTTGATTAATCCCGGTGGAATAATCCCAATAACAGCGGCAATAAAACCGGAAAGAAATGGAGTAAGATATACCATTCAGTTGTTTGATGATTAAAAGATGTTTTTCAAAATTAAATTAGTCTTTAATTTTGAAACGAATATACGTAATTGCCTTGTTAATTTCTAAATATTGTTTTTCATAAAATGTCTGGATTGAAGTTACAACTTCAGGACTTCCTTCATTTTTGTAAACATTATGGTTGGCATACAAAACTTCGTGACCTTCGCCATGAAGCAATCCAAGCGTATATCCGTGCATGAATTCGCTGTCGGTTTTAAGGTTTACGACACCATCTTTTTTAAGGATTTTTTTATACAATTTCAAAAACTCAGAATTCGTCATTCTGTGTTTGGTTCTTTTGTATTTGATTTGCGGATCCGGAAAAGTAATCCAGATTTCATCCACTTCGTTTTCAGCAAAAATATGATTGATCAATTCAATTTGAGTACGAACAAAAGCAACATTATGCAAACCGTCTTCAACAGCAGTTTTGGCACCACGCCAGAAGCGTGCACCTTTAATGTCGATTCCGATAAAATTTTTGTTAGGATATTTTTCTGCTAATCCAACAGAATATTCACCTTTTCCGCATCCTAATTCAAGAATCAGAGGATTATCATTTTTAAAGAAATCCGAATTCCATTTTCCTTTCAAAGGCATTAAATCGCCTACAACTTCTTCTCTTGTTGGTTGAAAAACGTTTTGAAATGTTTCGTTTTCTCTGAATCTTTTTAATTTATTTTTACTTCCCACTTTTACAAAAATTTTCCGCAAAATTAAGGAATATAAACGAATGAAAATAGCGCAATTGGGTTTAAAATAAGTTTGTCACGAATTACACTAATTTACACTAATTTTTTTTGAATCATGCTGATTAAATTAATTCGCAAAAATTCGTGTAATTCGTGGCAACAAAAAATCAACCGTAATGTGGTTCAGTAATTGGTTTTGATTTTGGATCTAAAGTTTCGTCGTGTTGTGACAAATCCAATCCGATGTGTTCTGACTCTTCAGAAACTCTTAACGGAATAATGAAATTGGTTACTTTGAATAAGAAATAAGCGCCGAAGAAAGTGAAAACAGAAACCAGAACCAATGCCATCATATGATGTCCGAAAACGCTCCAGCCTCCGTGAAGTAAACTTGCATTTTCGCCGTGAGCAAAAATAGCGGTCAAAATCATTCCCATAATTCCTCCAACTCCGTGACAAGCAAAAACGTCAAGAGTATCATCAAACCTTTTTGAATATTTACAATTTACTGCCGTGTTAGAAACCAAAGCAGTTATAAAACCAAAAAACATACTTTCCGGAACCGAGATATAACCAGCGGCTGGTGTAATGGCAACCAAACCTACAACTGCGCCAATACATGCTCCAAGAGCCGAAACTTTTCTTCCGTTCATTCGGTCAAAGAAAATCCAGGTTAACATTGCTGCGGCAGATGAAGTTGTAGTTGTTGCAAAAGCCATTGCAGCTGTTCCATTCGCGGCAAGCGCAGAACCTGCGTTGAAACCAAACCAACCAAACCATAACATTCCGGTTCCTAATAATACAAACGGAATATTGGTTGGAATGTGCTGGCTGTTTTTTCTTTTGCCTAAAACAATAACTCCGGCCAAAGCAGCAAAACCAGAGCTCATGTGCACTACTGTTCCTCCGGCAAAATCTTTTACACCAAAATAGCTTCCTAAAATACCTGTTGGATACCAAACAGCGTGACATAAAGGTGCATATATAAAGATGGTGAATAAACTAATAAATACTAAATAAGAGATAAAACGAACACGCTCTGCAAAAGATCCCGTGATGATTGCCGGACAAATAATGGCAAATTTCATTTGGAACAAAGCAAAAAGCATAAACGGAATCGTACTTGCCAATTGTTTATGAGGCAAAACGCCCACATAATCCATAAAAGCAAAAGTAGTTGGGTTTCCGAAAAAGCTATAAAAATGATCTCCTGAACCAAAACCAACCGGATCGCCAAATGCAAGACTAAAAGCTACCACAACCCATAAAAGCGTAACAACGCCAAGGCAAATAAAACTTTGCAACATGGTCGAAATAACGTTTTTCTTTCCTACCATTCCGCCATAAAAGAAAGACAATCCCGGCGTCATGATCAAAACCAGACAACTCGATGTAAGCATCCAGGCAACATCAGCAGGAACAATATGGTCAGTAGTTCCAAATTCTGATAAAACATAACTATTTTCTGTTACAGTTGGCCAAAATGCACCAATAGTACAAACGACACTTATGATAATAAAGGAAATAATCCAGCGTTTTTCTATTTTCATTTTTAAAATACTTTGTTTAACCCTATTTTTTTTGGGGTCAAAGTTAAAAAAAAATAAATATTCTTGTTTTGAAGGCTGTTAAATAAGAGGTTGATGTTTTATTTTGGTTAATTTTTTAATATTTGATCTGTTTTTTTGAGAGTACTTTATTTTTGGCTTTACAAAAGATGCTGTTTTTGCAAAATATGTTATAATTAATTTGATACTGGATTCTGTAAAAGGCTCTAAAAGTTAGAATTATAAGAATAAAGTTTGAAAATGTTTATTTTTTTTGAAGCTTCGCAATCAGCGCGTCTTCAATAGGTGCTTTAATTTTGGTTACGGCATCTACTTCGTCATTCGGAATTGTCATTGATAAAACATAATGCTGAATTTTCCATTCGTTTCCAATTTTAACCAAAACTCCAGATCCGCGACAGATTTTCATTTGTGTATCTAATAACTCATCAAACCACGCCACTTTTCCTGTTTTATCAAAAAAGATATGACGTTCGAGGGCTTTAAAATTCCATGTTGTTCCTTTGTCAAAATACGGTTTTGCCCAAATGGCGAATGCTTTTTTAGTCCAGTTTTCGGTTGCATCTGTACCAATATAAATGGCATCATCGGCCAAAGCGTTAAAATAAGCATCAAATTTTACTTCGCCCGCAGCTTTATGCCAGGCATCTAAAGTTTGATTGATTTTGTTTTGATCTGTTTGAGCGTTTGCAAAAGAAATAACGAATAAAAGAAGTGCAACTGTTTTTTTCATAGAATATAGTATTTGAGTTTAAAGGTAAGGATTTTTTAAACTGCTGCGAGATGACACACAGATTTTACAGATCTAAGCAGATTAAAAACAGATAAAATTATTTTAGGATCTGCGAAATCTGCGGAAAAAAGACTTCGCGGCTCTACGACTTTGAGAGATTAAATGACAAAGTAACTCTCCAAAACTTAAATTATCTTAATATAACTTATATGATAAAATCACGAAAAAACAAGTATATTTGAGAGCTTTAAAAATCCCAAATTATGAATCCGAAAATCTTTATAAGTTCACTGGCAATTACTTCTTTACTTTTTGTTTCGTGCAAAAAAGAATTAGAGCCACAAGAAACGACGCCAACATCTGAATTGATTAGACTTGGACTTGCAAAAGACACGACGAAACCTGCAACTTCAGTTGTACAAAATCAGAATCCTGCCCAAGCAGCAAATCCAAATACAGTTTTAGGCGAATCAAAAGGATTAAATCCTGCACACGGCCAACCCGGACACCGTTGCGATATTGCAGTTGGAGCACCATTAAATTCGGCACCAACACAACAAGTACAAGCATCGGCAGCACCCCAAGGACAAACCGTTCAAGTAAATCAGCCTGTTGTAACAACAACGACAACAACTCCTGCTAAAGTAGCAAAAGGAATGAATCCGGCACACGGACAGCCAGGTCATAGATGTGATATTCCGGTTGGAGCGCCATTAAATTCTCCGGTTGCAAAAACTGCTGCAACAACAACTTCAAATGCACAAGGCGGAACAGCAACTCAAAATTTTACAGTTACGCCACCGGCAAATAACGCTGTTCCGGCATTGTTAAGCACAGAAACACAAACGGTAGCCGAAGGAATGAATCCGGCACACGGACAACCAGGACACAGATGTGATGTCGCAGTTGGAGCTCCGTTACCAAAATCATAATACAGCATAAAAAAAATAAACCATATAAGTTATATAAGTTTATATTAAGTATTTTGCTCAACGGCAAAACTTAAATTTCTTATATAACTTATATGGTTTAAAAATTTTTAAACGATATAAATTTTAGTGTGCTTTTATCTTTTCGAAAGTAGTAGTAAGTGATTTTTTAACTTTACTCAAAGCTCCGCTAAAGGCTTTTTCAAGAGTTTCGGCATGTTCAGTTACAGTGATTGGTTGTAATTTTACAGGACGCACTTCGATTACGCATTTTTTATCATGCAAACTAAATTTCTCGCCATTTTCATCTCCAAAATGTACTTCAATGCGAGTAATCTTGTCTTCAAAACGCGCTAAACCTTTCTCTAATTCAGCAGAAAAGTAGCTTTCTAATCTTGCGTGTCCATCAATGTTTTTGTCGGTGTTGATTTGAATTTTCATAACGGATTGTATTTAATGATTGTTACCCAAATCTATCTTTTTTGAAGGAAAAAGCCAAGTGAGTTAAGGAAATATTATGAAATTTTTATGGTTAATTTTTTACTTCGCTGTACATGAATCTCTGTAATGTGTCAGGCTGAGCGAAGTCGAAGCCCGTTGTAATTTACAAATGAAAAATTAAGGAAATTACCTCATAACTTTTTTGATTTTTGTATGTTTGCAATTCCTAAAATGCAAAAAAAATGAACTCGAAAAAACTTCTTGCCCGTGTGGTATGGTGGCGGTATTGGAAACAACTGCAACGCTCTTTTTGCAGCGTAGGACACCTATAGCTATGCGGGTTTTATATTCCTAAATGCAAAAAGAATGAGTACAAACACCCTTTCCAAAGAAACAGAATTACGGTTGGCAGATTTCTTCAACAAAACCGTTGATCCCGAAAGTCTGGCCAAAGCGATTCGGCAAATCAATTATTTAATTGCTTTAAGCATAATTCGGGATTGCGAAACCTTTCAAACCGAAAAAATAAATCTTGAAAAAGGTTATTATTGGCTAAACGAATTAGCCGAAATTTTAAATCCTTATGTTGAGGTTGAGAATTAAGAAAATTTGAAAAGGCTGCTGAGAAGTGGCTTTTTTATTTTGTGGATTGTCTTTCGTTTATTGCGTTTTGAATTTCGAGAATACACGTATCTAAATTCTTTTTGATATCATTGCTCCAGAAACGTAAAATCTTCCAGTTTTGAGATTCTAAATAGGTGTTTACTTCTATATCTCTTTGGATGTTTCTTTCGATTTTTTTGATCCAGAATTCTGCGTTGGTTTGTGGTTTTTTTCGAGTTTCCCAATCTTTTCCGTGGAAGAATTCTGAATCTACGAAAATGGCTATTTTGAGTTGCTTAAATGTAAAGTCTGGTTTACCAAAGACTGTTTTGTTGTTTTTTCTATATCTGTAACCTAAATTCCATAATGTTTTTGCCAAGCGAATTTCTTCTTTGGTATTTGTGCTGCGGACAGCTTGCATGTTTTTGGATCTTTGTTCTGGAGTTAATTTGTCCATATCATAAAGATAATTAACAGGAGTAAAAATAAAAAACTTATTTTTACTCAAAACAAAACAAATGCCTAAGAAAGAAAATACCACATCGTATTGGGCCCTAAAATCAGTTTCAGATGAAGAACAGTCATATAAAAGTAATGACGGTTATGCAGATGAATTTAAAATTAAATATGTTTATGATGATTTTGTTCCTAATCATAAGCAAATTAAAACTGGTGATATAGTTGCAATTATAAATAAAAAAGAAGTTTTAGGTCTAGCTAAAATCTCTAGAATTATTTTATATAATTCTACTAAATATAGAAGAAGATGTCCCGTTTGTGGAAACACAAATTATGAAGAAAGAAAAACAAAGTTGCCGAGATATAGATGTAATCAAGGACATGAATTTGAAGAGCCTACTTCTGAAATTGTTGAAGTTGTAAGATATGAAGCTTTCTATAGTAATACTTTTATTCTTCGTAAAATAAAAATTGCAGTAAATAAACTAAGACCATATTTTCATAAAAACTATAATAGAAATATGTCGATGCAAAGTTTATCTGAATCTTTTTTTGAAGATTATTTTAAACCTGAAATCCAGCAATTAAAATCAGAATTGAGTTACCCGGATGCAGAGGATTCCGAGAACTATTTAAGTGAAATTTTATATAATGATTATATTCCAAGTGAAAATGATGAAAGAGCTGCTGTGAGAGAAATGTATGGTAATAAATGTGTTATTACAGGTTGTGAAATATTGGATATATTAGAAGCGGCCCATATTAATCCTTATAGAGGTGAAAAAGATAATCATGCAACAAATGGATTATTACTTAGAGCTGATATTCATACTCTTTTTGATTTGGATTTAATAGGAATTGAACCCAATGAACTAAAAGTACATTTGAGTGAAGCTATTAAAAAAGATGGTTATCAAGTTTTAGAGAATAAATTTTTGCAATTAAAAAACACAAAAAACAAACCCAGCAAAAAAGCATTAAATTTAAGATGGAATATTTTTGTTAGAAGTAATAACTTATAAAGTCGGTTTAGTTTTGCATTTCACTCTAAAAGTATTAAGGTTTATTTGTTCTTCTTGAATTTGTATATTTTTATTTCTCGGGGAATCTGTTATAAGTTTTAACTTTAGATCTAGAATTGGATCGTCAAGGTTAGACTTTAATTTATTTAATGATAGAATATGATACCAAGAACCCCAAGTTGCTTTCTCATTTATTTCTTTATCTGAAAAATGAGTATTGTATCTTCCTATTATGAAAATGCTACAATTATCAAAGTTTTTATGTTCATGAATTCCTAATGCATTTAAAATTTCTTTTTGATTGGTTATATCTTTCCAACGAACAATTTTGTCTACCCATTCATTAGCCATTTTACATAAATTTTTAGATCTTGAGCTTCGTTCTTTTAAATTTGTAGAATATTTATCTTGCCATTTTAATTGTATTAGCGCTAAATGTTTCGTTTTCGGATCAAAAAGAGTAGCATCGATATCTGTGTCGATTCCCTCACTCTTTATTTTTATTTTGATACTTCTATTAATTTTGATTATCCTTTCTTCTTCAAATAAAGAATACAATTCATTTCTGAGTTTATCTTCTCTTAAATTTAAGCCTCTTGAATAATCCGCTGGATATTTAATATTTAGGGATTTTTGTAGAAATGTTATGGGGTGATATAGACAACCTTTAATCGATCTTAATGTATACAAATTGCTTATTTTTATAAAGGGAGGAGAAAATGATTTGTCTGCTTTTAAATAATGATGTATATTTTCTGGAGTTACAGTTAGAAGTTCAAAAATTTCACGAATATTATTGATTGGAATTTGTAGATAATCTGCATATTGATCTATTATTGTTTCCTGAATATCACAGGTTGGTAAAAGATCGATCATATTTACATTTTTACTTTCATAAAGTAAACAGCACGCATCAACGTGTTTTAAGGCTACGCCCATTAAATCTTTAACTACATTGACATGTTGTTTATAGGGAATTCCTCCAAATTCAAAATTTTCATCGAAATCATCGAAAAGTTGAGATGTGTGTAAATGAATATGACCTTTTATGCTGTAATGATCATCGATTTCTGGTGTTGTGCCATAACCAATGTAATTATAATGTCCAATAAATATTTTTCTCTTGAATTTCTCTTGAATTTTTTTATCCCAGTAGGCTGATTTGGGGTTACTAATATCGTATAATTTTCGTTTTTCCTGAAAGTACGATTCAAATTGCACCATTTCATATTTATCAGTTGCAACTAAATTTGAATCGACTTCTACAATATACTCATCTGTTTTTTTTATTTTGATATTGGCTAAATTTTGGAAAGCCATTTCTGAGAATCTTTCGACCATTCTATATTGGCCATAGACTTTTAAATTATAAAAACAGTAATCAAAATGCGATTGATTTGTCTGAAACTTACGCAGAAAATCATAATTTAAATCAAGTTTTTGGTAAGCTATATTTAAAATTTGTGGGAATCCATAATCCATATATGAGTCCCACTTCTCTTTTTGGTCGTATTGGCCAATAAAAAGATAATCTAATGTTCTAATAAAATGAACGAGTAGTCCAACACTTATTTGATTGTCTAAAAGCGAATTTAGATAATTAAGTTCTTTTTCTAGTGAGTTCTCAAAAGATTCCAATCTTACCTTTTTACAAAATCAACACCAACTCTTACAGGATGGCTAAAGGCTTGATTTGCTATTCTCTGAGCGTAGTTTTCCTTTAATGTAAACATATATTTTAGTGGAATTGCTACAGGAGCTTTATCCATCCAATCACAAACAGTAATTTTGTCGTCTATTACAGCTGGTTCTGGAACATATAAATGAATTGGTTTTACATATTCCCCATGCGTCCAAGCAATACATGTTTCTGAATTAACATACGAAATAAATCCACCGTCACCTTTTTTGAACGCCTCTTTGAGATTTAAAAAAGCTCCTTTTACAAAGAAATATTTGAATTTAACATTGCTTTCTCCTTTGTGGATCACACAATCACAAAGAGCGGTTATACATAGGTAGTAAGCTTGATTTTCATCAACGAATATATCTCCAAAGTTTAATGCTTTATTTCCAATAATTTTATTTCCGTTGTAAAAACAATTTATTGACGCTAGTTCGTTATCATTAAGTTGATTTTTTATTATTTTAAAGTTTTCTAAAAAAACGTTGTTTAATATTTTTAAATCAGTGTTAACAAGATTTATTTTTGCGTTTTCCAATAAAATGTTTTTAGTAAATTCTTCGAAAGAAGGTTTTCCTCCAATTTCATTAATTTGTTTTCTATGATATAAAAATGTATTAAAAGATATATTTAAAATATCTGGATTTATAAAAGAACCTTTTTTAGAAAACTCGCTCTGCATGTTGAGCCCTAAAAGCTTAAAGAAACTTTTGGATTGATCTTTAGATATATGTTTAGAAAAATTGCGAATTAAATTTTGGGGTCTGTTTTTCTTTTTTTGAAGAATTGTTATAATTGTGTTATTGATTACCAAAGTATATTCGTTATCAATGTGTGAAATTATTTCAGAGTAAAAATTAAATGATACATCAGGCTTAGGTAAATCTTTATTTGAAGCAATAGCCATATCAATTAATGATGATTGATAATTTTTGTTAGTAATTTTTATTATTTCAGAGAAGATAGTTTTATCTATAGAATTTATTCTACCAATTAACTTGGTTTCAGGTTTTTTTGTTATATCAATATTGTTTAGTAACTGAGTAATTTCATCATAGCTTTCAAATATCTCGTTAATTTTGTCACATTGCTCTCTAGTTAAACCAGAATAATAAGAACAAATTTTCTTAATTATAGAATCGAAATCATTAGTTGAACTATATATGGTGCAAAAATGTATATGTGGTTGCATGATGATATCAGCTAATAATTTTAAAGAAGCTTTATTAAGTTTATCATCATCTAATTCCCAATCGAGCACAACAAGGTCTATATCATTAAATAAATATTTTTTTAGTGAGCTTGTAGTAGGCAAGTTTTCGTCTCCTGATGAAAATCTATGTATACTTAAATTAATTCCATCTTTTTTAAGGTTCTTATGCAGGTCTTTAGAAATTATATGTTCGTCTACAGACTTGTTATAAATTTTTTGCTCAAATGGATCCCACGCTTTTTCGTCAATATATACAACCGATTTTATAGAATCTTTTATAATTTCTGTTGCAGTTTTTTGGTATACTTTTGTACTCATGAGAATCAGTTGGTTATTTGGTTGATGATAAAGCAGGCTCCATTTAGGTAGTTATAATTTTCATTATTAGTAGCTTCTATATTAAAGTAATTTTCATTTAAACTTTGTTTAGCTAAATAAAGACCAATACCCCTTCCAGTTGGACGATTGGAATAAAAGAGATCAAATATTTTATTTAACCGATGCTCTTCAATTTTTTTACCTGAGTTTAATATTAATATTTCATTTGTATTTTTGAAATAATCGAAAATTATTTCTTTTTTCTCAGAATTACGGACCCAATATATTGCGTTATTTACTATATTAATCATAACAGTATATAAGGTTGGTTCTTTAATTTTGATAATATGTTTTAAAAATGAAGACGTAGCAGATAATTTTATGTTTTCATCTTTTAACTGTTTTCCAAAGAAATTCTCGACGTAAAGTAGAGCTGTGGAGCATTGAATATCTTTAGTTATTCCTCCGTGTATTCTATATAGCGGAGATAATAAGTCATATTTATCTTCTAAACTTCTAAATGTTTTTTCTAAAAGTCGGTATTCGGAATTTTCATTAAAAGCACTAATATTATCTAAATTATCTAATAATCGGTTAATTCTTGAATACAATACATTAAATTCATGATCAATTATTTCAACAGCAATTCCTAATTGAGCAGTATCTTGAACCATGGACCATTGCTGTTTCATTTGTTCAAATTGTTCTTTATATGCTCCTTGAAGTAATTCTTCATCAATATCAAAGCTCATATTGTTGATGTGTACTGCTAGTGGAATTAATGTTTTATTTGTTAAGTCTTTTTGCTTTTCAAATTCAAGTTTTAAAAATTCGGACTGTTTTATTATATCGTTCTTAGTTAAAATATTATCAGAAGCAGATTGTTTTAAATTATTGAAATCTTTTATTATGGTCCCTGCGCGGTCTTTATATTCAATCGCTAAACTATTTAATTTATTCGTTAAAATATTGGAATATTCTGAAATTAAATTTTCCAATTGATTTTTATAAGCTTCAGCATTCTTTGTAAAATTGATTTTTAAATCATGCAGTTCTAGTTTTTCATTAACTTTTTGCATCAGTTCAATAGTATTATCTTTTACGTTTCTATTGAACACAATTATTTGTTCTTCGTATTGATTTAAACGATCTAATTGTAAATCTGTAGGTTTGTATCTTTTTGGAATTTCTGGAAGCAACTTTTCAAATTCTAAATCCATTTGGTGTAGTTCAACCAAAATATTTTCGATATCATTATAAGTAGTTTGAGTTAAGTTAATTTTCTCATCAAGTTGTCTTAATAGATTTTGATACTGTTTTTCATATTCATTAAATTTTGAAGGATATGAAGAGAGACCACGGCTAAAACTCTTCTTTTCTTCAGTTTCTCTTTTTTTATCGTCACTAATAGCTTGATGTTGTTCATTAAGTTTTTTCTTTTCATCTAAAAAAATAGATTTTTCAGCTTTGTCTGAAAAATAATCCTTTGCAATTTGAATAAAAAATGAAATTAAATCTGATTCAAAAGCTATGTATGGATCACTATTTATTAGTCCTTCTCTACTAGATTTATCTTTTAAGTAATCGCCATTTTTATTTCTTGTAATTCC
>Ga0302347_1002833_pt1 | contig 16572 bp, 17 predicted proteins | sample PhyWR1_FD_202178 | JGI IMG/M metagenome (GOLD analysis project Ga0302347, IMG submission 202178) | Leaf surface microbial communities from wheat plants in UC Gill Tract Community Farm, Albany, California, United States - DLSL W.R1 (v2)... | ecosystem: Host-associated > Plants > Phyllosphere >...
ATATGATATTGTAAAAAAGGGAAATTTTTTAAAGTTTTCACAAAATCAAAAATTAAAAGAATTTATTCTTTCAACAAATGATGAAGTTTTAGTAGAAGCAAGTCCATACGACAGAATATGGGGAATAGGAATGCTGGAAACAAATCCGAAAGCTAAAAATCCGGAGCAGTGGAATGGTGAAAATTTGTTGGGATTTGCTTTAATGGAAGTAAGAGACGAATTAAAATAATAAATAACAGACACACAATATGAGCTATGAAAAAGACAGAATTACACCCACAAATCTTTATTATAGATAATTTTTTGACCCACGAAGAATGCGATCATTATATCGAATTAACAAAGGATAAAGTTTTTGAAGAAGCTAAAATCAATATGGGAGGTCGTCAAATGATGAGCAAAGGAGTCAGGAATAATGACAGATTAATGATTTTTGATCATAATCTGGCTAAAAATCTCTTTCAAAAAGCTGCAGAATTTCTTCCCCCGGCTCATGATGATTATCCTATTTTAGATTTTAATGAAATGTTCAGAATTTATAAATATTCTCCTGGACAAAGGTTTAAAATGCATCGGGACGGAAGTTACATCAGGAATGAAAATGAAAAAAGCTTTTACACGTTTTTAATATATCTGAACGATGATTTTGAAGGAGGAGAGACAGAATTCGAGAACCTGTTCACGGTTGCTCCAAAGAAAGGTTCTGCTTTAGTTTTTTACCATCCATTGAGACATGAAGGAAAAACTTTAATTAGCGGTTTGAAGTACGTTTTGAGAACAGACGTAATGTATTCTAGAAAATAATCTTTAATGATTAATATAAAACTATGCAGTCTTGAATTAGCGTAAAAACAACACAATTAAATATAAAGTATGGAAGAAGACCCAAAACCCAGATTCATCGAGGCATTACAGAGAAATAATGACCAGATAAGAGAAGATCGTGCGCGAATTATCGGAGAAGATGCAGCGCTGATTTACAGGCGGAGAGTAGAAGATATTGAACTGAAAATCAAAAGACTGGAAAGAGAGCAGGATGGCTTGACGGACATTAGTCCTTTAGACAGAAACAGCTTGACATTCGCCGATTTTCAGCCCGAAGCATTCGTTCAGAAAGACATAGAATTATCATTAACAATCAGAAATTTAAATATTCAATTAGAATTGACAAGAAACAGATTTGAGTATTTATTCGGCAAAAAAATTTAAGTTATGGGAAGTACAAGATACGACATGGACGCTCGTTTTGACAGAGCAAAGAAAGCAGGCTATGCATCAAAATCCGCCAATGAGATTTTCACACAAAATGCAGCAAGAAAAGCACACGAATCTATGAATCCGCATGGTATTTCTTTCAGAGAATCCAGGGATTCTACGGTTCACCCAAACTCCGTTCCTATCATTTTAGGATTAGATGTAACGGGAAGTATGGGACATATTCCGTATGATCTGGTGAAAGATGGATTACCTAAATTAATGGGCGGAATAATCCAGGGCGGAGTTCCGGATCCTGCTCTTTTATTCTTAGGAATCGGAGATCATGAATGTGACGGTTATCCTCTACAGGTCGGACAATTCGAATCCGGAGACGAAGAACTGGATATGTGGTTAACGAGAACGTATATCGAGTCAGGAGGTGGCGGAAATGCAGGAGAAAGTTATTTGCTGGCTTGGTATTTCGCAGCTTTTCATACAAGAACGGATGCTTTTGAAAAGAGAAATCAAAAAGGATTATTGTTTACTGTAGGTGATGAACCTTGCCTGAAAACACTTCCTGCTTCTGCTATCAGAGAATTGATGGGAGCAGGACAGCAGACTTTCAAGCACACCGAATTATTAGCGGAAGCGCAAAAAAAATATGAGGTTTTTCATATCAATGTTTTGCATTCCGGACAGGCTCTACATGCTAATCAGGGATGGAAAGATCTTTTGGGACAGAATTGTTTATCGATCGAAGATTACAGAGATGTTCCGAAGGTAATTAAGGACGTGGTTTGCAGCAGATTTAAAGATACTTTTATGGGAACGGCAAATTTGGAAGGATTAGATAATATTCAAATGTATTAAAATGAAAACAGCACAAATAATTATAGGCTTAGGTTTTGGTGACGAGGGAAAAGGCATCACTACAGATTTTCTGGCTCAGCAGCATCCTGAGTCTGTAGTTATTCGGTTTTCTGGCGGTCAACAGGCAGCGCATACGGTGATGATTGATGATAAAATGCACATTCATTCCAGTTTTGCAAGTGGTGCGCTTCGTGGCTTGCCATCATATTTTACGGAACATTGCACGATTCATCCGACTTTTTTACGCAATGAAAGGGAAGAATTAATTCAGAAAAACGGAAATATTGAACTCACCACTCATCCGCTGGCAAAAGTAACAACACCTTTTGATGTTTTTTACAACAGAAAAAATGTCAGAAATTTAGAACACGGAACGTGTGGAAAAGGAGTCGGCGCAACAATGAAAAGAAATGAAAGTCCGTTTAAATTATTTGCAGTGGATTTGATTGCTCCAAGAACAATGCTGATCGAAAAATTAAAAGGAATTGCCCAATATTACGGTTTTGAAGAGGGCGAGGAAATCCAGAATGCGGTGCAGGATTTTTTAGAAGCTGTTGACAAAATAGATTGGAAAATAGAAGGGTATGAATATTTAAAATCATTTAATCATCTTATTTTTGAAGGCAGCCAGGGAATATTATTGGATATGGATCACGGTGTTTTTCCGAATGTAACTTTTGCAAATACCACTTCAAAAAATGCATCTGAAATCTGTCAGTTATTACAAATTGAAAACATTGAAATGTTTTATGTCACAAGATGTTATTCAACACGTCACGGAAGCGGATGGATGAGCAATGAAAAATCATTACCATTAAAAAATAATGAAGACGAAACCTGTACTTTTAATGAATTTCAAAAAGGCCTGCGTTTCGGAAATTTAGATTATGGTCTGCTGAATTATGCGCTGAAAGTTGATGAAGCTTATGTTTCTGCCCAAAAGAAAAATCTTGTTGTAACGTGTTTAGATCAATTGGATGACGAATTTCAAATAGAAAATCTGAATATGAAATTTAATGAAGTTTATGGATCTTATTCTCCTTATTCTAAAGATTTTAAGATAATTAGCTCGTTAAAATCTTAATTAATTGTGAAATAAAATTAATTAAAATAAGGAGTTTGTATCAATAGGAATGGGCTTTAGGCCATTTTATAATTAAAAAATTTCAACGGCTTTAGCCAAACATAATAAAAAACCAATGATGAAAAAAATATATGTATCTGGAAACGGAAATTTGTCTTGGGAAAATTTTCATCATTTTTATATCGAACCTTTAAAAAAATTAGACCTTTCCGACTGTGAATTTATTATAGGAGATTTTTCAGGAACAGATACTTTGATGATGGAATTTCTAAAGAATAAAACTGAAAATGTAACAATTCTTCATGTCGGAAAAAGACCAAGATATTTTGCCAATTCATTTCAGACAAAAGCAAAAAAATGGAAAATAATTGGAGGATTTAATTCTGATTATGAAAGAGATCAATTCGGAATAGAGCTTTGTACTCATTTTTTAGCCATCGATTTCAATGGTGATGAAAAAAGAAAAAGCGGAACTTTGAAAAATATTGAAAAGTGTCTTAGTTTAGGTAAAATAAGAATAAAACAACCATGAAAACAATAATAAATTTAAAAGGTGACGCTACAAATCCTAAGTCAGAAGGAAATAAAATTATCGCACATATCTGCAACGATATCGGAGGTTGGGGAAAAGGTTTTGTCGTAGCAATTTCAAATCGTTGGAAAGAACCGGAAAACGAATATCGAAAATGGTTTCAGGATGCTGAAAATTTTGGTCTCGGAGGAATCCAGACGATTCAGGTTGAAGATGATATCTGGGTTTGTAATATGATTGGTCAGCATAAAATAAAAACTAATTCAAAAGGAATTCCGCCGATCCGTTATGAAGCCGTTGAAAAATGCCTTGAAAAACTTTTTGACGAAGCAAAGAAATTAAATGCAGCAGTTCATATGCCGAGAATCGGTTGCGGTTTGGCTGGCGGAAAATGGGAGGAAATAGAACCAATTATTGAAAGAACATTGCTGAAAAATAATGTAGAAGTATATGTTTATGATTTTGAATAATTGATTATTTGAAATTTGGCAAAAATCTTTGTAATCTTAGCTAAGTGAACGCCTTTGTGAACTTAAAATCAACAAAATTAGTTGAAAAAAACTTTGTGGACTTTTCGTTAAAAAAATTAAACAACATGAAAACAATAACTTTATACAGACCCGTCGGAGAAAAAGAAATGATCTTAATACTAGAAAGCAATTATAGAGAATTCCCTCCAAGATTAAACTGGCAACCTATTTTCTACCCTGTTCTGAATGAAGACTACGCTTCAGAAATCGCAGAAAAGTGGAACACACGAGATGAAGCCGGAAATTATCTCGGTTTTGTGACGAAGTTTGAAGTTTCAAAGGAAGAAGTTAGTAAATATCCCTCACAAAATGTAGGAGCAAGTAACCATAATGAACTCTGGATTCCATCCGAAGAACTGGAAGAATTTAATAAAGCAATTGCCGGAAATATTGAAGTAACGAAAGCTTTTATAGGAAAAGAGTTTAAAAAAGCGGCAAATGAAGAGATAGAAAATTTATTAGTGAATATTAAAAATGAAACTCAAACTAAAAAAATATAAAGAACAACTACAGAATTGCCTCAAAGCGGACATCACACCATGGCACAATATGATGAGGAAAAAATTATTGTATATCAGTCATATCGGAAGGAAATCGGTGAGTTTGCCATAAAAAATCAATATTTTGGCGGAGCATTCAGTCTGGAAAGAATGACCTGGATAAAACCTAATTTTCTTTGGATGATGTACCGAAACGGTTGGGGAACAAAAGAAGGACAGGAATATGTTTTGGCAATTCATTTAAAAAAGTCTGCCTTTGAAAAATACCTTGAAAACGCAGTATATTCTTCATATAATGATAGCTTAGAAGTTTCCAGAGAGGAATGGCAAAATCAGATAAAAAACTCTTCTGTAAGACTGCAATGGGATCCGGATCTCGATCCTTTTGGAAATAAACTCGAAAGAAGAGCCATACAGATTGGTTTGAGAAATGATTTCATCAGATCTTTTTCTAAAGAAGACATCCTTTTGATTGAAGATATCTCAGATTTTGTTAAAGAACAGCATCAGTTTGTTTTGAATGATGATTTAGATAACTTACTTCTTCCTGAAGAAAAACCGTTGTTGTTTGATGATGAAGATTTAAATAAAAAATTAAGGTTAAAATAATGAAAAACAAACTCTTAATAGCTTCAAAGTCACTTACGGGGATTTCTATTGGCGACGCTTTTGGAGAAAGTTTTTTTGGTGAAGAAAGTTTAGTAAAAAGCTATATTCAACAAAGAATTATTCCTGAAAATTCTCTGGATTTTACGGATGATACCATTATGGCAATTGCTGTTTTCAAATCATTGGAAAAATTTGGAAAAATCAATCAGGATTTTCTGGCTGAAGAGTTTACCAAAAATTATTATTTAGACATCAACAGAGGTTATGGTTCTTCAATGGATCAATATTTCAGAGCTGTAAAAAGTGGAGAAAACTGGAAGGAAATTTCTTATTCAAAGTTTGAACGACAGGGTTCTATGGGAAATGGCGGTGCAATGAGAGCTTCGACAATTGGAGCTTATTTTTATGATGATTTAGATAAACTTAAATTAAATGCTGAACTTTCCTGCGAAGTTACGCACGCCAACAAAGAAGCGATAGAAGGCACAAAAGCTATTGCATTAGCCGTAGCTTTTGCCATTCAGGAAAAATTAGGATTAATACAGTTGAATCAACAGGAATTTATTCAAAAAATTCAGTCTGAATTGATGGATTCTGATATGAAAAGTAAATTGAACAAAGCTTTATATTTAGATGGAAATCCAAGCATTGAATTATTGGTAAAAACATTAGGAAACGGAATTAAAATGACCGCTCAAGACACGGTTCCAATTGTAATCTGGATGCTTTCGAGATACAGAAACAATTTTGAAGAATGCCTTTGGAATACCGTTTCGGCTTTAGGAGACAGAGATACAACGTCTGCAATGGCGGCAGGAATAAGTATTTTATGTTGTGATGAAAATACAATTCCTGATTGGAAAAATAATATTGAAAACTGGAAAAACAGCAGATTTTATGAAAGTTGAATTAACAAAAGGTGACATCACCAGAATACAAGCAGATGCCATCGTAAACGCCGCCAATTCATCTTTATTGGGTGGAGGTGGAGTAGATGGAGCTATTCATCGGGAGGGAGGAAAACAAATTTTGGATGAATGTATAGAAATCAGAAACCGAGAGGGGAAATGTAAAACAGGAGAAGCTGATGTAACTTCAGCAGGAAATCTTCCGGCAAAATATGTAATTCATACGGTGGGGCCGGTCTGGAACGGAAATGAAGAAAGAGAATCGAAATTATTGGCAAAGTGCTATAAAAACTCTTTGGAATTGGCTGAAAGTCTTGGCGTTAAAACCATTGCTTTTCCTAACATCAGTACAGGGATTTATCGGTTTCCAAAAGAATTGGCTGCAAAAATTGCAATTGATGAAGTGAACAATTTCAAATCTGAAAGTATTGAAAAAGTAATTTTTGTATGTTTTGATGATGAAAATGCAGAAATTTATCAACAGCTTTTAAATCTTTAAAAATGAAGGGTTTTGTATTTGGAAAATTTTATCCGTTTCATATCGGTCACCAGAAAATGATTGAGTTTGCACTGGAAAAAGGAAGTGTAACGGTATTGGTGTGTGCAGAAGAAAAGGAAAAAATAAATGGAAACATCAGAAAAGAATGGATAAAAGATACTTTTTCCAATAACAAAAACCTGAAAGTAAAAGTTTTCAGCTACAGCGAAAAGGATTTTCCGAATACTTCTGTTTCAGATTGGGAAGTTTCCAAAAAGTGGAGCGAGGTTTTCAAAGAATATTTTAAAAGTGAAGATTTTCTCGTGACGTCCGAAGAATACGGGGAAATGCTTTCTGTAATTATGGATATAGATCACTTTATGTTTGATGAAAACAGAGAAAATATCCAGATTTCGGCTTCTGAAATTCGGGAAAATGTATTTGAATACTGGCAGTATCTTCCGTGGTCTGGTCAGAAATATTTTGCCTTAAAAGTTGTTATTCTTGGCACAGAATCTACCGGAAAAACAACAATGACGAATAGCTTATCCGAATATTTTGCAGCAAACAAAGTTTCGGAAGCGGGTCGGGATCTTATTTTAGATTCAAAAGAGTTTAGTTTTGATGATCTCGAAAAAGTGTACAAGGAACATACGAACAGAATTGAAAACGTCGATTATAGTAAAAGTTTTTTAACAATTATTGATACCGATATTCATACTACAAAATCGTATGCTGAATTTATTTTCGGAAGAAAACTCTCCGTTCCCCAAGACATTATTGAGAAAAATAAAGCTGATCTTTACTTATACTCAACAAAAGATGCAGATTATATTCAGGACGGAACAAGGCTCGAAATCGATGAAAGAAATACATTAGACGAAAGCCACCGAAACATTTTAAAGGAAGATAATACTGACTTTCTGGAAATTTCCGGAAGCTGGGAAGAGCGGGAACAAATGGCGATTGAAAGCATACAAAATTTAATTTTGAAAAAACAAATGATGTTTAAAAGATAAATGTTACCGTTGTACTTTATCAGAAACGGGTTTGTTTTCTTTGCTAAGTAAAATGCCTTTATTTTAATATTTTTATTGATTTTAAAGAATCCGTGAATCTTTGATTTGCGAACTTTAAGGATATTTAGTAGTAAAAAATCTTTACGGTCTTTGCGTTAAAAAGAGATATTATTACAATCAAATATTTAGGAAATTAACATTAAAAACGAAACAATGAAAAAACTAACCATATTGACCGGCGCCGGAATCAGTGCCGAAAGCGGAATAAAAACTTTCAGAGACGGAGACGGCCTTTGGGAAAATCATAGCATCACCGATGTAGCAAGTCCGGAGGGATGGAGAAAAAACAGAGCTTTGGTTCTTGAATTTTACAACCAGAGACGCCGACAAATTCACGAAGTACATCCCAATATAGCCCACAAACTTGTTGCAGATCTGGAGAAATATTTTGAAGTTCAGATTATTACGCAAAATATCGACGATCTGCACGAACGAGCAGGATCTTCCAATATTTTGCATCTGCACGGAGAATTATTAAAATCGTGCTCGTGCAGCAATAAAAACCTTGTTTACGATCAAAAAGAAGATATCAAAATTGGTGATAAAGCCGAAGACGGAGCGCAGTTAAGACCATTTATTGTGTGGTTTGGGGAAGATGTTCCGTTGATGAAAGAAGCTACAAAAATGACAAAAGAAGCCGATATATTTTTGGTAATAGGAACTTCGTTACAGGTTTATCCGGCTGCAGGATTGCTCCACGACATTAAAGATGATTGTCTTCTGATTGTTATTAATCCCAATGAAACAGGCTTCGGATACGGACAAAGAGCGGTTGTCATGAAGGAAACCGCAACAAAAGGAATGCAGTTGTTGTTCGATAAATTAATAAATCTTGCGTGATGGAAAACAAAATAAAAGCAGCAATTTTCGGAGTTTGCATTGGAGATGCTGTGGGTGTTCCGGTTGAATTCAACACCCGAGACACTTTAAAAGCTTTTCCTGTTCAAGATATGCGTGAATTTGGATCATGGAAGCAGCCAAAAGGAACTTGGAGCGACGACAGTTCTTTAACGCTTTGTCTTGCTGATGAATTAACGAAAGGATATGATTTAGAAAAAATCGGACAAAGTTTTGTAAAATGGGTAAAATACGGACATTGGACAGCTCACGGAAAACTTTTTGATATTGGCGGAACAACAAGACATTCTATTGCGAGATTAATTAAAGGAGAAAGTGCTAAATTTTCGGGAAATATTTTTGAAGAAGATAACGGAAACGGTTCTTTAATGAGAATCCTTCCTTTAGCTTTTTATCTTAAAGATGAAGAAGATATAGAAAAATTGTATCAGACGGTAAAAGAAGTTTCTTCTATTACTCACGGACATTTTCGTTCTGTTTTTGCCTGTTTTATTTATGTAATTTTTGCGATAGAACTTATCAAAGGAAAAAATAAAGAAGAAGCCTATAATTATACACAAAAAGCATCTTTAAAATTCGCTGAAAACCAAGAGTTTAATCCAAAAGAAATACAGATTTTTGAACGAGTTTTAAAGAATGACATTTCAAAATATTCAGAAGAAGAAATAAGTTCAAGTGGTTACGTTCTTCACAGTTTGGAAGCTTCATTATGGTGTTTCTTAAATTCGGAAAGTTATTCTGAAGCCGTTTTAAAAGCAGTCAATTTAGGAGAAGATACCGACACAACCAGAGCCATCACAGGTGGAATTGCCGGAATTTTTTACGGGTTTGAAGGTATTCCTGAAGAATGGGTTGCAACGTTGGTAAGAAGGAAGGATATTGAAAACCTTTGTATCAAATTAGAAAATAAATTAAAACATGAATGAAACACAAAAGGAAAATAAGCAAAATCTAAGCTTGGCGCTAATACAAGTCCGAAGTTATCGGGCTTAATTTAGATGAGAACGGTTGTGCCAAATGTGGATGAATTTAATGTGGAAGAACTCGATTAGGTTATGGAAACCAATGATCAGAAACGGTTTATTTTTAATGAAGATAAAAACTAAATTGAGACATTCTATTGATGTAGCTTTAAAAACACAACAACCGCCAGAGTTTTTTACCATGTAACAGCAGAAATCAATATTTCTTCTTTTCTGGAAAAAAGGAATTGAGAAAAGAAATCGGCAACATGTTATCTTAGTGAGGTTAAAAGGAATATGTGTAATGATAAAATGAAATAAAAAATACGCTCCCATAAGAAGCGTATTTTTTATTATTTTGGCAAACCTTTTTTCAAAGCATAATTGGCTCTTTCAACGGCTTTTTTCTCTTTCCAGTCCATGTATCGGTTTTTATAGCGACCTTTCATGAAATTATCAAAATTTCTCTGCACAGTAAGATTCCAGAGTGAGTTGGCTTTTACCGCCCAGGATTTGTCCCATGCACGGAGCGAGATAGAAAAGCTTCCGTCGAGATACTTCATCCAGTGCCACCATCCTGTAGGCATAAACAGGGTGTCACCATGTTCCAGAAAACATTCAATTCCTTCCACACCATCCAAAGCAGGAAATTTCTCGAAGTCCGGATTATTAATATCAAAATCCTCTAATGCATAAGTGGCGTAAGGTAATTTGTAAAGCCGGTCTTTCCATTTGTATTCAAAGAGCAGCACGTGTTTTCTTCCGTTAAAATGAGTGTGGAAAATATGTGCTAAATCTATGTCATAATGTAAAAACGTTACCGAACTTTTTCCTCCGAAAAACATACTCGGATACTTATCCAGAAAACCGCCCATCAGTTCTTTTGGTGAGATATACTCTTTCAGCAGCTGCGGCGCATGTTTTATAGGATCAAAAAAGAAGATTCTCAAATCTGTAGGCTCTCTTTGGATGAGATCTATATAATCAGCGAATTTCATTTTTGTCGTCGGTGTATTTATAGGAGCTGCAGGATCTGCTTTTTTAGAATCATAAAGCGGTACTTCGATGTCTCCTACTACTTCCTTCACATAATCCATTGTCCATTTTTGATAAGCAGGCCATTTTCTTGCCATATTTTTTATCACTACCGGTCTTCTTGGTTTAAGATATTTCTCTCGGAACTCTTCTTGAGTAATATCATCAACAATATCTATAGGTTTTAGAATAACCCCCATTTTTTTTAAATTTTATGTTACAAAATTATTAAATAAATAGATAGTTTACTCATTTTAGTATTTTTTTAATCTATCAGGGTCATCATTTTTAGAGTAGGAGACCTTTCGGCAAAAAAAATTCCTTTCAATTTCTTAAAAGGAATTAAAAACATATGTGAAAAAAAATTTATTAAAACAAATATAATTAAAATATAATTAACTTAAATAATGAATCATAAAAAAAATAAGCACAAATTAATATATTTTTTTATTAAATCATTTTAAACTTATTCATAAGTTTGTGATATGCTACTCATGAGAAATTCACGAAGCATTATTGAAGAACTGCAGTGATGTGTTTCTTTAAGCAAGAATAACAAATATTATCACTAATTTTGTAGTTATAATATTTAAATTTAACCTTTCTCTGAAAATTATATCTCTGTAATGTGTAACAAAAAAACATTCCGAATAACTAATTAACCAAATAATAAATTATGAAATTGCCACAGTGGGTAAAATACCTGCAAGAACGGAAGTGTTGTGGTTTCTGATGATCTTCAAAAAATAAATATATTACGTATGAAAATAAAAATCTCCTTATTATTCATGTTATTTTTCTCAGTAATTGTTTTCGCACAGAAAACAGTTTCCGGGAAGATTACAGATGAAGACGGTATAGCGATCCCAAGTGCAAGTGTAACGATAGAAGAACCCGGTAAAGATGCGATTCTTGCCTACGGTATCACAAACTCTAAGGGGGAATATAAGGTAACATTTACTACTGCAGAATCTAATGTAGATTTGAAGGTGAAAGCATTCAACCAGAAACCTTTAACAAAGCAAATCAGCAACAGCGATCAGACTCTGACTTTCCAGATGCAGTCTGAAGCTACAGAAATAAAAGAAGTACAGCTTAAAACCAAAATGATTACTTCCAGAGGCGATACCATTGCCTATGACCTGAAAGCATTTGACAGCAAAAACGACCGTACTTTGGCAGACGTCATGAAAAAAATTCCGGGTATTGAAGTAAATGCAGACGGAACTATTCTTTATCAGGGAAATGCTATCAATAAATTCTATGTTGAAGGGAAAGATCTTATGGAAGGAGGATACGGCACCATTACCAACTCTCTTCCCAAAGAGGCTATTCAGAAATTGGAAGTTCTGGAAAATCACCAGCCTGTAAAAATGCTTCAGGGTAAAATACCTTCAGATGCAGCAGCGATTAATATCAAGCTTAAAAATTCCGTTACCATGACAGGGAGAGGCGAAGTGGGCGCTGGTTTTACTGATCCGTGGCTGTGGAATGTGAAATTAACGCCTATGTTCTTCAGTAAAAAAAGTCAGTGGGTCGCCAATTATAAAACAAATAATATGGGAGAACAGGTGGAAAATGAAGGAAATATCCTGGCTTTCGGAAACAGATTTGAAGGAAGAAGAATAAATGCATCTCAAAATGACTGGCTGAATGTAGAAAATGCAAGCACTCCTAATCTTCCGGTTAAAAGGTATTTATTCAACAATGTTCATTATTTATCCGCAAATTATCTTACCAATATTGATAATAAAAAAGAATGGGAACTAAAAGTAAATGCAAATTATACAAACAATGCTGTTGAAAGAGAATCTTACAGTCAGGTAGACTATTTTGAGACAACTAAAACACCTGCTTTCAGTATAACACAAAATGTACTGAATCGTTTTTATACCGATAAACTAAAAGGAGAATTGATCTTTTCTAAAAACGCTAAAAAAGGATTTTTCAAAAACTCAACAAGTTTTTCACAATTCTGGAATGCAGACAGAGCGGTTGTTGACAGAACAGATGCATCAATAAGCAGAAATGGTAAAGAAGCATTGCAGTCTCCTACATCATCTTTTCAGAACTCTCTAAGTACAATTATTCCGTGGAAAGAGAAAATGGTCAATATACAGTCATTTATCAATTATCAGAATGATGTACAGAAATTAGACATTACTCCTGCTTCATATCTTAATATTCCAGGTTTTTATCCCGGAGTGGCAACAGAATCTGTAAGACAGAATCTACAACTGAAAACATTTGAAGCGAATCATTCTGCAAATATTGGTTTTTCAGCAAAAGGCTGGACGTTCACGCCGGAGATTGGTTTAAATTATAAATCCACCGATTTGAGATCAGCACTTAATAAAAATATAAGTGGTGAAGCTTACGGTTACGGAACGGGTTTCGAGAACGATTTGAAATACACAACTGCTACTCCTTACGGAAGTGTAGGAATCAATTTCAAAAATGATTCTTGGATGTTGTATGCAAATGTTCCGGTAAACTCTAATAACATTACCGCAGAAGATCCTTTAAGAAACGTTTCAAAATCTGTGAATAAGATTACTTTTGAGCCTAATTTCTTTGCTCAGTATAATTTTGCCTCATTCTTTAAAGCTTCATTAAATGGTAATATCAGCAATAATTTTGGTGAAGTAAACAGTGCTTATTCAGGATTTTTGATGACATCTCCTACCTCTCTGAATGCGATGGATGCCAACAATCCTATTCCTGAGAATAACAATAAATCTGCAGGAGCTAGATTAGAGTACAGAAACCCGTTGAATAATTTGTTTTTCAATGTAAGCTACAGACTTTCGGATGCGAAAAGAAACTTAATCTCTAACCCTACAATTGTTGGAGGATATTCTGTAATGCAGTATATTGAGAGAGATAACAATGTCGTAAGTAGTGGCTATAATGCTGAAATCGGAAAATATTTTCCGAAATTCAAAACCAATGCATCAGTAAGCTACAGCAACAATACATCAACTTCTGATGCGTTTTTGAATGATGCCTCTTTTACAAACAAAAATAAAGGTCAGTCTTTAGGTGTTAAATTCAACAATACCTACTTTAGCTGGATGAGCATCGATTATAATGCAAGCTTTACAAGAACAGATCAAACAAGTACAGGATTGGTAAATTCTAATGCCGAAAGAACAGGATTTACCCACAATCTAGGATTATTCTTGTATCCTATCGAAAATCATACGATTGGTTTCAACTGGGATCAGGTAAATACCAATGCAGCCAATCAAAAATACCATAATGGTTTCTATGATTTGTCTTACCAATTCTCATGGTCTGAAAAGAAAATCGATTTTGAATTAAAATGGATGAACATTGCCAATAAAAAAGTATTTGAAACGTACGACATCAACACGACAAATATTTCTTACACAAGAATATTGCTTCGTCCAAGTCAAGTAATGTTTACAGTAAAGTTTAATTTTAAATAAATACAGGAAAACCAATCTCGCTGAGGTTGGTTTTTTTATGAAAAAATTTTTAGAAAAAACTGTAACAAAAATCAATAACTGCTAACTAATTATTTAAACGTTATTTAAAATGAAAAAATTATTTTCAATAGTATTAATTGCAGCATTTGCAATTACCAATGCACAGGAAACAGCCAATCGATTCTTTTACGAATTAACTTATGCACCCAACAAAGATTCTTTAGAGAAAAAGAACAAGGAAATGACAATTTTGGATATCACAAAAGATAAATCTATTTATAGAGATTATCTTGCGGTTTCTCAAGACTCAATTTTAAAAGTGGAGGTTGAAGCAATGCGAAAAGCTGGAACGTTTAAGGATCTTTCGAAGACTGTAAAACAACCAAAATTTGCTCATGTTATTACAAAAACTTATCCTTCAATGGATATATATTACGCAGATTATATTCTTCAGGATAAAGTAAGCTATAAAGATGAAAAACCTTTTGACTGGAAGATTTCTAGTGATAAGGCTAAAATCGGAGAATACAATACACAAAAAGCAACAAGTTCGTTTGGTGGTAGAAACTGGATTGCATGGTTTACAACAGAGGTTCCCTTCCAAGATGGACCATATAAATTTAAAGGATTGCCCGGTCTTATTGTAAAAATTGAAGATGATGCCAAAAACTATTCTTGGGAGTTGAAAGGAAATAAAAAAATTGCTGATTATAATCCTGAAAGCTATTCTGAAAAGCTTATGAAACAATTCGGACAAGGTAAAAATAATATCGAAGTAAAAAGAGAAAAATTTGAGCAAATGTATGCTGCATATAAAAAAGATCCTTTTGGAAGTGTTAGATCACAATTATCGCAAATTCCTGCAGATGCGAAAATGCCAGATGGGACTTCTATATCACAAATGATGAAAGATACGGAAGAGAGATTGAAAAAACAGCTTAGAGAAAATAGCAATACAATAGAACTGACTACGGGTGCAGAGCCAACTAAAAAGAACAAATAGCATTCAAATTTTAACTAAACTATATTGTAGCAAACCCAAATACAGAAATGTGTTTGGGTTTGTTTTTTGTGAAAGATTTACATTGTACAGATGTGGTTTTTAATGATTTCAATCATTTCTTAGATTTGTATTTAGTTATTTAGATTAAATTTAAATAGCGTATATTTGCAGGTACAAAAATATAGGTATTGAAAAATAACTATTTACAAACATTAAGCAGATTTCCTAAGAATAAACTTGGGAAGATTTTGGGCTACGATAATGATCACCTGAAGATGCCCAACAAAATTATTGAAATGGGACTTTTACCCGAAACTGTTTTTAGAATTCTGTACCAAGCTCCTTTCAAAGGTCCTTTGTATATTGAGTTTGGTGAAGAAAGAAGCAGAATTGCGCTGCGAAAAGAAGAAGGTGAGTTCATCATTGTAGAAGATTGGAATTAATGCAGCAACAGAAGAAAAAACAGGTACTCTTAGTCGGAAACCCAAACGTAGGAAAATCAACCCTTTTTAATGCACTTTGCAACAAAAAGCAGAAGACAGGGAATTACGCGGGAGTTACCGTTTCCAGCCATTCCGGTTCTTATACGTATAAAAACGAAGTCGTTGAGGTTGTAGATCTTCCGGGATCTTACAGCATTTATCCGAGTTCGGAAGATGAGGCGATTTTTTCTAAATTTCTTTTGGAAGGGCAGGACGATTTTGCAGGAGTTGTTTATATTCTGGAAGCATTAAGCTTAAAAAGAGGACTCCTTCTCTTTCAGCAGATTCGGGATTTGGGTATTCCGATGATTTTGGTTGTGAATCAGATTGACCAGGCAGAAAGGAGAGGAATTAATATCAATATCGAAAACTTTGCAGAGGCTTTAGATATTAAAATTATTCAGACCAATGCCAAAGAACAGTTAGGAATTGAAGCGGTTCAGGAAGCAATTTTAAATAATGTTTTTATAAAAACAGATAAAATTTCATTTGAAATTCCTGTGGAGCACAAAGATTTTTTAAGCAAAGTTTCAGCTCACAATCGGTTTACTAACGAATATAAGGCTTGGATGAGTCTTTCAATCGGAGCAGATTTAAATAAGCTGGATTCTGCAACCGATCTTATTAATGATCCTGAAGCTAAAAGTTTGGTTCCTAAACGATTGCAGGTACAGGAAGTAGTAAGAAGATACCAAAATATTGACGGAATCCTGTCGCATGTAATTTCCAAAAAGCCTCAGTTTAAAGAAGTATTAACAGAAAAGTTAGATAAAGTTCTGGTGCATCCTGTTTTAGGATATCTGGTTTTTATCGGAATTTTATTGGTTATTTTCAATAGCGTGTTCTTTCTTGCGGAATATCCCATGAACTGGATAGATGATTTTTTTGCATGGTTATCAGTATTTAGTAAAGAAAATTTGCCGGAAGGTCCCATCAATTCACTTATTTCAGACGGAATTGTTCCCGGACTGGGCGGCATCATCATTTTTGCTC
>Ga0302347_1002837_pt1 | contig 16545 bp, 12 predicted proteins | sample PhyWR1_FD_202178 | JGI IMG/M metagenome (GOLD analysis project Ga0302347, IMG submission 202178) | Leaf surface microbial communities from wheat plants in UC Gill Tract Community Farm, Albany, California, United States - DLSL W.R1 (v2)... | ecosystem: Host-associated > Plants > Phyllosphere >...
AGTCGTCCACGGCGGCAAGGCGAGCGGCCAGCAGGGCCAGGCCCGCATAGGGCTGGCCGGACGCCAACTTGCCGCCTGCGCCGCGCCGGGCACCGGGCAAGGGCGGCAGCGGCTCGCGCCAGGCGGCATGGCCCACGCGCGTGCGGTAGTGCGCAAGCGCCTGGCGCAGATGCTCGTACAGCGGCAGGCGTGGCGCGGCCTGGCGCGCCGCCTCGGCCAGCCGCTGCCCGGCCACGGCCTCGCGCAGGTAGGCCCGTGCATCAAACGCATCGGAACGCGGCGGGGCGAAGTCGTGGTGGGGCAGGCGCGGGTCGATGCGCCCGCCATGCAGGTCCGACAGGTAATGCGTCAGCGCACTCGTCAGCGCCGGCTCCAGTCGTGCCAGGCTGGCCGCCATGGCCTGCGGCGGCGCCGAGTCGTCTTGCGCGGCCTCTTCAGCCTGGTTGACGGCCTGCAGCAGCTCGCTAGCGTGGTAGTCCTGCGGCTCCAGGCCGTGGGTGGCGGCAGCGCCCAGCAGTTCGGCGGCCTGCCGGGCCTGCGGCTCCAGCCGCGCGCCGCTGGACCAGAGCAGCCCGTCGCCAGCCATGGCGCTGCCCGCGCACAGCAGCAAGGCCATGGCCGCAGACCCCAGAAAACGCGGCAGCGCGCTTTGGTGGTTTACGTGCATCACAGCATTATGCAAGCCCTGCCCGTGGCCAGCCGGCTTTTCGGGCCGGTCCACAGCCCGGACCCGAGCGGCTTCACGGTGGCACGCCCGTGCCGCTCACACCAGCAGCCGGCGCCGCGCCTCGGCGTATTCGCGCCGCAGCTGGGCCACGAAGGCGGCGGCGGGCTGCACCTGCGTGACCGAGCCGATGCCCTGGCCGCAGCCCCAGATGTCCTTCCAGGCCTTGCTCTTGTCGCCGCCGAAGTTCATCTTGCTCGGGTCGCTCTCGGGCAGGTTCGCCGGGTCCATGCCGGCGGCGCGGATCGAGGGCGCCAGGTAGTTACCGTGCACGCCGGTAAAGAGGTTGCTGTAGACGATGTCGTCCGAGTTGCCCTCGACGATGGCCTGCTTGTAGGCCTCGGCGGCGCGGGCCTCCTCGGTGGCGATGAAGGCCGAGCCGATGTAGGCAAAGTCCGCCCCCATGGCCTGCGCGGCCAGCACGCCGCCGCCGGTGGCGATCGAACCCGACAGCGCCAGCGGGCCATCGAACCACTGGCGGATTTCCTGGATCAGCGCGAACGGGCTTTTCACGCCCGCATGGCCGCCGGCGCCGCAGGCCACGGCGATCAGGCCGTCGGCGCCCTTTTCAACCGCCTTGTGGGCAAAGGTGTTGTTGATGATGTCGTGCAGCACCACGCCGCCCCAGCCGTGCACCGCCTGGTTCACGTCCTCGCGCGCGCCCAGCGAGGTGATGACGATGGGCACCTTGAACCGGGCGCACACCTCCAGGTCGTGCGCCAGGCGGTCGTTGCTCTTGTGCACGATCTGGTTGATGGCGAACGGCGCGGCGGGATTCTCGGGATTGAGCCGGTTGTAGGCGGCCAGCGTCTCGGTGATCTCGGCCAGCCAGTCTTCGAGCTGCGCGGCCGGGCGCGCATTGAGCGCCGGCATGGCGCCGACGACGCCGGCCTTGCACTGCTCGATGACGAGCCGGGGATTGCTGATGATGAACAGCGGCGCGCCAATGATGGGCAGCGGCAGATGATTGAGGGCACCGGGAAGTCTGGACATGCGAGTCTCCGTGGTTTTTTTCGTTCTTCAGATCAAAAAGCGGCCCAAGCGCAGGCGGCGCCTGCGCTTGTAGCTATCAATTCAGGAGCAAAACGCCTTCAGGGCTCAAAACGCGTCCAGCGCCAGCGCGTTCACGCTGTCCGCGCCCTCGACGATGCTGTCGCGCAGGCCCGGCGCCTTGGTCAGCAGGTGGTCGGCGTAGAAGCGGGCGGTGGCCATCTTGGCCCGCATGAAGGCCGCATCGACGCCAGCGGCCAGCTCCTGCTCGGCCACCAGCAGCGAGCGCGCCAGCTGCCAGCCGGCCACGACGTTGCCTGCCAACATCAGGTAGGGCACGCTGCCGGCGAACACCGCGTTGGGCTGGCTGCGGGTGTTGGCGGCGACGAACTCGACCACACCCTCGAACGCCTGGCGCGCGGCCTTCAGGCGAGCGGCCACGGCCAGCGCGTCGGCGCTGCCCCGCGCCAGCAGTTCGCCCTCGGTGGCTTCGATCTGCGCGGCAATGCCCTTGGCCACCTGGCCGCCATCGCGGGCGGTCTTGCGCCCGATCAGGTCGTTGGCCTGGATGGCGGTGGTGCCTTCGTAGATCGTCAGGATGCGCGCATCGCGAAAGTACTGCGCCGCGCCGGTTTCCTCGATGTAGCCCATGCCGCCGTGCACCTGCACGCCCAGCGAGGTGACTTCCTGGCTCATCTCGGTGCTGTAGCCCTTGACCAGCGGCACCATGAATTCGTAAAAAGCCAGGTTCTGCTTGCGCACGTCGGCGTCCGGATGGTGGTGCGAGGCGTCGTAGGCGGCGGCAGCGACCGTGGCCATGGCGCGGCAGCCCTCGGTGTAGGCGCGCATCGTCATCAGCATGCGGCGCACGTCGGGGTGGTGGATGATGGGCGCGCTGGCCTTGATGGAGCCATCGACCGGGCGGCTTTGCACGCGGTCTTTGGCAAAGGCCACGGCTTTTTGGTAGGCCCGCTCGGCCATGGAGATGCCCTGCACACCCACGGCGTAGCGCGCCGCGTTCATCATGATGAACATGTATTCCAGGCCGCGATTTTCCTCGCCGACCAGGTAGCCTACGGCGCCGCCATGGTCGCCAAACTGCAGCACGGCGGTCGGCGAAGCCTTGATGCCCAGCTTGTGCTCGATGCTCACGCAGTGCACGTCGTTGCGCACGCCCAGCGCGCCATCGGCGTTGACGAGGAACTTGGGCACCACGAACAGGCTGATGCCCTTGACGCCCTCGGGCGCGCCCGTCACGCGGGCCAGCACCAGGTGGACGATGTTCTCGGCCATGTCGTGCTCGCCATAGGTGATGAAGATCTTGGTGCCAAAGACCTTGTAGCTGCCGCCTTCCTGTGGCTCGGCCCGGGTGCGCACGGCGGCCAGGTCGCTGCCTGCCTGCGGCTCGGTCAGGTTCATGGTGCCGGTCCACTGGCCGCTGACCAGCTTTTCAAGATAAATCGCTTTGAGCGCATCGGAGCCGGCCGTCAGCAGCGCCTCGATGGCGCCGTCGGTGAGCATCGGGCACAGCGCAAAGCTCATGTTGGCCGAGTTGAGCATTTCGCCGCAGGCGGCGCCGATGGTCTTGGGCAGGCCCTGGCCGCCAAAATCCGCCGGATGCTGCAGGCCCTGCCAGCCGCCCTCGACATATTGCTTGAACGCTTCCTTGAAGCCGGGGGTGGTGGTGACGATGCCGTCTTTCCAGCTCGACGGATTCTGGTCGCCGTCCCAGTTCAGCGGCGCGAGCACGCCTTCGCTGAACTTGGCGGATTCTTCGAGCACGGCCTGCGCGGTGTCGAAGCCGGCGTCTTCAAAGGCTGGCATCTGCGCGATCTGGTCGATGCCGGCCAGGTGCTTGATGTCGAACAGCATGTCGTTGAGGGGTGCTTTGTAGCTCATGGTTCTCTCCACTTTCAGTCAACACGGGAGCCTGGCGGCGCAGGCGGTACAGATAAAAAAAAGGCGTCCATGAAGACGCCCTTGGGGTTGCGCGGCTTTAGAGCGCCGCAATCAGTTCCGGCACGGCGGTGAACAGATCAGCCTCCAGCCCGTAGTCGGCCACGCCGAAGATGGGCGCTTCTGCGTCCTTGTTGATGGCCACGATCACCTTGGCGTCCTTCATGCCGGCCAAGTGCTGGATGGCGCCCGAGATGCCCACAGCCACGTAGAGCTGGGGCGCGACGATCTTGCCCGTCTGCCCGACCTGCCAGTCGTTGGGCGCGTAGCCGGCGTCCACCGCCGCGCGCGAGGCGCCCAGCGCGGCGCCGAGCTTGTCGGCCAGGGGTTCGAGCACTTCGTGAAACTTCTCGGAGGAGCCCAGCGCCCGCCCGCCCGAGACGATGACCTTGGCCGCCGTGAGCTCGGGCCGGTCGCTCTTGGCGATCTCCGAGCCGACGAAGGCGCTCTTGCCGCTGTCGGCCACGGCGCCTTGCGTTTCAATCGCAGCCGAGCCGCCGGTGCTTGGCGCCGCGTCAAAGCCGGTGGTGCGCACCGTGATGACTTTCACGCTATCGAGGCTCTGCACGATGGCAATGGCGTTGCCCGCGTAGATCGGGCGCTCGAAGGTGTCAGGCGAATCGACCTTGGTGATGTCCGAGACCTGGCCCACGTCCAGCAGCGCGGCCACGCGCGGGGCGATGTTCTTGCCCGAGGCGGTGGCGGGAAAGAGGATGTGGCTGTAACTGCCGGCCAAAGCGATGACCTGCGCAGCCATGTTCTCGGCCAGGCCGTGGGCGAAGTGCTCACCCTCGACATGGATGACTTTGGCAACGCCGGCGATCTGGGCAGCAGCGGCCGCGGCCGCTTGCGCGCCGCTGCCGGCCACCAGCACGTGGACTTCGCCGCCGCACTGGCTGGCGGCCGTCACGGTGTTCAGGGTCGCCGGGCGGATGCTGGCGTTGTCGTGTTCTGCGATGACTAAGGAGGTCATGGTGGGCTTTCTTGCGTTCGGGCTGGGCAATTTGGGTTAGATGACTTTGGCTTCGTTCCTGAGCTTGTCCACCAGCGTGGCCACGTCGGCAACCTTCACGCCGGCGCTGCGCTTCGGGGGCTCGCTGACCTTGAGCGTCTTGATGCGCGGGGCGACATCGACGCCCAGCTCGGCGGGCAAGACGCGGTCGAGCACCTTTTTCTTCGCTTTCATGATGTTGGGCAGCGTCACGTAGCGCGGCTCGTTCAGGCGCAGGTCGGTCGTGACGATCGCCGGCAGCGTGAGCGAGAGCGTCTCCAGCCCGCCATCGACCTCGCGCGTGACCACGGCCTTGCCGTCCGCAACTTCCACCTTGGAGGCAAACGTCGCCTGGCCCCAGCCCAAGAGGGCCGCCAGCATCTGGCCGGTCTGGTTGCAGTCATCGTCGATCGCCTGCTTGCCCAGGATCACCAGCTGGGGCGCTTCCTTGTCCATGAGCGCCTTCAAGAGCTTGGCCACGGCCAGCGGCTGGAGCTCCTCAGTGGTTTCGACCAGGATGGCGCGGTCCGCGCCGATGGCCATGGCCGTGCGCAGCGTTTCCTGGCACTGGGCTGCGCCGCAGGAGACAGCCACGACTTCGCTGGCCACGCCCTTTTCCTTCAGGCGCACCGCCTCCTCGATGGCGATCTCGTCAAACGGATTCATGCTCATCTTGACATTGGCGATGTCAACGCCCGAGCCATCGCTCTTCACGCGCACCTTCACGTTGTAATCGACGACGCGCTTGACAGGGACAAAAATTTTCATGATTGTCTTTTTCCATTTTTAATGAGCACAACTTAGTGTGTTAAATCTTGGGGCGTGGCGCACGCTTCAGTCCGGGCAAACCAGTGGAGCATGAGAGAGTTGACATCGCTGGCGCGCTCGTACTGCACCCAATGCCCCGCACCGGGAAGCAGGCACCATTCACGTTCTGCATGGTCGCCCTGCAACTGCACAGCAAGGGATTGCGGAAAGGCCGTCACATCGTGTTCGCCCCAAAGCATCAGCAGTGGTTGCTTATAGCGATCCAGAAAATGCTGTAGGCCGCCTGCGCGCGAGATCGCCTTGCTCCGAAACTGGGTTCGGGTGCAAGAAATTTCATGAATTACCAGCGCAAGTGCATCGATGCTTTGAGGCTCATACAGCATCAGCACCCGCAAGTTGTGATGAAGTGCTGCACGTACAGCTTGCGGATCGGTAGAGGCTTGCCAGTCCACCATTTCTTCTCGCTGCCGCCTTATTGTTCCGTGGCCAGCTACCCCTAACAGCGCGAGCCGGCACACCGCGCCGCGCTCAGCCGCAAGACGCGCGGCGACCAGCCCGCCGAACGAAAACCCTGCCAGGTCAATGGGCGTGTCATTTCCGATAAGGATGGCTAGAGTGGATGTGAGTGCATCAATCAGTGGCGCCATGCGATCCTGCCCGTGCGGGACTGGATCCAGCGCATCCGAATCGTTAAAGCCCGGCATGTCGGGCACCCAAACCGTGTGCTGCTGCGCCAGGGCTTGGACATTGCGAAGCCAGTGCATCCAGCTTCCGTGCCCGCCATGCAGCAGCACCAACGGGCTTCCCTCGCCAAACTGGCGCCAGCGGATGCCTTTGCCGAGGTGGTTGACATCATGCTGAACGGCCTGGGCTTGCACACGCGCGAGGGCGTCGCGCGCCGCGGCAGCGTCCAAAACCATTTCCTGCACGGTGCTCATGCCCGAAGCATCAATGCGTCGACGGCAAGCACCCCCTGCCCTTCACGCATGACCATCAACGGATTCACCTCGGCCTCGCAGATCCGCAGCTCCGGCCGGATGGCCAGTTGGGACAGCGCCGAAACGGCATGGGCCAGTGCTTCCAGATCGCCTCGCTCCCTGCCACGCAGGCCCGTCACGGTCTTGAGCGCCTGGACTTCAAGAATCATTTCACGGGCGGATTGCACCGTGACCGGTGCCAGTCGGATACTGCGATCACGCGCCACTTCCGCCCAGATGCCACCGGCCGCCAGCATGACGATCGGGCCGGCATCCGGATCCACGCGATAGCCAATCAACACTTCAGCCAAACCCTTGCGCATCGGCTGGATCAGAACCTGATCGCAAGGCACGTCAGGCGCTCGTTCGGCCAGATTGCTCCGGAGTGTGGCAAAAGCCGCTTCCAGCTCTGTGGTGCTGTTGATACCCAGCACCACGCCGCCCACTTCGGTCTTGTGCTGGATGAGCTCGGAGCAGATCTTCGCCACCACCGGAAAATCAAAGGGAAGCGCTAGCGCGCTTCCCGTCAGCAACGCAGTGACAGCCGGTGCGTGCGGAACGCCCAACACATCGAGCACGTCGTAAGCCTGCGCCTCGCTGAGTGCGCGCGTGCTCTGGCTCTGGGCCGGCATAGGAACCAGGGCAGCAGCCGGGACCCTGCGCGCAAACACTGCGGCGATGGCATCGGCGCAGGCTTCCGGCCCCCGAAAGCAGGGCACGCCCGCTGCCGTCAGTGCTGCCAATGCCTGCGGCGCATCCGGCACCATCATGGCAGCCAAGGGCGTCGTATGGCCAATGCTGTCAATGATCGGCTTGACGGCAAGTTCGGACTGAAAACGCGCCGATGACCCGATAGTGGCCAGCACCAGGTCGAACTCGGGCGCTTCGAGCAGCACGTCCAGGGCAGCCTTCATCACCTCATACTTGACCCCTACCAGCGTAAGGTCAACCACGCGGCCGGGCGAGACCGAAATGCCCTTGTCGCGCAGGTGCTGCAAGGTTTCCTCCGATGGCGCCTGCACCGTGACGTCGCGGATACCGAGCTGGTCCACCGCCATGGCAGCGCCGCCTCCTGTGGTAGTGACCACGCCCACGCGACGCAGCCTGCTCGGCGGCAGTAGCGAGACTCGGCGGGCCAATGGAACGGTTTCGAGCAAGGCATCGAGCACGCCCACGCGTGCGATGCCGCAGTCCTTGAGAAAGGCGTCGGCGATATCGTCTTCTCCGGCGAGCGCGCCGGTATGCGTGGCCGCCATCTCCGCCGCAGCGTCCGACCGACCGAGCTTGTACGCCACTACCGGTTTGCCGCGTCGCGCGGCCTCGATGGCAAAGCGACGCAGCGCATCGCCGTGATGCAGGCTTTCAAGGAACAGCAGGTACCCGTCAATACCGTCATCGTCGAGCGTTGCCGAACAGATCTCGCCCAAACTGAGGTCGACCTCGCCGCCGACAGAGACCAACCCCGCAAAGCCGACGCCCCGAGCCACGCCGCGCGAGACCAATGCGCCTATCATGCTGCCGCTGTGCGAGGCCACGAACACGCGTCCCTTGGGAAGCTCGGGCTCGGCAAACGCCGCGTTGGCGGTCAGCACCAGCCCGTTGCGCGGGTTGACCACGCCAATGCTGCTGGGGCCCAGTATCCGAATTCCGGTGCGCCGGGCGACCTGGCGCAATTGCTCTTCACGTGCAGCGCCCTCGGAGCCGGACTCGGAAAAACCGCTGGCCAGGATGGTCACGACCCGGACCCCGAGGCGCGCGCATTCCTCGACCGTGGGCAACACGCTTTGCGTTGGCGTCAGTACAAAGACGTGCTCCGGCACCTCAGGCAACGCGGACAAGGTCGGCCATGCCGCAGCGCCCTGCACCGTCGAGCGCGTCGGATTGATGGGGTAGACCTTGCCCGTAAACCCTGCACGGCGCAAGAACTGCTGCGGCCGGCCTGCGGTTTTAGAAGGGTCATCGGAGGCGCCCACAAGGGCGATGCTGCGCGGGTTCAGCAGGGTGGCGGCAAGCACTTGCCCCTGGAGTGGTATATGAGACATCGGTTGCATCAATCCATTGAAATTTTGAGGGTTTTCAGCAGCTTTCCCCAGTGCGCGACCTCTCGGCCGACGTACTGACGGAAGTCGGCGGAAGAGCCGCCAAGGACGACGGCACCCTGGGACATCAGGGTCTCGCGAACGTCAGGCGCCGTCAGCGCTTTGTTCACTTCAGCGTTCAGGCGAGCGATGATCTCGGGCGGCGTCTTGGCCGGTGCGAACAGGCCGTTCCACGATTGAGCCTCAAAACCGGGAAAACCGGACTCGGCGAACGTGGGCACGTCGGGCAGTTGGGGAAGGCGCTTGGCTGAGGCCACGGCGAGGGGACGCGGATTACCGCTCTTGAGAAATGGCAATGCGGACATCGATGTCATGAACACCATGTCCACGTGACCCGCCACCAGATCGTTGAGCGCGGCCGATGCACCTTTGTAAGGAACGTGCATCAGGTCAATGCCTGCCTGCTGCTTGAGTAGCTCGCCTGCCAGATGCTGGGAGCCGCCGTTACCGGTAGAGCCAAATGTCAACTGGCCGGGCGGCTTTTTAGCCAGCGCCACTAGTTCGGAAACGGTTCGCACAGGGAGTTTCTTGGCGACTGCCAGCACCGCAGGTGCCGTCATCACGTTGACGATGGGCTCAAAGCTCTTTTGCACGTCCCACTTCATGTTCTTGTACAAGAACCCGTTGATTGTGATGGGCGCCGCAGCCAGCAGCAGCGTGTAGCCGTCCGGTGGCGCGGCCGCCACGAACTCGGAGGCAATATTGGAGCCAGCGCCTACCTTGTTCTCCACAATCACCGGCTGGCCGAGCGCTATTTGCAGCTTGGTGGCGACCAGGCGCGCCGTCATGTCGGTGGGGCCACCCGCCTGATAACCGACGATGAGTCGGATCGGCTTAGATGGATACGACTGTGCGAAGGTCGCGCCTACAGTTAGGGCACCGGCAAGGCCAAGCGCGGCCGTGACGAAATTGCGTCGCGAAAGATGCAGCATGGATGTTTCCTTGGTTTCAGCTGGCATGTGAGCTCAGCTGATGTTGATAGCGGTGGATTGGACGGTTGCGGCTTTTGGCGGACGCTGTGAGAAGGATTTGTCGAACACTCCTTCGGCGATTCGGTTTTTGAGCATTTCGATTGAGCCGCCGGCGATCATCCAGCCGCGGATGCGGCGCACGCAATACTCCACCAGCGCTTCCTGGCTGAAACCCATGCCGCCCATCACCTGAAGTGCTTCGTTGGCAACGAACCAGCCCGCCTCATTGCAGGCGAGCTTGGCCATCGCGGTGCTCTGCGCGGACGGCAAGCCGTGCTCGCCTTCCAGCGCGGCGCGGTACAGCATCAGCTGCGCCTGCTCAAGCTTCATGGCCATGTCGGCAAACTTCCACTGAATTCCCTGGAAATCGCACAGTTCACGGCCAAACTGCTTGCGGATCAGTGCATGCTCGCGCGCCAGGTTGAAGCAGTAGCGGCCCAGTGCAAGCGAACGCGAGGCGTTGCCCAGGCGCTCCACATTAAAACCGGAAATCTGTTTCTTGAATCCGCCCGGCCCCAGCAGCAGGTTGGCGGCTGGAATGCGGCAATCCTCGAAATACAGCTGCGCCCACTGCTCGCCGTTCATGAAATTCGACGGTTCCCCGACTTGAAAACCGGGCGTGCCGCGCTCGACCAGGACCGATCCAATGCCATCCACGCCGAGGCCGAAACGCACATAAATCAAGAACAGTTCGGCTTCTGGGCTGTGCGTGGAAAATACCTTGCTGCCATTGATCACATAGTGATCGCCGTCAAGGCGCGCACTGGTCTTGAGTTCGGTCACGGCCGAGCCGGCATCGGGCTCGCTCATGCCTAGCGCGATGAGTTTACGGCCGGCCAGCAGATCGGGCAGAAAACGCGCTTTTTGCTCGGCCGTGGCGTATTCGATGAAGGTGCGGATCGGACCGAAGTTGCCTGCCTGCACGATGTCGGCGCTCTTGGGGCAGACGAGCGCTATCTGCTGGATGGCGAGCACGGCGTGCATCAGCGAGCCGCCCTGGCCGCCATCGGCCTCGGGAAAGGCAATGCCTAGCAAGCCTTGTTGGGCCAAGAGGGCCGCAGTGTCCCATGGGTAATGCGACGAGTGGGCGCGCGCCAGTGCGCCGGCGCTGAGCTTGTCTTGGGCGAAGCGGGCCACAGAGTCGGCAAAAGCCTGATGCTCTTCACTGAGTTCAAAATTCATCAGAGGTCCTTGGTGTGTTTGGGGATAAGTCGATCTTGTCGCAGTAACCGCATCAGGAGAACTTCGGCTTTAGCACCCAGACATCACATAAAGTCATACCACCAACACAAATCAGAAGAAGCTTTCGAGAGACTTTGGAGCGAACATTAGGCTCACGCTCGCCACGGCAGCAATCCCATAGCACCCATCCTTCAACCTCGCTCCCACCCTCTGAAAGTTCCCATGACTGTTGCTGAAAAATTCGCTGAATTTGGCGCTTCCCTGCATTCCCGCCCAATTTCACCTGACGTGATTCACCATGCAAAGCGCGCGGTAGTGGATTGGTATGCAGCCCTTGTCCCCGGCTCTGTCGCGTCGCCAGCCACGCTGCTGGAAACGGCACTGTACGAAGACCTGGACCGCGGCACGGCACATCTGGCACTCGGACGCTCGGCCACGACCCGCACAGCAGCCCTCATCAACGGCACGGCCGCACACACGGTGGAGGTTGATGACATCTACCGCGAGGCCATCTACCATCCGGGCGCGCCGACTATTGCCGCCGCGCTGGCACAAGGCCAGAGCACCAGGAGTTCCGGCACACAATTTCTCAACGCCGTGGTCGCCGGGTACGAGATTTCCACCCGCATCGGTGCCGCCATGGGCCGGAGCCACTACCGCTACTGGCACAACACCGGAACCGTAGGCACATTTGGCGCCACCGCTGCTGCAGCCTCGCTGCTGGGTCTGGATGCCCGCCGTTATGCCCATGCCCTGTGCACGGGGGCCACCTTTGCGGCAGGGCTGCAGCAGGCGTTTCGCATGGACTCGATGTCCAAACCTTTGCACGCAGGCCGTGCTGCCGAAGGAGGCCTTCTCGCTGCACAAGCAGCCCAGGCGGGCGTGACCGGGTCATTTGATGTGATCGACGGCGAATCGGGCATCGGCCGTGCCATGAGCAATGGTCCCGACTGGAGCCAGGCCGTTGCAACACTGAGGTCCGAATTCCACATTACCCGCATGACCTTCAAGAACCATGCTTGCTGCGGTCACACCTTCGCACCGATTGATGGAGCGTTGGCCCTGCAGGCCCAACTGGCGGTCTCGGCAACGGACATTGAACGTATCCGCATCGCAACCTACGCCCCGGCGCTGGAGGTAGCAGGCAATGCGCGTCCCACCACGGCAGCCGAAGCGCGCTTTAGCATTCCTTACGTCGTGGCGGCGGCATTGATTTATGGCAACGTCCGTTTGGCGGCATTTGATTCGCAGCGTCTTGAGGATCCCCAGATTCGTGAGCTTATGGCCCGCATCGAACTGACGGTGGACCCCACGTTGGACGCTGGCTTTCCGAGCCAACGCGCAGCGCGCGTGACGATCAAAACGCGTGATGGCAGGCAACGAGATTATCTGCAGCCCACTCGCAAGGGCGATCCGGAGCAGCCGCTCACGGACAGCGATCTCAACGAGAAATTTCTGGAACTCGTTCAACCTGTGCTTGGCGATACAAAGGCGAAGGCATTGCTGGCGCGGTTGTGGATGCTGGAGTCGGCACCCGATCTGCGTCTGCTCTGAGGCCGAAACGGGATCGGCACAAGCACCTTTTCAAAAAGTGTTCTACGCGCCCTTCATCGGGGTCATGCAGGTAGCCAGCAGCCAGTCCCGAAACATGCTCACTTTGCGTGATTCCCGTTGCAGCTTGGGCCGAACGAGGTAGTAGGCTTTGTTGCCGTGTATCGGCCGGTCAAAGGGCCGAACCAGTTGCCCGGCACTAAACTCGTGCGCCAGCAAGGCGTTCTGCCCGATGGCCATGCCCAAGCCTTCAATGGCGGCCTGCCAAGTCAGCACCGAACTGCTGAAGGTCATCTGTTCCGTGTCCTGGGTCAGCTCGGTCATCTGTGTGGCACTCAGCCAGTCCTTCCAGTCAGAACTGCGGTAGTGCGAAATCAGCAGACGCTGGCGCAGCAGCGATTCCGGGTATTTGGGATTGGGCGCGTGCCGTGTCAGGTAGTGCGGCGAGCACACGGGTTCAATCTGGTCCAAAAACAACAAGTCGGTCTGAACGCGGGGCCAGTTTCCGCCCCCAAACTGGACGGCTACATCCACTGGGTCGCGATCGAAATCCACGTCAGGCACGGCAGTGCTGATACGGACCTCGATATGGGGGTGGAGTTGGCGAAAATCGCTCAGCCGCGGAATCAGCCATTTTGCAGCAAAGGTAGTGTAAGTGCGCACCCTCAAGGCGCTTTGGCTGGTTCCCTCGATAAGCTTCTCTGTTGCCTCGGCGATGCTTTTAAACGCTGGAACGACCTGCTTGGCGTAAGAATGACCTGCCCGGGTCAGGGCAACCCCATGGCGTTCGCGTCGAAACAGCTCTACGCCCAGGTAAGCTTCTAGTACGCTAATCTGACGGCTCACTGCGGATTGGGTGACATGCAACTCGTGCGCGGCCATCGTCAGATTTTCCGTACGTGCTACTACCTCGAACACACGCAAGGGATTCAATGGAGGTATCCGTCGAGCCATTTAACTAAAGAAAGAGGTGAGGCACTGCAGATTTAGGAATGACTTTTTATTCTATCTGGATACTCAACTGAACCACCTACATGGCATCGACGGCTTGCGCCCCAAGCGCAGTGCTTACAGTGCGCAGTTCAAGTTGTAGGTGCTGTCCCATCAGGACCGTAAGCAGCTTTCGAGCCGCCAGGTGGCGGCGATCTATGACATCCGCAATCCCAACCAGGTGGTAGTCTGGCGACGCAATCTTAATGAAGGCGGTGGGCAGGCTCTCAGAAACAGGAAGCAAGGGCGCCCGAACATGAAGCCAGAACAAAGCTGCCCAGCGCCGCCAACCACTGTTACCATCGATTCGGCGCAGGCCCTGTGCGAAGAAAATGAGCGACTGCGCGCGGAGGTGGCGTACTTAAAAAAATTGCAAGCCTTGATCCGAGCCAAGAGATCAGTTGCGCCCACAAAGCGCGCCTGATCGCCTTAAGCAGCCAGGGAACACAGTTTGACGCCAGCGGTCAAGGCTGGGCAGGCTGCCAGCGGTGGGGCAGCAGGTCTGCGATCTGGCTGTTTTTCTGCGTGGGCAGGCGCGTCAACACATCCTTGAGATAGGCGTAGGGGTCATGCCCGTTGAGCCTGGCGCTTTGGATGAGGCTCATGATGGCAGCAGCGCGTTGCCCAGCCCTGAGTGAGCTGACGAACAGCCAGTTCGAGTGGCCCACGGCAATCACCGGGTCATTTTGCCCATGTCGGACAAGAAGTCGAAGTCTTCTACCGTTGGTACGCGCTGTACGGACGTCGCGTAGAGCGCCAATACAGTGAGCAACGAGCCAACGGCGAGGTCGTTCACGTCGAGGTCTCACCAGGCATCGTCAGCGTAGTTGCCGCCTGGATGCTGGATGCCGCTGCATGCGAGCGGATGGAACTGGGCGCACCCCGAGCGTCAGTGGAGGCGCTCGCAGGCCTGCACGGGGTGCTGTCTCAGCAAGGATTTCGGCGAAGCTTCCCGGGTGGTTTTCACATCTGCGAGGCGCACTATGACCCATCTGCCCAGACCGTATCGGCTGCCGACGTCGTCGGCACCGCCAGCCGCACCAGCTCAACGTCAACTGAGCCTCGCGTTCGAGTCCCCGATGCTTCACGATTTGGACGCGAGCGAGCGCAACAGGGTGGTCCTGAAGCTAGCGCTCCTACTGTTGCAAGCAGCCGGTGTTCCAACCGCGGGGAGTAACCATGACGAACCCTGAACGGTTGCCGGCTGAAGTCCTTCGGCGCAAGGCGGTCGTCTATGTGCGTCAGTCCACACAGATGCAGGTCCAGAACAACCTGGAGAGCAAGCGCCGGCAGTACGACCTCGTGGCTGAGGCTCAGCGTCGCGGTTTCACGCAGGTAGAGGTTATCGACGATGATCTGGGCCGCTCGGCCAGCGGCATGGTGGCTCGCCCGGGCTTCGATCGCTTCGTGGCGTGGCTGTGCGCCGGCGAAGTCGGCGCCGTCCTGTGCTTCGATGCCTCGCGGCTTGCCCACAACGGGCGCGACTGGCACCACCTGCTGGAGCTGTGCGGTCTCGTCGAGACCCGGGTCAGCGACCCGGACGGCGTGTACGACCCATGTCGGCCCAACGACCGGCTGCTGCTGGGCATGAAGGACAGCATCAGCGAGTTCGAGCTCGGTGTGCTCAGGGCCAGGATGTTCGATGCAGCCCGCGCCAAGGCCCATCGCGGCGAGTTGCGCATCAGTGTGCAGATCGGCTACATCTGGCATCGCGAGATGGGTCTGGGCTTGGACCCAGACCTGCGCCTTCAGGAGACGATCCGGTTGATCTTCGAGCGGTTTCGCCAGCTCGGCAGTGGCCGCCAAGTCATGCTGTCCCTCGCCGCCGACGGCGTTCACTTCCCACGACCATCGGACGGCAAGAAGATGGTGAGCTTCGACTGGACGCCGATCCGATACCGCAACGTGATCGCTGCACTCAAGAATCCCTTCTACGCGTACGGCAAGAGCGAGAAGCGCACGAGCCTAGTGGACGGACGGCTTCGCAAGACCTATAAGCACGGCAAGCCACTCGATCGCTGGGACGTGATGCTAAAGAAGCATCACGAGGCCTACATCGACTGGGCCGAGTACGAGCGCAATCAAAAGCAGCTTGCCATCAATGCCTACGGTAAAGTGGATGGTGCGAAGTCCGGTCGCGGTGGCCAGGCACTGCTCGCGGGGATGTTGTGCTGTGGTCGATGTGGACGACGCCTGGTGGTAGCTTACACAGGGCGCGGGGTGCCCCAAGCGGTGTATCGATGTGACCGTCCTAACCTGCAGTTGGCACAGCCGCGATGCTTCACGTTTGGCGGGCGTCGACCCGATGAGGCGATCGCACGGGAACTCCTGCGCGCCGTGGAGCCCATGGCCATCGAAGCTGCGCTGCAGGCTGAACGGCGATATATGGAAGTGCAGGTCGATCAACGACGTATCGTGGAGCTCGAATTGCAGCAGGCACGCTACGAGGCCAAGCTGGCCGAGCGTCGGTACGCCGCATGCGATCCCGACAACCGATTGATCGCCGCCCAGCTTGAGAAGAGTTGGGAGGGTGCGCTGCAACGCCTGCTGGCCTGCGAGCAGCGTTTGAATTGGGTCGAGCAGGCGCAATCCTCGTCCAGGCCCGATTTTGCCGGCATCGCCGAAGATCTCGCCGCGGCGTGGAGTGCGCCAGGTGTCACGATGCGCGCGCGTCAGCAACTGCTGCGCACCCTCGTCAAAGACATCGTCGCCGATGTCGATGATGCAGCGCGAGAGGTCGTGCTGACGATCCACTGGCGCGGAGGGCAGCATTCGCAGGTGAGGGTCGTCAAGCCGCGCACAGACGAGCACGGCTGCCGTACGCCCGGCGAAGCCTTGGGCGTCATGCGCAGCATGGCGGGCAAGTGGCCTACCGAGCACATCGCCGCGACGCTCAACCGCATGGGACTGCCCACGGGCCAAGCCAAGACGTGGACTGCGCATCGCGTGAGCTCCGTGCGCAGGGTCAATGACATCTGTGCGTACCGCTCGGCGCACAAGAATGGCGAGTGGTTGACCATGTCGGAAGCCGCCGCCAGACTCGGCGTCAACAACCACCGCATTCGGCGCCTCATCAAGGAAGGACTACTGCATGCCGAGCAGGTCGTGTCGCGTGCGCCGTATCAGATTCGGGCCAGCGATCTGATGAATCAGACGGTCATCGCCGCCGCCGCGCGAACAGCTCGCCCGTGTCGCATCGATGCTGAGAACCAGATCTCAATGTTTTCAATCACTTAACTAGGTGTATGGTCCCGGGATGAGGTGACGGGGATCGGTTTTGAATATAGCCGGGTTTTTCTGCCACGCGTCAACAATGGTCTGGTAAGGCGTTTTCCACCGGAGCGCT
>Ga0302347_1002841_pt1 | contig 16516 bp, 14 predicted proteins | sample PhyWR1_FD_202178 | JGI IMG/M metagenome (GOLD analysis project Ga0302347, IMG submission 202178) | Leaf surface microbial communities from wheat plants in UC Gill Tract Community Farm, Albany, California, United States - DLSL W.R1 (v2)... | ecosystem: Host-associated > Plants > Phyllosphere >...
GTGTGCATGTCCGCTAGACGGAAAGCCTTAAGGTCTACTGCAACTTCCACCTTGAACTTTCGGGTTCAAGGGCCAAGCCGACAGCGGTACGTCGGGGAGCCTGATTTCCTAGCGCAATGCCAGCCACCTGCTGGCATTGGCTTGCACGAGCCACCGCCCGGTGAACTCGATCCTGAACAGCACGCCATATGAACGAACCTGCGCCGCCCACCCGCCCGCAACTTCGCCGAATGCTGCGCAAAGCCCGCCGCGACCTTTCACCCTGCGAGCAACGCCAGGCCGCCCGCGGCCTGTACCGGCAACTGGCGCAACACCCGCTGTTTCGCCGCGCCAAATATATCGCTCTGTACCTGCCCACTGACGGTGAAATCGACCCGCGCCTGTTGCTGCGCGAAGCTCAGCGTCGGGGCAAGATCACCTATCTGCCGGTGCTCAGCGCCTGGCCAAAGACCAAAATGGTGTTCCAGCGGGTGGCCCCCGGCGAAAAGCTGATCCCCAACCGTTTCCGGATTCTCGAACCACGTATCAACCGCGCACGCCAACGCAAGGTATGGGCACTGGATCTGGTGCTGCTGCCGCTGGTGGGGTTTGATGCAACGGGGGGGCGATTGGGCATGGGTGGCGGTTTTTATGACCGCAGCCTGGCCTATCAGGCCAGACGCCAAAGCTGGCGCAAGCCGACGCTATTGGGGCTGGCCCACGAATGTCAGAAAGTCGAGAGCCTGGCCCAGGCCAGTTGGGATGTCCCTTTGCAGGGCACGGTCTCGGACAGGCAGTGGTACGTTGCCCACTGACATGCCTTCAATCAAGGTCTAGCGTTTGAACGGTTGTACTTGCTGTTGCGCCAGTTCGATCGGCGCGTCGCTTGAGTTCGACCACAAACTTTGCGCATAGCCCGTTGTAACCACACCCAAACCGAACAAAATAACCAACATCCACAGTAGATCCGGTTTGCGTTTCATCGATTGCCCTCCTTCAGGCAAATCAACACGATGACAGCAACGGTTTTTGTTATAGGCCGTGCAGCAGCGTCAAGCTTAAAAGGGCGGCATTTTGCGGCAACACGAAGACACACGCAAACGCTGGCGTCAACCGACTGTCGGTTTATTAAAATATAGTCGGACAAATTAACCACAGCATGTTTCTGGAGTAAAAAATGGCCTATTGGTTGATGAAATCCGAGCCCGACGAGTTCTCGATCAAGGATTTGCAAAAACTCGGCGAGGCTCGCTGGGACGGCGTGCGCAACTATCAGGCGCGCAACTTCATCCGGGCCATGGCAGTGGGTGACCTGTTCTTTTTCTACCACTCCAGTTGCCCCGAACCGGGTATTGCCGGAGTTGGGCGCATTGTCCAGGCGGCTTATCCGGACCCGACCAGCCTCGACCCCGAAAGTCATTACTACGACCCGAAGGCCAGCGCCGAGAAAAACCCGTGGAGCGCGCTGCAAGTGGCTCATGAGCAAACCTTCCCCCGGGTGATCAAGCTCGACTATCTCAAACAGCAAACCGCCCTGGCCGAAATGCCGCTGGTGCAAAAAGGCAGCCGCCTTTCGGTGATGCCAGTAACTGCTGAGCAGTGGGCAGTGGTGATGGGGTTGTTGTAGAGCCCTAAGCTCCCACAATTAAGCAACATCCTGTATTCACGTCTACGCTCTGGACTTCCTTTGACTGGCATCAAGTCGAAATCGCCTTGAAACCTTCAAACTAGAGCGCTCTGTGACACAGGATGTCGGCATGTCTAGCAATCACCGTCTTTCCCATTATTTCGTTATCCCTTTGGCTGCCTTGCTGATCGCAGCAGGCGGGTTCGGTTATTGGAAATCCCAGCACGACCGCCTTCCTGAAGGCATCAGCATGGGTAACGGTCGGCTTGAAGCCACTGAAGTACAGATCGCAGCCAAAACCCCGGGGCGCCTGGCCGAAGTACTGGTCGACGAAGGCGATCGGGTGACCCAGGGCCAACTGCTGGCGCGCATGGACACCCGCACCCTGGAAGCCAGTCGCGCACAAGCCCAGGCCGAAGTGCTGCGCGCCCGCCAGACCCTGGCCGCCAACGAAGCCAACGTGCAATTGCGCCAGAGTGAAAGGCTGCTGGCCAGCCAGGAGCTCAAGCGCTTTCGCCAATTGGCTCAGCGTGGTTTTGCCAGCGGCCAGCAACTGGACCAGCAACAGGCCCGGTTCGACACCAGCAATGCCGCAGTGACCGCAGCACAAGCCCAGGTTGCCGCCGCCAGGGCCGCGATCGGCTCATCCGAAGCCCAGGTTGCGCAACTGACCAGCGAAATCGATGACAGCAGCCTGCGCGCGCCCATCAATGGCGTGATCCAGTTGCGCCTGGCCGAACCCGGCGAAGTGCTGGGCGCAGGTGGCCGGGTGTTTATGCTGATCGATCCGAGCGACCAGTACATGAACCTGTACATGCCTGCTTCAGTGGTCGGCAAGCTGACCGTGGGTGCCGACGCGCGCATTGTGCTCGACGCCCTGCCCGACCAGGCGCTGCCGGCCAAAATCGCATTCGTTGCGGCCAAATCCCAGTTCACCCCCAAAGAGGTGGAAACCCGCGACGAGCGGCAAAAACTGGTGTTCCGCGTCAAGCTGCGCCTTACCGATCCAAGCGCCGTGCCGCAGGCCAAACCGGGTATGCCGGGTGCGGGTTATGTGCGCACCGCCGATGTACCGTGGCCGGCTAACCTGCAATGAGCGACCTAGCCCTCAACGCCAGTGGCATCAGCCATTGGTACGGCAAACAGCAGGCGCTGCTCGATATCACCTTCAGCCTGCCCAAAGGCACACGCTGCGGCTTGATCGGCCCCGATGGCGCGGGCAAGTCGAGCCTGCTGGGGCTGATTGCCGGGGTCAAGAAACTGCAGCACGGCAGCCTTGAGGTGCTCGGCGGCCCGATAGACAATCGCCGCCATCGCAACACCCTTTACCCGTTGATCGCCTTTATGCCCCAGGGCCTGGGCGGCAACCTCTACCCCGAACTGTCGATCAGCGAAAATATCCGTTTTTTCGGCACCCTGTTCGGCCTGTCGAAAGACGACTGCGAACAGCGCATGGCCGAACTGCTCAAGGCCACCGATCTGGAGCGCTTTGCCGAGCGCCCGGCGGGCAAGCTATCGGGGGGAATGAAGCAAAAGCTCGGGCTGTGCTGCGCCTTGATTCACGAACCGGACTTACTGATCCTCGACGAGCCCACCACCGGCGTTGACCCCCTGTCGCGGCGGCGGTTCTGGGAGCTGGTGGACGACGTACGCAGCCAGCGCCCACAACTTACGTTGCTGGTGGCAACGGCCTACATGGAAGAAGCCGAGCAGTTTGAACACTGCCTGATGCTCGATCGCGGCAAACTGATTGCCGCCGGTTTAAGCCAGGAGCTGGCCGCCGTCACCACCACTGGCAAGCTCGATGAGGCCTTTACCCACTATCAGGGCGACAGCGGCCACAGCAACGAGCCGTTGGTAATCCCGCCCCGCACCAGCGACAACAGCGATATCGCCATTGAAGCCCACGACCTGACACTCAAATTCGGCGACTTCACCGCCGTCAACAAAGTCAGCTTTGCCATTGGCCGAGGGGAGATTTTCGGCTTTCTGGGCTCCAACGGCTGCGGCAAGACCACCACCATGAAGGTCCTTACCGGGCTGATGCCAGCCACCGAAGGCAGCGCCAAATTGCTGGGCAACCCGGTCAATGCCAAAGACCTGGCCACCCGTAAGCGCGTGGGTTTCATGTCGCAAAGCTTCTCGTTGTATGGTGAATTGAGCGTGCGCCAAAACCTGGTCCTGCACGCACAACTGTTCGACTTGCCCAAGGAAGACAGCCAGGCCCGTATCGAAGAATTGATCGAGCGTTTCGACCTGGGCGCTGTCGCCACACAACAGTCCGGCGAACTGCCGCTGGGGCTGCGTCAGCGCTTGTCGCTGGCGGTGGCCGTGCTCCATCGCCCAGAAGTGCTGATCCTCGACGAACCGACCTCAGGCGTCGACCCGGCCGCCCGCGATGACTTCTGGCGCTTGCTGATCGAGTTATCCCGCGAGCAAGGGGTGACGATTTTCTTGTCCACCCATTTTATGAACGAAGCCCAACGCTGCGACCGCATCTCGTTGATGCACGCCGGCAAAGTGCTGGCCTGCGACACCCCCGATGCGCTGCAACAGCAGTTCAAGGGCGACACTCTCGAAGCGGCATTTGTTACCTGCCTGGAGCAGGCACAAAATGATCAGGGCGCCAGCCCCGCACCAGAGGCAGAACCGGTGGCCGCGGCGGTCAATGCAGCGCCTCCGGTGAGCAAAAAGGGCTTTAGCCTGACCCGGCTGATCGCCGTGGCCAGCCGCGAATCCAAGGAATTGCTGCGCGATAAGGTGCGTATGGCCTTCGCCTTGCTGGGCGCTGTGTTCATGATGGTGATTTTTGGTTACGGCATTTCCCTCGACGTCGAGAACCTCGCCTTCGCCGTCTACGATCAGGACCAGAGCCCGCAAAGTCGCGCCTACCTCGAAGCCTTCCGCAGCTCACGCTATTTTGAAGAACACGCACCCATCCGCAGCGCTGACGAATTGCACAAACGCCTGCAACGCTCGGAAATCAAAATCGCCCTGGAGATTCCGCCAGGCTTTGGCCGTGACCTGTACGCAGGGCGCCAGCCCACAGTCGCGGCATGGCTCGATGGCGGCATGCCATTTCGTGCCGAAACCAGCCGCAACTATGTCGAAGCGGTACACAGCGCCAACCTTGAGCAACTGGCCGCACAAAGCAGCCCGGCGCAAAACAGGCAGGCGGCGGCCAAGCTCGAAACCCGCTTCCGCTACAACCAGGACGTAATCAGCGTCAATGCCATCGGCCCCGGCGTGATGGCACTGATCCTGGCGTTTATCCCGGCCATGCTGACCGCACTGGGCATCGTGCGTGAAAAGGAGCTGGGGTCGATTACCAACTTCTATGCCACGCCCCTGACCCGCCTTGAGTTCCTGCTCGGCAAGCAGGCGCCGTATCTGGCCGTAAGCCTGGTTAACCTGGCCTTGCTGGTGGCAATGAACCGCTGGCTGTTCGGCGTGCCGTTCAAGGGCAGCGGCGTCACCCTGGCCTTGGGCGGGCTGTTGTATGTGCTGGCCACTACCAGCATGGGCCTGCTGATTTCCGCCTTCACCCGCACCCAGATCGCCGCGATTCTAGGCACCATGATCATCACCAGCTTGCCGACCATTCAATTCTCCGGGCTGATCGTGCCGCGCTCCTCGCTGGACGGTTCGGCGGCGCTGATGGGCATGCTGTTCCCGGCCGGACACTTCCTGGATATTGCTGTGGGCACCTTTACCAAGGCGCTGGACCTGCGCCAATTGTGGCCGCAATGCCTGGCGCTGCTGGGGTTCTTTGTCGCCTTTACCGGGCTGAGCCTGATCATGCTGAAGAAGCAGGAGGTTTGATGCACAAGCTCTCGCACATCCTGCGCCTTGGCCTTAAAGAACTCACCAGCCTGCGTCACGACAGCGTATTGCTGTTGTTTTTGTTCTACGCCTTCACCGTGGCCATTTACATGCCCGCGGCCGGTTCGATTATCGGGGTACACAACGCCAGCGTAGCCATCGTCGATGAAGACCACAGCGCCTTGTCGCGCAAGCTCGCCGAATCGCTGCTGCCCCCTGAATTCCAGGCCCCGCAGGCCCTGCCCTATAACCAGCTGGACCAGTCGATGGACAGCGGCCAGTACACCTTTGTGATCAACGTACCGGTCAACTTCCAGGCCGACTTGCTGGCCGGGCGCGAACCGAGCGTGCAGGTCAATGTGGACGCCACGGCCATGAGCCAAGCGTTTATGGGCGCCGGTTATATCGGGCGGATTTTCCAGCGCGAATTGCTCAATTACAGCGGGCAAGCCGACGCAGCAACAAAAACCCCCGTGCTGATCAGCAACCGCGCGCTGTTCAACCCCAACCTGGAGGGCGGCTGGTTTTTGGCCGTGATCCAGATTGTCAACAACATCACCATCCTGGCCATTGTGCTGACGGGCACCGCCCTGCTGCGCGAGCGCGAGCATGGCACCCTCGACCACTTGCTGGTGCTGCCGCTGACGGCGCTGGAAATCATGCTGGCAAAAATCTGGAGCAACATGCTGGTAGTGGTGCTGTGCACCTGGATATCGCTGGAAGTGGTGGTCAAATGGGCGCTGGGCGTGCCGCTGGCAGGCTCCCTAACCCTGTTTCTGCTGGTCACTGCGCTGTACCTGTTTGCCAGTACCGCGCTGGGGATCTTCCTCGCGACGCTGGCCCGCTCAACCCCGCAATTCGGTTTGCTGGCGATACCGGTGATCATCCCGATGCTCTTGCTCTCGGGCGGCAGCACACCGCTGGACAGCATGCCCCAATGGCTGCAATGGGTGATGCAGTGCTCGCCGTCGACCCACTTTGTCAGCCTGGGCGCAGCGATCCTGTTCCGCGATGCAGGAGTCAATGTGGTGTGGCCGGACTTGCTGGCACTGGCTGCTATCGGACTGGTGTTCTTTGCGATTGCGCTGGCGCGGTTCCGCAAAAGCCTTGCCTCGTAGTATCGGGCTTATGAATTACCTGTGGGAGCTGGCTTGCCTGCGATGGCAGCACCTCGGTTTGCCTGACAGACCGCATCGCCTGCATCGCGAGCAAGTCGAATCGTCGCACCGCCGCTCCCACAAATCCCGTATCACGGTTGTTACTCCTTACTGAACAATCAAATTATTGAACAGCAGATCGTCCACCATCGGCTTGCCGGTTTCATCGGTCATCACCTGCTGGATCTGCTTCAAGGCTTCCTGGCGCAGCTTCTCCTTGGCCTCGACGCTGCCCAGGGTTTCGCTGGTCTGCTGGGTAAACAGCCCCACCAGTTGATTACGGATCAACGGGTCATTGGTTTTAACCGCCTTGGCCGCGTCGGCGCCCGTCACGCGCAAGGAAATATCGGCCTTGTATACCTTGAGCTTCGTACCGCCATCCAGGCCGTAATTGCCCACAAACGGCGGGCTGAGGGTGATATAGCTGACCTTGTCGCCGCCTTCTTGCGCCTCTTCCCCGACCGCCGCCATCGGCAAAGCCAGGGCCAGCATCAACATGATCCACACTTTCACAATTCGCTCCTTTGTTCGTTTTGAGGGCAAGCATACGGGCCTGTCTACCGTTATCGGCCAACAAGCGGCTTACTTGTGCCTGCTGCCGTAAGCAGCAGTTCCTGAACACTCTCGGGCAACATGTCGACAAACTTGCGGCTGCCTTTGCGCTGGCACGCTCTAACTACCGTTCTAGCGTCCCGCGAAAGTTCGTACATGGCAGTCGACAACTGATTGAGTGAGTACAACCGGGCTTCAAAGCCCTCTATCAACCGGTTGCGGGTCTGATGGAACAAAGTCAGTTCATCCAGAGGCAAGTCGATACCACGACGAAGATAAGCCTTCACTTCCCGGTTCAACTTCAGGCAGGTTGCGCTGCTGAAATCGGGCTCTTCTGCCCATGCACCGAACGCCATAAACATTACCAAAAACCACAGCAAATATTTCATTGTATCCCCTGGAGCCGTGCGCATATGGCTGCAAAGTGGGAAATTCTATTGAGCTCTTAACCGGCTGTTCAGATCACGAACTCCGATCCCGGCGTGGGATGGCTCCGATAAAACCTACGGTCATTGCCTAATCAAACAGCCACTGCTGAGGCATTCGCCAAGCCTGTGGATAGTTTTCAGAGAGACCAGAAGCGCATTCAGCCTGTGAGTAGGTTTATATCCAGGCGACATGTTCATAAGCGAAAACCACAAGTGGGATTTATCCTTCAACTCCAAAGGACAAGGCCTGTCATTTTCAGTAACGAAAATGTAACGTTCGGCACCGCCGATATAACAAGAAATTTGGAGCTCTTGAATGTTTGCTTTTTTCCGACCTGCCGCACACCAGGCTCCCCTGCCTGAAGAAAAAATAGACAGCACTTACCGACGACTGCGCTGGCAGATTTTTGCCGGTATCTTTTTTGGCTACGCGGGTTACTACCTGCTGCGCAAAAACTTCTCGCTGGCCATGCCCTACCTGATTGACGAGGGTTATACCCGGGGTCAACTGGGCGTGGCGATGTCTGCGATTGCCATTGCCTACGGTTTGTCCAAGTTCCTTATGGGACTGGTATCCGACCGCTCTAACCCGCGCTTCTTTCTGCCCTTTGGCTTGATGATCTCAGCGGGGGTGATGTTCATTTTCGGTTTCGCACCTTGGGCAACATCCAGCGTGACCATGATGTTCATTCTTCTGTTTATCAACGGCTGGGCACAGGGCATGGGCTGGCCACCCAGTGGCCGGACCATGGTGCACTGGTGGTCGCAGAAGGAACGCGGCGGTGTGGTATCGGTATGGAACGTGGCCCACAACGTGGGCGGCGGCCTGATCGGCCCGCTATTTTTGCTGGGCATGGCCTGGTTCAACGACTGGCACGCAGCCTTCTATGTGCCTGCCACGGTAGCCCTGGTGGTGGCGCTGTTTGCGTTTATCACCATGCGCGACACCCCGCAGTCCGTCGGCCTGCCGCCGATCGAGCAGTACAAGAATGATTACCCGGCGGGTTACGACTCCAGCCACGAAGACGAATTCAGCGCCAAAGAGATCTTCGTCAAATACGTGCTGCGTAACAAAATGCTCTGGTATATCGCCCTGGCCAACGTGTTCGTCTACCTGCTGCGCTACGGCGTACTGGACTGGGCGCCGACCTACCTGAAAGAAGCCAAGCACTTCACAGTGGACACCACCTCGTGGGCCTACTTCTTCTACGAGTGGGCGGGGATTCCGGGCACGCTGCTGTGCGGCTGGATGTCGGACAAGATTTTCCGCGGCAATCGCGGCCTGACCGGCATTGTGTTTATGTCGCTGGTGACCGTCGCAACCCTGGTTTACTGGCTTAACCCACCGGGCAACCCGACCGTGGACATGATCGCGCTGTTCTCTATCGGCTTCCTGATTTACGGGCCGGTGATGCTGATCGGTTTGCAGGCGCTGGAACTGGCACCGAAGAAAGCCGCAGGTACTGCCGCGGGTTTCACCGGGCTGTTCGGCTACCTGGGCGGCTCGGTGGCGGCCAGTGCGGCGATGGGCTATCTGGTTGACCACTTCGGTTGGGATGGCGGCTTTGTGCTGCTGATCAGCGCGTGCCTGCTAGCCATCGCATTTATGATCCCGACGCTGCGCCACAAAAACCAGGCCAGTGAAGAACGTGCAGTCACCGCGCCTGCTTAAGGCGTAATCGGTACACAGCGCTTGAGCCGCGCCTCCAGGTTTCGATCTGGCATGGCGTGGCTGCGCAGGGCGCTTACGGTCTGCTCGACATAATCGCGAGTAGTGCCGTAGCGCCCGCTGGCGTTGGCCAGCACCTGGCTCAACACGCCATCCGGCAGGTTGCCCGCATAGCTGGGTAAATGCCGCTCCAGCACAAACCCCAAGGCTTGTACCTGAGTGCCATCTTCCAGTCGGCAGGTGAGCCAGTGCGGCCGATACGAAGGCACCGGCATTTCCCGCAGCCACAGGGCGTGCAGCGAGGCTTCGAGGTTCTCTTGCGGCAAGCGGTAAGCAAAGCCACTGCACGAACCGCCACGGTCAAGACCGAACACCAGGCCCGGCCACTGTGGTGTCCCGCGATGTTCGTGGGACCACAAATACAGCCCGCGATGATAGCCATGTACCCGGCCACGCACACGCTCGACCGCCGTGCACTCGGGGCGCCAGATCAATGAACCGTAAGCAAACAGCCACACTGGCCCGCCTTGATGGCGCGCCATGGTGCTGTGCATGGAGTTGAGCAATTGTTCCGGGGTCAACGGCGCGCCGAGATCGAGTCGCGGCGGATAAGCCAGATTCAGGCAGGCAGATTCACGGGTAGTTATCGCAGATGGCATTGGGCCCTACAGGCATTACATGCAGTAAACAAAATAACGACACGAATCTTATAGCACCAAATACTCTATAGCCCGCGCAGCAAGACGTATGGCGCAGCAACTCCAAGGGGCAACTACACAAAACCCTGTTTCGTTCAGGAGATATTCAAGCCAACCCTTTATAGTTGCCAGCCGCAGGCGCATACCCAAATGAGGTCGTTATATGAAAAAGATTGGGATTTGCTTCCTGTTGATCCTGGCGTATGCCAGTTCAGCTCTGGCACAAGATGGCACACAGCAAAAAGAAGACGGATTCTGGTATCTGCAAACCAGTGTCTACACCCGGCACTTTTCCCCGGATTCCGAGCACAACAACAATCAGGACTTGATCGGTCTTGAGCGCCATGACGCTTCCGGCTGGTTGTTCGGCGGCGCAACCTTTCGCAACTCGTTCCGCCAGCGTTCGTATTACGCCTACGCAGGCAAGCGTTTCGATAGCGACACTTATCCGGTGTATTTGAAGCTCACAGGCGGCCTGCTGGAAGGCTACCACGGCGAATATCAGGACAAGATCCCGCTCAACCGCTTCGGCGTGGCCCCGGTGATCATCCCCTCGGTCGGGGCCTATTACGGCCCGGTAGCCGCCGAGTTGGTTTTGCTCGGCTTCAATGCCGCGATGATTACCACCGGTTTACGCTTCTAGGGAGAAATCCTGAGCACAGGGTAAAACCTGTGGGAGCGGGCTTGCTCGCGAAACAAACGGTGCGGTGTATCTGTAGCACCGCGCAGAGGCCCTCGCAGCCAAGCCACAAGGGTTCAGGCAAGCACACTCAAGTCCGCGGGCAGTAGGCAAACACATCGGCGCGCATCTGGTGCGCGTCCATGCCAGCAGCCACCAGCGCATCCAGAGTCCCGTAAATCATCGCCGGCGAGCCGCTGGCGTACACATGCACACTGGCCAGGTCGCTGATGTCTTCACACACGGCCTCATGCAACATGCCACAGCGCCCTTCCCAGCCGCACAAATCACTCACCACCTTGTGCAGGAACAGGTTGGGGATTTTCTCCCAATCAGCCCACTCTTCCAGGGTGTAGAAATCTTCAGGCCGACGCACGCCCCAATACAAATGCACCGGGTGCTTGAAGCCCTTGGCCCGGCAATGCTCGATCAGGCTGTGCATTTGCGCCATGCCGGTACCGGCAGCGATCAGGACCAGCGGACCGTCCGGCAGTTCGGACAAATGCGTGTCACCAAACGGAAGCTCAAGGCGAACCATTTTATTGCGCTGCAATTGCTCGATCAGGCGCCGGGCGCTGTCTTCGCGCACCAGCACATGCAGCTCAAGGTCACGCCCGGAATGCGGGGCGCTGGCCAGGGAAAACGCCGACTTGTCGCCATTTTCACGTTCCAGCATCACATATTGCCCGGCGTGATAACGCGGCGGCTTGCCCGCAGGCGCGCGCAAACGCACCCGCCACACATCGCCACCCATATCGACACATTCGGTCAACTGACACGCCAGGCTACGCACCGGTAATTCTCCCAACGCAAGCACGCCATCCCACAACACCACACAGTCTTCGAGCGGGGCCGCCAGGCAGGTATAAAACTCGCCGTGATCGCGCACATCACCCGCCTGCTCCACCTGGCCTTCAACCAGCAAGGCCGCACATACGTGGCAATTACCATTGCGACAGCTCTGCGGGCATTCATAGCCCAAACGCTGCGCCGCATCCAGAATTCGCTCGCCAGGCAAGGTTTCCAGCACCGCACCTGAAGGCTGCAAGGTTACACGCATCAATCTATTCCTAATTGATTCCAGATGTCATCGACCCGGCGAGTGACCGCCTCATCCTTGACGATAACCCGACCCCATTCGCGAGTGGTTTCACCCGGCCATTTGTTGGTCGCATCCAGCCCCATCTTCGAGCCCAGGCCGGAAACCGGCGAGGCAAAGTCGAGGTAGTCGATTGGCGTGTTGTCGATCATCACCGTGTCGCGCTTGGGGTCCATGCGCGTGGTAATGGCCCAGATCACGTCGTTCCAGTCGCGGGCATTGATATCGTCGTCGGTGACGATAACGAATTTGGTGTACATAAACTGGCGTAAAAACGACCACACACCCAGCATTACGCGCTTGGCGTGCCCCGGGTACTGCTTTTTCATGGTTACGATGGCCATGCGATACGAGCAGCCTTCGGGCGGCAGGTAGAAGTCGGTAATTTCCGGAAACTGCTTTTGCAGAATTGGTACAAACACTTCGTTCAACGCCACACCCAGAATCGCCGGTTCATCCGGTGGACGGCCGGTGTAGGTACTGTGATAGATCGGCTTGACCCGATGAGTGATGCGCTCGACGGTAAACACCGGGAAGCTGTCGACTTCGTTGTAGTAGCCGGTGTGGTCCCCGTACGGGCCTTCAGGCGCCATTTCGCCGGGATGGATCACACCTTCGAGGATGATTTCTGCAGTGGCAGGCACTTGCAGATCATTGCCACGACACTTCACCAACTCGGTGCGATTGCCCCGCAGCAAGCCAGCAAAGGCGTACTCGGACAGGCTGTCGGGCACAGGGGTCACGGCGCCGAGGATGGTCGCCGGGTCTGCGCCCAGGGCCACGGATACCGGGAATGGCTGGCCCGGGTGTTTTTCGCACCAGTCGCGGTAATCCAGCGCACCGCCACGGTGGCTCAACCAGCGCATGATGACCTTGTTGCGGCCAATCACCTGCTGGCGATAAATCCCGAGGTTCTGGCGGTCCTTGTTCGGACCTTTGGTCACGGTCAGGCCCCAGGTAATCAGTGGCGCTACGTCGCCCGGCCAGCAATGCTGCACCGGCAACATGGCGAGGTCGACATCATCACCCTCAATGACCACTTCCTGGCACACTGCGTCCTTGACGACTTTCGGGGCCATGGCAATGATCTTGCGGAAGATTGGCAGCTTGGACCACGCGTCTTTCAGACCTTTAGGCGGCTCGGGTTCCTTTAGGAACGCCAGCAGCTTGCCGATTTCGCGCAGCTCACTGACCGACTCGGCCCCCATACCCATGGCCACACGCTCAGGTGTGCCAAACAGGTTACCGAGCACCGGGATCGTGTGGCCCGTCGGGTTTTCGAACAGTAACGCCGGGCCTTTGGCGCGCAGCGTGCGGTCGCAGATTTCGGTCATCTCCAGTACTGGAGAAACGGGAATCTGGATACGTTTCAATTCTCCGCGCTGCTCTAGCTGCTGCACGAAATCCCGAAGATCCTTGAATTTCATTGACGGTGGCACCCCTAAAATAGGCGTACATCCTACCTGCTATGCCGACCGCTGGCAGCTTATCGCTGCTCAGCGGGCCGCATTGGCCTGATTCGGGGCGGGCGGCACTTGAGCCGCCAGGGCTTCGAACAGGGGCGTCAGCACGGGCAGGAGTAACTTCGCGCCTGCTTGCGACAAGTGATTATCGTCGGTATACAACGAAAAACCGTCCTGTTCAGCTCGGCACAGCCCGGAGTCATCACAGAGCTGCGGCGTCGGATCCAGCACCTTTACCCCAGGGTCAGCCGCCGCGAGTCGGGCAAACAGCTGACTGGTAAACGCCTTCTGCCTCAGGTGATCCTCCACCGGCATCCCGGTAGCCGCCGTTGGCTGGCGCAACATGGCCAGGCGACTGAGCCGATAAGGCGGATTGAACGGCTGTAACGGCGCCTCTTTCATCAACCACACGCGGTACCCGGCCTTGCGTAGCTGCGCGACCCTGGCCCGCAGGCCATCGGCCAGCCGTTGCTCGGCCACCGCCCGATCATAGCGGCCGTGGGCATCGTGCAAGGCATGGCCATGATCACCTTTAGCATCGCCATACAAGTAAAGGCTCCAGCGCGCCACCAGCATCACGTCCTGCACAGGCTCAGTGGCAAGGGTGCGCTCTACGCGCCGGTTGTAATCGGCACATCGCGCACCATGCTCCAGCCCCTCCAGCGGCAAACAACCGGCCGAGCTGGCCAGCATCACATTGACCCCATATCGCAACGCGCTGTCTTGCAGCGCCGGGATCAACGCAGTGGCGTGGCTGTCCCCCCAAACCAGCAAGCGGGCAGGCCCCCCGGTCGGTTGGCCATAGCGGCAAAAAGGGGTGTCTGCAGGGCTTTTATCATCAGTGATACACGCCATCAGCTCAGGCCGCCACTCGCTGGCCCTGGCATATTGCAGCGCTTGATCTGACAAACGCGACGGTAAACCATCGGTCCAGCGTAGTGCCTGCCCCGCCAGACCCAAGACCAGAATACCCAGGCCAGCCGCTGTAAGAATCTGACGACGGCTTGCCAATAGTCGACGTTCGCGAAAGGGGGTTTCAACAAAGCGCCAGGACAAATAACCCAGGATCAGCGTCAGGGCAATCAAGGCGCCGGTCAGTAGGGGGCCAAAGGTATCCACGCTCGCATAGCTGCCAAAGACAAAGACCGGCCAGTGCCATAAGTACCAGGAATAGGAAATCAGCCCTAACCCCACCATCACCCGGGTACTTAACACACGCCCCACCCATGTGCCGTGCTGCCCGTTGGCCCAAATCAGCAAGACGACGCCCATAACGGGCAACAGTGCTGCGGCACCAGGGAATGATGTGCTTTTGTCATACGCAAAAACCGCAACCAGGATCAGCCCCAGACCAACAAGGCTGGTGAGTTGAGCTGCCGAGGCTGTGAGACGCATCCTGCTGATCGGCGCCACTGCCAGCATTGCCCCCGCCAGCAACTCCCAGGCCCGCATCGGCAAGAGGAAAAAGGCTTTTTCCGGATGTACTGCTACGGCCCACACACTCAAGCCGAACGACATCACCAACAGCGCGAACAAGGCCGCACGCCAGTGTTTAAAACGGCTGGAAAGCAGGGTCAGCAGCAACGGAAAGACAATGTAGAACTGTTCTTCAACAGATAATGACCAAGTGTGCAGCAGCGGTTTTAAATCGCTGGCCGGATCGAAGTAGCCCTCCTGGCGCATAAACAGGAGATTTGAGACAAACATCACCTGATACCGCACTGAGCGGCCCAGCTCTTCGTAGTCCTTAGGTGCCATCAGGAACCAGCCTGCGGCCAGCACTACGGCCATCAGCACAAACAGCGCCGGCAATATCCGCCGCGCACGCCGCGCCCAGAACTCAACAAAACTGAAACGCCCGGTTTCCCGTTGGCACCAGATAATTGAAGTAATCAAATAACCGGAAATGACGAAAAACACATCAACGCCAACAAACCCGCCGGTAAAGCCCGGAACCCCAAAATGAAACAAAACAACAGCAATGACCGCGACGGCGCGCAACCCATCGATGTCTCTGCGATATACAAGAGAAGTCATAACCGTTCAAGCCTGCCAATACATTGTTGTTATTGACCAAACTTAACCTGAATCCTCCCTTTTTTGACAAAAAAAATGGCGCCCCGAGGGGCGCCACTTTTGAAGCTCGAAAAAACGTATTACTTGCGTTTCATCGACAGGAAGAACTCATCGTTGGTCTTGGTCTGCTTCAGCTTGTCGATCAAGAACTCGATAGCAGCGACTTCGTCCATCGGGTGCAACAGCTTGCGCAGAATCCACATGCGTTGCAACTCGTCGTCTGCGGTCAGCAACTCTTCGCGGCGAGTGCCGGAACGGTTGATATTGATCGCTGGGAAGACGCGTTTTTCAGCAATTTTACGATCCAGAGGCAGTTCCATGTTGCCGGTGCCTTTGAACTCTTCGTAGATCACTTCATCCATCTTCGAGCCGGTTTCAACCAGCGCGGTAGCGATGATGGTCAGCGAGCCGCCTTCTTCGATGTTTCGCGCAGCACCGAAGAAACGCTTTGGCTTCTCAAGGGCGTGAGCATCGACACCACCGGTCAATACCTTGCCGGAGCTTGGAATCACGGTGTTGTAGGCACGAGCCAGACGGGTAATGGAGTCAAGCAGGATCACCACGTCTTTTTTGTGCTCGACCAGGCGCTTGGCCTTCTCGATCACCATTTCAGCAACCTGCACGTGGCGGGTTGGTGGCTCGTCGAAAGTGGAAGCAACCACTTCGCCACGAACGGTACGCTGCATTTCGGTAACTTCTTCCGGACGCTCGTCGATCAACAGAACGATCAAGTGCACTTCAGGGTTGTTACGCGAGATGTTGGACGCGATGTTCTGCAGCATGATGGTCTTGCCCGCTTTTGGCGGAGCAACGATCAGACCACGCTGACCTTTACCGATCGGGGCGCACAGGTCGATCACACGACCGGTCAGATCTTCGGTGGAACCGTTACCGATTTCCATCTTCATGCGTACGGTCGGGAACAGCGGGGTCAAGTTCTCGAAGAGAATCTTGTTTTTCGCGTTCTCTGGACGATCGTAGTTGATCGTGTCGACTTTCAGCAGGGCGAAGTACCGCTCGCCTTCTTTTGGCGGACGTATTTTACCGACGATGGTGTCGCCGGTGCGCAAGTTGAAGCGTCGAATCTGGCTTGGCGAGACATAAATATCGTCTGGGCCGGCCAGGTAAGAAGCGTCAGCGGAACGGAGGAAGCCGAAGCCGTCCTGGAGAATCTCCAGCACGCCATCACCGGAGATTTCCTCGCCGCTTTTCGCGTGCTTTTTGAGCAGGGAGAAAATCACGTCCTGCTTGCGCGAACGGGCCATAT
>Ga0302347_1002849_pt1 | contig 16487 bp, 10 predicted proteins | sample PhyWR1_FD_202178 | JGI IMG/M metagenome (GOLD analysis project Ga0302347, IMG submission 202178) | Leaf surface microbial communities from wheat plants in UC Gill Tract Community Farm, Albany, California, United States - DLSL W.R1 (v2)... | ecosystem: Host-associated > Plants > Phyllosphere >...
GCGGCGTCGCCTTATCCGAGATTACGTTCGGTGCTGGTGATCCTGGGGTTGATCGGTGCTGCGCTGTTTTACGGTGATAGCATGATTACCCCGGCGATCTCGGTGCTTTCCGCCGTAGAAGGGCTTGAGCTGGCATTCGACGGCCTGGAGCACTGGGTTGTGCCGCTGGCCTTGATTGTGTTGGTGCTGCTGTTTCTGATTCAGCGCCATGGTACGGCGAGTATCGGCAAGCTGTTCGGGCCGGTGATGGTGGTGTGGTTTGTGGTGTTGGGCGGGCTGGGGATCCACGGCATCGTGCAGCACCCTGAAGTGCTCAATGCGCTGAACCCGCTATGGGGCGTGCGCTTCTTTGTGTCTCACCCGGGCATGGGTGTGGCCATTTTGGGCGCTGTGGTGCTGGCGCTGACCGGTGCCGAGGCGCTGTATGCGGATATGGGCCACTTTGGTCGCAAGCCGATTGCCCGGGCCTGGTTTATTCTGGTGTTGCCGGCGCTGGTGCTCAACTACTTCGGTCAGGGCGCCTTGCTGCTGGAAAACCCGGAGGCGGCGCGCAACCCGTTCTACCTGCTGGCGCCGGCCTGGGCGTTGATTCCTTTGGTCGGGCTGGCCACGCTGGCGACGGTGATTGCCTCCCAGGCGGTGATTTCCGGGGCCTTCTCCCTGACTCATCAGGCAATTCAGCTGGGTTATATCCCGCGCATGCATATCCAGCACACCTCCAGCGCCGAACAGGGCCAGATCTACATTGGCGCGGTGAACTGGTCGCTGATGGTCGGGGTCATTTTGCTGGTGTTGGGCTTTGAGTCCTCGGGTGCCCTGGCTTCGGCCTATGGGGTGGCGGTGACCGGGACCATGCTGATTACCAGTATTCTGGTGTCTGCAGTGATGTTGCTGCTATGGAAATGGCCGCCTGTTCTGGCTGTGCCTGTGTTGATCGGCTTTTTGCTGGTGGATGGGCTGTTCTTTATTGCCAACGTGCCGAAAATCTTCCAGGGCGGGGCATTTCCGGTGCTGGCGGGCATAGTGCTGTTTGTCCTGATGACCACCTGGCGGCGCGGCAAGCAACTACTGGTGGATCGTCTTGACGAAAGCGCGCTGCCGCTGCCGCTGTTTATCAGCAGCATCCGGGTACAGCCGCCGCATCGAGTGAAGGGGACGGCGGTGTTTCTGACCGCGCGTCCGGATGCCGTGCCCCATGCGCTGCTGCACAACCTGCTGCACAACCAGGTGCTGCACGAGCAGGTGGTATTGCTGACGGTAGTCAACGAAGATTCGCCGCGAGTGCCCGCTTCGCGACGGTTCGAGGTGGACGCCTATGGTGACGGGTTCTTCCGGGTGATCCTGCACTTCGGTTTTATGGACGAGCCGGATGTGCCTGAGGCGTTGAAGCTGTGCCATCTCGATGAGCTGGATTTCAGCCCGATGCGCACCACTTACTTTCTGAGCCGGGAGACGGTTATTGCCTCCAAGCTGGTAGGTATGGCGCGCTGGCGAGAAGGTTTGTTCGCTTTTATGCTCAAGAATGCCAATAGCAACCTGCGTTTCTTCAAGCTGCCGGTTAACCGGGTGATTGAGCTGGGGACCCAGGTCGAGATGTAAACCCGTCCAGGCGCAATAAAAAAGCCCCGGCTCGCGAGAGTCGGGGCTTTTTTGGTTAAGCCGGGGCGCATGGCTGTGGGAGCTGCCTGCATCGCGAGCAGGCCTGCTCCCACAAAGGCCGACTTATTGGGCCGTCACCTGATGCTTCTTGATCAGGTCCACCACGCGCTGGGCCAGGGCCGGGTAATTCTCGTCGAAGTGATGACCGCCAGGCAGCTTGAGGCTTTCGCCGACTGCTGTCTTGGCCGTGCAGCCGCTTTCATCGACTTCTTCAGCGCCATAGATGCACACCACTTTACTGGCCGGCAGTTTGGACATTTCTTCGCCGGTATCCGCTTCTGCACCGGCCTTGCCCAGCCAGCCATCAACATGGATCTCAAAACTGCCACTGCGCGCAAAGGCCAGCAACATGATCGAGTCGACGCGCTTTTGCTCGGCTTCGGGCAGGCGGTTATAGGTGGCAGGCAAAACATCGGCGCCAAACGAATAACCCACCAGCACAAAGCGTTGGGTGCCCCATTTTTGCCGGTAGTGTTGCATCAGCTCGGTGAGGTCGGTGGCGCTTTGTTCAGGGGTCTTGTGCTGCCAGTAGTAGCGCAGCATGTCTATGCCCACCACCGGGTAGCCGATCTTGGCCATCTCGCCCGCCACATCGCGGTCCAGGTCGCGCCAGCCACCGTCACCGGAGAGAAACAGGGTTACGGTGCTGTTTTGCTGGCCTGCAGGGACCTCGACCACCGGCATGCTCAGCCCGCCGTTCTCATCGCCCACCAGGATTTTACGCAGCTCGTTGCTCAGGACTTGTGGGTAGTGAATGTCGTAGTCGCTGATGCTGGTCTGCGCGTTCGGCTGATCGCGAACGAAAGCGGCGCTTGGGTCGTCAGGGTTGTCGTTCCAGGCCACCAGCCAGTTACCGTGGGCTGCGGTTTTCGGAACGGGCAGGGTGCAGCCGGGTTCTTCAAGCTTGAAACCTACCGACACGGCCTGGGCCTTGTCATTGGTTTGCTCGGCCAGCCAGCGCCAGGCCAGAGTCGCCCCCGGGCCTATGCCGCTGACCAGGGTTGCGGGGCCTTTGAGTTGTTGCAGCGCAGTGTGCAGGGCCTGCTGCTGAAGAGTGCAATCGTCCTTTGGCAGAATCACCTGGACGACTTGCGCCTTGCCGCCACGGCTCAGGGCCATCAGTTGTTTGTCGTTGAGGGCTTCTTCGGCCGGGGTGGCAATAACCACCCGGGCCTGGGCTTTCTGGCCGGGAATGACATTGGTCAGGGTCGAGCCATCAGTTTGGCTCAAGTGTGCAACCGTAGGCTGCGGCGCGGGGCGATTCCACCACCAATAGCCGCCTGCAGCAAGCGCGACCAGAACTATCAAGGCAAGCAACAAAAACCGCCAGGAACGATGTTTCATTAACGTTTCACCAATCCAGTCAAGCCGCCTGCAATCAGGGCGGCGGTATCAGCCAGTGCCACCAGCGGATCAAGTCCGGCGGGCACGGCCATATAACGAGGTTCCCAGTCGGGCTGGAATTTGTCTTTAAAGCGACGCAAACCCTGGAAGTTGTACAGGTGCTCGCCGCGCTGGAACAGCATCGACCCCAAACGCTGGGTCAAGGGTGCGCCGCGACGCGGTTGCAGACCGGACAGAGGTACCATCCCCAGGCTGAAACGGGCGTATCCATGCTTTTTATAATGCTGAATCAGACCGACCATCATGAATTCCATGGTCAGTTTCGGCGCGTCCGGGTGGGCACGCATCAAGTCCAGGCTCGACAGCTCGTGGCTGTGGGTCTCAAGCAGGTTGGCAAAGGCCACCGGTTTGCCTTCAAAGCGAATAATGGCCACGCGAAAGTGCTTGATGTAGTCCTCGCTGAAACGTCCCAGGGAGAAGCCTTTTTCCCGCACGTTCTTGCCGGTGAGCCAGGCGTCGGAGATGACCTTGAGCTCATCCATCGGCGCCTCACCCGGCTCGTGGATTTCCAGTGACAAGCCGTCACGGGTGCCACGGTTCCAGGTGTAGCGCAGGTCTTTCATCTCTTTGCCCTTGGCTTCCAGATCAAAGCGGTGCAAGTCGACGCGGGCTTCTTCACCGAGCTTGATCGCGGTCAGGCCGATATCCATGTAGAACGGCAGGTTCTCGGCGCGTACCTGATAGAACACGGGGCGGGCGTGGACCGTGTCGCACAGGTCGCGAAATTGCCAGATCAGTTCGGCACGCTGCTGGGCTGGCCCGATCGGATCGTACAGCGCCACCAGGCTGCGCCCGCGGCGAGCGTACATCAGGAAGGCGTTGTCGTCGGGGTGGAACAGCAAGGCCTTGTCGCCAGTCAGCGCGAGGCCGCCGTCGGGCTGGTCGGAGGCAAGGATGATCTTGCCGGCCTTTTCCAGTTCGGCGGCATCGGGCAGATGAATCACCGGGCGGGCGGTGCGCAGCAGCCAGGTCAGGGATACCACCACCAGCAGCACGGCGGCACCCAGCAGCGAGCGCAGGCCCCGTGGCGCGTCGGAGTCTAGGGTGAACTGCCACCACAGCTGATGGCTATAAGGAACATCCTGGTAGGCGAACAGCAGCAGCCAGATCGATGCCCCCAGTACGCAGACGCTGGCCACCAGATACAACGGCGAAAATGGCAGCTCGGTCAGGCGGCTAGGGCGGTAGAAAGAGCGGCGGAACAAGCCCAGCAGACTGGCGGTCAGGACCAGAATGGTTGCTTCTTCCCAGTCAAAGCCTTTAAGCAGGGACAATACGGCGCCGACCAGCAGCAGAATCGTGGTCAGCATCCAGGCGGCTGACAGGCGGCGGCGCAAGCCCTGAGCCAGCAGCAGGCAAAGCACCCCGATCAGGCTGGCACCAAAGTGCGAAGCGTCGACCAGGCGGTGGGGGATCAGAAAGCCGATATGTTCAAGGCGCGTGTCGATCTCGGGGGTGGCACCGGAGAACAGCAGTACCACACCGGACATAAATACCAGTACCGCCAGTACCGGAGCGGCCAGACCTGAAGCAACCCGCAGGCTTTGCCGGGTCTGGATCAGGCGCTGTGCTTCGTTCAGCAGCAGCATCAGGCAGGCAATCAGCAGCGGCAGAATCACATAGATCATGCGATACAGCAGCAGGGCGGCCGCCAGTGGCGCGGCCCCGAGCTTGTCGGCGAAGGCCGCCAGCAATATTGCCTCGAACACCCCGACACCGCCGGGTACGTGGCTGAGCACGCCGGCCGCCAGGGCCAGCAGGTAAACCAGCATAAATGCGCCAAAGGGCGGTGCTTCAGGCAGTAGCAGATACAGCACGGTAGCGGCGGCCGCGACGTCCAGCGCAGTAATGACCAGTTGCAGCAAGGTCAGGCGCGGGCTTGGCAGGCGCAGCGTACGACGCCCTGCCTTGACCAGCAGGTTGTCCGGGATCGGCTGTTCGGGCAGGCGTCGGCGATAGATACCCACGGCCAGCAGGGCAAACAGCGCCAGCACCGCAAAAGCGATCGAGCCTAATATCCAGGCCGGTATGTGCAGGGCGGCGGAGGCTGCTGGCAAGTTGCTTAGCGTGGCCAGTGCCGCCAGTGGCGGCAAGGCGCAGCCCAGCGACAGGCTGGCAAACAGCGTCATGTGGGCCACTTCAGAAGCGCCTGCGCCGTATCGTGCATACAGGCGATAGCGCACAGAGCCGCCGGACAGCAGCGACAGGCCTATGGCATTGCCAATGGCAAAGGCGGTAAAGCCGCCCAGGGCCAGGGTTTTGGGTGGCAGCTTGACTCCGGCATAGCGGCTGGCTGACCACTCATAGCCAAGCAGAATGACAAAACCTGCGGCAGTCGCAGCCACGGCGCCGAAGAGGGCGGGTTTGGGCACTTCCAGGATCGAGTCATGCAGGGCGTACAGATCAAGTTCGCTTAACAGATGGCGACAGGCAATCAGTGCTATTGCAAATAACAGCAGCGTCAGTACCAGGCCAATGGGCTGGCGATACTTGCTGAGCAAATCCAGCCAGCGCAAACGGGTCGCGGCTATGGGATGGGCTGCTGTAACGGCTTCTTTGGGTTCTGGCGAGTTATCGTGCATCAATCACCTCGTGGATCGTGCGCGACAGGATGGAGGCATAGGCTCAAGTTACCAATCCTTTTGGTCAAAATATTTCTAAATATGTTCAGCCGTTTGCCTGAGGTTCAGGATTGGTCTGAGATAAAAGGGTAATTGTTGGCGGACAGCATAGACGAACGGACTTTCAGAAATATGACGTTTAATGTCAATAAACGCTTGGCACAGGCTTTTCGAGCACGCACAAAAAAGGCCACTCTTTCGAGTAGCCTTTTTTGATGTTTGGTTGCGGGAGCCGGATTTGAACCGACGACCTTCGGGTTATGAGCCCGACGAGCTACCAGACTGCTCCATCCCGCGTCTGTGTGGTGGATTCTACAGTGGATCGTGCTGGTGTCAACTCTTAAATCACGTAAGCGCTTGAAATACCCAGTTTTAATCCATTTCCTGAAATTGGCAGGAGGAGGGCAAAAACACTCAGGCACAAAAAAGGCCACTCTTTCGAGCAGCCTTTTTATGTTTGGTTGCGGGAGCCGGATTTGAACCGACGACCTTCGGGTTATGAGCCCGACGAGCTACCAGACTGCTCCATCCCGCGTCTGTGGGGCGCACTCTACAGTGATGAGCGGGGGTGTCAACCTTTAATGCGAAAATGAGCTAAATAAGAGCAAAGCAGGCATTAATTTTGGATATGGGCAGCAGAGTCTGTAGCCGCTGCCGAGGTACGAGGCTGCGATCGGCGGCGAAGCCGTCGTAAATCAGATGCTATGGAGTGTCAGGTTTATTGAGTGCCCAGGCTTGGCGACGACTGCGTCGCCGATCGCAGCCTTCGTTCCTCGGCAGCGGCTACAGGTTGGGTGGCAGCACAAAACACGCGCGCACAAAAAAGGCCACTCTTTCGAGTAGCCTTTTTCGATGTTTGGTTGCGGGAGCCGGATTTGAACCGACGACCTTCGGGTTATGAGCCCGACGAGCTACCAGACTGCTCCATCCCGCGTCTGTGGGGTGGATTCTACAGCGATACGCTGGGCTGTCAAACGTTAATTTAGAAAAATTCGTTATGCGTCAATTGGTTAGCTAGAAAATACAGCTATAAAAAGCCCTGCAGGCCCTGTTCTGTATGGGGTGTAGCTCTATTGAGGCTAGAGATTCGATTGAAAAAAACAATTCAGCAGCGTTTTCCCCGCGTCTGTCGGGGAGAATCAAGACTACTGGTGCTATATACAGTTCGCGGTGACATACTTGCGCGGTGTATTGCCTACTCCATTGAAGAACACCGCCCTACATGACGCAGCGCAAAATCATCCACGTCGACTGTGACTGTTTCTATGCCGCTATTGAGATGCGCGATGACCCGAGCCTGGCAAACAAGCCGATGGCGATCGGGGGCTCTTCTGATCGACGTGGGGTGATCGCCACCTGCAATTACGAAGCGCGTGCGTATGGGGTGCGTTCGGCAATGTCATCCCGGCATGCCCTCAAGCTGTGTCCGGACCTGGTTATCGTCAGCGGCAGGATGGATGCTTATAAAGAAGCGTCCAGAGAGATTCACGGCATCTTGCGTGACTACACCGAGCTGATTGAGCCGCTGTCTCTGGATGAGGCCTATCTTGATGTGTCCGATAGCCCTCATTTTGCCGGTAGCGCTACACGTATTGCCCAGGATATCCGCCGGCGCGTTTCCAATCAGTTGCATATCACCGTGTCGGCCGGGGTGGCGCCCAACAAGTTTCTGGCCAAAATCGCCAGTGACTGGCGCAAGCCCAACGGACTGTTCGTGATTACTCCGGATCAGGTTGATGACTTTGTATCTGCCTTGCCGGTCAATAAGCTGCATGGTGTGGGCAAAGTTACGGCGGATAAGCTCGGGCGCCTGGGCATCGAAACCTGCGAGCAATTGCGAGACTGGAACAAGCTGGCTTTGGTGCGTGAATTTGGCAGTTTTGGTGAGCGGTTATGGGGTTTGGCGCGTGGTATTGATGAGAGGCTGGTGCAGAGTGACAGTCGGCGTCAGTCAGTCAGTGTTGAAAACACCTACGATACGGACTTGCCTGATCTGGCCAGTTGCCTGGAGAAGCTACCGGAGCTGCTCGAGACCCTGAACCGGCGTATTGACCGTATCGACAGCAGCTATCGCCCGGGCAAACCGTTCGTCAAAGTCAAATTCCACGACTTTACCCAGACTACGTTGGAGCAGTCCGGTGCAGGGCGCGATCTTGAGAGTTATCAGGGGTTGTTGAGCCAGGCATTTGCACGCGGCGCCAGGCCTGTGCGATTGCTCGGGCTTGGCGTGCGTTTGCATGATTTGAATAGCGGATTTGAACAGTTGGAGCTGTTCAAGGGGTAGGCTGGCTTGCTTGTTGTGGGAGCGGGCTTGCTCGCGATGCGGGCGCTGCGGTCTGTCAGGAAAACCGCAGCGATATCATCGCGAGCAAGCCCGCTCCCACACGTCAGAGTTGCGTCAGCTAACTCCCGGATCCGCCACCAACCGCCCGGCGTTCTTGGTCAGAGACTGAAGGAATTCACGTTGCAACTCAGGATCGTTGCGTGTGAGTTCGATCAGGCTTTGTTCCAGTTCGCTTGCCTCTTCTTCCAGTCCCAGTTCTGACAGGCGCTTGACCCGATGGACCCATTGGTTGACGTCGTCACCCTCCAGGTCGTCGTAGATCAGGTTGTGCGCCTCAAGCAGCTTGCCACGCAGGTTGCTGCTGATCGACAGGGTCGAGTCCGAGTGGGTTTCGTCCTGGGCGTCTTCCACCATGATGGTCAGCTTGCCGATGTGATTGAGGTCCTGCTCGGCAAACGGGCTGTCCAGCAGGTTGAGGCGCAGCACGCCATGGCGGTCCGTGGTCAGCTCGTGGGTCTGTTTGCCGGCCTTGACCACCACCGGGCGTTCGGCCCAGGGCAGGCTTGAATATTCCAGGCGCTTGTCGCGCTGAACATCATCAATGCCCGCCAGGTTCTGCTCGGCACGGCCGTGGGACTGCACGTTCATCGCCGGGTTTACCCCTGCAAAGCCGTAGTTGATCCAGTCTTTGGTTACGCTGTCAGGCAGTTGTCCGAACATGAACACGTTCAGCACATTGGCACCTACCCCGGCGACGATCGCCACCGCACCCAGCGGAATCTCGTAGACTTCGCGCCAGGGCTGGTAAGGGGTATAGCGGTCGTAATGACGTGTGACATCGAACTCGGTGACCTCGAAGGTCTTTTGTTCATTGATGCGCACGCGACGTTGCGGCAGCTCGAGCACGGCTGGCGAGCCAACATCGATCTGCAGGCTGTGGGCAAGTAGTTTGCGCTCGATGCGTTCCTCGTGCTCGCTGCGTTGTGACATGTGATTGGCACAGCCGCTCAGCAGCAGGGCGCCGCACATGGCGGCGCCCCCGAGGGTCAAGGTGTTTCGAGTGAACATGGCGTCTCTATCTGGTTTCAGCGAGCGATACGGGCCTGAAGGAAGGCAAGCACATCAGCAACGGGCAGTGCTTGCGGCTCTGCTTCGGTGCGGCTCTTGTATTCCAGATTGCCTTCAGCCAGGCCGCGGTCGCTGACAACGATCCGGTGCGGGATGCCGATCAGTTCCATGTCGGCGAACTTGATGCCTGGGCTGGTTTTCTTGTCGCGGTCGTCCAGCAGCACTTCAAAGCCTGCCGCCGTCAGTTCGGCGTAGAGCGTGTCGGTGGCTTCGCGTACGGCTTCGGTTTCGTAGCGCAGCGGTACCAGGGCAACCTGGAACGGTGCCAGGGCATCGCTCCAGATAATGCCGCGCTCGTCGTTGTTCTGCTCGATGGCCGCAGCCACCACGCGGGAAACACCAATGCCGTAGCAACCCATGGCCAGGGTGACCGGCTTGCCGTTTTCGCCCAGTACCTGGCACTTCATGGCTTCGCTGTACTTGGTGCCCAGCTGGAAGATGTGACCCACTTCGATGCCGCGCTTGATTTCCAGGGTGCCTTTGCCGTCCGGGCTCGGGTCGCCGGCAACGACATTGCGCAAGTCGGCAACAGTCGGTACTGGCAGGTCACGTTCCCAGTTCACGCCGAAGTAGTGCTTGTCGTCGATATTGGCGCCCACGCCAAAGTCGCTCATCAGCTCGACCGAGCGATCAATGATGCATGGCAGTGGCAGGTTCAGCGGGCCCAGGGAGCCAGCGCCGGCGCCGATGGCGTCACGCAGTTCCGCGTCCGAAGCCATGACCAGCGGGCTGTGTACCAACGGATGGTTGGCAGCCTTGATTTCGTTGAGTTCGTGATCGCCACGGATCACCAGGGCGATCAGCTTGCCGGCTTCGGCAGCGTGAACGATCAGGGTCTTGACGGTCTTCTCGATTGCCAGGTCATAGCCTTCGACCAGTTGCGCGATGGTCTTGGCATCCGGCGTGTCGACCAGGCGCAGTTCCTGGGTGGCAGCAGGGCGCGAAGTTTCAGCGGGCACGGCTTCGGCTTTTTCGATATTGGCCGCGTAGTCGGAACCATTGCTGAAGACGATATCGTCTTCACCGGATTCAGCCAGAACGTGGAACTCGTGGGAGCCGGCACCGCCGATGGAGCCGTTGTCGGCTTCAACCGGGCGGAAGTTCAGGCCCAGTCGGGTGAATACATTGCAGTAGGCCTGGTGCATGCGGTCATAGGTGACCTGCAGCGAAGCGTTGTCGGCATGGAACGAGTAGGCGTCCTTCATGATGAATTCGCGGCCACGCATCAAGCCGAAGCGCGGGCGGATTTCGTCACGGAATTTGGTCTGGATCTGGTACAGGTTGATGGGCAGCTGTTTGTAGCTGTTCAACTCGTTGCGGCACAGGTCGGTGATCACTTCTTCGTGGGTCGGACCCACGCAGAACTCGCGACCGTGGCGGTCTTTCAGACGCAGCAACTCCGGGCCGTACTCTTCCCAGCGCCCCGATTCCTGCCACAGCTCGGCTGGCTGGATGCTCGGCATCAGCACTTCCAGAGCGCCTGCAGCGTTCATTTCTTCGCGAACAATGGCTTCAGCCTTGCGCATGATCCGCAGGCCCATGGGCAGCCAGGTGTACAGGCCCGAAGCAAGTTTGCGAATCATGCCGGCGCGCAGCATCAGCTGGTGGCTGATAACGACTGCATCCGAAGGCGTTTCTTTCTGTGTGGCGAGCAAATATTGACTGGTGCGCATGGTTAGCCGTTGCCGTGCTGGTGACTAGATATGACTGGGCATTGTACGGGCGAGACGTGCCTGCGTACAGGGTGAGCGGGGGAGAGGGGCTCCCCCCCGTATCTACGGGTGTTTTTCCAGCTCTGCCACGGGGTTCTGACGTGCCCGGCGGCTTTCCTGATACCAGTGCAGGCCAATCAGCAGCAGCGTCGGGATACCCATAACCGCGGTGATGATAAAGAAGTTGTGATAACCGAACTTCTCCACCATGACCCCCGAGTAACCGCCCATCAAACGCGGCAGCAGCAGCATGATCGAACTGAGCAGGGCGTACTGGGTGGCGGAAAACTTGAGGTTGGTCAGGCTGGACAGGTAGGCCACGAATGCCGAGGTGGCGAGGCCGGAACTGAAGTTGTCGAGGGAAATGGTGACTACCAGCATCTGCAGGTTCGGGCCCATATCGGCCAGCAACATGAACAGCAGGTTGGTGCCCGCCGATGCCGCACCACCGATCAACAGGATCGGCAAAATGCCGAACCGCACGATCAGCAAGCCGCCCATGCCTGCGCCGACAAGGGTCATGATCAGGCCGAAAATCTTGCTGACACCGGCAATCTGATCCTTGGTGAAACCCTGGTCGATATAGAACACGTTGGCCATTACGCCCATGACCGTGTCCGACATGCGGTAGGTGGCAATCAACCCCAGCAGCAGCAGGGCTTGCCAGCGATAGCGCACGATAAAGTCATTGACCGGGGTCAGCACCGGAGCCAGACCACGCCGCCCGATGGATGACAGGCACAACACCGACAGCAGGGTGTACAGGATGGCGCGCAGAAAGGCCCGGTCTTCCAGTACCAGGGTGATCGGGCTCACGCCTTCGAATAACACACCGGCAAAATCGGTGTTGTAGAGCTGGGTGAACATGGCCGGCACGGATACCAGCAGTACGATCAGTACAAAAACCGACGCCAGCTGATGACCAAAGCTGTAGCGCCCTGCCGACAGCTGGGTGCGCAAAGGCACCGGCGGTTCGCGCATGAAAAAAGTGGTCAGCAGCGCAGGAACCATCAGCAGGCCGAACAGCACGTAGGTGCCGGTCCAGGCCGAATGTTTGTAGTTGAAACCCGTCGAGCCGAAGCCTTCGGCAAAGAACAGGGCGCCCGCGGTGGCCAGCAGGGCTGCCACGCGATAGCCGGACATGTAACTGGCGGCAAGCGCGGCCTGACGGTTGTCTTCGGCGATTTCCAGACGATAGGCATCGACGGCAATGTCCTGGGTCGCCGACGCGAAAGACACTACAACCGCAATGGCAATCAGCCAGGACAGGTGTTTTTGCGGGTCACAAAAGCCCATGCCGATCAGGCCCAGAATGACCAGCGACTGCGACAGCACCAGCCATGAGCGACGCCGGCCAAGTTTGCCGAGCAAGGGCAGGCGCCATTGGTCCAGCAGCGGCGACCACACCCACTTGAAGGCGTAGGCCAACCCGATCAGGCTGGCATAGCCGATGGTTTCGCGGGCCACACCGGCTTCGCGCAACCATACGGAGAGCGTTGAAAACACCAGCATGTACGGCAAACCGGCGGCAAAACCGAGCAGCAACAGCACTAGGGTCGAGGGGCTGGAATACGCAGCTAGCGCTTCGCGCCAGGTTTTACGGGGCATGGACTGGAGTCTGCCTCTGGTTGCGGAAACAAAGGGCGCACTCTAACCGCAGTGCTCTATCTGGCGCCAGCCATGGCGTCGCATATCCACGCGATTATTCATGATGCTCAAGCCCTCAGCCCGTAAACGCGCTCGCTGTTCATCACCTGACGGGCTGCCTGCTGGCAGACTGATACGACCCCCCGCAGCGAGAACCCGGTGCCACGGCAGGCGCGTATCTTCGGGGAGCTGGCTGAGCGTTCGCCCAACCCAGCGCGCTGCGCGCCCCAGACCCGCCGCTTCGGCGAGCTGCCCGTAAGTGACCACGTGACCTGCGGGGACCATCATCAAGGTTGAGTACAGCGCCGTGCGCCGAATCTCGGCAGGGGTTTGAAGGATGTCTGGCCGTGTATTCAAGGGGCACTTCAGGTTTAGGAGGGTGTTACAGAACTATAGAATGAACTCCGGCACAATGAGTCGGTCTTTCTTCCTCAAGGGCGTGTTCATGGGGATAATGCCGGCATTCTTCCGCTTTTCTGAGTTTCGCATCTGCTTATGTTGTCCAGAACCCTGCTATGCCTTGTTGCCATGTGCCTTGCCACCCCTGTGTTTGCCGATACGGTGTGGTTGAAAAACGGCGACCGCCTGAGCGGCAAGATCAAAGTCTTTGATGGTGGCAAGCTGCTGATTCAGACCGACTATGCGGGGGCTGTGCCAATTGACTGGAAGCAGGTCAAGACCCTGGAAAGCGATCAGGAGTTGCTGGTCAAGCAGGATGCCTGGACCGGTGAAAAGGCCAAGTCGTTGCAGGCGGCCGAAGACGGCAGCGTAACCCTGGCCAACGGCGAAGCACCGAAAACCGTAGCGCTGGCCAGTATCCAGCAAATCATCAAGCCCAAGCCGCTGGTTGAAGACCTGGTCTGGAAAGGCAATGTTGATGTGGCGATGGACTACAAGCGGGCGGACAAGGATACCGACGACTACGATCTGGACTTCAAGACCACTGCCCGCCACGGCGCCTGGCGTCATCATGCAGAGGGTGAGTACAACCGCGAGTTTCAGAACGATGTGGTGACTACGGATAACTGGACTGCCGAGTACGCGCTGGACTACTTTATCAGCGACAAGTGGTACTGGCAGGGTCGGCTTACCTATAACCGCGACCGGGTGGAAGACATCTCCCGCCAGCGCACTGTCGGTACGGGTCCTGGCTACCAGTTCTGGGATGACGAGCTGGGCGCATTCTCTCTGGGGTCACTGCTCAATCGCACTGACTACGAATACTCAGACGGCAAGAAAGACAACTTCTACTCGCTGGCCATGAAGTGGGACTACAACCGCTACCTGATGGGCAAAACGGTCTCATTCTTTACCAATGGTGAGTTGGGCAAGTCACTGGAAGGGGAGTCGGACTACAGCCTCGATTCCGAAATCGGCTTGCGCTACAAAGTGACGGAATGGGCATCGCTCAACCTCAAGGCCGAGAAGGACCTGATTGGCAGCTCGACCGGTTCCGATAATTCCCTTAACAAAACCCGCTATACCGTGGGGTTTGGGGTGGTCTGGTGATGAGCTGTGGGTCACGGACTGTGGGAGCGGGCTTGCCCGCGATGGCATCGCCGTGGTTTATCTGACAGACCGCACCGTCTGCCTCGCGAGCAAGCCCGCTCCCACAACAAGCCTGCTCCCACAAGCGTCAGGTCAGATCCGCAACCCGCCATCCAGCTCCAGAATCCGCCCGGTGTAGTAGTCATTTTCAAAAATGTACGCTGCCGAATGGGCGATTTCTTCAACCTTGCCCATGCGTTTTAGCGGGATGCCGGAAGTCATTTTTTCAAGCGCTTCAGGCTTCATGCCCAGGGTCATTTCGGTTTCGATAAAGCCCGGTGCAATCCCGGCTACCCGAATGCCGTAGCGCGACAGCTCCCTGGCCCAGGTCACGGTGGCAGCAGCAACCCCGGCCTTGGCCGCCGAGTAGTTGGTCTGGCCGACATTTCCGGCACGGGAGATCGACGAAATATTGATGATCGCGCCCTGGCTGTTGAGCTCGATCATTTTCGCTGCCACCTCACGGGTGCACAGGAAAACCCCGGTCAGGTTGACATCAATCACCGCCTGCCACTGGGCCAGGCTCATCTTGGTCATGACACCGTCCTTGACCTTGAGCAGCAGGCCGTCACGCAAAATGCCGGCATTGTTGACAAGGCCATTGATCGCGCGAAAATCTTCTGCGATCTGGTTAACGGTCTGGGTAACCTGTTCTTCGTCAGCCACATTGCACAGGTAGGCGCGAGCCTCGACGCCGTGCGCCTGGCAGGCTGCAACCGCCAGTTCGAGCTTTTCCGGGTTGAGGTCCACCAGTGCCAGTTTGGCACCCTTGGCAGCCAGGTATTCAGCCATGGCACGCCCCAGCCCTTGGCAGCCGCCAGTGATAATGATTACTTTGTCTTTTAGTTGCATGTGTGCCCTGATCTCTACCGTTAACGACGGATTTTTTTATTAAGGAGTCATAAGTTGAGCGTTGAAGCTGCCAAGCATGCCCGAGAATTACTGCTCAAGGAATACCGTGGCGCCCTGGCTACCCAGTCCAAGGCCATGCCGGGTTTCCCCTTCGGCTCCGTGGTGCCTTATTGCCTGGACGAGCAGGGGCGGCCGCTGATTCTGATCAGCCGCATTGCCCAGCACACCCACAACCTGCGCAAGGATCCCAAGTGTTCCCTGATGGTGGGCGAGCGTGGCGCAGAAGATGTCCAGGCTGTTGGCCGCCTGACCTGTCTGGCCGAAGCCGAGCAACTCACCGATGCCACGGCCATTGAAGCGGCGGCCGAGCGTTATTACCGCTATTTCCCTGAGGCCAGGGGCTATGACACCGCCCATGATTTCGACTTCTGGGTGCTCAACCCGGTACGTCACCGTTATATCGGCGGCTTTGGAGCCATTCACTGGCTGGATCAGGTCACGCTGGCCAACCCCTTTGCCGGACAGGTCGAAGTGCGCATGGTCGAGCACATGAACAGCGACCATGCCAATGCCATCGAGCACTATGTCGAAATGACCGGGCTGCCCCGCACAGCGCCAGCTACGCTGGTGGGCATCGACAGCGAAGGCATGCATTTACGAATCGGCGAAGGGCTGCACTGGTTGGCCTTTCCAGAGCCTTGCAACACTTCGACACAGGTACGTGAAGCCCTGGTTTTGCTGGCCCGTGCCAGTGAGTGGCCGAAAAAACAGACGGCCTGACCTTGAATTCCCGCAGGCGCGCCGTCATCTAAGTCTGGTTGGAAGATATTCTTCCGGAGAGGAATCATTTGATGCGCGCTTTTCTATTGCTCTTTCTGTTGTTTCCAGTGCTAGAGCTGTACGTCTTTTTCAAGGTCAGCACCGCCATAGGGTTTTTCCCCGCGTTGCTGCTGATCATTGCCGGCTCCATGCTCGGTGTACTGGTGGTTCGCGTCGCAGGCCTGGCCACAGCGCTCAAAGCGCGCGAAAGCCTGAATCGTGGCGAGCTGCCGGCTCAGCAAATGCTTGAAGGCCTGATGCTGGCGCTGGGTGGTGGCCTGTTGGTTCTGCCTGGTTTTATCAGCGATGCGGCCGGTCTGCTGTTGCTGTTCCCGCCAGTTCGTCGTTTTCTGGTCAACCGCCTGCGCAAGCGTGCTGAAGAGCAGGCCATCCGCCAGCGTGCATTTGCCGAAGACTTCGAAGCCGCACGACCGCGCGCCCATCAGCCTTTGGGGCGTGAGCCCAACGTGATCGAAGGCGAGTTCGAACACCGCGATAAATAAGCCTTTGGCGTTATCAACACGGCACCTTGGGTGCCGTGCTTGTTTCACGCGGTACGCAAGGTTAAAAATTTCCTGGGCGTGCCCTTGTAATAAGTGGATGCGCCCTTATGTAACGGACACCGCAGGGTTTTACTGGTAACAGCAAAACTCCAACCGCGAATCGCCCCCGGCATTTCCGGATTCGTAAACCCAGCCGGTATTGACACCGGCCGATGAACACCTCAATTAGGAGAGATCGACAATGAAGCTTCGTCCTCTGCATGACCGCGTCGTAATCCGTCGCAGCGAAGAAGAAAAGAAAACCGCTGGT
>Ga0302347_1002850_pt1 | contig 16484 bp, 12 predicted proteins | sample PhyWR1_FD_202178 | JGI IMG/M metagenome (GOLD analysis project Ga0302347, IMG submission 202178) | Leaf surface microbial communities from wheat plants in UC Gill Tract Community Farm, Albany, California, United States - DLSL W.R1 (v2)... | ecosystem: Host-associated > Plants > Phyllosphere >...
TTTTTCATTTTCTTTTCCGTTACTGGCGGTAGGTGATACTTAGGGGGGCTGAGCGGGCCCGTCACAGATACTCAATGCTGATGACGGCTGAGGCACTAAAAGTACCTTCGGTTACTGTGCCGACTGTAAGTAGTTTTGCCTTCATGCTCAGGTCGACGGCGCCGCTCTGGTTGGTCAGCGTGCGTTTCACGCCGGTAAGGTTTACTGCCGTAGAATCACTATTCAATATCAGTGAATAGCCCAGGCCAGACATGCCGGCATAGGCTTTGGTCGGTGCATTCTGATAAGTGACGGGGGCCTTGATACTGATGCTCATCGACGAATTGGCCGGGCAAGTCATGGTGACCGGAATGTCGATCATGGCGGCGCTATCAATTTCGTCATAACGCACACTGCCGAAGTTGGCTGTGAGCGTCTTGCTGCTGGTGATCGTGCAAGGTGGCCGGGTAAGGGTGCCACTCACATTAATGGTCACGGTATCGGTCACCGCGAAGGCAGACGGGCAGGCCAGGCATGCGATAAAAGCTGTACTCAACAGCATTGTCATTTTCATGGTCGAGTTCCTGTGCCTCATCAGAGATAGGTGATGTTGAGGGTGTACTGACTGGAGAAACTGCCGGTCGGAGAAACACTGGTGTTCAGGCGCGGCCGAAAACCAAGACTGATAGTGTTGGCACCTGTAACCAGCGGCAGGGTGCGCGGGCTGTTGAAAGTGACGGCGGTGTTGTTGTCAGCCCAGGTGGCGGCCATCGACAGACCGGCAAGCGTGGTGGCTGAAACACCAGGGCTGCCGCTGACGGCGCTTTGCGTGGGCACCAGTGTTGCGGTCGCCTGGGTGCCCCGGGTGCAGTTCATGGTGATATTGGCAATTTGCTGCGAGGTCGCGAAGTCGTTGCTGCTGAGTGTGCCGAATGGCAGGTTCAGGGTTTTTGCCGAGCCCATCGAGCAGGCGGGCTGGGTGACCCGGAAGCTGAGAATTACTATCTGCAGGTAATCGCCGTAACCTTCATAACCCCGGATAGAGGTGTCTGTGAGTGAAACGCTGACCATGTAGTCGCCGGGTGTTACGGGAGCCGTTCCGAGAAGCATTACATTGTAGGAAAAGGTGTTGCCTACGAATAATTGAACGCAGCTTGAAGGCATGCATGTGCCACTGGCAGTCCCTATAGGGAGCTCGGGTACCATTAACCCCGAGTTGACATGGAGCACTTGAACCTTGCTGCCTTTGCCCTTGTTGTAGAACTGGGTGTGCTGCAATGAAGCACCATAGGGATACCAACGGGTAACCCGACAGTTGGCGGTCATGTTGGCGGTGTAGTTGGTTGATGGCGAGATATCGCCAAGGTCAATAATGCCGGTGGTGCCTGTTGCCGTGCACGCGAGGTTGTTTTCAATCAACGCAAACGCCTGCGGGCTTGCCAGACTGAGCAGCATGCAAAGCAGTAACAAGCTACCTTTCAAAAGGCTCAGGCGAGATGATTTGGGGGTTGAATCACGCATCGGGAGTCCTTTGGGTATCTGTCGGTTTGGTATCGCAACTGACGTGCAGTTGGCCGATGCCCGTCTCTGAGAGGTTGTAGTTACTGAGATCCAGGTCTTTGGCGCACCACGGCTGGCCATTAACGTTGATCAGCAGTCGCGCCTTGTCGGGCACGCCAGTCATAAATACCCGGCCCTTGTCGGCAACCATCGCGCTGCTCAGCAAGGTGCCGTTGAGGTCATAAAGCTGCGCTTCGGCGGCAAAAGGTGCTGGTTTGCCATTGCTTGCGCTGACGCTGACCAGCAGGCGACGGCCGTTGTGGGTTTCGAAGTTGGCCAGCACAAAGGCTCCACGGTTGGGGGTGACTTCCTGGACCAGGTTGGCGATATCGGTGTTGTCCGATAGCGAGTCGGTGTTGAGCGATACCTTGTTTTTCCTGTACGGCTGCGCTGAAGGAATAATGGTGTAGCCACTGCTATTGGTCTTGATCCCGCTTTTGGTCAGCACGCCCACATCGGCGGCTCCGGGTGTGGCAACGATGATGTTGGTCTCGCCCAATGGCTGGGTGAACATCACGGTGTTGCGTATGGCTACCACCGCACCTTCCACGCCGTAGTCCATCTGGCGTGTGTTTTGATCCTTGTTGTATGACCCGTGCCAGATGGCATTGGCCGCGTTGTAACGGGCGGCCACCGAGCCACCGAGCACGCGATCGTCATCACTGACTTGCTGGTTGATGCCCAGGTTGTAAGACAGGGCATCGTCCTTGAGCTGCGAGCCGCTGAAAGTAGCGTTGCGACTGGCATTACCCGCCGAGTCCTGGTTGGTGCTGAAACCTATTCGGCTGCTACTACCCGGGTTGCCCAGTGGAATACTGACGCTCAGCGACACGCTGCGAATGTCATCACCGTTACCGCTGTTTTGTGCCAGGCCAATATTGTAAGAGGCACTGCCGACACTGAAGCTGTAACCCAACTGCACCGAGGTATTGCTCTTGGCCATGTTCCAGTAATCGGTTTTGGTCAGGTTGGCGTACATGCCGCCATAGGTGCCAAATTGCTGTGACATGTTGGCGGTGAAGCTGCTTTTCATGTGGCCGCTCAAGTACGGGGAATACAGCGCACTATCGGTCAGCGTTTCATCCACATAGGGTTCGAGCGAGTTATTGGCGCGCGCGTTGATCGCCTCGTTAAAGCTGTAATAGCCGCTGGTGGAATAGCGGTAGCCAATCAGGCTGAAGCTGGTGTCTGTCAGGTCGATCGACTTGGAATAACGAAAGCGGTAGGACTGGCCCGACAGGGTTTTGGCTTCGGAGCCCATGTCGTCGCTGATGGCATGGGTCACATCCAGTGAAATGGCACCGAAACCGGCAAAGTCATGGGCAAAGCCCAGTAACGCCGATTTGTACTGTTCGCTGACGATGGTGCCGCCGAACAGCGTGGTGCCTTCGGTCAGGCCCCGGCGCAATGTGCCTTGTATAAAGCTTGGCTTTTGCGAATCCATCGAGCCGTCTGCCGGGCGATATTGGCCAGCTGTCACCGCATAGCTTTGTTGCCCCTCGCGCAGCATGTAGGGCACCGAAGAAAACGACTGGGTGTACACCTGGCGTTCGCCATTGGGGCCTTCGATGGTGACTTCGATATCACCGTTGCCCGAGGTCGAGTACAGGTCTTTGAGTGCAAACGGGCCAGACGGCACCCACTGCTCGCTGATCACATAGCCGCGCTGGCGCAACGTCACCAGTGAGCGGCCGTTTGCCACACCGCGAACCACGGGGGCAAAGTTGCGCGCATCATCTGGCAGCATGTCCAGATCGGACGCTATACCCACGCCGCGATAAGAAATTGTGTCGAACAGATCACTGTCGGTTGAGCTTTCACCTACCGTGGCAATTGCCATCAGGTTGCCCAGGTCCCGCTGCACATAGGTGTCCACGGACTTCCAGTTGCCGTCGACGTTGGTGCTCTTCTGCCAGGTCGAGAAGTTGCGAAAGCGCCAGGCCCCGCTATTGAAACCGCTGTGAACACTGCCGAACTGAGATTGCCGGTTACCGGACTGGTTCTCGTAGTTGCTGCCCGAGAAGCTGTAGTTGGCAAAAGCTACCTGTTCGCCATCGCTCCAGCTTTTACGGCGGGTGGCGAACGGTACACTGCCGATATAAGCCTGAGGGACCTGCAAGTCCAGATGCTGTTTATTGAAGTCATAGTCATACGTGACGCCGCTCAGCTCACGGTTGAAGTACACACAGCTGTCTGCACTGATATCCGCATTTTTCAGGCGGGCAGGGTCAACCCCCAGATCAGTCAGGGCCTGAAGACTGAAGCAGGGGAACAAGCCGGCCGGGGTTGAAGGCTGGCTCGCTGTTTCACGGATAAAGTGCAAGTCACGTTGTTCAATGAGTCGGTTATCGACAGTCAGATCTACGCGATAGATACCGGGTAACTGACCTTGACTCATGGCCTTAACTTGCTCGGCTACTTCGGCCGAAGCATTACCGCCACCAATTTCCAGGAAGGACGAATCGAAGCTGTAGTCCGCATGCACTGCTGTCGCTGTCATACCGACAGCACTAAGGATGAGGGGGCTCCACTTTATTCGGCGCGCGAAGGCGCACATGCGCAGTCGCAGCATGGGGGAATCCTTCCAGTCGGCTAATTATTCAGTCTTTAATGCGCGGTAACGGGAGCTGCCTTGACAGTACTGCCGTATTCGTTGATGTAACTAAGTACCAGGGTGTCGCTGTTTTTTAGCGCTATCGGGGTGGTGACAGTGCTGAGGGGCTTGATTACCTCGGGCATGCCTTTGCTGGCGCTGTTGTTAATCAGCAGCTCACTGACCACAACGTTAAAACCCGACGGGTTATGTACCGTCAATTTCCCACCTTCAGCACGCCATTGAAGTTGTTCTACAGCTTGTGGCAGCGTGCCTTTCAAGTTGGCGGGGCGATAAAACATTTTGATGGTGGTCTTGAGCGCAATTTGCAGCACATTCTGATTACGTTGCTCGGCACTCATGGCCGGGATGGCTTTTACATTAACTAGAAACAGGCTTTCTTTATCGGTCGGCAAGTTCTGCGTGTTGGTGGCAATGATCCTTAGGTTGTTCTGGCTCTTGGCGTCAAGACGGAACAACGGCGGAGTGATGATGAACTCATCCGAGCTGTCATCGCGATTGTCAAAAGGACTGACCCAGGATTGAACCAGATACGGCACCCCATCTTCGCCGGAGTTTGAGAGTGCAAGGCTGGCTTCCTTTTCCTTGCTTTGGTAAACAACGCGCGTGGAACCCACATTGACGCCTGCCTGTACTTGCGGCAGCCAAAAGCCCGCTGCCAGAGCCAAAAAGGCTGCAACTTTTAAACGCATGAAGTGTGTCCTCTGCTTAACGCCAGAGCTCGCGGCTAGCCACGAGCTCCCTCGTTAAAAAACATGAATTACTTGTAGGTCACGTCGAAGCTGGCCAACGCATTGACTTTACCGGTACCGATACCACGTACGCCCGGGGTATCACCTGAGGCTTCAGTGTCTGCAACCAGGCGGACATAAGAGGCTGTAAAATCGAAGGTGTTGGACTGCGGGCGCAGTACGTAATCGGTGCTGGCGGCGTTCAGGGCCAGTTTGTTCCCGGTGCGAGCGTCATTGATTTGAATACCGACGCCAGCCACCTGGTTTTCACCGGTCATGCCCAGTACGGTGGCATCCGTTGCGGCTTGTTGGCCGCTGAATGTGACGGATGCGTTTTTCAGGGTTGACCCGCTGCAGTTCTCCAAAGAGATAGAGAACGGAGTGGAGCCGGCAGTGGCGCCAACCGTGTTGGCAAAGTCAGCGATACGAACCTGTCCCATATCCACGGACTTCTTCACGCTTTCGCTATTGATGGTGCACGCGTTATCGTTGATGGTGCCTGAAAATTCAACCTGGCCATCAGACGCTTGAGCGGTAGCAGCAGCCATCAGAATCAGCAGCGATGAACCACAAAGTGCGGTGTATTTGCCCATTTTTTGAAACATGAGAGATGCCCTCTACAAACAAGTGATGTGTGATATCCATTTTTTGATGCCCCCCCTGTTCACGGCTTGCCGCAGCAGGTGTTACACAGGATGCAATCTGGTGGATGCGAACCCCATCAGACGATTCCTGTTCTGGGTTTCGGGATGGATTGAAGGGGTAGGCACAGGGTGTGCAGCTATCGGAGACCATCGGTAAATGACTGGCTTCCTGCTATCACTAATTGTGCGGGACAGTGTCTAAATGTTTGCATCGTGTTCAGCGCATCCGGAATTACTTCGGTTGCCTCTGTATTCGCGGTCGGTAAAGAACGCGTCCCCCTCCAGACAGGCAATTGACGGCACTCAACCATGAAGCAGGCAAAGGTACGTCTCGGTGCACTGGCACTGAGCTCACTCAGACTCAATAAGCTATTGCTCCTGCTGACAGGGCTCGCCCTGTTGCTGGTAAGCATGAGCTATTGGGCCGTTAACCGAGTGTTAAAGGAGGAGGGCGAGAAGACGGACTTTCATTTCGCGCGGCTGATGGAAAGTATTCATGAGCACGAGTCGTTTTTACGCACGGCCGCTCAGAGCTATGGTCATGGCTACGACAATTTGTTGATGGACAGCATCCCGCGTACTCGTGTCGAACTGATGCACCACGGCGATGAGCGTTTATTTCAGAGTCACGATACGGCCAAGTCCTTGCCGTTTACAGTGAGCCAGAGAGACAAGTTCACCCCTGACCAAATGCAAGGTGTCTACTCGTTTGGCGTGCAGTTGACCGATCTGTTCACTGCCTACTGGTCAGACTCCTACTATGCCGCGCCGCAGGTGTTTGTCTTTTCACCCATTGATCAGTTCACGATCGCGGTGCCCGGGATTGAAGGAACCCGGCAGTATCCGCTGTTGCTGACAAAGAATTTTTTTGATGTGACCAAGCGTTTATACGATGAACTTGTACCCAAAATAAATGTGCTGAACAGTGAAAAAATACTCTGGATGAGAGCCCCGACCGGACTCATCCAAAAGCGTAAATACATAGTGGGCGCTGTCGGTGTCGACCTCTCCCGTCGCTTTATGCCTGCATCTGACGAAGAAGGTTTAGTGATACTTACCGCCTTGCTCGATGTTAGCGATATCAGTGATCTTGAACGTTTGTTAATGCGCCCGAGCAATAGTCGCCTGACCTTGATTTCACCTGCTGGCGATGTATTGCTCGGCGATGCTCGGGACGTTGAAGAGTTGCCGCTGGGGTTGAGTTTTACCGGTGACGGTCTGCGCTTCAAATTGACTTCGGGCGGGGCCGATCCCTGGACTGGTCTGTACGCGATCAGTTATCAGAACTTCTTTGGCTATGCGAAATGGCCCTTGATGGGCGCGGCCGGCCTGTTTGTGTTGTTCGTCCTGATTGGCTGGCGCGTCAACCGCTGGTATCGGGTGCGGATCATCGAGCCTGCTCAGCGCTCCAGCCAGACCCTGGCTGAAAGTGAAGAGTTCAATAGGGTCATGCTCGATAGCGCTCCCGTTGGTCTGTGCGTGGTAGAGCGCGCAACCGGAGTCATATTGCTGGAGAACCAGCGGGCTCAGCAGTGGCAGGGCACGCCAGAGCTGATTGCATTATTGAAGCGTGATTACGGTGAGCGCGAGCCGGGTGAGGTCCAGCTTGAAGTGGCCGGTCGTTATCTGCAGGTCTGCTTTGTATTCACTCGGTACAAGGGCAAAAACGTGGTGCTATGCGGTTTCAACGACATCACCCGGCATGTGGATGACGCCAACCTGATGGAGCAGGCAAAGCTCGCGGCCGATGAAGCCAGCAAGGCCAAGACGCTGTTTCTGGCCACCATGAGCCATGAAATCCGTACCCCTCTGTACGGGGTGCTGGGCAATCTTGAGTTGCTGGAACTCACGCCCCTGAATGAGCGCCAGCATGAGTACCTGAAAACCATTCAGCGTTCATCCACTGTCCTGTTTCAGTTGATCAGCGATGTACTGGACGTCTCCAAGATCGAGTCCGGGCAAATGGCGGTGCAAGCCCAACCCTTTTGCCCTCTGGATTTATTTGAAGATTGCGTGCGCAGTTACTCGGCGGCAGCGAGCAATAAAGGGTTGAAGCTGTTTGCCTGTGCGGACGCGAACTTGCCGCCACTGGTATGCGGGGATGCAGTGCGCATCCGGCAAATCATTAATAACTTGCTGAGTAACGCGATCAAGTTCACCGATTCAGGCCGGGTTGTTCTCAGGCTCAAAGTGATCGGCATTGAACCGGACCATGTGTCGCTGCAGTGGCAAGTGTCTGATACCGGTATCGGAATCAGCGAGCAGCAACTGACCCGCCTGTTCAAGCCTTTTTCCCAGGTCGGTGGCAGCGAGCGGGCAGGCGGGGCAGGGCTGGGTTTGTCCATTTGCTCGCGGCTGAGTGAAATGATGGGCGCCAACTTGCGGGTGGTCAGTGAGCCGGGGCTTGGCAGCAGCTTCTCATTACAAATGTCCCTGCCCGTGATTGCTGGCGCGCTGGTCAACAGTGCAGACATCGATCTGCGCAATCTGAACATCCATGTCCGTGCGCCGCTCAAGGATATCGGCCAGAGCCTGGTTGACTGGTTGAGCACCTGGGGTGCGCGGGCGCAGCTATTGCCGGTGTCGGAAGCTGAAGACCGGGATGCGATCCTGCTGGACATCGTTGCGGGTTCCGGGCAATCGCAGCAAGGCCCGGGTGAGCGCGTCATTGCGACTGAGTCGGGCCGCAGCCAGGCGCAAAGGACGGCTCGGGGATGGGAGGTCAATGCGTATGACATCCGGGCGATTGCCCGAACCTTGATGCAGGTGGCGCAGGGAACTGCACCACAGCTGAGTGCCAATGTGCCGCAGCCGCAGGCAAGTCTGGAGTTGAATGTGTTGGTGGCCGAGGACAATCCGGTCAACCGCGAGATCCTCAAGGAACAGCTTGAGGCTCTGGGTGTTCGAGTGACATTGGCTGAGGATGGCGAGCAAGCCTTGTTGCGCTGGAGCGAGGGCTCGTTCGATCTGGTGATTACCGATGTGAACATGCCCAGGCTCGATGGCTATCAGTTGACCCGGCGCTTGCGTGAGCTTGATCCGGCTGTACCGATTATCGGTGTGACCGCCAATGCCATGCGTGAGGAGGGTGAGCACTGTCTGGAAGTCGGGATGAATGCGTGGCTGGTCAAACCCTTGAGCCTGAGCACCTTGCGCCAGACCTTGTGTGCTTATTGCCCGCAGGCAACGCAGGCAACGCAGGCAACGCAGGCCACTGCGCCCGGGCTGGAGTCCGCCGCCAGGGCTGAACACACAAACGACCTTGAAGGCTGGATTACGCTTTCGCCGGCCATGCATCGCCTGTTTATCAGCACCATGCAGGAGGACCTGGCCCAGGCCGGGCTGGCGCTGCAGCAAGGCGATACATCGAAGCTGGTCAGTTATGTGCATCGAATGAATGGTTCATTTGCCACGGTCTGCGCGGTCAACCTGGCGGCGGCATGCAATGAGTGTGAAATCGCCTTGCTGCGTGAGTCCTTGAACCCTGAGTCAGCTGTGGCGATCAAGGCATTGCTTAAACGCTTGCACGGCGTGGTGGCGAGGATGGTTGAAGGGGAGCTGTACCCCGGCGGTTAGCGATGCAGGTTGAGAGCGGGTGCGGCCCGCTCGCTACAAACGCAGCTTGCGACGGATTCTTTCCACCCTGTCACTGTTAGGGCCCAGCAGCTCCTGGCGCTCTCGCAGGGTGGCAATGTAGCTCTCGCGGGTTCGCAGGATATGGCGGCTAAGCAGTGTCGCCAGCGCGCCGTGCTTACCCGCCTCAGCGAGCTCGATCATCTGCCGGTGATCGTTGAATGAACGGTCGGGCTCATGCCGGGCGCGCCGGGCCAGATGCGTGCGCAAGGCCGCAACACGGCCCAGGTTACGTTCATAGGCATCCACCAGATAACGGTTGGCGCTGAACTTGAAAAAACTCAAGTGGAACTCGGTGTCGGCAGCGCCGTAGGCCAGCCTGTCATCCTGCTCCAGCGCCCTGATCATCTGTGCCAGGGCATCGCGCAGTGCCTGCAGGGTGGCCTCGGGGTTACGCTCAAGCGCACGACGTGAGGCTTCGACTTCCAGGGTCACACGGTGCTCGCAGAGCTCGACAATGTCGTCTTCGGTTGGGCTGAACACGTAGCTGCCGGATTTGGCCACCACGTTCACCAGCCCCTCGGTCTGCAAGAGTGCCAGAGCCTCACGGACCGGCGTACGGCTGACCTCAAAGGCTGCAGCCAGACTTTCTTCGGACAGCGCCTCGCCCAGGTCGAAACGCGCCGAGACAATGGCTTCACGGATCTCATTGGCCAGACGCACGGCGAGGGATTTTTCTACGGATTTGCTCATCGGATCTACGCAGTTTTTTCGCCGAGCCATGGCTCAAGGCTGTGGGGGCATCATGATAACGGAACATCAGCTTTAAACTTGTATACTAGTTGTTGTACCTTAGATTCGTCCCCCCAACAATAATATGGACGTTTCAATGGCCACTTCCCAAGCGCTTCAGTCATCTTCTTTGCCCACCTTGCTCGATGTCTTGCGCGAGCTGCTCGGTGAGCGTTTAAGCATCAGCCGTGCCGAGTGCGAGCAGCACGGTCGTGGTGAGTCTTACCACCCGACCTTGGCGCCGGACGCGGTGTGTTATGCCCAGACCACTGCCGAGGTCGCGGCCATCGTCAAGCTTTGTGCCGCACAGCGGGTGCCGATCATCGCCTTTGGAGGCGGTACTTCACTGGAAGGGCATGTGGGCGCCACCCGGGGCGGGGTTTGCATAGACCTGAGCCGCATGCAGCGAATCATTACCGTGCGCCCTGATGATCTGGATGTGACTGTCGAAGCGGGCGTCACGCGCATGCAGCTCAATGCTGAACTGCGCACCACCGGGCTGTTCTTTCCGGTCGACCCCGGAGGTGAAAGCACCCTGGGCGGCATGGCGGCAACCCGCGCATCAGGGACCAATGCCGTGCGCTACGGCACCATGCGCGAGAACGTATTGAACCTCACCGTAGTGCTCGCCGATGGCCAGGTGATCAAGACCGGCGGCCGCGCGCGCAAGTCTGCGGCAGGCTACGACCTCACCCGCTTGTTTGTCGGTTCAGAAGGCACGCTGGGGATCATCACTGAAGTCACTCTGCGCCTTTACGGCATTCCGGAAACGACTTCGGCGGCAGTCTGTACCTTCCCCACGATCGCAGCGGCGGTGAGCTCGGTGGTCTCCATCATTCAGTACGGTATCCCGGTGTCGCGCGTTGAGCTGCTGGATGCGCGCACGGTGCAGGCGGTCAACCGCTTTTCGACGATGGCGCTGGCCGAAACCCCGACCCTGTTTTTCGAGTTCGCCGGCACCCCGGCCAGTGTGGCGGAGCAGGTAGAACTGACTCGCGAGATTGTCCAAAGCAATGGCGCGCTGGGGTTTGAGGCAGCAGCAGATGCCGATGCGCGCAATAGCCTGTGGCGTGCCCGGCACAATGTGCACTATGCGATGCAATCCATGCGCCCTAATGCGCGGATCTGGAGTACAGACGTATGTGTACCGATCTCGGCGCTGACCCAATGCATTACCGAAACCGCCGAAGATGTCGCCAGGCTTTCTTTTTTCGTGGGAGTGGTGGGGCATGTGGGCGATGGCAACTTCCACCTGGCGCTGGTGGTCGATCCGGATAACGAGGCAGAAATGGCCGAGGCCGAAGCGCTCAATGAGCGTGTAGTGGAGCGCGCCATTGCATTGGAGGGCACGTGCACCGGTGAACACGGCATTGGTTCGGGGAAGATCAAGTACATGGACCTGGAGCACGGTGCGGCAGTCGGTGTGATGCGTCTGGTCAAACAGGCTCTGGACCCGTTTGCGCTGATGAACCCGGGCAAAGTCTTGCCTGAGGTTTGATGCTGTCAGGCCAGCCTTCAACTGTGGACACCTTTGGCCGGAACCCGGGCGCATTTACGGGTTTCTGGCTTAAGGCTGCTACCCGGCGACTGTGCAGGGTAGAATGCCCGTCCCAATCGCTGACTGCCCCGCCCATGAAACCACCTCGCCAACTCGCCAGCCAGACCCTTTTTCGCGGGCTGGAACTCGTTGATGCCGTTGCTGATGGCGTCACCACACTTCCTGAAATCAGTGCCCGTCTGGCGGTGTCAGTCAGCACGGCGCATCGCCTGGCCTCAGCGCTGGTGCAGGTCGGCTACTTGCGCTTCGAAGCACGAAAGGGCTACAGCCTTGGACCGCATTTGATCGAGTTAGGCTTCAAGGCTCATCGCCAGTCGGATCTGGCAACTCGTGCCAGACCGCATCTGCAGGGCCTGGCTGATCTGACCCACGACACTGTGCACTTAGCAACGATGCTGGATGATCAGGTGGTTTACCTGGACAAGATTGCCGGATCGCGTGCGGTGCAGGTCAGTTCATTGATCGGTGGGCGCAAGCGGCTCTGCAGCACCGGTGTCGGCAAGGCGCTGTTGCTCGATGCCAGTGAGCAACGCTGGACTGAGCTGTATCGACACGACGCAGCCAGCGGCTTTTGCGATATCAGGAACGAGTCGGTCTGGCTGGAATTGATGCGGCGCTATGTGGTGGGTGGCTTTGCGTTCGACCTGGGCGAAGACGACGAATCGATCCGCTGCGTGGCGGCGCCTATCCGTGATGCAAGCCGGCAGATTGTCGGTGCAGTCAGCGTGTCGAGTACGGTGCAATACATGGATGAAGCGCGTATGCAGTCCTTGATTGATTTGGTGCAGCAGAGCGCCGCGTGTATCGGCCGCGAACTGGGAGGCTGATACACGCGCCAGTGTCCATTTCGGTCACACAATGCCTGTGGTGTAGAACAGCACAATGGCCAACCCGGCCGCCAGGGTCTTGATGATGGTGATGGCGAAGATGTCACCGTAAGACTGTCGGTGGGTCAGGCCGCAGACGATTAACAGAGTAATCACGGCGCCGTTATGGGGCAGGGTATCCATGCCGCCGCTGGCCATGGAGGCGATGCGGTGGAAAACCTCCAGAGGTATACCGGCGGCATGTGCCGAGGCGATGAAGGTATCGGCCATGGCGCCCAGGGCGATGCTCAGGCCGGCAATCGCGGAGCCGGTCAGAGCTGACAGCACGGTGATGGAAACGGCCTCATTGAGTAGTGGGTCGGGAATCGCTTTCAGTGCTGTAGCAGCGACCACGAAGCCAGGCAGAATCGCCATCACCGCGCCAAAACCATATTCGGACGCGCTGTTCATTGCCGCCAGAATCGAGCCTCCTGCCGCGGCTTTACTGCCTTCTGAAAACTTGGGCATGATCACGTGGCCACGAGTCAGTACCAGCGTGAGAATACCTGCCAGCAGTCCGCCAAGTACCGACCACACCGCCGCGTAGGTTTTAATGTCGATCACTACTGGGGCGCTCATGCCGCCGATGCTCAGGCTGTATTTGTCGCCATAAAGCTGTGGGATCAGGCGGATCAGGTAAAAGTTGACCACGCATACCACCAGCAGGGGCAGTAAGGCGATCAGCGGGTGCGCCAGCTTTTCATCCGGGTCGGCTGGTTCTGGCTCGTTGATGTGGCCGGTGCCATAGCCTTCTCCAGCCCGCATGGCTGCCCGGCGTCGTGACTCCAGATAGAGCATTCCCGCGGTGAAAATCATCACTGCGCCAATAGTGCCCAGCCATGGAGCAGCCCAGGTGCTAGTCTGGAAAAAGGTGGTGGGAATAATGTTCTGTATCTGCGGGCTGCCCGGCAACGAGTCCATGGTGAAGGTAAAAGCACCCAGGGCGATTGCGCCGGGTATCAGGCGCTTGGGGATTTGGCCCTGGCGGAACAACTCAGCGGCGAACGGATACACGGCAAACACTACGACATTTAGTGAAACGCCGCCGTAAGTGAGAATTGCGCAAGCCAGCACGATTACCAGAATGGCTCGATGGCCGCCTACGAGACGGATTAACGCCGCGCTGATGGCGCGAGAGTTGCCTGAAATCTCGATCAATTTGCCGAACAGAGCCCCTAGCAGGAATACCGGGAAAAAATTCTTGATGAACATCGCTACTTTTTCTAGGAACACCGCAAAGTAAGCGGGCGCGACGGCTGCGGGCTCTGTCAGCAAGATCGCGCCCAGTGCTGCAATCGGGGCGAAGATGATGACGCTGAAACCTCGGTAGGCCATAAAAATCAGGAACGCCAGAGCGGCAAGGATGACGAGAACATCCATCGGAAAAGCTCCACATTATTTTAGTTATTGGGAGGGGCGTACAACGGGCCGAAGAACTGGAAGAGCGCGGGCAAGACCCCCGCTCCGACAAACCGGTCAGGCCTTTTTGAGTAAGTCGAGCGCTACATCGACGATCATGTCTTCCTGGCCACCTACCATGCGTCTCTTGCCCAGTTCGACCAGGATATCAAGGGTCTTGAGGCCGTATTTTCCTGCGGCGATTTCGGCATGGCGCAAAAAACTCGAATAGACACCGGCATAACCCAGCGCCAGGGTTTCGCGGTCGACCCGCACCGGCCGGTCCTGCAACGGGCGAACGATGTCATCGGCAGCGTCCATGAGCGTATAAAGGTCGGTGCCGTGGTTCCAGCCCAGGCGTTCGGCGGCGGCGATGAACACTTCCAGCGGGGTATTGCCGGCCCCGGCGCCCATGCCGGCAAGGCTGGCGTCGATGCGGTCGCAACCTTCCTCGACCGCGGTGATCGAGTTGGCCACACCCAGGCTCAGGTTGTGGTGTGCGTGCATACCGGTTTCGGTTTCCGGCTTGAGCACGGCTTTGAATGCGCGAAAACGGTCCCGCACATCCTGCATGTTCATTGCGCCGCCAGAATCGGCCATGTACACGCAAGTGGCGCCGTAGCTTTCCATCAGCTTGGCCTGGGCTGCCAACTGCTCTGCCGGAATCATGTGGCTCATCATTAGAAAGCCGACGGTGTCCATGCCCAACTCCCGGGCGTATTCGATGTGTTGTTTCGAGACGTCCGCTTCGGTGCAATGGGTGGCGATACGTACGACTCGCGCACCTGCGTTGTAGGCTGCCTTTAAGTCGTGAACCGTGCCTATACCGGGTATCAATAGCGTAGTGATATTTGCGTGGCTGATCACATCGGCGGCGGCCTCGATCCATTCCAGATCAGTGTGGGAAGCAAAGCCGTAGTTGAAGCTCGAACCTTGCAGGCCATCGCCGTGAGCAACTTCGATGGTATCGACACGGGCTTTGTCCAGGGCGCGGGCGATGTCCTGGACGTTCCGTAGTGAATATTGATGGCGAACCGCATGACTGCCGTCGCGCAGGGTGACATCGCTGATATAGAGTTTTTTGCCGGGATTGAACGTCATCTCAGTCTCCTCGAGCGTTCAGCATTGACTGCGCCATGCGCTCGGCGGTGGCCAAGGCAGCGGAGGTCATGATGTCCAGATTCCCAGCGTAAGCCGGGAGGTAGTGGGCGGCGCCTTCGACTTCGAGGAACACCGAGGTTTTCAGACCCGAGAATCTGCCAAGGCCGGGGATGTTCAACGGTGCATCTTCAGGGATGACATCGAACTGCACTTTCTGCTTGAGGCGATAGCCCGGTACATAGGCTTGCACCGCCGCAGCCATCTCCACTATGGAGGCCTCGACCAGCGCTTGGTCAGCCGCTTCAGACAGCACAAACACCGTGTCGCGCATCATCAGCGGCGGCTCGGCCGGGTTCATCACGATGATCGCCTTGCCCTTGGCCGCACCGCCGATCACTTCGATGGCTTTGGAGGTGGTCTCGGTGAATTCGTCGATGTTGGCGCGGGTGCCGGGGCCGGCGGACTTGCTGGCGATCGAGGCGACGATTTCGGCGTAATGCACCTTGGCCACGCGCGACACGGCCGCGACCATCGGGATCGTCGCCTGGCCACCGCAGGTGACCATATTGACGTTGAGCTGGTCGAGGTTCTGCTCAAGGTTCACCACTGGAACGCAATACGGACCGATAGCAGCGGGGGTCAGGTCGATCAGGCGAATGCCGGGTTTTATCGAGCGCAGAAACGCGTCGTTCTTGACGTGGGCTGCGGCAGAGGTGGCATCGAATACGAAGTCGATATCCTTAAATATATCCATGTGCGCCAGGCCTTTGACTCCTTCGTGAGTTACGGCGACACCCATACGAGTTGCGCGGGCCAGACCGTCGGAGGCTGGGTCGATACCGACCATGACGGACATCTCCAAGTGCCTGGCATTGCGCAGAATCTTGATCATCAAATCAGTCCCGATGTTGCCGGAACCGACAATGGCGACTTTCAGCTTTCGAGAATTCACCATGCTCCCCTCTCTTGTGATTTTGATTTCGAGGCTTCGACGAATAGTCGTCGGTGGCGTGTGGCGGGCAGAGTAGGAGTCGTCTGATTTTATGTCAACATGTGAATATAATTATCACATAGTGATATTTTATATGGATGATTGACGATTCCAGCTCGTGTGGCAGTCAACAGATGCCCAAGCGATTGTTCTATATGGATGTACTTGCTAAATGCGAGGTCGACTTTGGTTGATCGACGGCTTGTTGCACATAGGGTGTCAGAAAAGGAGAGAGGTGAAGGTCAGCTGATTTTCACGAGTTGGATAAGGTCTTTTCATGCCGGCAACTTTTGCAGGGGCTGGCGTGTACAAAGGCAGGGGGAGAGAGGAGATGCGAAAAAGCGAATACCCCAGACACAAGAAAGCCCGCACTAGGCGGGCTTCTTGTTGGTTCGATTTCATCTTGCGATGAGCCTGAACCGGTGTTTGGTGGCTACACAGGGACTTGAACCCCGGACCCCAGCATTATGAATGCTATGCTCTAACCAACTGAGCTATGTAGCCAATGGCGCGCATTATTCCCTCGTACCGGACATGTGTCAAGCAAATATCTGAAATTTTTCTCTGTGCTATCAATTGCTTAAGGTTTTCATGCCTGGAATGGAAATCTTCTGTAAAAAAATGGCACATTGACGCACCTGCAAGTGCACATTCACCTGTTGTCCGGAAACTAAAAT
>Ga0302347_1002851_pt1 | contig 16481 bp, 13 predicted proteins | sample PhyWR1_FD_202178 | JGI IMG/M metagenome (GOLD analysis project Ga0302347, IMG submission 202178) | Leaf surface microbial communities from wheat plants in UC Gill Tract Community Farm, Albany, California, United States - DLSL W.R1 (v2)... | ecosystem: Host-associated > Plants > Phyllosphere >...
GTGGTGATCCTGCGTGACGATGGCTACGGCATGATCCGCTGGAAACAGGCCAACATGGGCTTCACCGATTTTGGCCTGGATTACGGCAACCCGGACTTCGTCAAATACGCCGAAGCGTACGGTGCCAACGGCCACCGCGTGGAAAGCGCCGAAGGCCTGCTGCCGCTGCTGGAGCACTGCATCAAGACCCCGGGCGTGCACGTGATCGACTGCCCGGTCGACTACAGCGAGAACGACCGCATCCTCAACAGCGAGCTGCGCGAGCGCGCGCTGGCGGTGTAACGCCTGGCCCCACAGGTACGACGCATCGGCGCCGTACCTGTGGGTGCAACTGTCTTCTGTAGTAGATCGCCCAGCCCATTGGGCTGCGCTGTCGCGCAGAGAACTGATGCTGGGCGCTCCGCGTACCCTGTGGGAGCGGCTTTAGCCGCGAACACCGGCGAAGCCGGTGCCATATACCGTGTTGGATTCTTCGCGGGTCAACCCGCTCCCACACAATACCGCCCCGGCTTACATCAGTGAGGCCCTGGTCGCAGAGTGGCCCAATTGCCTCAGCGCAGAAGACCTTGCAGGCTGGCCAGGATGGTATTGGCATCATAAGGCTTGCGCGTGACGGGAACGTGCCCCAGGTGCTCGGGAATGCTGACACCCTCGCCGTAACCCGTGGCAAACAGGAACGGCACCTGCTGGCGCAGCAGTTCATCGGCGACGGATATCGACGTCCCGGTCCCCAGATTCACATCCAGTATCGCAACGTCCGGTTTGCGTTTGGCAAGCAAGCGTATTGCCTCGTCTTCGGAGCTTGCGGTAATCACGTCCTTGATCTGCGCATCGTTCAGAATCTGCTCCAGGCCTACCGCTATCACCAACTGGTCCTCGAGGATCAGTACGCACAAGCCTGGCCGGGCTGCAAAAGCCTCGGCTGGCCGGGCGATGGGCAAGGCCAGGGTAGGGGGTTCGATCTCTTCGGCTACGGACAGGTGCTTGGCCGGGATCCTGAAAAACCCTTGCAGTCCTTCGGGGTGATACTCCACCGTGCTGGTACCGCCCAGGTCGAACGGTATGCTGCGCTCGATAAGCACCGAGCCAAAGCCCCTGCGGCTCGGGGGACGAATCACCGGCCCGGCGCTTTCACGCCAGTGGATGTCGCAGGCGTAGGCGGCGTCGATTGCCCAATGTACCGCAAGCTTGCCGCCTGCCCGCGACAGCGCACCATACTTGGCAGCGTTGGTGGCCAGCTCGTGCAGCACCAGCGCCATGACCGAGTAGGCGCGCGCATCCAGGATCACGTTCGGGCCGTGCAACTCGATCATGCCGGCGGCAGTGCGGTAGGGCGAGAGCTCGGCCTCGAGCAGCATGGCCAGGCGCCCGCCACCATCACCACGCACCACCTGGTCATGGGCAAGTGACAAGGCCTGGATGCGCCCCTTCAAGGTCGCCACATAGTCCTGCAGGGTCTGGCTTTCCGTGGTGGGGTGGGCGACCAGCGCGCCAATCAGCGAGAGGATGTTCTTGACCCGGTGGTTGAGTTCTTCGTTGAGGATGCGCTGGCGCATGTCGGCCTTGGAGCGCTCGCTGGCAAGCAACTCGCTGTTGTGCAACACCACCTCGACGATGGCGGAGCGGATGGCATCGCCGAACTGGCGGTCCTGTTCGGTCCACGGCAGCGACTGCTGGTGAACGGTCTCTTTCCAGATGGCGAAGCTCTTGCGCGGCGTCAGGCGATCGCCCAGCGCGCCGCTGTCATAGGTCTTGTTCGGATCGCCGGCCCAGTCGAGGGTCTCGATCACTTCCTTGCGGAAGAAGATCAGGTAGTCCCGTGGGCGCTGTGACATCGGGATGATCAGCACGCCGGACACGTCGGTGCTGTACGCCTGGGCTGACAGGTGCACCGTCGAGAGCCGGTTGGACGCCCAGGTGCGGCCTTCGGCGACCATGTCTGCCAGGCGCAGCAATTCAGGCACAGCCGACGTGGGCGGGGCCAGCCCGGCAGATGCCCAGCGGCCTTGCAGCGACATGCCAATGCCATCGCAGGGGATCAGCGACATGAACTGCGGCAGGCGCGCGTGGAAGAACCCGTCGATATCTTCAGACTTGCTGGCATCGCGCAGCATGCGGCCCAGTGCCTTGTGCACCTGCACGGCGGTTTCGAGCCTTTGCCGGCTGCGCAACGTCTCGATATGCAGCGCGAAAAACTCGCCGAACATTTCCGCAGCCACCCGTTGCCCCATGGCCAGGGTACGTGGCGCGTAATGATGGCAAGCGATCATCCCCCAGAGCTCGCCGTTGACGATGACCGAAATCGACATCGAGCCGCGCACGCCCATGTTGCTCAGGTACTCGCAATGGATCGGCGAGACACTGCGCAGGTGCGCGTAGGACAGGTCGAGCGGCTCGCCTGACGGGTCGAGTACAGGGTCGAGGGCCACGGCCTTGAACTGTGCGTCGGAAATGACCCGGATCGGGTTGCGCAAATACAGCGCGCGGGCCTGCTTGGGGATGTCGGAGGCAGGAAAATACTGGCCCATGAAGCTTTCCAGGCCGTTGCGCCTGGCCTCGGCTACTACCTTGCCGGCGCCATCGGCACCCAGCTGGTAGATCATCACCCGGTCGTAGCCGAGCACGGCGCGGACAAAACGCGCGGCGTCGCGGAACAGCTTGGTGGTCTGGTCGATTTCGCGCAGCTGGCCGATCAAGGTGCGGGCCAGTTCTATCGGCTCGGCGATGCTGGCGCCTGCGGGCTCGAGCTCGAGGATCGCCGTGCCCTTGAACGTGTGGGCCGCGACATCGACGGCCTGGCCGCTGGGCAGCACCACGCCGAAACTGAGCGCTGGCCGCGCAGCTTCGCGGGTGCGCGCCAAGGCGTTGCGCAGGGTATGCGCCACCTCGTCGCCCAGTACCGCATGCAGCTTCTGACCGTTCAGTTCACCCGTTACGCCGAGCAAGGCTTGCGCATTGAGCGAGTGGCGCAGGATGGTGCTGGCTGACACGTCACAGGCCAGCAGGCAGCCATGGGGCTGGATGCTGCCGGGTATCTGGATGGGCTCGCGGTCGCAGTTGGTCAGGTTTACTTCAGGGTTGGAGGTCATTGGCCCGTGCCTGTGGGGGAAATGAAAAGGCCGCCAGCAGGGCCGCCGCCGTCAGCCTAGCAGGCATTGTTCGGCTTGGGGATAGCAAGCCGGCCAGGCGCGTTCAGGCAATCGGGTTCGCCCCGCGGTCATCGGAAAACCCGAGCTCGCGAATGAACATCGAGAACAGTTCGGGGTGGGACGAGATGTTCAGTTTCGTGTACAGGTGCCGTCGGTGCACCTTGATGGTCTCGGGCGAGATCCCCAGCCGTTGTGCCATGGCCTTGGACGAGTAGCCGCGCAGGATGAGCCGGGCGATTTCCAGCTCGCGCTCGGACAACAGGCCTTGGCCGAACCTTGCCAAGGCGTCGCCAACGGCTGGCTGAACGGGTACCGAGACGCCGCTGCGGGCCCAGTGCTGCTGGAGCAACGCCAATACCCAGGCACTGACCAAGGTGAGTTTCCCCAGCTCCGCCGTCTCGAACGCGCGGCGCATGCCCAGCGACAGCGACAGCACCCCGTCGGGCAACTGCAGCAGAAACTGTACTTCGTCCACCAGCACATGGGCCTGGAAGTAGTTCAGGTAATAGTCCGCTTGCCAGAAGTGATCCGGCGCCACCTCCTCGAGGTGGTAGCAACCACTGGGCAAGCCTTCGCGCGCAGCCTGGTAGAAAGGGTCGAGCAGGTACAGCCCGTCGAGGTACAGCTCACCGGCGGCGGGCGCTGGCGCGGCATCGTATTCCTCCAGTACGTGCGGGGCGCCCTGGGGCGGGAAGTGAATCGCCAGCGCATTGTCGAATGGCACCCAGTGGCGCAACACCAGGATCAGCTGCCGCCAGAAGCGCGGGCCGCCGATGTGTTCGATGGTTCGGGCCAGGGCGGCGTGGCCGGCAACTTCATGAAAGAGAATGTCCACGACACGGTCCTTGAAAGCGGTAAGGCATTGGTGCGCGATTGGCCGCCGCTGTCAACGGGGGTAACCCTTAGTGGGAATTGTCCAGGCGGGTGCTGGCGCATAGATTCCATCCCCATCAAGCGGGCCGTCGAGCCCGCCATCGTTCGCCTGCTGGTTCTGCCTCCTGACACACCAACAATAACGTGAGGATGAACATATGACGCCCTGTAATGCCCCCACCCCGGCGCTGAAACCCACGCTGAGCGTGCCTGATGTAGTTGCCATTACCGTGTCCTCGGTAACCCCCGCCAGTTCGGTATTCGTGATTGCGCCGTTTGCCATTGCCCAGGCAGGTACCGGAGTAATCTGGGCCTTTGTGCTCGGTGGCGTACTGGCGCTGATGTTCGCGCTTTGCTACGCCGAGCTGGGCCGTGCGCACAGCGCAGCCGGCGGCGAATACGTGTTCGCCAAACGGGTCTTTGGCGGCATGGCAGGTTACGCGACCTTTCTTACCGTGCTGGCCATGCTGGTATTTGTGCCGCCTGTGTTGGCCACCGGGGCAGCCACCTACCTGAATGCGGCACTGGGTACCCAGCTGGACGGGCAGACGGTGGCCTTGGTGATTGTGGCGCTGGGCTATCTGCTCGGCATCCTCAACATCAAGCTCAACGCGTGGGTCACCGGCATCTGCCTGCTGCTTGAGGTAGCGGCACTGATGGTGATCGTGGTGTTGGGCTTTGGCCACGCCCAGCAACCGCTCGGCACGCTCGTCACCCCACTGGTACTGGATAACGGGATATTGCACGCGGCACCCTGGGCACTGGTGATCGGGGCGGTCGGTACGGCGCTGTTCTCGTTCAACGGTTATGGCGGCGCCGTGTTGCTGGCCGAGGACATGAAGTGTGGCGGGCGCGGTATCCCTCGGGCGGTACTGTGGTCGCTGGTGCTGGTGGTAGCCATCGAAGTGATTCCGCTGGTGGCGTTGCTGATCGGTGCGCCCTCGCTGGAAGCGATGCTGGCAAGTCCCGACCCGATCGGCTACCTGCTGACCGCCCATGGCAACGAAACGCTGTCGCGCCTGGTCAGTGCCGGTATCTTCCTTTCGGTGTTCAACGCGATCATCGCGCTGGTGATCCAGAGTGGCCGGGTGATCTACAGCAGTGGGCGAGACGCGTTGTGGATGCCCACCCTGAACCGTGCCTTCACCCGCATCCACGCCAAGTGGGAATCGCCGTGGCTGGCCACGCTGTTCCTCGCCGTGCCCTCTGCGGCCCTGACCTTCAGCTCCAGCTTGTCGGAGCTTACCTCCTTCACGGTACTGCTGATCCTCGGCGTGTACCTGGTGGTGGGCCTGTGCGCGCTGTTCAGCCGGGTACTGCGGCGTGACCGCGAACACCCGTACCGGATGCCGCTGTGGCCTCTGCCGGCACTGGTTGCGGTGACGGGGGCGGGGTACCTGTTGACCACCCTCCTGAGTGAGGCTTCGGCCCGGGACATCCTGATCATCCTTGGCATGCTGCTGACCTCTGTGGTGCTGTACGGCACATACGGCAAGTTGAGCCCTGCCTTCCAGAAACTTTGAGCGAGAGACATGATGCGAGCACGCGACCTGGGCATTACGCTGGGCCTTGGCCAGCCAGGCCCCCACAATGCAATTACCGATGTACCTGGCGTACGGGTGGGCCACGCCACCTTGAACACCAGCCATGGCGGCAAACCTGTGCGCACCGGGGTCAGTGTCATTGAGCCCCGCGACGGACCGGCGCGCTACCAGCCCTGCTTTGCCGGTTGCCATGTGCTGAACGGCAATGGCGATGCCACGGGGCTGGAATGGATTCGTGAAGCGGGCCTGCTGACCACTCCCATCGCTACCACCAACACGCACAGCGTCGGGGTAGTGCGCGACGCGCTGATCGCGCACGAGCATGCGACCCTGGCCGACACGTCGACCTATTGGTGCATGCCGGTGGTGATGGAGACCTACGACGGGGTGTTGAACGATATCTGGGGCCAGCATGTGGATGCAGACCTGGTCCAGCAAGCGCTGGCCGCCGCCAGCAGCGGGCCGGTGGCCGAGGGCGCGGTTGGCGGCGGCACCGGCATGATCTGCCATGAGTTCAAGGGCGGCATTGGCAGCGCGTCACGGGTAGTGCCGGCAGAGCAGGGTGGCTGGACTGTGGGTGCGTTCGTCCAGGCCAATCACGGCCAGCGTCGTGAGCTGAGGGTGGACGGTTATCCGGTGGGCCGGGTGCTACTGGACCTGCCGTCGCCATTTGCACAGCAGGACACCGCGGGTATGGGCTCGATCGTGGTGGTGCTGGCTACCGATGCACCGTTGCTGCCGCATCAATGCCAGCGCCTGGCGCAACGTGCTGCGCTGGGAATTGCCCGCACGGGGGGCGGCACCGACGATTCCAGTGGTGATGTGTTCCTGGCGTTTTCAACGGGTAATACCGGGCTGGCGCCGGCCGACTACAACCGCCGCGATCTGCCGACCACGGCGCAGGTGGCGATGGTCAACAATGACCATATTTCGCCGCTGTTTGCGGCGGCGGCCGAGGCGGTGGAGGAAGCGATCGTCAACGCGATGCTGGCCAGCCGGGGCATGGTGGCCGGGGACGGACGACAGGTGCCAGGGCTGGCGGGGGCAGCGCTGCTGGCGGCACTGCGGGAGGTGGGCTGGAAGGCTCGGGTTTGAAGGGGGGCGTCAGGGCTGACAGGTGCTTGCCGCAAAATATGCAGCGCCTGTCAGCCCTGGCGCAATCTGCCAAAAAACATGAACTCTTCCATCCGAACCGATCATTTCCTGCTGCGGAGTACAAATGTACCCCTCACGCTTCCCCTTGAACCCGCGTCGCAATAAATGCTCTCATCCCGCCCCAAACCCAACCGGTACCGAACATGAACCGCCCGCTGTTTGTTTCCATGGACGGCCCCAAGGGCACCGGCAAGACCACGCTGCTCGAGGCCGTTACCCAGGCCCTGAGGGCCGAAGGCAAGAAGGTGATCCGCCTGTGCGAAAAGAACAACGACCCCTTCAGGCGCGAGACCATGGCCCTGGTCAACCAGCTCGCCAGAAACCCCTCGTGCGAGCTGGAGCTGCAGGTTTGTGAACGTTTTGCCGAAAGCCGGGCCTGGATTTCCCGGTCCGTGCTGCCACGCCAGCCGCTGGGCAGCATCATCCTGATCGATCGCTGGTACCCGTCCGACGCCGCGTTTCGCCGCAGCGTGCCATTTGCCGACATCTTGCAATTGAACCTGCGCCGTGATGTCCAGGTGCCAGACCTGCACGTCGGCGTGGTCACCGACCCGCAGACTTCATGGGCCAGGGCCGCAGCCCGCACACGAGGGCTGGGCAGCACGGTCATCCATCGTCTGGAGGAACAGGCTGCCTGCACCGAGGCGTTCGAGCGTGCGGCTGCAGAACACGGCTGGCTGCTGTGCCGTAACGAGGGAAGCATAGAAGCGGCCACACGCCAGTTGACCAGTGAGATAAACAACGTGCTGCAGCAACGCCAGAACCTGGCAGGTTGCTGATCCGGCCTCTACCGCGTGGCTTCCAGCGTAGCCCATCGATCCGTCAGCTGGTCGATGAAAACGCGGATCGCAGCCGGTACATACATGCTGTTCCGGTACAGCGCATGGATGGGCTGGCGCAGCAGATGCGCGGGGTCGACGACGGCGTCGAGTTCACCCATGGCGATGGCTTCACCCACTAGCCAGGCTGGCAGAAGCGTCACCCCCAGGCCGCGCACGGCCATGGCCATCAAGGCTTCGGCGCTGTCCGCCTGCAACCGCGGTGGGTACTCGAAGCGCGCGTGACGGGGCAACAACCCGGGCTTGAAGAAGCGCCACGGCGCATCGCGCAGTTGCGTATGCGCCAGCCAGTGCGCGTGTACCAGCGCGTGCGGCGAGGCGATCGGGTGGCGCTGCAGGTACGCCGGGCTGGCGACCACTTGCAACGCATAGTCGCCAATTCTGGCGGCCTTGAAATCGGAGTCTGCCAACTGCCCCAGGCGGATGGCGACATCAAAGCGTTCGGCAACCAGGTCACTGAGCTGCGATGAGGCTACGTGCTCGATCGACAGATCAGGGTGAGCCTCTGCCATGTCCGCCATCAAGGGCAGCACCGCTCGCTGTGCGAAGGCCGGCGTACTGGTGATGCGCAAGCGCCCGCCGAGCCCGGCATGCGACTGCTGCACGCTTGCCGACGCCCGCTGTGCAAGCTCAAGCAGCTGGCGCGCCTCGCGCAGGAATGTGGCCCCGACATCGGTCAACACGGTGTGACGGGTATTGCGGGCCAGCAGGCTGACCCCCAGGTCTGCTTCCAGGCGCCGGACGTTGAAGCTGACCCGGGCCTTGGACAGGGCGAGCAATTGGGCTGCCTTGGTGAAACTGCCGGTATCTGCGACAGCCACGAAGGTGGCAACACGGTGAAGATCGAGCATGATTGTCAAAAAATAGCGAACAGTGTGAACGATATTACAGCACTTATGCCCCAGCAGCTGTTTGCTTACAGTCAGGCTCGCTGACTGGAGTTCACCGTGGCCTTACTCGACATGCGTCGTCGCATCACCTGCGTTTACCTGCTGGGGTTCTTCCTTGATCTGATCAATACATTCATCACGGCGGTGGTCGCCCCGAGCATCGGCGAAGCCCTGCAGGCCGATGTGGCGACCTTGGCCTGGGTAAGCACTGCCTATCTGCTGGGGTTGATGCTGGGGATGCTGCCCAGTCGATGGCTCGGGGAGCGCCTGGGCGAGCGCCCAGTGCTGCTGGGTTCGCTGGTGCTTTTCTCGGCGGCGACGATGTTGATCCTCGGGGCCGGCCAGATGGCTTTGCTATTGCCCTTGCGCGGGCTGCAAGGCTTTGCTGCCGGGCTGTTCATTCCGGTCGGGCAGGCGCTGGTGTACCGGCTGTACGCTGCCGACGAGCGCCCCAGGGTAACCATGGCGATCATGGCCACCGGGCTGCTGGCGCCCGCCGTATCCCCCGTGCTGGGTGGCTGGTTGTCGCAGCACATGCCGTGGCAGTGGGTGCTGCTCGCCAGCCTGCCGATCGCGCTGATCACGCTGGTGCTGGGGGCTGTTTGGTTACCGCGCACACCGGCAACGGCGGCTCCAGAAGCTTTCGATGGCAAGGGCATGCTCCTGGCCGGGGCCGGCATTGGCATCGGCTTGCTGGGCATGACCGAAGCAGGCAATGGTGCGGCCTGCAAGGCTGCTGCGTGGTTGCTGCTGGGGGCAGGCTTGCTCGCCGGCTACATCAGGCATTCTCGGCGCAGTGCAGCACCACTGGTGGATTTCTCGGTGGCCCGTGAGCCCGTATTCGCGGCGTCGCTGGTCTTGTACCTGGCCATACCGGGCCTGTTCATCGGGGTGAACCTGCTGGCCATGCTTTACCTTCAGGCCCAGCTTGGCTGGAGCCCAAGTGCAGCGGGTAGCCTGATGCTGCCATGGACACTGGGGGCAGCACTGGCGATAGCATCGACCACCTGGGGCTACAAACGGTTCGGCCCTGTGCCGTTGCTGCTGGTCGGGATCGTGCTGCAGATACCGGGTTATGCATTGCTGGCGCTGGCTTCGAGCGTGCCGTCATTGACGATCGCCTATGCGCTGCTCGGCCTTGGCGGCAGCTTGTGCACCAGCGTCGCGCAAAGCGCTGCATTTTCCACATTGCCTGCATCGGCGCTCGGCCAGGCCAGCACTCTCTGGGCCCTGAACCGGCAGTTGAGTTTCTGCCTGGGGGTAACCTCTGGCAGCCTGGTCTTCGGTTTGCTGGCAACGTTCCTCGGCGCCCGAACTGCCTACCAGACCACTTTCATGCTGGCGGGGGCAGTGCAGCTGTTGTGCCTGGCAACCCTCGGCTGGCTTCGCCTTTTTTCATCTGCAAAACGAAAGGAATGCCATGAACCCGTATCTTGAGGAAGTCATCGCTCTGCATGACATGATCGAAGCGCTGTTTGCCACAGGGGAGGGCTCTGTTGCCGGCATGCTGAAGCGCTTTCACCCGGACTTTGCCATGGTGACACCGGCCGGCATGCAACTGGGGCTGGGCGAGGTCTCAACACTGTTTGCCCAGCGTGGTGGCTCTCAGCCCGGGTTGTGCATCGAGCTCACCGAGCAGCAGGTTCTCGCGCAATGGCCGGAGGGGGCAGTGGTCAGTTATCGGGAAACGCATCATGTGCCCGGTCAGCCGGCCAAGGCACGCATCTCCACGGTCCTGTTCAGCCTGCAGGCCGGGCAGGTGCTATGGCGCCATCTCCATGAAACCTGGGCGGCTTGAAGGCACTCAGGCGCCCTGGCGGTCGATGTCACGGCGCAGCACCACCGAGGTGGTAATGTCGTCCACCGACTCGTGCCTTGCGACGTTGTCACGCACCTGATTCAGGTCTTCGATTGTGCGGGTCTCGACTTCGACCACCAGGTCAAGCTGCCCGCTCACCGAGGAAACGCGGCGCACCCGTGCGTCCGTTGCCAGCTGGTCGAGCAGGCCCATGGCCGGTGTGCGTTGCAACGTCACCAGCAGGATCGCGCGGATGACGTTCGCGTCTATTTCGCCAATGTCGGCGCGGTATCCGCGAATGACCCCGCTGCGCTCAAGGTTGGCGACCCGTTCTGTCGTGGCACTTCTGGAAAGGCCTATACGGCCTGCCAGTGCCTTGAGGGCAATGCGCGCGTCCTTCGAAAGTACTTCAAGAATCTCACGGTCTTTTGCGTCCAGCTCCCGCATTGCACCACCCAATCCGCCCACCGTCTTTATGCCGGCCGGAACCGGCATTATGCTTGTCGATCCCGACAGCATGCAGGGTGTCGGTTTCGGTGGTGCATGACAAGCTATTGAAAAACAATTTGCTCGCCTGGAACGTGATGACATGACAGACCTTTCCCACCCGGCACCTCGGTTTTCGGCAAGCGATGCAGAGGGCCTCGCCAAAGAATTCTTCAATATCAGCGGCGCCGCGACGCCACTGGACGGGGAGCGAGATCGCAATTACCGGCTGACTACCGGCGTGGATGCAGGCTGGATCCTGAAAATCGTCAACGCCACGGAACCCCGTGTCGAAAGCGAGTTTCAAACCGCGCTGCTGGGTCACCTGGCTGCCCATGGCGCGCACCTGGGCGTGCCGCACGTGCGGGCAAGTGTGGCAGGCGATGTGTTGCCGTCGGTGACCAGTGCCAGTGGCGAACAGCATACGCTGCGTCTGGTCAGCTGGTTGCCCGGTAAGCCGCTGGCCGAGGCCAGGCGCAGCTTTGCGCTGATGGGCAACTTCGGCCGGGCGCTGGGTGAGCTTGACCGCGCGCTGCAGGGGTTCATGCACCCAGGGGCGGTGCGCGAGCTGGATTGGGACCTGCGCCATGCCGCGCGTTCGCGCTCGCGGCTGCATTACATCAAGGACGCTGAACGCCGGGCCATGCTCGAGCGTTTCATCAGCCGCTTCGAAGCGACCGTCCGGCCGAAGCTGGCCGCACTGCGCGCCCAGGTGATCCACAACGACGCCAACGACTGGAACATCCTGGTCGATGCCGAAACCACCAGCAGCGTGACCGGCTTCATCGACTTCGGCGATGCAGTGCATACCGTGCTGATTGCCGAGGTCGCGATCGCCAGCGCTTACGCCATCCTCGACATGGACGACCCCGTCGGCGCTGCGGCTGCACTGGCTGCGGGCTTCCATGAGTGCTACCCGCTGCAGGCACAAGAGCTTGATGTGCTGTTCGACCTGATCGCCATGCGTTTGGTCATCAGCGTCACCTTTTCCGCGTCGCGGCATGATCAGACCGACGACAACCCTTACCTGGCCATCAGCGAGGCACCTGCCTGGCGCCTGCTGGAGCGGCTGGATGCGATGAACCCGCGGCTCGCCACCGGGATCCTGCGCAAGGCCTGTGGTTTTGATGCCATTGAAGGTGCTGGCGCGGTCCGCACCTGGATCGCGCACAACCACAGAGCCTTCGCCGACCTGGTGCGCCCGTCAGCTGCCATCCTGAACAAGGTGCTTGCGCCGTTTGGTGACGCCAGCCACGAGATGACCATCGCTTCAGCCGAACAGCGCCCTGCCGATGCCACCCGCTGGTGGGATGAATTCTCTGCTGCGCACAAGGTGCCGCTGGCCATCGGACCGTGGGGCGAACTGCGCACCATCTACACCGATAGCGCTTTCGAGTCGCGCTTCATCAAGGGGGAGCGCCGCACGCTGCATGTGGGCGTCGACCTGGTGATGCCAGCGGGTACGCCGCTGTATGCGCCCGTCGCCGGTGTGGTCAAAAGCGTTGAAGTGGAACCAGATCCGCTGGGTTATGGCGGCCTGGTGATGATCGAACACACGCCACCTGGTTGTCCGCCGTTCCTGACCCTTTGGGGGCACATGGCCCATGAGGCACTCGGCCGCTTGAAAGCCGGGGACAGGCTGAACGCCGGTGACCTGGTCGGCTACATGGGTGCCGATCATGAGAACGGCGGTTGGATTCCGCACTTGCACTTGCAGATGACCACCGATACCCGGCTGAGCGCGAGCGAGATCATCGGTGTGGGTGAGCCCGAATACCGCGAAGTCTGGGCGGACCTGTTCCCTGATGCTTCGGCGCTAGCCGGTATCCCGCCAGAAACCTTCAGCCAGGACGGGATGACCAAGGCCCAGATCATCGCCAAACGCAAGGCGTTGCTGTTGCCTAACCTGTCGATTTCCTACAGCGACCCGATCAAGTTCGTGCGCGGTGACGGCGTGTGGCTGATCGACAACTTCGGCCGGGCCTACCTGGATTGCTTCAACAATGTCTGCCACCTGGGCCACAGCCACCCCGACGTCGTGCAAGCCTTGACTCGCCAGGCCGCGCTGCTGAACACCAACACCCGCTACCTGCACGACAATATCGTCGAATACGCCGAGCGCCTGACCGGCACCCTGCCAGAAGGCCTTTGCGTAGCGTCTTTCGCCTGTTCGGGCAGTGAAGCCAATAGCCTGATGCTGCGCATGGCGCGCAACTACACAGGACGTGACCAGGCAATCGTGCTGGACTGGGCCTACCACGGCACCACCCAGGAGCTGATCGACCTGAGCCCTTACAAGTACAAGCGCAAGGCAGGCAAAGGCAGGGCGCCGCATGTTTACGAGGCGGTGGTGCCGGACAGCTACTACGCCCCCGAGCATTGGCCGCTGGAGCAACACGGCAAGCGCTTCGCCGAATCTGTCGCTGACCAGTTGGATGCCATGCGCAAGGCAGGCAAGGCCCCTGGGTTCTTTATCGCGGAGTCGATCCCTAGCGTGGCGGGCCAGGTATTCCTTCCCGAGCATTACCTGCAAGAGGTGTACGCCATGGTTCGCGCCGAAGGTGGGTTGTGCCTGGCCGATGAGGTGCAGGTAGGCTTTGGGCGCGTGGGCAGCCACTGGTGGGCATTCGAGACCCAGGGCGTGGTGCCGGATGCCGTGACCATGGGCAAGCCGATCGGTAATGGCCACCCGATGTCGGCGGTCGTCACTACGCGTGAGGTGGCGGATGCCTTCGACAACGGCATGGAGTACTTCAATACCTTCGCCGGCAACCCGGTCTCTTGTGCTGTGGGGCTGGCGGTGCTCAACGCGATCGAGCGTGACGGGCTGAAAGAGAATGCATTGCAGGTCGGCAACTACCTGCTCGACGGTTTCCGCAGGCTCCAGCAGCAATTTGATGTCATCGGCGATGTGCGAGGGCTTGGCCTGTTCCTTGGCATTGTGCTGGTCACCGACCGCCAGTCGAAGGCGCCGGCTACCGCATTGGCCAGGAAAATTGCAGATGGTGCCAGGGAGCGTGGGGTGTTGATCGGCACGGAAGGCCCTTACGACAACGTGTTGAAGATGCGTCCTTCGATGATTTTCAGCCGGGCGAACGCTGATTTTCTGCTGGATGTGTTGCAAGACAGCTTTGCAGCGGCGTTGAAATAACCGGGCGGGCAGGGCGTGTCGACAGGCACGCCTTGCAAGCCAACTTCAGGCTTTCTGCCGGTCGATATCACGTCGCAAGACCACCGCCGTGGTGATGTCATCTACCGAATCGTGGCAGGCCACGGCGTCCCGTACCCGGTTCAGGTCATCGATGGTCCGTGACTCTACCTCGATTACCAGATCAAGCTGCCCGCTGACCGACGAAACCCGCTTCACCTGGGCGTTCTGCGCCAGCAGGTCCAGCAGCCCCAGCGCGGGCGTGCGTTTCAGCGCTACCAGAATGATTGCCCGGATAACGTTGGCATCGATTTCACCAATGTCGGCTCTATACCCGCGAATGACCCCGCTGCGCTCCAGCTGCAAGACCCGTTCGCTGGTGGCACTTCTGGACAGGCCTATCCTGGCTGCCAGCGCCTTGAGTGCCACACGTGCTTCCTTGGACAGTATCTCGAGGATTTCCCGATCCTTGACGTCTAAATCGCGCAATGCCGACACTCCCGCCTGTTGACCGGTAAATGGCACCCGCGCCCGGCAAAGTGCCGGGGGCAGGCAGCCGTGAACTTGCTGCTGTTTAGCGCAAGCATGACACTACTGCAGTTTCGGTCAGGCGAAAGTGGCACCGACGTTATGCCGGTGTATCCCGGCAATGTGCCAGCTGAACCTGCACATTGCAGGGTGATTTCAAAGTACCGGTGTGCAAAGCTTTCGGTGAAGGTTGGGACCTGCGAGCCCAAAACAATAAGAAATACAAACTTCCAAGGAGCGCCGCGATGCTGGCAAGAACAACAAGAATGCTACTGGCTTCAACCGCTGTCGCAGCGGCTGCATTGTTCGCTCACGGTATAGCGCAAGCCGATGACCTGCAGGCTGTAGAAGAGGCCAAAGTACTTCGAGTGGCCATGAGCGGGCAGTACTCGCCGTTCAGCTTTGCCAATGAAAGAAATGAAATTGTCGGTTTCGACGCTTCGGTGGGTGAAGCACTGGCCCAGCGTCTGGGTGTGAAGATAAAAATCATTACAACGCCTTTCGACGGCATTATTGCCGGGCTGTTGGCCAAGAAGTACGACGCCGTCATCGCGTCCATGACCATTACCCCGGAACGCTTGAAAGCAGTTGACTTCGTGGGGCCTTACTACCATGCAGGCCGTACTATCGGGGTGAAGGAAGATTCACCGATCAAAGGGCTCGATGACCTGAAGGATGTCACCGTTGGCGTCACCCTGGGCGACTCGCATGACAAATGGGCGCGTGCCCGCGGCAACTTGAAGGTGCGCACTTACAAGGGCTTGCCGGAAATGCTGGTGGATCTTGAAGCCGGGCGTATCGATGCTGTGGTAATGGACAGTATTCCAGTCATGGTGGCGGTGAAAGAGACCGGGCAGAAAGTGCGCATCATCAGGCTGCCAGACGAGCAGGGTGGTCGTGAGGGGCTTGGCATTGCCATCCGCAAGAACAACCCTGAACTCAAGGCCCGGCTGCAGCAGGCGCTGGACGAGATCCTGGAAGACGGCACCTACAAGGAAATCTCGATGAAATGGGTGGGTAGCGATATTCGCTGACGCGCGTCCAGAACGGCCTGGCCAGCGTGGCCGGGCCTGGTTAGCCGATTATTCGAGTGGTTCCCATGGATCTATCATTAATCCAGCGCACCTACCCGTTCTTCCTCGAGGCGGCGTGGGTCACCGTGCAGATTTCATTGCTGTCATTGTTGCTGGGCTTGCTGTTGGCAATGCTACTGGTTGCTTGCAGATTATCGCCTTTCATCCTCTTCAGGTGGGCGGCAAGACTCTATGTAAGCGTGTTCCGCGGCACACCGTGTCTGGTGCAACTGTTCATTATCTATTTTGGCGGGCCACAGGTTGGCATCGAACTGGAACCGTTTTCCGCAGCGGTGATCGGTTTGGGCATGAATATCGCGGCCTATATGTCCGAGTCCATTCGCGGCGCCATCGACAATGTCGACCCGGGCCAGGAAGAGGGCGCGCGGTCCATTGGCTTCAGCCGCCGTCAAACGCTGCTGTTCATCACTATTCCCCAGGCACTCAAACTCATGATCAGGCCGCTGGGCGTCAATGCCATCGGCCTGATCAAGGGCTCCGCACTGGTATCGGCCATTTCAGTGGTAGAGCTGACCTACACCGCTCAGCGTTTTATCAGCTCAACCTACAAGCCGTTCGAAATATTCATGGTTTCCGCGTTGCTGTATATCGTCATGGTCTACTCGGTCAAATACCTGGTGGACGTGCTGGATAGACGCTACTCGACCCAGTAAGGAGTGGTCCGTGGAAGGATTGAACCCAAGCGTCGTAACACCTTATCTCGACATGCTGGCAACGGGGTTATGGTGGACGGTTGTCATGTTTCTCTGTTCGAGTGTGATCAGCCTGATCGTTGGCGTGCTATTCGCATTGGTCGACCTGTACGCGCCCAAATCCCTGGCGCTGCCGGTACGCTTCGTGACCTGGCTGTTGATGGGTACGCCACTGTTACTGCAGCTCTATCTGATCTACTACGGGTTGGTCCAGGTGGGGATCGATATTCCGGCGCTGGCGGCAGGTATCATCGGGTTGAGCCTGCATTTCGCAGTCTACAACGC
>Ga0302347_1002852_pt1 | contig 16480 bp, 15 predicted proteins | sample PhyWR1_FD_202178 | JGI IMG/M metagenome (GOLD analysis project Ga0302347, IMG submission 202178) | Leaf surface microbial communities from wheat plants in UC Gill Tract Community Farm, Albany, California, United States - DLSL W.R1 (v2)... | ecosystem: Host-associated > Plants > Phyllosphere >...
AACATAGAATTTATCAAGGATTTCTGAAAAAAGAATGTAAGTGTGAAACATATTATAAAAACAAAAAACTCACAACTTACATTGTGAGTTCTTGTGAGCGCGTCAGGATTCGAACCTGAGACCGTCTGCTTAGAAGGCAGATGCTCTATCCAGCTGAGCTACGCACCCATTTGTAATTTTTTCGAAAATTACTAAAAATTGTCGGGGCGGCAGGATTCGAACCTGCGACCTCCTGGTCCCAAACCAGGCGCGATGACCGGACTACGCTACGCCCCGAGTAAGTCATCTTGTAGTTGCGGAGAGTAAGGGATTCGAACCCTTGGAACCGTTTCCAGTTCGCTTGTTTAGCAAACAAGTCCTTTCGGCCTCTCAGGCAACTCTCCTTGCAGTTCCAGAGATAATCTACTCCGTTATTGCGAGTGCAAATATAGGAGAGTTTTCTTTATCTACCAAAATTTTTTATTCATTTTTTTTCATATTTTTGAATCATAAATATAACCCAAAACTGACACGAATGCGTAATTCATTATATCTCATATCCTTAGGTTCATTAATTATTTCCTGCGGAACTCAACAAAAATCTACAAAAAATAAAATTTCTACTTTCCCAAATGCCCCAAAACCAATTTTAACAGAAAAAAAACCGGAAATAAAAGAAGAGGAAGGCGAATATTACAAGGTAAATATTGCTGACATTACTAAAAATGACAATACAGTCAGCTATGGTTCTATAGTAAGTGCAACTCCAGCCGGATACAAAATTGTGAAAACTTATTTCCCGGCTATCGGACAAAACTTCAGACAGAAATATGTTATTTTACATTATACGGTCCTTAATGATGAAAAATCTATCACAACATTGACGCAGCAATCCGTAAGCGCACATTATCTCGTAAGCACATTACCTGACAAGGAAATATATCAATTGGTTGATGAAAATAAAAGATCTTACCACGCTGGAGTCAGCAATTGGAGAAAAGACCAACAGCTGAACGATACGTCCATAGGAATAGAAATCGTAAATCTTGGTTATACGACAGATTCTCTGAACAATCGCGTTTTTTACCCTTATCCCGAAGAGCAGTTCGAAAAAGTGGCAGCTTTGACAAAAGATATTGTAACGAGATATAACATTCCTCCAACTAATATTTTGGCGCATTCTGATATTGCTCCAACAAGAAAACAAGATCCGGGACCGCTCTTTCCTTGGAAAAGACTCTTCGATGAATATCAAATCGGGATGTGGTATGATGACGCTGCGAAACAGACTTTCCTTAGCCAAATACTAACAACCAATGATATTGCATTACAATATAATAATCCAGAATTTGTTTCCAAAATTCAACAGCAACTGGTTCAGTTTGGATATACATTGTCGGTAAATGGTGCTTGGGACAAAACGACGAAACAAACGATTGAGGCTTTCCAATTTCATTTCCGACCAAGCAATTATAGCGGGATTATGGATGCGGAAACTTGGGCCATTTTGCAGGCATTGATTCAGAAATATCCACAGAAGTAAATGAAAATCAATTTAAAAACGGAAAGACTCAACTTAAGACCTATTTCTGAAAGTGATCTGGAAAACGTTTATAACTTACAAAGTTTAGAAGAAACAGCTAAATATAACACATCCAAAATCCCGGAAAACCTCAACGAAACTAAAATTACTGTTGAGAATTGGATTCTTGAAAACCACAAAGATGAAACTAAAAAATTCACATTTGCGATTGATTTGATAGATGATGAACAATTCATTGGTTTAATTGGAATCAATTTAGGAAAAGAACATTATAGAAATGCAGAAATCTGGTTTCAATTGGATTATAGATTTTGGAATAAAGGCTATGCCACGGAAAGTTTAAAGAAAATCATTGAATTTGGTTTTGAAGATTTGAACCTTCATAGGATTGAAGCAGGTTGCGCTATTGAAAACGTTGGGTCATTCAGCGTATTAGAAAAGGTTGGAATGCAACGAGAAGCGCATACAAGACAATTGCTTCCGCTTAAATCCGGCTGGTCAGATAATTATGGCTATGCGATTTTATCTACTGATAAGAGAAAAGACATTGATTGATTTTATTTCACTAAAAAACCTCATCGATTGATGAGGTTTCTTAGAATATGATTGAAATTTATTTTACGCTTTTCACTTGTATCATTCCTTTGTTCTCGTGGAACATCATACACATTATTTTGCCGTCTCTTTCCTTACATTCTTTGGTGTGATCGTAAACAAGTGATACTTTTTCGCCATCTTTTTTAGATTCCAAAATATCGGAATTACAAACCAGATAATCTTCATTTTCTCCAACTCTGAGGTAAGTTCCCGTGCAATCTCTCACAATGGTTCCCGTTTGCAATCTGTCATGAACAGATTTACAGGATAAAAATGATAATGAAGAAATAGCTAAAATTAAAATGTTTGTTGCTTTCATTTTTTGATAATTTATTTGAATTAAAGATAAGAATTAAAACAAAAAACGCACCTTAAAAATTAAGATGCGTCTATAAATTTATTTCATTTGGAAATTACATCGCTTCCATTTTAAAAGTCATACTCTCGATCACTTTCAAGATGGCTTCAACCGTGTCCATGGAGGTCAAACAAGGAACGCCGTTTTCCACGCTCATTCTTCTGATTTGGAAACCGTCTCTCTCGGCTTGTTTTCCTTTCGTAGTCGTATTTACAACGTATTGGACTTTTCCTTTTTGGATTAAATCAATCAAATTGACATTTTCCTCTCCTATCTTGTAACCGATTTTAGTTTGAATTCCTTTCTCTTCGAAAAACTTCGCTGTTCCTTCTGTCGCCCAAATTCTAAACCCAATCGTATGGAATCTTCTCGCAATTTCAGACGCTTCTTCTTTGTCCTGGTCAGCCACTGTGAACAAGATGGAACCGTGCGTCGGCACTTTTCTTCCTGCGCCAATCAAACCTTTGTACAATGCTTTTTCGAAGGTTGAATCTTTCCCCATCACTTCTCCAGTCGATTTCATTTCTGGTCCGAGAGAGATATCCACTTTCGTCAATTTGCTGAAAGAGAAAACCGGAACTTTCACGAAGATGCCTTCTTTATTCGGAATCAATCCAGAAGTGTAACCAAGGTCTTTCAGTTTTGCGCCGAGGATTGCTTTCGTTGCAAGATTTGCCATAGGAACATCCGTGATTTTTGATAAGAAAGGAACAGTTCTGGACGAACGTGGATTCACTTCTATCACAAAAACTTCGCCTTTGGAAATCACGTATTGGATATTCATTAATCCGATGACATTCAATCCTTTAGCTAATCTTATGGTATAATCTTCTAAAGTTTTGATTTTCGTTTCTGTCAAATGTTGTGGCGGATAAACAGCGATTGAATCTCCGGAATGGACACCTGCTCTTTCGATATGTTCCATAATTCCGGGAATGACCACCGTTTCGCCATCACAGATCGCATCCACTTCCACTTCCTGACCGGTCAAATATCGGTCAATCAGAACAGGCTGGTCCGGGCTTGCTTCCACCGCATTTTCCATATAATGAGCAAGTTCTTTCTCCGTGTAAACGATTTCCATCGCACGTCCTCCCAACACATAACTTGGACGGACCAAAACCGGATAACCAATTTCGTTGGCAATCACAATCGCTTCTTCTTTTGAAGTCGAAGTTTTCCCAAGTGGTTGCGGAATACCCAATTCCTGAAGTGCTTTCTCAAATTTATCTCTATTCTCCGCTCTGTCCAAATCTTCAAGTGAAGTTCCCAAGATTTGAACGCCGTGCGCTGCTAATTTATCGGCTAAATTTATCGCTGTCTGTCCACCAAACTGAACCACAACACCTTTTGGTTTTTCGAGTTCGATGATGTTCATCACGTCTTCCTCTGCCAAAGGTTCAAAGTATAACTTGTCTGCAATCGAAAAGTCTGTGGAAACAGTCTCCGGATTATTATTAATGATAATCGCCTCGTAACCCATCTGCTGAATCGCCCAAACAGAATGAACCGTAGCATAATCGAACTCAACACCTTGACCAATCCTGATTGGACCAGAACCAAGAACGATGATTTTTTCTTTGTCAGAAACTACGCTTTCATTCTCTTCTTCGTAAGTTCCGTAGAAATAAGGCGTTTCCGATTCAAATTCTGCGGCGCAGGTGTCTACCATTTTGTAAACCGGCATCACACCGTTTTCTTTTCTGAAATTGAAAACTTCACGTTGCGTCGTTTCCCAAAGATGAGCGATATTCAAATCTGCAAAACCTAATTTCTTAGCTTCAATAAGAATTTCTTTATCGAATTTATTATCAGCTATTGTCTTTTCGAAATCAATCAATTTTTTGATTTTCCAAATGAAGAATTTATCAATTTTGCTCCATTCTACAATTTGTTCCCAATCGTAACCTCTTCGCAAAGCATCGCCGATGATGAACAATCTTTCGTCATCACAAACCCGGATTCTTCTTTCGATTTCCTCGTCGGTAAGCGCTAAAGCCTGTTTTGTTTTCAATCCCAAATGTCGAAGTCCGGTTTCCAAGGAACGGATTGCTTTATGCAAAGACTCTTCGAAGTTTCTTCCGATTGCCATCACTTCACCAGTCGCTTTCATCTGAGTAGAAAGTCTTCTGTCCGCCGTTTCAAACTTATCGAAAGGGAATCTTGGGAACTTGGTCACCACATAATCCAAAGCTGGCTCGAAACAAGCGTACGAAGTTCCGGTTACTGGATTTTTGATTTCGTCAAGTGTCAATCCAACGGCAATCTTCGCTGCAATTTTCGCAATCGGATAACCGGTTGCTTTACTCGCCAAAGCCGATGAACGCGAAACTCTGGGATTCACTTCGATGATGTAATAATCGAAAGAATGCGGGTCGAGAGCCAACTGAACGTTACAACCACCTTCGATTCCCAAAGCCCGGATGATTTTGAGTGATGCATTTCTCAGCATCTGGTATTCTCTGTCAGAAAGTGTTTGCGAAGGCGCCACCACGATAGAATCTCCCGTGTGAACACCAACTGGGTCGATGTTTTCCATATTACAAACCACAATGGCGTTGTCGTTTTTGTCACGCATCACCTCATATTCGATTTCTTTGAAACCTGCGATAGATTTCTCTATCAGACATTGCGTTACTGGGGAATATTTCAATCCCAATTCGGCAATTTCACGAAGTTCAGTTTCTGTGGCAGCAATTCCGCCGCCAGTTCCGCCCATTGTAAAAGCAGGACGAACAATCACCGGATAACCGATTCTGTCAGCAAAAGCTACTGCACCATCAACGGTTGTTACGATGTCAGAATCTGGAACCGGTTCGTTCAGTTCGTGCATCAATTCACGGAACAGGTCTCTGTCTTCGGCTTGGTTGATGGCGTCCAATTTGGTTCCTAAAACTTCCACTTTACATTCCTCCAGGATTCCGGATTTCTGTAATTCCACCGCCATGTTAAGTCCGGTTTGTCCACCTAAAGTTGGCAACAAAGCATCCGGACGTTCTTTTCTGATAATTCTGGAAACAAATTCCAGAGAAATCGGTTCGATATAAACTTTGTCGGCAATCTCTTTATCTGTCATTATCGTCGCCGGATTGGAATTGATAAGGATCACGCTGTAACCTTCCTCTCTCAAGGAAAGGCAAGCCTGTGTCCCCGAATAATCAAATTCCGCAGCCTGGCCAATGATGATGGGACCTGAGCCGATTACTAAAATTGTTTTTATGTCTGTTCTTTTCATTTTCTTATTAGATTTAAGAGTCGAGAATCAAGATTCCGGACTTTCAATTTTTATTTCTAAATTAATTTCTTCTTTTTCAGTTTTAGCAAACAATATCACTTTGTCATTTTCTCTTTTAAAATCCCAGTCTGATGAAACTAAATCTCTAACTTTTTTAAATTCAATTTTATTTTTGTCTAAAAACCATAATGTCATTCCGTTTGGAATTGGATTAATTGAAATTAGGAAAAATCCAATCTCCGTTTCAAAAAAATTCATATCGAAAAAGAGTTCTTCAATAACTTCAATTTTTGGAGTCGTTTTGAATTTATATACAAAATCACATAATTGGACATCAAGTTTTAAATCTTCAATTTCTTTTACATAATAGTATAAGAACTTGGTTTCAATAATCAAATCCTCTGATTCAAATACTTTCTCAAATTCATTTTCAATCTTATCAATATTATTTTTTCTACTAAATAAATTTTTCAAATATAAAATTGGTAGGATAATCAAACAGAATAAAATAGAAACGATTATAAATACGATTATTAAAATTGGAAACAAGACATATTGAATCAGAAAATTCACAAATGGATTTCCTGATTTCAATTTTGTTCTATATTCGATGATATTAAACTTCATCTTTTAATTATATAATTCAATTTTTTTAAGTGTATACCGTTTGTCTACTCAACTAGTCCTTCTGTCTACTCAACTAGTCCTTCTGTCTACTTAACTCGTCTTTCTGTCTACTCAACTCGTCCTTTTGTTTACTTAACTCGTCCTTCTGTCTACTTAAGTCTTCTAGCAATCTACTCAAGACCTTTGACAGTCTACTCAAGATGTTTTAGCCACTAGTGATGCGGTTTTTACTAATTCTTATTCTTAAAATCTTCCATCAAGGCAATAAAATCATCAAACAAATAATTCGCATCCTCAGGTCCAGGACTTGCCTCCGGGTGATATTGAACTGAGAAACAAGGATGGATTTTGTGTTTCAGACCTTCATTGGTTCTGTCGTTCAGTGCGATGTGTGTTTCGATTAAATCTGTATTTTTCAAAGATTCTTGGTCGATGGCGTAACCGTGATTCTGAGAAGTGATGGCCACTTTATTTTTTTCCAAATCCAAAACCGGGTGATTGCCACCTCTGTGACCAAATTTGAGTTTGTAAGTTTTTGCGCCACAAGCCAAACCAATCAATTGATGTCCAAGGCAAATCCCGAAAATCGGCACTTTTCCGAGTAATCCATTAATCAATTCTGATGCACCTTTCACATCTTCCGGGTCGCCGGGACCGTTGGAAAGCATTATGCCGTCCGGGTCCATCAATAAAATTTCTTCTGCTGTTGTGTCCTGAGAAACCACGATGATGTCGCAATTCCTTTGAGACAATTCGCGGATGATTCCCAGTTTGGAACCGAAATCTACCAAGACTACTTTGAAACCTCTCCCAGGACTTGCATAAGACGTTTTTGTGGAAACAGATTCCACTTGGTTGATTGGAAAATTGGTCACTTTCAACTCTTCGACCACAGAACTTTCGTCCGTTTCTGCGTTCACGATTTTTCCCTTTACAACCCCTTTGTTACGAAGAATTCTGGTCAATCTTCTGGTGTCGATTCCTGAAATTCCGGATAGATTTTTCTTGATGAAAAATTCATCCAAGGTCATCTGAGTTCGGAAGTTAGAAGGCAAATCGCACAATTCTTTCACAATCAAACCTTTGATTACTGGTTCGATGCTTTCGTAATCGTCACGGTTAATGCCGTAATTCCCTATCAAAGGATAGGTCATACAAACAATTTGTCCGCAATAACTCGGGTCGGAAATCAATTCCTGGTAACCCGTCATTCCTGTGTTGAAAACCACTTCGCCGGCTGTTTCCTGTTCTGCTCCGAATCCTACCCCATCGAATACTTCTCCGGATTCTAATATTAATTTCTTTTTCATTTACTTTTTATAGATTTAAGAATCAACAAGTCTTGCTTCTTGTTTCTTTGTTCTTTTTTCTTTTTTCTTTATTTCAATTTTTACTCAAAAAAAACACGCCCGAAAAGCGTGAATTAATTTTTAATTTTGGGAGTCGGTAAACTCGAAACCTTTATTCTCAAGGTCGAATTTAAGAATCGCCATTCTTGCAAAAACGCCGTTCTGCATTTGTTTGAAGATTCTGGACCTTTCACATTCCACCAATTCCGAATCTATCTCCACACCTCTGTTGATTGGTGCCGGATGCATAATGATGGCGTTTGGTTTCATTTTCTTTTCTCTTTCTTTCGTCAAACCGAATTTCTTCAGATAATCTTCCGACTTGAAGTTGAAAGTTCTCTCGTGACGCTCGTGCTGGATTCTCAACAACATCAAAACATCCACTTCTTTCACCAAATCGTCGAACTGCATATAGGTTCCGTTGACCAACATTCCTTCGTCAAACCAGAATTCCGGTCCCGAGAAATAGACTTTAGCACCCATTCTTCTGAACAATCCTGCGCCGGAATTGGCAACGCGGCTGTGTTTCACATCACCTACGATTCCAATCTTCAAACCTTCTATTTTTCCGAATTCCTGAATGATGGTCAAAGCATCCAAAAGTGCTTGTGAAGGGTGACTTCCAACGCCGTCACCTGCATTCACAATACTCAATTTAGCATCTTGAAGCTGGTCGTAATATCTTTTTTCCGAATGTCTGATAACCGCCACTTCCACGCCGATAGCTTCCAGGGTTTTAATCGTATCAAGCAGCGTTTCGCCTTTTGCAATCGAACTTTTATCAGCCTCAAAATCGACAACCTGAAGTCCGAGTTTCTTTTCAGCCACTTCAAAGCTTGTTTTGGTTCTTGTACTATTCTCAAAAAAGAGGTTCGCGGCGAAAACATCACCTTTAATTTTGCTGACTTTACCATCTGCAAACTGCTGTGCTTCCTGTAAAATTTTTTCTATACTCTCCGTGGAGATGCGTGCAAGCTTAATCATATCTGAAATTTTTAAATAAAAAAAACGAAGTCTAAAAGACTTCGTTAAATATAAAAAATATTGTTGTTGTCGGCAAATTTGCCAAACATTATTGTCGCTAAATTCTGTACCAGATTCATTGGGTGCAAAGATACCAATATTTTCGATATGATAAAATCTTATTCATACTTTTTTGTAATAAATCAATGAACTTCTGCGCTTAAAATTTCTCCAGTCAAATATTTTCTTTACTTTTGAAAGAATTGATATTATTATGAGTTTGGACAAAAAAGACAAATTAATTCTTTCGCTTCTTCAGGAAGATTCTACGCTATCTGTAAAGGAAATCTCCGAAAAAATCGGACTGACTTTCACACCGACTTACGAACGTATCAAAAACCTTGAAAAAAGCGGCGTTGTAGAAAAATATGTCGCTCTACTCAACCGTGAAAAACTTGGAATCAATATCGTTGTCTATTGTAATGTTCGCCTCAAAGAACAATCTCAAACGACGCTGAAAGAATTTGAAAATTACATTTCAAAATATGATGAAGTCCAGGAAATCATCAGTCTTTCCGGTGAATATGATTACCAATTGAAGATTCTTGCAAACGACATTTATTCTTACAATCATTTCACTGTGAATGTGATCTCGAACAGTCCTCACATTGGACAATATCACAGCTCAATCGTTTTGGCCGAAGTGAAAAAATCAACCAAATTCAAGCTGGATTAATTTTAAGTCTCTCGCTGATTTGGCAAATTCAGCTGATTTAAAATAAACTGCAAAATCAGTTTTATCTGCGATAACAAATCAAAATACTTAACCCAACAATTTATCTCTAACTTTATTGAACTGATATTCGATTTCGCCGAGACAAAGGTTTCCTAAACTGCCTTGATGAGAATGATTGAGTTCCTCATAATTATATTCGAACAAGCCATTTTCTATTTCATGACCGATTTGGATGTAAGCATCTCGGAATGATTTTCCATTCTTCACTTCTTCGTTGATTTTTTCTACGCTGAAGATGTATTTGTACTTTTCGTCGTCCAGAATATTGTCTTTCACTTCGATGTTTGGAAGTGTGTAAATCAGGATTTCCAGACATTCTTTTAAGGAATCGATGGCTGGGAAAAGGATTTCTTTGGTCAATTGTAAATCTCTGTGATAGCCTGAAGGCAGATTATTCGTCACCAAAATCAATTCGTTTGGCAAAGCCTGAATTCTGTTGCATCTCGCTCTAACCAATTCAAAAATATCCGGATTTTTCTTGTGCGGCATAATGCTGCTTCCGGTTGTAAATTCTTTCGGAAAGCTGATAAAATCGAAGTTTTGACTTAAATAAAGACAAACATCGTAGGAGAATTTGCTTAAAGTTCCAGCCAAAACCGACAAAGAATTGGCCAATAATTTTTCGGATTTTCCACGCGTCATTTGTGCATAAACGACATTATAATTCAAAGTTCTGAAACCGAGTTTGTAAGTCGTACTTTCTCTGTCAATCGGAAACGACGAACCGTAACCTGCAGCTGAACCGAGTGGATTTTTATTAATGATGTTTTTCGTTGCAAACAGCAATTCCAAATCATCTACCAAAGATTCTGCATAAGCGCCAAACCACAATCCGAAGGACGACGGCATTGCCACCTGAAAATGCGTGTAGCCGGGCAATAAAACATCTTTATGAAGATTGGCTTTGTCTTTCAGGATTTGAAAAAATGAATCGGTCAGTTCCGTGATTTCTCTGATTTCGTCAATTAAATATAATTTGATATCCGTCAAAACCTGGTCGTTTCTAGACCTTGCGGTGTGGATTTTCTTTCCGGTCTCGCCGAGTTTTTCGATGAGGATATTTTCGATTTGGGAATGGATATCTTCTGCGGTTTTATCGATTTCGAAAGCTTCGTTTTCAATGTCGATAAGGACTTCTTCCAAAACTGCCACAATCGCCTGCTCTTCATCCAGGCGGATCAATCCAACTTCTGCCAACATTTTTGCGTGGGCGATAGAACCCAACACATCGTATTTTGCTAATCTGTCGTCAAAATCCAGGTCTTTCCCGACCGTGAATTTTGTAACCAAATCATTGGTTGTGGTATTGTCTTTTTGCCAGATTTTTTTCATTTTCTTATATTTTGAACGCAAAGTGCGCAAAGTTTTTTTTTAATTTTTATTGAAAACACTTTAAGGTTAGCAAAGGCGCTTACGCTCAGCCAAGACTAAACAATCATAAAGTATTTTTGTCATTCCGTAGGAATCTCGACTGTCTAGATTCCTACGGAATGACAAACTTTGTGGTTATAACCTTCTCTTGTTTTATGCTGAATCTGCAGCCCGACTTGAACGGAGCTCTTTTTTTCATTGCGAATATTGTCAAGTTCTATTTATTGACTCACGTCAACCGCAATGAAAAAAAAGCGGGAGTGGAAGGCGGAAATAGCTGCCCAAATCCTTAAAATCTATTACAATATTTTTTCTAATATTTTGATGTAAACATCGATGCCTTCCCGGATTTCGTCGATGTAAATAAATTCGTCTGCGGTGTGGGAACGTAAGCTGTCGCCGGGGCCCAACTTGACCGATGTGCACGGAATAATCGCCTGGTCCGAGGATGTCGGCGAACCGTAAGTTGTCCTGCCCAACGCCAATCCAGCCTGAACAAACGGATGATTGATGTCGATTTTTGAGGAGTTGAGACGGAAAGACCTCGGTGTCAGTTTTGATTGCATCTGCGACTGGATGATTTCGAAAACTTCGCGATTCGTGTACTCATCAGTGACACGAACATCTAATGTGAAATTACATTTTTCGGGAACCACGTTGTGTTGCGTTCCTGCAGTAATAACAGATAAGGTGACTTTCACTTCGCCCAGATAATCGGATACTTTCGGAAATTTGAAATAGAGGATATTTTGCAAATCCTTCATACATTTCACAATCGCATTGTCATCGTTCGGATGTGCAGCGTGAGAAGGCGTTCCCAGCATTTCACCATCAATGACGAGCAAACCTTTTTCTGCAATCGCCAAATTCATTTTTGTAGGCTCGCCGACGATTGCCAGTTCGACGTTCGGAAGTTGAGGGAACAAGGCTTCGATGCCGTCCAGACCGGAGATTTCTTCCTCGGCTGTTAGCGCAATGACGAGGTTGTGCGACAAATCTTCTGCTTCATAAAAATAAAGAAACGTCTGCGCCATCGCCACCAAAGACGCGCCCGCATCGTTGCTTCCCAAACCGAATAATTTCCCATCTTTTTCAACCGGAATGAAAGGGTCCAAAGTGTAAGCTTTGTTCGGTTTTACCGTGTCGTGATGCGTGTTGAGGAGAATCGATGGTTTGCCTGCGTCAAAATGTTTGTTGGTTGCCCAAATGTTATTTTTGAATCGATTGACCGTTAACTGATGTTCATTGAAAAATCCTCCTATGATAAGCGAAGCGTTGTATTCGTCGCGGCTCATAGACGGTGTTGCGATGAGTTTTTTCAATAATTTGACGGCATTTTCCGTCAGTTCTTCTCTGCTAAAGACAGATTTCAGTTCCTTCATTTCCTTGTTTTATTTGGTCTGACAGTTTTTTTTCATTAATCAAAGACACTTTCTGAACGCCGTTTTCCTTGGCTTTGAAAGCATTTTCGAGTTTTGGTAAAATTCCTTTGTGAAGTTTTCCTTGTGATTTTAATTCAGAAAATTCATTTTTATTAATGGTTTTCAAGTTTGAATTTTCATCTTCCACATTTTCCAAAACCCCGTTTTTATCGAAGCAGAACAACAATTCTGTCTCGAAATTTTTTGATAAAGCCTGGGCAATAGTTCCGGCTATCGTATCTGCGTTGGTGTTTAACAGATTCCCTTTTTTATCGTGAGTGATTGCAGAAAACACCGGAACCAAACCCAGATTTATCATATTTGTAATCAATTCTTGGTTGATACTTTTTTCATTAATATCGCCAACAAATCCAAAATCGATGGTCGGATGCTGGCGTTTTTCAGCTTGAATCAAATTGCCGTCTGCGCCGGAAAATCCCATCGCGTTGCAATTGAAACTCTGCAGTTTTGCCACAATATTTTTATTGATTCGTCCTGCATAAACCATTGTCACGAGCTTCAAAGTTTTTTTGTTGGTAATCCTGCGTCCATCAATCATCGTTTGCGTGATTTTCAGCTTTTCTGCTAAAGTTTCTGCAATCTTTCCACCGCCGTGAATCAGAATTTTAGCGCCCTCGATTTGAGAAAACTGCTGAAGAAAAGCTTTCAATGATTTTTTGTCATCAATTAGAGCGCCTCCAATTTTTATGATGTGTAGTTTTTGCATTTTGTTTTGAACGCAAAGTCCGCTAAGATTTTTGGTTAATTATTGAAAATATTTTAAGGTTCGCAAAGGCTCTTACGCTCAGCAAAGATTAATTCTTAATTTAATTCATCTAAGATTTCAGAAAAAACTGCCTGTGCAGAAAAGATTCTGTTTTTTGCCTGTTGATAAATGATTGAGTTTTCTCCATCCATTATGTCATCGCTCAGTTCCAGATTTCTACGGACTGGAAGGCAATGCATTACTTTTGCTTGATTGGTCGATTCTAATTTTTCATTGGTTAACATCCAGTTTTCTTCAACATTTGGCATATTAGCATAATCTTCAAAAGACGACCAGTTTTTTACGTAAACAAAATCTGCATCTTTCAACGCTTCGTCCTGATTGTGAATTACTTTCGTATCTTTTGTGAAATTTTTATCCAAATTATAACCTTCCGGATTTGTAATCACAAAGTCAACATCCATTTGTTGCATCCATTCTGTGAAAGAGTTTCCGACAGCCTGCGCAATTGGTTTAATGTGGGGCGCCCAAGTCAAAACTACTTTTGGTTTTCTGTTTTCTTTCCAATTCTCTGTTATTGTGATGCAATCTGCGAGACTTTGTAAAGGATGACGCGTCGCTGATTCCAAAGAAATCACGGGAACTTTGGCGTGTTTCAAGAACTGGCTTAAGATACTTTCGCTCATGTCGTCTTCTTTGCTTTTCATTCCGGCAAAACATCTTACCGCAATGATATCACAATATTGATTAAGAACCTCGATGGCGTCTTTGATGTGTTCAACGGTGTCGCCGTTCATGACTGTTCCGTCAGCGAATTCTAGATTCCAGGCTTCTTGAGCGGCGTTGAGCGTTAGTACATTTAACCCTAAATTTTGTGCAGCGATTTGGGAACTCAATCTTGTTCTGAGACTGGAATTAAGGAAAACCAAACCAATCGTTTTTCCTTTTCCTTTCGTTGGATTTTCTAATGGATTTTCTTTTATTTTTAAAGCGTTTGCAATGATGGTCTGCAAATTATCTATATCGTAAACTGAAGTGAAATTTTTCATTTTTTTGTTTTTATCGCAAAGGCGCAAAATTCAGATGTTTATAAGTCGCAAATGTAAACCGATGTCAAAACTTGGCGACTTTTTACCAGTTTGCATTATAATTTCCTGCGCCTTTGCGTTATTTAGATTCTACAATTTTCTTTTTCCCATCAATAGCGTTCAAAGTTTTTTTCAAAGCATTGATGAACAGATCGGATTCTTTTTCCGAAATATTGAGCGCTGGTAAAATCCGAAGAACATTCTTGTCATTGGCATTGCCCGTGAAGATAAAATGTTCAAACAGCAATTCTTTCTTGACATCTGCGCAAGCCTGGTCGAGCTCAATTCCAATCATCAGACCGCGCCTTTTGATGTTTTTGATGTGTGGGAAATCTTTGATTTTTTCTTCGATGTAAGCTCCTGTTTTTTCAGAATTATCAATTAAATTTTCATTTTCAATCACTTCTAAAACTGCAATTCCAGCCACGCAGGCGAGATGGTTTCCGCCAAATGTAGTTCCCAATAATCCGTAACCCGCTTCGAATTTTGGACTGATCAAAACGCCACCAATCGGAAAACCATTTCCCATTCCTTTTGCAACCGTGATTAAATCTGGTTTGATGTCGAATTCCTGATGCGCAAAGAATTTTCCTGAACGTCCGTAACCAGACTGAACTTCGTCCAAAATCAAAACCGCATTGTTTTCTTTGCACAATTTTTCAATCGTTAAAATGAAATCTTCTGTCAACAAATTGATTCCGCCCACGCCCTGAATTCCCTCTACAATAACCGCAGAAATTTCGTTCTGATTTTCATCAAAAATCTTTTTCAACTCTTCCGAATTATTGAATTCGCATTTGATAAAATTTTCAGACTCGTTGACTGGCGCTACGATTTTCGGATTGTCTGTTACCGCCACTGCAGCGGAAGTTCGGCCGTGAAAAGCTTCAGAAAAGTAAATCACTTTCTTCTTCCCGTTGTGAAATGAAGCCAGTTTCAAAGCATTTTCATTTGCTTCTGCTCCGGAATTGCATAAAAACAATGAATCATCTTTGTAACCTGATAATTTTCCCAATTTTTCAGCCAATTCTATTTGCAAATTATTCTGAACCGAATTCGAATAAAAACTGATTTTCTCCAATTGATTTTTCAGTTTTTCAACGTAATGCGGATGGTTGTGACCGATGGAAATCACAGCGTGACCACCATAAAAATCGAGGTATTTTTGGCCGTTTTCATCCCAAAGGAAAGAACCTTCAGCTTTTATAGGATTGATGTTGAAGAGTGGATATACGTTGAATAAATTCATATTTATATTTTTAAACGCAAAGTGCGTGAAGATTTTTTTTAATTTCAAACTGCTTTAAAGTCGCAAAGCTTAAAATGCAGTTGGTTTTAAGTTTAATCCTAAATTTTGTTCCCAGCCATTGGCGATATTCATATTTTGGACAGCTTGTCCGGATGCGCCTTTCAGAAGATTATCGATGGCGGAATCAACAACTATTTTGTTTCCTTGTTTTTCGATTTGGATGATGCAGAAATTGGTATTCACAACTTGTTTCATATCAATCTGTTTTTCTGAAATTTTAACAAAAGGTGAATCTTTATAGAAGTCTTTATATAATGTGTGAATTTTTTCTAATTCCAAATCGCATCCGATAATAGAACTTGTGAAAATTCCTCTTGCAAAATCGCCTCGCCAAGGCACAAAGTTGAGTTCAACTTCTTTCTCATTAAGCAAATTGATTTGTTTTAAAATCTCCTCAACGTGCTGATGGTTCAATGTTTTGTAAGCCGATATATTATCATTTCGCCAAGTAAAATGCGTTGTCGGTTGTAATGATTGCCCAGCTCCTGTTGAACCCGTGATTCCAGTTGTATAAACATCTTTCAACAGATTTTCCTTTGCTAAAGGCAATAACGCCAATTGAATTGCAGTTGCAAAACATCCGGGATTGGCAATGCTTTTCGAGTTTTGGATTTCATTAAAATGAATTTCAGGCAAACCATAAATAAAATTTCTATTTCCAAAATTGCCATCCAGACGGAAATCATTCCCTAAATCAATAACCAAAGTTTCTTCTGAGACTGGATTTTCATTCAGCCAGTTTTGACTTTCTTTGTGAGGAAGGCACAGGAAAAGAATGTCAGTTTCTGAAATTTCATTCGTCAAAACCAAATCGCAAATCGAGTCCAAATCCGGATATAATTCTGAAATCTTAATTCCGGAATAGGAACGACTGAACAAAACCTTTAATTCTATATTCGGATGGAATGCGAGCAAACGAACAAGTTCGCTTCCCGTGTATCCATTGGCTCCGATGATTCCGACTGATTTTTTCATTTTATATTTTAACGCAAAGAGCGCAAAGATTTTTTTGTAATTATTGAAAATATTTTAAGTCCGCAAAGAGCTAAACTTTAACGTTCTCTTGTCATTCCGTAGGAATCTCGATAGTTAAGTTGAGATTCCTACGGAATGACAA
>Ga0302347_1002853_pt1 | contig 16477 bp, 20 predicted proteins | sample PhyWR1_FD_202178 | JGI IMG/M metagenome (GOLD analysis project Ga0302347, IMG submission 202178) | Leaf surface microbial communities from wheat plants in UC Gill Tract Community Farm, Albany, California, United States - DLSL W.R1 (v2)... | ecosystem: Host-associated > Plants > Phyllosphere >...
CGGTAGTGGAAAAAGTCGAGGATGCTCTTAAAGACGAGGAAATGCCGCTTCCTGCCCTGCACGTGTTGTTGGTTGAAGACATTGAGCTGAACGTGATTGTGGCGCGTTCGGTGCTTGAGAAACTGGGTAACAGCGTTGATGTCGCGATGACCGGTACAGCGGCGCTGGAGATGTTTACACCGGGCGAATACGATCTGGTTTTGCTCGATATCCAGTTGCCCGATATGACCGGGCTGGATATCTCCCGTCAGCTGACGCAGCGCTATCAACGTGACCAACTGCCTCCGCTGGTGGCATTAACAGCCAACGTGCTGAAAGATAAACAAGAATACCTTGATGCCGGTATGAATGATGTCTTAAGCAAACCGCTGGCAGTTCCGGCATTAACTGCCATGATTAAGAAGTTCTGGGACACTGCTAATCACGAGGAGAAGAGAGTGACTTCCATGGATAATGGCAAAACACACGAGCTGTTAGATATCCCCATGCTGGAGCAGTACATTGAGCTGGTCGGGCCGAAATTAATCACTGACGGTCTCGCCGTTTTTGAAAAAATGATGCCTGCCTATCTTAGTGTGCTGGACTCAAACCTGACCGCACGCGATCAAAAAGCGATTGCGGAAGAGGGGCATAAAATCAAAGGCGCGGCGGGATCGATTGGTCTGCGCCATCTGCAACAATTAGGGCAGCAAATACAGTCGTCCGATCTTCCTGCCTGGTGGGATAACGTGGGTGAATGGATTGAAGAGCTGAAGCAAGAGTGGCAGCACGATGTCGCGGTATTAAAAGAGTGGGTTGCCCAACGGTAATAAAAAATGACCCCGGCCTGGCCGGGGTGCGCTAATACTGCGCCAACACCAGGGAAATCATGGCTGCGCCTGTTTAATTAGCGTTCTTACACAAGGCACAGCGGAAAGACTTGGGACGCACGTTCATTAAGATAGCAAATCTTAAATTATTTGTTACACGAATCAGTTAAATATGTGAAGCACAGCGGTTAAATCATGTTTTCTGCTGAGTGCCCATTAGTTATGAAAAGGAATGGCCAGATGAAAAAAGTTGGGGTTGTCCTGAGCGGATGCGGTGTCTGTGACGGAACGGAGATCCACGAGGCGGTCATTACCTTGTTAGCACTTGCCCGTCAGGGCGCTCAGGCCGTCTGTTTCGCACCGGATAACATCCAGTCTGATGTGATCAACCACCTGACTGGCGAAGCCATGGCTGAAAGCCGCAATGTTTTAATTGAAGCCGCGCGTATTGTTCGGGGCGACATCCAGCTGCTGGCACAGGCCCGGGCGGATGAACTGGACGCGTTGATTGTCCCCGGCGGCTTTGGCGCAGCCAAAAACCTGAGTAATTTTGCTACTCAGGGCGCGGCGTGCGAGGTCAATAGTGAATTAAAGGCGCTGGCGATAGAAATGCACCGTGCCGGTAAACCCCTGGGATTTATGTGTATTGCGCCTGCAATGCTGCCCAAAATCTTTGCTTTCCCGCTACGCCTGACCATTGGTACGGATATTGATACTGCTGACGTGCTGGATGAAATGGGAGCGGAGCATGTGCCCTGTCCGGTGGATGACATTGTGGTCGATGAAGACAATAAAATAGTGACCACGCCTGCCTGGATGCTGGCGGAGAATATTGCAGAGGCCGCGACGGGCATCGAAAAACTGGTCGCACGCGTACTGGCTCTGACCGAATGAGTAAAAAGCGTTCCCCGCTGTTTATTTCCCTGCGTCGACTTGTGGTGCGTACACTCCTGGCTCTCGCACTTTTCTGGGGAGGCGGCATTGCGCTGTTCAGCGTGGTGCCCGTACCTTTCTCTGCCGTCATGGCTGAGCGGCAAATCAGTGCCTGGCTGACCGGCGATTTTGGCTACCTCGTTCACGCCGACTGGGTGGACATGGATAACATCTCGCCCTATATGGGCCTTGCGGTCATCGCGGCAGAAGATCAGAAATTCCCGGGCCACCATGGATTTGATATGGCGGCGATTGAAAAAGCGCTATCGCATAATCAGCGGCATGAAACGCGGATCCGCGGCGCATCGACCCTCTCGCAACAGACGGCAAAAAATCTGTTTCTGTGGGATGGCCGGAGCTGGCTGCGTAAGGGTCTGGAAGCCGGCCTGACGGCAGGCATTGAAACGGTGTGGAGCAAAAAGCGGATACTGACGGTCTATCTTAATATTGCCGAATTTGGCACGGGTATCTTCGGTGTGGAGGCGGCAGCGCAGCATTATTTCCACAAGCCTGCCAGCAAGCTAACCCGTTCTGAAGCCGCGCTGCTGGCCGCGGTGCTGCCGAACCCGATCCGCTTTCACGCGAATGCGCCTGACGGCTACGTGCGGAGTCGTCAGGCGTGGATTATGCGTCAGATGCAGCAATTAGGCGGAGAAGCATTTATGGCGACCAACAATCTGTATTAGGCCCGATGCGAGGTCAGCGTTACTGACATGCCCGCTTTCTGGCCATCATCACCGTTTTCAGATGCGGCGGCCAGCGCGGGCTGCTGCATAAAGCGTTGCCACAGCCGCGCCTGCTTGCGATGGCAGAACCAGGCAGACCACGTGGCCAGCGGAACCATCGTGCTCTCGCCAATATTATCGCACACCACCGGTATCACTTCTGACTCACTCACCCGGCGACACAGAATATTTTGCGGCTTCAGGGTCATGGTGACGATATGGTTATCATGCAGGTAGCGTTTAAGCTTTCTCAGCACCTCGCGCAGCATGACAACATCCCGGTCATAACAGCACTGAGCCGCAAAGGCTTTTAAAGTGACAGATGGCTTACCGTCGAAATCGGTAATGACGTCATAAACATAGCCGGTACCAAGATCGGTTTCTACCGTACCGTAATATTGCGGAATACCGCTCCAGTCTTTGAGATAGCCCGACAGGTGCGCATAATAGCGCAGCTCACGCTTAGTTTCTTTTAGACCGCCCTGGCTGGCGTGATAAATAATTTTAATGCAGCGTTGAGCATTTTCCGGATGTAAATAGCACTGGCGATGCCGTCCGGTTCCCAGCGGAGTTTGGTTTGATAGGTAGATCATAAAGCCGTCCTGAAATATGTGCTCATACCGGGTCAGTATGGCCGACAAACTTAAATGGAACTTCAACGAAATGTTAAGGTTTTCTTAAGTTGCTTTTTAAACATATAAACAGCACGGAATGTAAAATTATATTCAGGTATTTTATTTTTGAAATAATAACGCAGCGATATAAAAATTTAATGCGGAATGACACATCACAGTGTGTTTTTGCGGGGTATCCTGTCCCGGAAGGGACAGGTTATTATTCTTCGTCGAAACCGGAATTAAACAGCGCGATAACCGCTGCCAGCGCTTCAGCCTCCTGTGGCCCCGTCGCTTCAATCTCAATCTGACGGCCTTTAGCTGAGTCGAGCATCAGCAGTGCAATCACGCTATTAGCCTCTGCCTCTGCGCCTTCATCATTGCGCAGCAGGACTTCAGCGTCGAAGCCCTGCATCAGCTCAAACAGCTTCATCGCCGGGCGGGCGTGCATACCCAGCTTATTGGTCACTTCCACGATCGTTTTAACCGTCATTATTTACGTTTTTCCAGCGTGCGATGGCGGGATTGAACGTTCTTGCCGCGCGAGCGGAAATAGTCGGCCAGCTGTTCTGCAATATACACCGAACGGTGTTTACCGCCGGTACAGCCAATCGCCACGGTTAAATAACTACGGTTGTTGGTTTCCAGCATCGGCAGCCACAGTTCAAGATAGCTTCGCGTCTGATAGATAAAGTTGTGCACTTCAGTATGCCTGTCGAGGAACGCCGCGACGGGTTTATCAAGGCCGGTCATCGGGCGTAGTTTCGGGTCCCAGTGCGGGTTTGGCAGAAAACGCACGTCAAACACGTAGTCGGCATCAATAGGGATACCGTGCTTGAAGCCGAAAGACTCAAAAACCATCGTTAATTCGCGCTCACGTTTGCCAAGCAGACGCGTACGCAGCATTTCGGCCAGTTCGTGAACCGACATCTCGGAAGTATCGACGATCAGATCGGCGCGTGAGCGCAACGGCTCAAGCAGGTCACTTTCCTGATCGATAGCACTCTCCAGCGACAAATTTTTACTGGAGAGAGGATGCAGACGGCGGGTATCACTGTAGCGACGGATCAGCGTGTTACGATCCGCATCAAGGAACAGCAGCTGCGGCGAAAAAGCCTCCGGCAGATTTTGCATTGCCTGCTCAAATATTTCCGGCGATTCCGGCATATTACGCACGTCGATGCTGACCGCGGCAGACGTTTGACGATCAACCAGGCTTCTGGCCAGTTCGGGCAATAGCACGACGGGCAAGTTATCAACGCAGTAGAATCCCATATCTTCCAGCGCCCGCAGAGCAACGGATTTCCCGGAGCCTGAGCGACCGCTGACGATCATCAGTACCATGTACCGTTTCTCCTCAGTACAGCAAAGGGTAAAGCGTTATCCCTGCTACACATCATCACTGTGTTCAGTTTCAGTGATGATTTGATACAGCTCTTCATCACTTTGCGCCGCCCGAAGACGACGACAAATGGTTTTATCTGCCAGCCGTTTGGCCACCAGTGAAAGGGTATGCAAATGCGTTTTTGTCTGATCGGCAGGCACCAGAAGTGCAAACAGCAGATCAACCGGCTGGTTGTCGATGGCATCAAAAGCAATCGGCGTTTCCAGTTGCACAAACACGCCAACGGCACGCAGCGTATCTTCTTCCAGCTTGCCATGAGGAATGGCGAGGCCATTACCGATACCGGTACTGCCCATTTTTTCACGCGTAAGGATGGCTTCGAATACCACCTGCGGCGGCAGACTAAGCTGCTTAGCCGCCAGCTCACTGATAATTTCCAGGGCGCGTTTTTTGCTCTGGCAGTGGACGTTACTGCGGGTACATTCCGGGTTAAGAACGGTACTCAGTTGTAGCGCTGTATCATTGTTTATCATAATTTCACCTAAGCTTCGCCTGACAGCATGTGTGATATCAGGCGAACGCCCGGACAATCAGTGTTTTTTCAGTTTATCTTTATGTTTGGTCAGCTGTCGCGCGAGCTTATCAATTAAACCGTCGATAGCTGCGTACATGTCCTGCCCTTCCGCACTGGCATGAATTTCCCCCCCGTTAACATGCAGGGTGGCATCCGAAATGTGAGTCACTTTCTCCACTTTCAACACAATGTAGACCTGATTGATGCGGTCAAAATACTGTTCCAGCTTAGCAAATTTCGTGCTGACAAAATCGCGAAGTCCATCAGTAATCTCGACATTGTGTCCAGTGATATTGAGCTGCATAGTGTCTTCCTTATCGGTTGGGTCATACCAGCTGCTTACGCTGGTTAGACGGCGGAATGGATAAAGACTCTCGATACTTCGCCACGGTACGACGTGCAACCATGATCCCCTGATCGGACAGCATTGTGGTTAATTTGCTGTCGCTCAGCGGTTTCGCGGGATTCTCCGCAGCGATTAACTTTTTCACCAGCGCACGAATCGCGGTTGACGAGGCTTCGCCACCGCCTTCGGTATTTACATGGCTGGAGAAAAAATATTTCAGTTCAAAAATGCCGCGCGGGCTATGCAAATACTTCTGCGTAGTTACGCGAGATATCGTGGATTCATGCATCTCAACGGCCTGGGCGATATCGGCCAGCACCATGGGTTTCATATATTCTTCACCCTGCTCAAAAAACGCCTGCTGCTGCTCAACAATGCAGCGGCTAACGCGTAGCAGCGTATCATTGCGACTCTCCAGGCTTTTAATCAGCCACTTCGCTTCCTGGAGATTACTGCGGATGTACTGGTTATCTGCATCGTTGCGGTTACTGCCGCTCATCGCGGCATAGTGCTGATTAATTTGCAGGCGTGGAATGCTATCGGAATTCAGCTCGACCAGCCATTGACCGTTCACCTTGCGCACCAGCACATCCGGGATCACATACTCCGGCTCTCCGGTCTGGATCGACTGGCCAGGGCGCGGGTCCAGGGACTGAATAAAATTCACTGCATCTTTGAGTACGTCTTCTTTAAGACGCGTAACGCGCATTAAAGTTCGGAAATCATGATTGGCGAGAAGATCAAGGTGATTACTGATGATCAACTGTGCTTCAGCGATGCACGGCGTATTTTTAGCAAACTGCGAAAGCTGGATCAGCAGGCAGTCGCGCAGATCTTTGGCGGCAACACCGACAGGATCGAATCGCTGTACCCGCTTGAGTACCGCTTCCACTTCGTCAAGCCCAATGTCGCCATCGCCCATACTGTCGAGAATGTCCTCGACAGAGAGGGTCAGGTAGCCGGTGTCATCTACCGCATCGACGATCGACGTGGCAATCGCCCGATCGGTGTCGGTGAAAGGCGTCAGTTCAACCTGCCACATCAGATAATCCTGCAAGGACTGGGTGGTTTCGCCCTGATAAACGGGTAATTCGTCGTCCTGGTAATCCACGCCGTTACCGGAAGGCGTTCCGGCGGTGTAGATTTCGTCCCAGCTGGCATCCAGCGGCAGCTCTTCGGGCATCTCTTTTTGTTCCAGCGCGTCCACGCTGTCCAGCGTTTCGTTATCCGGAGATTCTTTGGCATCTATCTCTTCATGCAGATCGGTTTGCTCAAGCAGTGGATTGCTTTCCAGCGCCTGTTGAAGTTCCTGCTGTAATTCCAGCGTTGAGAGTTGCAGCAGGCGAATGGCCTGTTGTAACTGCGGCGTCATAGCAAGCTGTTGACTAAACCTTAATTGCAAACCTTGCTTCATATTCAGAGCGATTCTCTCCCGAGTTTACGTCGCTGACTTCTTACGCTTTATTCATCAGGCCGCTTCCGGGGCATGACGAGGATAGGATAAACACACCCTATCAGAGTCTGAAGTCTTCCCCAAGATATACGCGCTTAACCTGTTCGTCTTTAAGGATTTCGTCTGGCTTACCATGCGCAATCAGATGGCCCTGGCTCACAATATAAGCGCGTTCACACACCGCTAGCGTTTCGCGCACGTTATGATCGGTAATCAGCACGCCAAGACCGCTGTCGCGCAGATGTTCAATAATGTGTTTGATGTCGATAACGGAAATGGGATCAACACCGGCAAACGGTTCATCGAGCAGGATAAATTTAGGATTTGCGGCCAGCGCACGGGCGATTTCCACGCGGCGACGTTCACCGCCGGAGAGCGCCTGACCCAGACTGTCGCGCAGGTGTTCAATATGGAATTCTTCCATCAGCTCGTTAGCGCGATCTTGCCGTTGTTCAGCCGTCAGATCGTCACGAATTTGCAGGACCGCCATCAGGTTATCAAATACGCTAAGGCGACGGAAAATGGAGGCCTCCTGAGGAAGATAACCAATGCCCCGACGCGCGCGCGCATGAAGTGGCAGCAGACTGATATCTTCATCATCAATGATAATGTTGCCGGCATCGCGCGATACAATACCCACGACCATATAAAACGTGGTGGTTTTGCCCGCGCCGTTAGGGCCGAGTAGCCCAACAATTTCACCGGATTTCACGGTCAGACTAACGTCTTCTACTACCCGACGGCCTTTATAGGCTTTCGCGAGATTTTTTGCAGTTAATGTAGCCATATTGGATTAGTTACTCTTTTTCTGAGCCGGGGCCTGATCGTTACTTTTATTTTGCAGCTGCGATGGTACCAGAACGGTAGTGACACGTTTGCCTTTCTCGCTGAATGCCTGCATTTTCTGCTCTTTTACGAGATAGGTAATTTTGTCGCCCTGGATATTGCTGTCCACCTGCTCAAGAAAAGCTTTACCGGTAAGAACCACGAAATCATTTTGCAGTTCATAGTGCATTTGTGACGCACGGCCTTTCACCGGTTTGCCGTTATCCTGCATCTGGTAGAACGTCGTCGGGTTACCGTAGCCGTCGATCACTTCTTTGCCTTTTTCGCCGCCCGGACGCGTTACAACGACTTTATCAGCATTAATCTTGATCGTTCCCTGAGTCACAACAACGTTACCAGTGAACGTCACGATATTGCCCTGCATATCCAGCGACTGCTGATCGGACTCAATATGAATGGGCTGTTCGGTATCACCCGTTTTAGCCAGCGCAGGCAGGCTGGCGGCCAGAAGCGTACTGGCCAGTACAAGCTTAAGGCTGAGTTTGTTTGTTTTGAATTTCATATGAGGTCCTAACCTTTTCAATCAGCTCGGCAGTTTTATTGCGTAAGTTTCCGCGCATTTTCAGGCCGCTGGAATTAAATGTCGTACCGTATAACGTCACCAAATCGTCAGAGGTTACATCCTGCGTGATCAGGTTTATCGTGGCGTTATCCGTTGTAATTTTGCGTAGTTGAGCATCCGGAGTCAGGGCGTTTACCTCAACGTGGCCGTAAAGATACAGCATCCGATCGTTAGTTAGCTTTGCTTTATCCGCTTTAATTGACCAGGTTTCAGTTTTAGTGGTGTCATACGTTGTCAGTAACGGTTGGGTAAACCACGTAATGGCCTGATCTGAAAAATACTCAACGTGCTGAGCAACCAGCTTATAACTGAGCGCACCTTCCGGACTGTACACCAGTGTACTGGTATGCTCACTCCGGTAGGTTGGATCGTTTGAAGATACCGTGTTTGTTTCAGTATCATCATTACTCGCCAGGTTTACGCCGATTAAAATCAGCGCAATCAGCGACAGCAAAATGATAACCCAGCGTCTGGTTTTACTCATATCGATTGCCCTTTGGCTTCATCAAGCTTGCCCTGCGCCAGGAGTAATAAATCGCAGACCTCACGTACCGCTCCACGCCCGCCGTCAATACGCGTGACATAGTGCGCGCGTGGCAGTAAAAGCGGATGTGCATCCGCTACCGCGACGCTAAGCCCAATCTCGGCCATTACCGGCCAGTCAATGAGATCGTCACCGACATAGGCGACCTCGTCTGGCGACAGCGCCAGTTTCTCCAGCAGTTCGCGGTAGGCCAGCAGCTTATCTGATTGTCCCTGATAAAGATGCGTGATGCCGAGCGTGGCGCAACGGTCTTCTACTAGTTTAGCTTTACGCCCGGTAATAATGGCAACATTGATACCGGAGGTGAGGGCGCAGCGAATGCCATAGCCGTCACGCACGTTGAATGCCTTTAACTCTTCGCCATTATTGCCCATATAGATAAGCCCGTCGGACAATACGCCATCCACATCAAGGATCAGCAGGCGTATTTTTTTTGCCTGCTCCAGCATCTGCGCGCTTACCGGCCCATAGCAGGTTGCCACAACGGCACCAGCATTACTCATTCTTTTATCCTTTCTTACACTACGCCTGCGCGTAGCAGATCATGCATATGTATCACACCCAGCAATTGGTCGCCATCGGCAACCATGACGCAGGTAATGTGGCGGGACTGCATCAGGTTCAGTGCATCAACCGCCAGCGTGCCCGGGCGAATACGAACGCCGCCTGGCGTCATTACCTCGGCAATGTTCAGGCTACGCAGGTCTTCACCGTTATCAAAGATGCGGCGTAAGTCACCGTCGGTAAAGATCCCTTCGATCTTCATATTGTCATCGCAAACAACGGTCATGCCGAGATTTTTACGGGTGATCTCCAGCAGCGCATCGCGCAGGGAAGCCTCTTTTGCCACTTTCGGGATGTCACGGCCGGTGTGCATGATATCGTTCACCCGCAATAACAATTTACGGCCAAGCGCACCGCCCGGATGAGAGAGCGCAAAATCTTCGGCAGTAAAGCCCCGCGCTTTCAGCAGCGCAACGGCCAGCGCATCACCCATCACCAGCGCGGCGGTCGTGCTGGTCGTGGGAGCCAGCCCCAGCGGGCAGGCTTCACGCGGTACTTTGACACACAGGTGAATATCAGCGGCGCGACCCATGCTGCTTTCCGGACGACTGGTCATGCAGATTAACGGCACGCGCAGACGTTTTAGTACCGGAATAAGCGCCAGGATCTCATTAGATTCACCAGAGTTTGACAGAGCAATAACGATATCCTGCGGCGTTACCATCCCCAGATCGCCATGTGCCGCTTCACCCGGATGGACAAAAAACGCCGAGGTACCGGTGCTGGCAAAAGTGGCTGCCATTTTTCTACCAATGTGGCCGGATTTCCCCATCCCCATCACGACAACTTTGCCCGCGCAGTGAAAAATGCGCTCGCAGGCCCGGCTGAAATCCTGATTAATGAAGCGATCAAGTTCAGTTAAACCTTCACGTTCAATCTCCAGCACCTCTTTACCGGCCTGCTGAAAGTCAAAATCTGGCTGTAAATCTAGTTGCGACATAGTACGTGTCCGTTTCAATACATAAAAATCGGCGGCAGCCGTACAGCAAGACGGCCGTGCTATAAAAAAACACCCGTTGATAGCGCCAGGGCACCGTTATCTGTCAGTCATTTACCCCGGCAGATGGGCGATTTTAACAATGAATAGCAGAATACAGCCAGTCCCGGCAGACAAATGCCGTCTATTCTGAAGGGATTGCTGCGTTCATTTGCCACCTGTCTTAGCGAACATATCATTAACAGTAGCGGCAGTTTGCGTCGCAGGATATCAGAATGCACGGGAAATAGGTGCAGTAAAAGGCTCAGGAAAGAGGCGGTTAATGATATTGCTAAACCGATTATTAACAGAGGCGACGGGAAAAGCATCATATCCCGTTTCTTCAGGTATAATCCCCCGCCGGCTGTATTTAACTGAAGCGGCACGGAAGAACCGGGGGCAGAGTAGCGATTTTGACGTTATGTGCCGTAGCCATAAAACAGGTGCCTGTTTCGCTTACCCGGCAGGTAAAATTTGGTAAAAATGCCGGGATTGTAGCGTTACTACGCTTCACGCTTCCTCTGAGAGGTCTAATGAAAGGAACAATCGATGAGTCAGACTATGGCGAATTTAGTCGATATTAAGGGCGTCAGCTTCTCACGCAGCAATCGCCTGATTTTCGATAATATCTCGCTGTCGGTGCCTCGCGGGAAGATCACTGCGATCATGGGACCGTCGGGGATCGGTAAGACGACGCTGCTGCGGCTGATTGGTGGACAAATCCCTCCTGATTCGGGGGAGATCCTTTTTGATGGCGAAAGCGTGCCTGATATGTCACGTTCACGGCTGTACATTGTGCGCAAGCGCATGAGTATGCTGTTTCAATCTGGCGCACTGTTCACCGACATGAACGTATTCGATAATGTCGCTTACCCGCTGCGTGAACATACGCATCTGCCTGCGGCATTACTGAAAAGCACGGTAATGATGAAACTTGAGGCTGTCGGATTACGCGGAGCAGCTAAACTGATGCCGTCCGAGCTGTCAGGCGGTATGGCTCGTCGGGCGGCGCTGGCACGGGCAATTGCGCTTGAGCCGGATCTTATTATGTTCGACGAGCCGTTTGTGGGTCAGGATCCTATTACGATGGGCGTTCTGGTGAAGCTGATTTCTGAACTAAACAGCGCGCTCGGCATTACCTGCATTGTGGTTTCACACGACGTGCCTGAAGTATTGAGCATTGCTGACGATGCGTGGATTGTGGCGGACAAGAAAATTGTGGCCCACGGCAGTCCACAGGCGCTACAGGATAACGCCGATCCCAGAGTGCGACAATTTCTGGACGGTATTGCAGACGGCCCGGTGCCGTTCCGCTATCCCGCTGGCGACTATCACCACGATTTACTCGGCACAGGGAGTTAAGTTACTCATGCTGTTAAATGCACTGTCTGCGCTCGGACATCGCGGTATCAAGACAATATCTACGTTTGGGCGCGCCGGGTTGATGTTATTCAACGCGCTGGTGGGCAAACCCGAATTTCGTAAACATGCGCCGCTGCTTATGCGTCAGCTGTACAACGTTGGCGTACTGTCGATGGTGATCATTCTGGTTTCCGGCTTTTTCATCGGCATGGTACTGGGACTTCAGGGCTATCTGGTTCTCACCACCTATGGCGCTGAAACCAGCCTCGGAATGCTGGTGGCGCTATCGCTGCTGCGCGAGCTGGGGCCTGTGGTTGCCGCGCTGTTATTTGCTGGCCGTGCTGGCTCTGCCCTGACGGCTGAAATCGGCTTGATGCGCGCCACGGAACAGCTCTCCAGCCTTGAAATGATGGCGGTCGATCCCCTGCGTCGGGTGATCTCACCGCGTTTTTGGGCAGGGGTGATCTCGCTGCCGCTGTTAACCATCATTTTTGTCGCGGTTGGGATCTGGGGCGGTTCACTGGTTGGCGTAAGCTGGAAAGGCATTGACGCCGGATTTTTCTGGTCGGCAATGCATAGCGCCGTCGATTTCCGTCTCGATCTGATTAACTGTCTGATTAAAAGCGTAGTGTTCGCCATTACGGTTACATGGATTGCGTTATTTAATGGTTATGACGCGATCCCTACTTCTGCCGGGATCAGCCGGGCCACTACGCGTACGGTTGTTCACGCTTCGCTGGCCGTTCTTGGTCTGGATTTTGTGCTGACTGCACTGATGTTTGGGAATTGAGTTCATGCAAACGAAAAAGAGTGAAATATGGGTGGGTATTTTTCTGCTGGTCGCGCTACTGGCAGCACTGTTTATTTGTCTGAAAGCGGCAAATGTCACCTCCTTACGTACCGAACCCACTTACCGCGTTTACGCAACCTTCGATAACATCGGCGGTCTTAAATCCAGTTCACCGGTACGGATCGGCGGCGTGGTGATTGGTCGTGTGGCGGATATCGCCCTCGATCCGAAAACTTACCTTCCGCGTGTTACCCTGGATATTGAAGATCGCTACAACCAGATCCCGGATACCAGTTCCCTGGCAATTCGCACCTCTGGCCTGCTTGGCGAGCAGTATCTGGCGCTGAACGTAGGTTTTGACGATCCGGAGCTGGGAACGTCTATGCTTAAGGAAGGAAGCACGATTCAGGACACCAAATCCGCGATGGTGCTGGAAGATCTGATCGGCCAGTTCCTTTACAACAGTAAAGGTGGCGACAATCAGAATACAACCGATGCACCGGCAGCGGCTGACGGCCATACTGATGCCGCTACCCCCGCTGGTACGACGAATTAATTTCAGGAGAAACGAGACATGTTCAAACGTTTACTAATGGTCGCCATGCTGGTAATTGCGCCACTTACCGCCGCAACCGCTGCCGATCAGTCCAATCCGTATAAGCTGATGGAGCAGGCCGCGCAAAAAACTTTCGATCGCCTGAAAAATGAGCAGCCAAAGATCCGCTCCAACCCCGACTACCTACGCGAAGTGGTCGATCAGGAACTGCTGCCCTATGTGCAGGTAAAATATGCCGGTGCGCTGGTACTGGGACGCTATTACAAAGAGGCTACGCCTGCGCAGCGTGAGGCTTATTTCGCCGCGTTCCGTGAATATCTGAAGCAGGCATACGGTCAGGCTCTGGCCATGTACCACGGCCAGTCTTATCAGATAGCCCCGGAAAAACCGCTGGGCGATGCGACTATCGTACCTATTCGCGTAACCATCGTCGATCCTAACGGTCGTCCGCCGGTTCGCCTGGACTTCCAGTGGCGTAAAAATTCCCAGAGCGGTAACTGGCAGGCTTATGACATGATTGCCGAAGGCGTCAGCATGATCACCACCAAGCAGAACGAATGGAGCGATCTGCTGCGCACTAAAGGCATTGATGGCCTGACTGCCCAGCTGCAGTCGATTTCTCGCCAGAAAATTACCCTGGATGAGAAAAAATAATGATGCAGCAACTCAGCTGGACACGGGACGGTGACACGCTGGCGTTAGCGGGTGAGCTGGATCAGGACGTGCTGACTCCCTTGTGGGAGGCACGTGAGGACGCGATGCATGGCGTAACACGCATCGATCTTAGCCAGATTTCCCGTGTTGATACCGGAGGGCTGGCGTTGCTGGTCCATCTGGTTGCCCTGGCAAAACGACAGGGCAGAACGATTTCACTCGACGGCGTCGACGAGAAGGTTTACACCCTGGCGCAGCTTTATAACCTGCCGGATGATGTTCTTCCTCGTTAACATTATCAATCCGTTAAATCCGATAGCCTCGCCTGTTTTGCACGCGAGGCTTTTTGCTTATTTAAGACAGCGCCACTTTGCTCTAAGATGTTGGGCTGTTTTACTACCAGATGATACTAGAGCCCATGGAAAATCATGAAATTCAGACCGTGCTGATGAATGCACTCTCTCTTACAGAAGTCCACGTTTCCGGCGATGGCAGCCACTTTCAGGTTATTGCCGTGGGTGAGTTATTCGACGGCATGAGCCGGGTTAAGAAGCAGCAAAGCATCTATGCCCCGCTAATGGAGTACATTGCGGACAATCGCATTCATGCTCTGTCGATCAAAGCGTACACGCCGCAAGAGTGGGCGCGCGATCGTAAACTCAATGGTTTTTAAGCGGCTGGCATAAGCGAGTTGCTATTCACATTGCTGACCGCGCTTTCTGCTGTCCGGCCGCCCGATTTACCGACCTGTATCATCTTTGATGCAGGTCGGGTAAGTACTGTGCCATTCGACAAATCAGCATAGCGTTGTTATCAGCCTCATCCACGAATTTACAAGAGACACGATCAATGGATAAATTTCGAGTTCAGGGTCCGACCCGGCTCCAGGGCGAGGTCACCATTTCAGGTGCCAAAAATGCGGCCCTGCCGATCCTCTTCGCCGCACTGCTGGCAGAAGATCCGGTTGAGATCCAGAACGTACCTAAGCTGAAAGATGTCGATACCTCAATGAAATTGCTCAGCCAGCTTGGGGCAAAAGTTGAACGCAATGGCTCCGTGCACATTGATGCCAGCGAAGTGAACGTTTTCTGTGCACCGTACGATCTGGTCAAAACCATGCGTGCGTCGATTTGGGCGCTGGGACCACTGGTCGCCCGCTTTGGCCAGGGACAGGTTTCTCTGCCAGGCGGATGCACTATTGGTGCGCGTCCGGTCGATCTGCATATTACGGGTCTTGAGCAACTCGGCGCGACCATTAAGCTGGAGGAAGGATATGTAAAAGCCTCCGTGGATGGTCGCCTGAAGGGCGCGCATATTGTGATGGATAAGGTGAGCGTCGGCGCAACCGTAACCATTATGTCTGCGGCAACGCTGGCTCAAGGAACAACGGTCATCGAAAACGCTGCGCGCGAGCCGGAAATTGTTGATACGGCCAACTTCCTCAATACCCTGGGAGCAAAAATCACCGGCCAGGGTACCGACCGCATTACCATCGAGGGCGTTGAGCGTCTGGGTGGCGGTGTCTATCGTGTTCTGCCGGACCGTATTGAAACCGGGACCTTCCTGGTGGCTGCGGCGATTTCAGGCGGCAAAATTGTGTGTCACGGCGCACAGCCGGCCACGCTTGATGCGGTGCTGGCCAAACTGCGTGAAGCCGGTGCTGACATTGAAACCGGTGAAGACTGGGTAAGCCTTGATATGCACGGCCAGCGCCCGAAAGGCGTTAATGTGCGTACCGCTCCGCATCCGGGCTTTCCAACCGATATGCAGGCGCAGTTTACCTTGTTAAACCTGGTGGCCGAAGGTACCGGCGTGATCACGGAAACTGTTTTTGAAAATCGCTTTATGCATATTCCGGAACTTATCCGCATGGGTGCGCATGCCGAAATCGAAAGCAATACCGCAATTTGCTATGGCGTAGAGCAGCTTTCCGGGGCGCAGGTTATGGCGACCGATCTGCGCGCGTCCGCGAGCCTGGTACTGGCAGGGTGTATTGCTGAGGGAACCACCGTGGTCGATCGTATTTACCATATCGATCGTGGCTACGAGTGCATTGAAGATAAACTGCGTGCGCTGGGTGCCAATATCGAGCGTATTAAAGGCGAGTAATCGCTTTATAATTAAAAGCTCCCGACAGTCGGGAGCTTTTTTAATGACTACTGTGAAGTCGTAAGGTACGTACTGATATTTTCATTAAAGCGAGTTGCCGCTGGAATACCGGAAGTGTTCATATCTGGTACGGTGAAACGCACCGATATTAATAAATATATTCGCTTATCATGCTTATTGCTTTACGCAAAGAAGTATCATTTTAGTTTTAATAGTGCACTTTGCATACTGCTTCTGAGCCCGACTTTTAGTATGCATATTGACGATCCTGACGACTGCTTGCGGTATTCTATAATTAATACTAACGATCTAATGAAGTTAGTTTATGTTTAATCGGAAAGAATGTTAAAAATACTGATGCAGGAATGAATATAACAGCAGAAATAAAAACGGGAAAGCGTCGGGTTATTGATTATTTATTGAGTCCTTTGCAATCAACCATTGATAACAGCTTTATTGAGCGCTGACACTATTTTATTTCCAGTGGCCCACACGGGCCACTTACCCAGAAATTACTCTATATCTTGCTTTTTCTTACGATTACGCATCAAAATACTTCGGTCAATAAACTCATGCGTGACGGGATCGTGATAACGTGAAGGCCATATAGCCCATGGCTCGGTATCCAGAGCTTTAGCAATAATTAACTCTCCTTTCGGCCACGGTCTGGCTAATGTATTCGCCAGTGTAGAAGAACTCAGCCCGTTTTCACGTG
>Ga0302347_1002854_pt1 | contig 16475 bp, 16 predicted proteins | sample PhyWR1_FD_202178 | JGI IMG/M metagenome (GOLD analysis project Ga0302347, IMG submission 202178) | Leaf surface microbial communities from wheat plants in UC Gill Tract Community Farm, Albany, California, United States - DLSL W.R1 (v2)... | ecosystem: Host-associated > Plants > Phyllosphere >...
GCGATGTCTGCCAGCTCCTGGTTGGCCTGGGTATGGTCGGTCACCATATGCTGGGCAAAGGTCTTGATCTCAGCGTTCTGGCTCTTTTCCAGGGCAAGCTTACCGGTCACGATCTCTGCGATGCCGGCTTCGGTAGCCGCGTCTACGAAGTCGTCCGAGCTAGCAGCAAAGGCGTGAACCGAAGCCATGCCCAGCACCATGGAAAGGCCGACGCGCTTGATGAAGAGATTGCTCATGTTTCACTCCTTAAACGATGGCGCGACATCAGTGTCGCGTACTGTTGAGGGCGCGCGCAGGCCAAAGGTTTCATCTTTTTTGCATCATCAGGGTGTGGCAGTGGTCAACTGCGTTGACGAAGAACGTGCAGGGGATGTGCATGCGAAGCGCCAGGCAGACCGACGAAGAAACAGCCCTTGCGCTGGCGGGCCAGGGGCGAGCGGTGGCCCTGTTTCGTCTGGTGCTGGCGTTCATGTTGGTGGTCATGACGACGTTCGCAGCCGTAGAGGGCTGGCGAATCTGGCGTGATTACCGGGACGCGTTCCACAATGCCGCGAACATGGTGACCAATTTGGCCCAGGCCACTGCACAGCATGCCGAGGACGCCATTCGCCAGGTCGATTCAATCAGCGCGGCGCTGGTGGAGCGGGTGGAGGGCGATGGGTTCGAGCACTTGGATCGCAAGCGCCTGCATGGGCTGCTCAGCCAGCAAGTACGCATCATTCCGCAACTTCACGGCCTGTTCATCTACGACAGCCACGGTCGCTGGCTCGTCACGGACCGGTCGGCAACGCCACCAGCTGCTAACAATGGCGACCGTGATTACTTCATCTATCACCGCGACCATCCTGACAGCGCCATTCGTATCGGTGCAGTGGTGCGCAGCCGCTCGACGGGTGACCTGATCGTACCTATTTCAAGGCGTCTGAATTACCCGGATGGACGTTTTGCGGGGGTACTGCTTGGCACCATCAAGGTCGACTGGTTCGTGCGTTACTACGGAGAATTCAAGATCGACGAGCGTGGTGCGCTGGTGTTGGCCAAGCGCGACGGTACGATTTTGGTGCGGCGTCCATTCGTCGAGCCGCTGCTTGAACGCAACCTGGCCAACAGCGACATTTTCAAACACCACCTGCCATACGCTCCCCAGGGGTTGGTCGAAGCGGTAGCCGTTGTCGACGGCACGCCGCGCCTGTATGCCTACCGAGCCTTGGCCAGCTACCCACTGGTGGTCGAAGCGGGCCTTTCTCGCGAGTCGATCATCGCCCCCTGGCGCCAGGACGCGATCAAATCGCTGCTCGTGTTACTGGTGCTGGTCATGGTCCTTGCGTTGTTCGGTTGGGTGGTCCTGCGCCAGGTGCGCGAACGCATCGTGATCGAGCGCGCCCTGCACCAGGCACACCAGACGCTCAAGACCCTCGCCTTGACCGACAGCCTGACAGGGTTGGGCAATCGTCGCAGGTTGGACGCGGTGTTCGAGGCCGAGCTGCGCCGTGCCCGACGACAGGCGTACCCAGTGTGCGTGGTGATGCTCGACCTGGATCACTTCAAGGCCTACAACGACCGTTACGGACATGGGGCAGGCGATCAGTGCCTGCAGCGCGTTGGCGAACTGCTGCGCCAGGCTGCCCAGCGTCCGGCAGACCTGGCGGTACGCTACGGGGGCGAGGAATTTACCTTGCTGTTGCCCGACACGGATGTACGGGGAGCGAAGGTGTTTGTCGAGTCGCTGCAGCAAGCCCTGCGCAAGGAGATGATGGTGCATGCGGGCAGCCCACTTGGGATTGTTTCATTCAGTGCGGGTATTGCGGTGGCGGAACCCGCGCGCAGTGAACGGAGTGCGCAGCAGCTATTGGAAGCGGCAGATGCGGCCCTGTATGAAGCCAAGCGCCAGGGCCGGGACCGCTACGCGGTTGCTGATCCTGAAGTACGGCATGGGGATGCGGGCAGCCCGGCCTAGCCCCGGCAGGCACTGGCCTCACGCCTGAAGTTGCCAACGTACCGAACTGACGCCTTTCTCCAAGCTGACCCGGCTGACCAGCCGCTCCAACTGGGCTGGCGCCTGTGAGGTACCCAGTAGCTGGGCGCGCACCTCCAGCCGGGCCGGGTCTGCCAAGTCCTCGCTATGCAAGGACTGCAGGCGCAGTTGAGTCTCGCCGAAGCTGTGCAGCATCAAGCTGCGGACCTGAATTTCATCCTGGGCTCGACAGACGATACGCACCTCGAACTGCTGCTCCACCTCAGTGGCAGGCACCACCTCCTGGCGGTCGAGGCGCTGGGCAATATCGCGCAGCAAGATGTTGGCGCACAGCACGACCACTGCACCCAAGGTTGCTTCGAGTAGCAGCCCCAAGCTGCACAACACGCCAATGGCCGCGGTGCACCATAGCGTTGCGGCGGTGTTCAGCCCACGCACGTTGAAGCCGTCACGCATGATGACGCCGCCGCCCAGAAAACCGATGCCCGACACCACATAGGCCGCCACCCGGGAGGCATCGGTAGGTGCCATGCCCGGGACCGTCTGGGTCATCAGCACGAACAGGCAGGCACCCGTGCTGACCAGGCCATTGGTGCGCAGGCCAGTCAAGCGCTGACGCAGTTGACGCTCGGCGCCGATCAAGGCCCCTAACAGCAGGGCGGTGCTGACACGCAGCAAGAATACGTTCCAATCCATAACAAACCTCTTCCGCGGGCACAGGCCCGCTTCAACGCCATCACTCAGGAGGGCGCGGTGGTAACAACCAGAGATGCGAAAGGACCACGGGAAAGGAGGGGGCGATGCTGTACATCGGCTACCTTGGCAACTCGGCCAGGCAGCATGTGAGACTGACTGGCTAGCGCGCTGCGTGGGCCTGTCGCAAGCGACTGGGGCTAGTGTCCAATGCAGGGCTCCTGTTGATGAATGCAAAAGTGCGGCGCGGACGATAAGCCCGACCCTTGATCAGGTCAAGGGTAAAAACATGACAATGGCTTCATCCGGAAAAGCCTGACAAGCCGGCGGGTACGATGGAAAAATCCACGTTCAATGGTTAACCTTTTGCTTTTTACGGACCGTCGCGGGCTGATTCATGCTGTTCAATATCCTCGTCCTGCTTGGCACACTGGTGGCCATGGAGGGTGTCGGCACCTTGGCGCACAAGTACATCATGCATGGCTGGGGCTGGTGGCTACATCGCTCGCACCACGAACCCCACCTGGGCGTGCTTGAAACCAACGACGTTTACCTGCTGGCACTGGCGGTCATTTCGCTGGCACTGGTGGCGGTTGGCAAGGCCGGGCACGCGCCATTGCAATGGGTCGGAGGCGGGGTGGCGGCTTACGGCGCGCTGTACGTGATTGCGCATGATGGCTTTTTTCACCGTCATTGGCCGCGCAAGATGCGCCCGGTGGGGCGCTACCTGACGCGCTTACACCGCGCCCATCGGTTGCACCATGCCGTCAAAGGGCGCGAGGGTGGTGTGTCGTTCGGTTTTTTCTACGCACCTCCGCTAAAGCGCCTGGTGCGCGAGCTGCGGCGCAACAGGGACGCCGGTCACTGAGATCTCACGCGCACAGGCGCTTTAGCTGAGCGAGTTCCCCCGCGATCCTACCGGTTCGGGCATACATTGCACTGTCTGAGTCTGCGCAGTAGCATGCGCGCTTTTCAGCCCAGGACTCGCTCTTCATGTCGTATCAGCAAGGTCTGCTTGCCACGCCCGTGCCGGTGCACGCGCGTCACCTGTTCTTTTCCATCGAGTCAACCGAGGCCGTGCCTGCGGCGTTAGACGCCTTGCTGGGCCATGTCGACGGCCTGCGCGTGACACTGGGTGTGGGCGCGCCGTTGGCAAAAGCGCTGAACGCTCACGTCGAAGGCCTGACCCCGTTCCCGCTGCTGGACGCCGCGGTCGAGAACCCCAGTACCCAGCACGCGCTGTGGCTATGGTTGCGGGGTGACGAACGCGGGGACCTGTATCTGCAGGCCCAGGCGCTGGAGCGCCTTCTAAGCCCGGCGTTCGCGCTGGTTGATCACGTTGATGGTTTCCTTCACCAAGGCGGCCGGGATCTGACCGGCTACGAAGACGGCACGGAAAACCCCAGTGGCGATGACGCCATCGAGGCCGCCATCCTGGATGAAGGTGCGCCAGGGTTGCAGGGGTCGAGCTTCGCCGCATTTCAGCTGTGGAAGCACGACATGCAGTATTTCAAATCGCTGCCTCAGCAAGTGCAGGACAACATCATCGGCCGTCGCCTGAGCGACAACGAAGAGCTGGATGATGCGCCCGAGTCAGCGCATGTGAAGCGTACTGCCCAGGAAAGCTACGCGCCCGAAGCTTTCATGGTGCGTCGCTCGGTTTCCTGGGCTGACACCCGCGGTGCGGGACTGGCATTTGTGGCCTTGGGTACGTCTTTCACCTCGTTCGAGGTCCAGTTGCGCCGCATGAGTGGGATGGAAGACGGTGTGATCGATGCTCTGTATCAGTTCACCCGCCCGCTAACCGGAGGCTATTACTGGTGCCCGCCGATGACGCACGATGTTGTGGATCTGCGCCTGCTGTTGCAGGCTGAGCGTTAAACATCCAGATACACAAGATGATCGCAAGGCGTCTATGAAGAACTAGCATTGGATATTTCCGCTGTGTTACCGGAGAGTTCCTATGTATGGACGTCGGGAAGTCCTACGTGCAGGCGCTGCGATCGGTCTGCTGGCCGCCAGTCCCTGGCTGAGCGCAGCTGCACCGGCGAGCATGCTGTCGCGCCCCATCCCGTCAACGGATGAGCGACTGCCGGTGATCGGCGCTGGCACGTCAGGCAGCTTCGAAGTCGCGGCAGGCTCAGCGGACTATCGGCAGCTGTATCAAGCGCTTGAAGCCTTCTTCGCAGGTGGCGGGCGGGTCATCGACACCTCCCCCAATTATGGCGGAGCAGACAGTATCCTGGGGCAGTTGCTCGACGAAGGCGGGTGGCACCGCCAGTGCTTCATTGCCACCAAGATCGCCGCCAACAGCCGCGCAGATGCCCAGGCCCAATGGGCCGGCACGCTGCGCAGCCTGCGCACGGACAGCGTGGACCTGCTAAAGGTGCACAACTTGCGTGACTGGCAGCAGCAGTTACCTTATGCACGTGAACTCAAGCAACAGGGCAAGACGCGGTATGTGGGCATTACCCACTATCTGAACGCTGGGCACGATGAAGTGGCCGCAATCGTGCGCAGCCAGGCCCTGGACTTCATCCAGATCAACTACGCGGTCAATGCCCCCGGCGCTGCGCGTGAGCTTCTTCCCCTGTGCCGTGACAAGGGTGTGGCGGTGCTGATCAACCGCGCCTTCGATGACGGTCGTCTGTTCGCCACGGTCAAGGACCGCGCGCTTCCAGAATGGGCACAGGAGCAGGGCATCGGTAGCTGGGCACAGCTGTTCCTGAAGTTCGCCCTCAGCCACCCGGCGGTCACCGCCGTCATACCGGCTACTGGCCGACTGGACCGTCAACTGGACCAGCTCAAGGCAGGGCAGGGCCCGTTGCTGACCCAAGCGCAGCAGCAAGCGCTCATCGAGCAGTTCTCCTGACATCATGGTGACGTGGCGGCAGCGCCTGCAGCGGATGCTGGACATGCGGCCCGGGGAGGCGCCAGCCGTCCTGGCAGGCAGCCTGCTGTTCTTCATGCTGTTCACGGGCTATTTCATGCTGCGGCCCGTGCGTGAAACCATGGGCGTTGCCGGTGGTGTCGAAAACCTGCAATGGCTGTTCACCGGTACCTTCATCGCCACTGTGGTATGCCTGCCTGTTTTTGGCTGGCTGGCCTCCCGTGTACGACGCCGGTACATACTGCCTTGGACCTATGGCTTCTTCATCTGCAACTTGCTCGCCTTTGCAGCGTTGCTGGCACGCCACCCCGACGGGCCTTGGGTGGCACGAGCGTTTTATATCTGGTTGTCGGTATTCAATCTACTGAGTATCTCACTGGCCTGGAGTGTGCTTGCGGACCTGTTCAGCACCGAGCAAGGCAAGCGCCTGTTCGGTGTAATGGCAGCAGGGGCAAGCCTGGGCGGGCTGAGCGGGCCGCTGCTCGGCACACTGCTGGTGGCGCCTCTTGGACACCCAGGCTTGTTGACGCTCGCGGCGTTACTGCTGCTGGGCAGCGTACTGGCCGCCTGGGTGTTGCAGCATTGGCGTACGACTAACCCTCTACCGACCCGCGAAGCCCCCCATGAAGGCCGCGCGCTGGGTGGCAATCCGTTTTCAGGCGCAGCGGCGGTGATGCGTACGCCGTATTTGCTCGGGATCGCCGTGTTCGTCGTGCTGCTGGCCAGTGTCAGTACATTCCTCTATTTCGAACAGGCCCGCATCGTCAGTGAAACCTTTGCCGACCGCACTCGCCAGACGCAGGTGTTCGGCGCCATAGATGCAATCGTTCAGGCACTGGCTATTCTGACGCAGCTGTTTCTCACCGGTCGACTCGCCCGACGCCTGGGTGTGAGGGTATTGCTGGTGGCAGTGCCCCTGGCCATGGCCGCTGGGTTCGTATGTTTGGCCTTGTCACCTGTCTTCGTTTTGTTCGTCATCGTGATGGTCGTACGGCGTGCCGGCGAGTACGCCCTGGTACGGCCAGGACGCGAGATGCTGTTCACGGTGGTCAGCGCCGAAGACAAATACAAGGCCAAGAACTTCATCGACACCGTGGTGTATCGAGGCGGTGACGCGGTCAGCGGCTGGATAAAGCGGGGCCTGGACCTTATCGGGGACCATCCACAAGTGGCCATGTTGATCGGGGCGACACTCGCCGTTTGCTGGGCCGCAACCGGTCATTGGCTAGGTGGCCAGCAGGGCCGACGGGACAAAACGCCAGGCCGGTGACGGGGGCGCGAACTATTGGGCATACCCTTGTTTAAGCCGTTTGTCCGAAGCCTTCTCGATAATGCGAATCCTGGCGGACGTCCGGACTCCCAATTCATGTACGGCATTGGCGCCGTGCATTCCGAAGTCATAAGAGGTTTCAGATCATGGCCACTAAAGACAATAGCCGTAGCGGTAACCAGCAGGGCAGCCAAGGCGGTAGCAAACATTCGGGCAACGTCGCCAATGACCGCGAGAAGGCTTCCGAAGCCGGCAAGAAGGGGGGCCAAGCAAACGCTGGCCACTCCAGCGAGTCGGGCCGCAAAGGCGGCAAGTCATAAGTGAAGCCTTGCAGTGCCAGGCCCGCCTGGCACTGCGTTTACTCGAGCAAGGAGCCTGCCATGCGCACATTCCCACTGATCATACTGATTGGCGCCTTGACCATCGTCGGCGGTTGTTTTGACCGCGACAATAATCACCCCGGCAAGGATTCCGATGCCAGCAAGCCGTCCTTGCAGATGCAAAAACCCGATGAAAACGCTGCACCCCGTTCTGCGCCAGCCCCTGAGCCGATGACAGGGCAGAAAGCCAATCAATAATACGCGCACGAGGAATATGCCATGACGGTCATGACCCGCCAGACCGCCGCGATGGTCCAAGCCCCATCTGTCGCCCCCAGCCTGAAGGACCGTTACCACGCCTTGCTCGAGGGCCATGACACCAGCAGCCGGGCCTGGCTTGATGCCCAATTGGAGCAAGCTCAGGACATGCCTGACGACTTGCCAGATGATCCGGCGCAACTCGACGCCTGGAGCTTGCAACACGCTGCCGGTGTGGCCGAGGGCTACAAGGCCTATCTGGATCAGCGCAAGCAGGGCGGCCCGCGGCGCTTTTTTGCTAACCGGGCCCAGGCCTTGTGGTTCCTGCAACAAGTTGAGCCCACTAAGGTTGTAGACGGTGCCTGGCTGTTCAGTGCTTTGCGGGAATGGCAAGATCCACGTTATCACGGTCTTATCCGTACGTACCTCGAAGAACTGGGCAGCGGTGATCCTCGCTGCAACCATGTATTAATCTACCAGCGCCTGATGAGCCGGCTCGGCTGCCTGGAGCGTCCGGACCTGGAGGATAGTCGCTACTTGCAGGCATCCTTGCAATTGGCGCTCGGCGAGTATGGCCAGGACTATCTACCCGAAGTGATTGGCTACAACCTTGGCTATGAACAGCCGCCTTTGCATCTGCTGATTACAACGTACGAATTGGCAGAGCTGGGTATCGACGGATTTTACTTCCAGTTGCATGTCACCATCGACAATGCCGCCAGCGGGCATGCCCATCTGTCGCTCCAGGCGCTGCGCCAATTGTGCCCGGCCTATGACGTGGCGGGTTTTTATGAGCGCGTCCGTCGGGGCTACCGGCTCAATGATCTGGGGATCAGCACCCCTGCGCTCATCGCACGTTTCGACTTGGAAGCAGAGCTGCTCCAGGCCCTGGAACACAAGCGCAATTTCGGTCAGTTCATGCATTCGGACCACTGCCGTCTGCAAAAGCGCACCATTAATCAGTGGCTGGCCGAGCCGGGCGCCATGCCGGCCTTTCTTGAAGCCATGCAGGCCCAAGGCTGGATTCGCCGAGGCGAGGCTCCCGAGCAAAGCCGCTGGTGGAAACTGATCGAGGGGCCGACCGCGCCCATGTATGGTGTATTTACCGCCTACGAGAAGCAGTTGTGGCACGACTGGATCGCCGCAGGGTCGCAATCGCGCATTCGCCGGGTGCTACCGGGTACCTGGGAGGCAGCCCTGCAATTGCAGGACCAGACGTCGAGTAATCGGCGGCCGTGCACTGCGGACTACGACATGGATACGCTGATCGGTGCCATGTCCGGCAACAAACATGCGACGCCCGAAGGATTGGTCGCGACCCGGGCTTACATACAGGCCACTGGCCTGCTCCAGGAAGGATCTCACTGATGCCCCTCGATTCATCTCAGACAGCCGCAGACCAAGCCTTACTCCAGTTGGGTAAGCGCCTTCGCGCCGATGGTTATCATTTTACCTGCGTGACACCCGCAACCCATGCTTTGGTCAACGCCCGGCCAGGCGCCGAGAAGGCTTGCACCGTCCGCGATGTGTTTGGTTGGAGTCGGCCGTTTGCCGCCTCGATGCTGTCGGACGATGAGCTCGACCTGATGAAAACCGCCGGCGTAGTGAACACTCATCGAGACCTGCTGGCCAGCACCGTCCGTTGGTCGACCCTGGACGGGGTGATGCTGGTGCACTCGGCTTACCCTACGCAGGCCAGCGATGCGGTGTTCTTTGGCCCTGACAGCTATCGTTTCGCCCATGTGATCCAGGATCACCTGCAATCGACCCTCAAGCGCATTGAGCGTGCGGTGGACATCGGCTGTGGCACAGGGGTGGGCGCATTGGTGATCGCCCGGGCTGCGCAGCATGCACAGGTAACCGCCGTGGACATCAATCCCAATGCATTGCGTTTTACTGCGGTCAATACAGCCCTCGCCGACGTCAGTAATGTCTCTGTTCAACACAGCAATATTCTCCAGGACGTGACGGGTCAGTTCGACCTGATCGTGGCCAATCCTCCCTACATGCTTGATGACGGGGAACGCACGTATCGTCATGGCGGAGGATCGCTTGGGGCTGACTTGTCGCGTCGCATCATCGAGCAGAGCCTTGCGCGACTGACCGTGGGAGGATCACTGTTGCTCTATACCGGCGTTGCCATCGTTGAGGGGCAGGACGTTTTGCTCGAAGGCGTTCGCGAGCAACTGGCCGGCCCTGAATTTTCCTGGGTCTATCGAGAGATCGACCCTGACGTGTTCGGCGAGCAATTATTGGAGCCAGGCTATGAGCGAGTCGAACGTATTGCGGCTGTGGCACTGACGGTTACGCGTAATCGGTGATGGTACAGGATTGAGCGATATCCAGATGTGCCCCATGGGGCGCACAGCGGTCTCCGGGGTTCGGTATCACATCACACATTTCATCTTTACCGCTGCTTGCAGGGGCGCTCTGGCCGGGTGCCTCTTTGGCAGTCCGGCCTTCGTACGTAGGTGTTTGATTTCACCACCGGTTCAATGAGAATAGCGGGATCCATCACCGTTGTGCCAAGGACCGTAACCATGATGCTGACCCCGCTGTTCCCACGTGTAGCCCTTGAAGACACGCTGTTCGTCTTCGCCTTGGAGGCAGAGGCGGGTGGTTTGTTCGGGCATATGAATACGGTCTTCACCGGCATTGGCAAGGTCAACGCGGCGATTGCACTCACCCGCGCCGTTACCACGCGCAGGCCCAGGCTCATCGTCAATCTCGGTTCGGCAGGCAGTCGGCTGCATGGCAAGGGCAGCCTGGTGTGCTGCACACGGTTCGTCCAGCGTGACATGGACGTCACGCCCCTCGGGTTTGCGCGCTACGAAACACCGCTGTCCGACATCCCTGTCGTGCTCGAGCATGGGCTGGCCATTTCAGGTTTACCCGTAGAGACCTGTGGTACCGGGGACAATTTCGAGATCAGCCACGGTGATGCACCTTATGACGTGGTCGACATGGAGGCCTACGCGCTGGCGCTCATCGCACGCTCCGAGAACATCCCGTTCGTGTGTCTGAAATACATCTCGGACGATGCCGGGAGTGATGCGGCCAGCGACTGGTCCGTGCAGGTGCACTTGGCGGCCGAAGCCTTCAAGCGGGTGCTCTTCAATCCAGGCTGAGTTTCTGTCCAATGGCTGTGTTAGCCACCCAGCGCTGCGGTTAAACCTTTGCCCAAGTAGCGCAGTCACTTGAGGTATCAGCAGATCACTCAGGGAGCATGTCAATGGCCAGGGCAATCTGGAAAGGCGCCATCAGTTTCGGTTTGGTACATATACCCGTGGCGCTCAATTCCGCCGTCAGCAGTGAACGCGTTGATTTTGACTGGCTGGACAAGCGCAGCATGGACCCGGTGGGCTACAAGCGCATCAACAAGGTCACTGGGAAGGACATTGACAAGGAAAACATCGTCAAGGGCGTGGAGTACGAGAAGGGCCGCTATGTGGTGATCAGTGAACAGGAGATCCGCAAGGCGCGCCCGGAAGCCACCCAGACGATCGACATCTTTTCGTTCGTGGATGCGGGGGACATTCCCCTTCAGCACTTCGATACCCCTTATTATCTGAGCCCTGACCGGCGTGGGGGCAAGGTCTACGCGCTCTTGCGCGAAACGCTGGCTACCACCGGCAAAGTAGCCTTGGCGACAGTCGTACTCCACACCCGCCAGCACCTTGCACTCATCCGGCCCCTGGACGAGGCCCTGGTGATGATCACGTTGCGCTGGCCAGATGAGGTGCGTGGGCTCGACACTCTCGAACTGGACACTACAGTGACCAAGGCCAAAGTGGACAAACGAGAGCTGGATATGGCCAAGCGTCTGGTTGAAGACATGGCCGGCACCTGGTCACCGGACGAGTATCATGACGCGTTTCGAGACACGATCATGGAACTGGTTGCCGAAAAGGCCAGCAAGGGCAAGATCGAGACGGTGGAAAAAGGCGAGGACACCGGCGGCGAGAAGGGCGCAGATATCATCGACCTCACCGAGCTGCTCAAACGCAGCCTCGGCGGCAAAGGCCCTGCGCCTTCCAAAAAGAAACCTGCTGCCGCGAAGAAGCCCGCCAAACGCACGCGCAAGGCTTCCTGACGGCAGTCACAAGTGCTTGGCCTGCAGGTGCTCCTGCAGGCCGGCCAAGTAATCGCCAAACCCTTCGCGTGCGCGACACTCGCGTCGGCTGCTGGTAGCCACACTGTGCCCGGCTGACCAACTGATCGGTACCCCCAGCGCTTCCAGGTCCCGGACCAGACGCACATCCTCGTGGGCCGCCAGAGGCTGGAACCCGTCGACGCTCTGATAGGCCTGTGCGCTCACGCCGAGATTGGCACCATGGATATGACGATGACCATCACGTGCCTCGTAGCGGCTCAGATAGAGTTTGCGCAACGCAGCGGTTTGCCAAGGCTGCCAGTGGCTCACATGGACCGTACCGCACACTACTTCAGCGCCGCATTCGAGCTGTGCCGTCAGCCAGTGGGCAGGGACCTGGCTGTCTGCGTCCGTGCAGGCGAGCCAGGTCGCACCGCGCGCGAGCATCCATTCGGCACCCGCGCGCCGGGCCATACCGACGTTGCCAGCTTCAATCGCGAAGGTGTGTGCTCCGTGGCGCTGTGCGACGGCGGCGGTGCCGTCGGTACAGCGATCCAGAACCACCAGAATGGCGACGTGATGACCTGCCGCCGCAGCGTATTGGGCAGCAGTCGAGGCGGCCTTCAGGCATCGTCCCAGACGCCGGGCCTCGTTGTGGGCCGGAATGACGACGCCGATCATACGCACGTCTCGTCAAGGTCTACCACGCTAGGTTGGTTAGACCAGTAGGCCATGATGAAGTCGGCCTCGTCGTGGCAGAACACCGGGTATAGCGGCAGGTGTTTGGACAGCATCCGATGCACCTCGCGCCCGTCCTGCGGACACCCGGCGATGGGATGCTTCCAGTGGCACGCCAACAGGCCTCCATCATAGGACAGGCTGGCAACAGACTGCTCGATCACCTGCAACCAGTCGGTGGGATCAAGGTAATACCCCACTTCGCTGAGCACGATCAGATCGAAACGCCCGCCCGGCCAGTCGGCAGGCAGGCGAGCGCGTTCTACCCGTGCGTGGCGGATATCGGCCAGGCGATCGGTGGCCAGGCCCACGGCTTTCGGGTCGAGGTCCTGGCACACCAGCTCGGCACAGCGCTCGGCGAGCAGCACACTGAGTTCGCCATTGGCGCAGGCCGGCTCGAACACACGCTCGTAGCACTGCCGGGGGAGGCTGGCCATGACCAGGTCGCGCTTGCGTTTTTCATACCAGCGGGTACGAAAAGCCCAAGGGTCTTCATTGGCGGCATACAGGTCGGCAAAATATTGGGCATCGATACTCATGGCAGATCCTTTTACAAGAAGACCAGTTCGAAGGGCTGTAGCACGCAGTCCAGCAAGTTGGGGCGTAGCACTGGCGGTGTACAACCGTCAGGTTCGAACTGGCTGACGTGTGCAGCGATGGCTTTGCGCTTGCGCCCCACCTGATCCTCATTGAGTTGCAAGCGGTGCGCACGTTCCCAGGGCAGACGTGGATCCTCGGGTTGGCCCCAGTGCCATGCCCATACGGGGACTTCCACCAACTGGGCCTTACGCGCCAACGCTGCCTGCGCGCCGGCCCGGCCTACCGCCTCGTGATCGCAGTGGCCGTCACCGCGCCAGGTTGTCATCAGCACATCTTCCGGGCGCAGCAGCTGAGTCAGGTGGCTAACCAGAAAGGCTTCCTCCCTGGCCAGTTGACTGTCCTTCAGGTGTAGGCGGCGCCAATCGATGCGCTTGGGGTCCAGCCCGAGCTGCTCGATGGCCTTGCGGCTTTCTTGCGGCCGGTCGCGACGCAGGCGATGCTCTGTCCAGCGAGTCGAGCCAGGATGGCTGCCTTCGCCGTCGGTCGCCGAGATCAGCACCAGGTCCTCTTCGCGCCCTGCAAAATCGGCCAGCAGACCACCGGCCATGAGAATCTCGTCATCTGGATGTGGGGCGATCAGTACCAGGCGTCGACCCGGTGGGCAGAGCTGCTGGGCAGAGACCCAGGTGGCCCGGGCCAGGTGGGCCGAGTGCTGCCACGCTGACCAGGGCGTGCCGTCATTGGACTGGATCAGGTCTTCACTCATAGCTGCCATGCTCCGGAAGAAAGCTGTGCGATCTGCGCGCCGAGTGCTGCAAGGTCTCGTTCGGCGTGACTCTGACGAATGAACACTGGCAGGTCAGCGCTCAACCGCGCAAAGTGTGCATTACGGCAAAACGGTGTTGCGCCCAACGCGCGGCCTACATGTCGCATGACGTGCTCCACGGCGTGTTCGACGTGGGCGCGCACGCGCTGCACGATGAGACTGGCATCGGCGCGTGGATTGCGATCGATCCAGGCGGCACATTCACGTAATGCCGCCCGAGCGCCGCACAGGGCGGCATCCACGGCGCCCAGGTGCGCATCGGCGTGGGGGTCCGGTTTGGGCTTGCGGCAATGCTCGCGCAGGTAGTCGGCCAGCGCTTCGGCCGCCCCATACCAACAGGCGGCAATGCCCGCGCCGCCGTGCCAGAAGCCAGGCCTTGATAAATACTCGCCCGCCGTACCGACCAGCACACCCGGCGTGTCGTTGAATTCGACCTCGACGCTGGCGGTGCTTGCCATGCCTACGGCCTGCCAGTGCTCGATATTCAGACCCAGGGTTGGGTCGGCCAAGCGGATGGCAACCAGCTGCGGTTGACCCGACTCGTCCCAGGCGGTGATCAAGGCCTGGTCGATTTGCAAGGCGCCCGAACACCACGCCTTCTTCCCGGCAAGGCGAACGCAATCTCCGTCTCTGGATGCAACGACGGCGCGAGCATCCGGCGGCTCTGCGGCCCACACACCCCAGATCCCATCGCCTACAAGATGGCCAGCGCCACATTCGGCCAGAATCGCCAAAGCGTCAGTGTGGCCCTCATAGAGCTTGGCCAAAGCCAGGTCACAGCCGGCCACGCGCGACAACGTCTGCCAGCGCTCCAGCGTCCTGCCGTGACCCGGGCGCGGTAGGACGTCCAGGCACTGGGACCGCAAGGTTTTCATCAATTCGAGTGACTGGGTATCGACATTGAGGGGCTGCAGCCGCTCCTCGTAAGTGCGCAACAAGCGGTCCAACGGGGTGAGGTCGTGGTCCTGAGGCATGCTCATGCGCGAAACTCCCTGTAGCGGTAGACGTCGGCCATCACGTGAGGCCAAGTTGTTTGCGCATCCGCGCCGTGATGGATTGACGGGTCTTGCTCATGTCGGCCCAAGGGTCCTGGGCATCGGCCAGTCGCTCGCCAACGGTGGCGATGGTCCACTGGTTGGCCCCCTTGAGCTGCGCCAGCTCTTCACGCCAGACGGGGACTGAAACCGGCAAGCCCTCGCGAGCACGCAGCGAATAGGCACACACCGTGGTGGCGCCTTTGCCATTGCGCAGGTAGTCGATGAAGATACGGCCCACACGGTTCTTGGGGCCGGACACCGCGGTGAGCCGATCAGGGAACAGTTTTGCCAGGTAGGTGACGATGGCGTGACTGAAATCCTTGACGTCGTCCCAGCTCGCTTTTCTCGTCAGCGGGACAACGAGGTGTATACCTTTGCCCCCGCTGGTCTTGATGAACACCTTCAGACCCAGTTCGTCCAGCAGGGTCAAGGTCAGCTGCGTGGCCTCCAGCATCGCTTTCCAGGGCAGGGCCGGGTCAGGATCCAGGTCGAGCACGAAACGATCTGGCCGGTCGAAGTGTGTGTCCGTGGCGTTCCAGGTGTGCAGTTCGAGCATGTTCATCTGCACAGCGCCCAGCAAGGTGTCGGGGCGGTTGATCACCATGGCGGCTTGGCCGGCCTGCTCTTTGTCGTATGTACGCACTTTTGGAATGTGCAGCTGACCAGCGTTCTTCTGGAAAAACAGTTCCCCGGCGAGGCCGTCTGGCGCGCGTACGAGCGCAACCGGCCGGTGCTTGAGGTGCGGCAAGATCCATTGGCTGACCTGGGCGTAGTATTCGACGACGTCGCGCTTGGTCATGCCTGAGGTGGGATCGATCACGCGATCAGGGTGGGTCAGGCGCAGGTCGCCCAGCGTCTCGGTGTCCTTGGCCGCCTTGCGCTTATGAACGGTCTTGCTCGGCATGGCGCGCTCCAGGTCGATAGCAGTGGCCGGCTTGTCGTCGCGCAAGCCATGAAATACCGCGTGGCGTACTACACCGTCACGCGTCATCTGGGCAAAAGCGATCTCGGCCAGCAAGGTGGGCTTGAGCCAATGTACACCGCGGGCCTCGGCTCCAGTGGGGGGGTTGGCCACAGGGGGGCTAGCGGTCTGCAGGGGTTCGAGTCGTGCGTGCAGCGTATCCAGAGTGGTGGTACTGAAGCCGGTGCCGACCTTGCCGGCGTAACGCAGCGTGCCCCCGTCGCCCTCGTGCAGAGCCAACAGCAAGGCGCCGAACCCATTGCGGCTCCCCTTGGGGTCGGTATAGCCCACTACCACGAACTCTTGCCGCCGCTTGCACTTGAGTTTGATCCAGTCGGCGCTGCGCTTGCCTGTGTAGCTGCTGTCGGCGCGCTTACCTATCAGGCCTTCAAGGCCCAGCGTACAGGCGCTTTCAAGCAACGCTTCGACCGGCTCGTCGAAGTCTGCGGAGTAGTTGAGGTTGTCCGCAGTGTTGTGCTCGAGCAAACGCTTCAACGCGTCGCGTCGCTGCTGCAAGGGAAGGGCGCGTAGATCCTGGCCGCCCAGGAACAGCAGGTCGAAGACGTAATAGGTTATTTGTTCATCATGAGCGGTATCGAATGCATTCTGCAGGGCCTGAAAATCTGCAACCCCTTGATCGTCATTGACGACCATCTCGCCATCGAGCCACGCAGAGTCCACGCCTAATGCGCGTAGCGCAGCGACCTGGCCGGGCATTTTGGCGCTCCAGTCATGACCATTGCGGGTGTAGAGCCGTACATCATCGCCCTCAATGCGCGCAAGGATGCGATATCCGTCGTACTTCACCTCATACCGCCACTCCCCGGAAGGCGGTGAATCGACCAACGTGGCTAACTGCGGCTGTAGGTGGTCT
>Ga0302347_1002856_pt1 | contig 16470 bp, 14 predicted proteins | sample PhyWR1_FD_202178 | JGI IMG/M metagenome (GOLD analysis project Ga0302347, IMG submission 202178) | Leaf surface microbial communities from wheat plants in UC Gill Tract Community Farm, Albany, California, United States - DLSL W.R1 (v2)... | ecosystem: Host-associated > Plants > Phyllosphere >...
ATTCACAAAGCCGATTTTAATCAGCCCTTCAGCCAATACCTGTGCGCATAACATTATGGATACAATAGAACTTAATGAGGTACCCATTTGTTCGAACAAGAATTTAATCTGATTTGCCGACTCTTTGATGTTACGGTTGCGGATAAATTCACAGGCAAAAGCAAGGAAAAACGAAATTAGCAAAGCAGAAATAATATCGATGTTAACGTGGTAGGCTGGTGGTAAAAAATCTTGCATCAACTGTGAGCCGCAGAATAATAAAACTAATGGCAGCACAGGGAAAAAAGCATAGAACAATGGTTTTGGTGGCATCTCTTTGTTGTCGAATGCGTAATCTTCCTCATTATTAACGTTTTTCTTCTCTTTCTCATCCCAATATTTTTGCATGATCATATGTAGAATACCAATGAATGGGAAAACAACAATCACCATTGGTAGTTGAACTTTTAAAAATAACGAGAATAAATCATGATTTGCAAGTTGGGATATTAAAATAGTACCGACTTCAGCTGGGCCGTAGTTAATACAGATACTGGCAATAACAGCGGCTACCGCACCTTTACTACAACCAATAGATCGCAGAATAGGATACAGCGTTGACATCAGTAGCAACGATAGTCCCGACGGGCTTGTAATGAAGATCGCTAAAATTTGAATCAGGACAAAACAGCTGCCTAATACAATATACTTTGATTTTAAAACACCTAAAGGTTTTACTGAGATTTCTACCAGTTTTTGTGATGCTCCGATTTCCTGCATATAGCGGGAAAACCCTGCAATGATCATGATAATCAGACCAAGGCCGCTCATATTTGTGGCAAAGATAGATTTCATGGAGCCGAAGATATCGATGAGCCTAGAGCCTGATGTTTCTTTGACTAACGGAGTCCCTGGAAGCATGAAAGCGACTATCAGCAGCAGAGCAATACCACCAATTAAGATGATAGCCTGCGGGTAGATATCATCTAAAATTCCCTTAGCAATAAGAGCGACTACTACAACAGAAACTGATAAACAAAATGCGCTAATGCCAAAACCAAAATATATTGCAGCTAATATAATAGGTATACCTAGTGTGAGCATATATATGCTCTTGTAATTTGGTTTCTTGTAATCATTCGCCATAGTCATTTATTATTCTCCTATGAAAATCTACTGGTGCTGCGGCCAGATAAACCGAACCGTCATTTCCTATGAAAGTTTAATATTGCCTTGTTAATAAAGCCTTCAAGGTAATGTTATTTAATGATTCCTGACCGAGCACACAGGATTATCTGCAGTTTGAAAAACTGAGAAATCGTTTATTTATTATTATTTAGATAAGGCTAAGGCAAGATTTTTTCTTGCTGTTGTTTTTTCAATGTCGCGTTGAGAATCTTTATTCTGAATATCAATCACGGTATCCGTGAAAGTATCGGCAGTTATAAATAGATCAAATTTATTAACACGATTAAGCTGTGAAGCTATTGCGTGATCGATAACGCCCTCGCCATGCAGTGCGCCTAAAATAGCGCCAGCCATCACACCAATAGAATCGGTGTCACGACCTGAGTTAATTCCATCCTGAATCGTTTTGTAGAAGTCACCTTCGTTAATAACGGCAAAACCAAGGGCGATAGGAAGTTCTTCAATTGAATTGAGACGTGAAGGACAATATGCATCGGTAGCGCGACCCGCTTTTTGCACCGAGTGTACAACGTCGTCGCCCATTGGGGAGTATTTACCAATGATATTGTGGAATTCTTCTACAATGTCCGTGTACTCCGTACCTTTTAAACGACGGGCTGCATCGACAATTTCAATAATTGCTTTTTGAGTGCCATCTTTGGCAACCGCAATCGCTTCTTGGATAACTTTATCAAGCGTCGTCCCTGGTACAAATGCTGCTGCGACGGCGGCAGCAAGCACGCCCGCGGCTTCTAAGCCAAAACTTTGCTGGTGGCCAGAGGCGAAAGCAATAGCCTCATCATAGGCTGCTTTTGGGTCGCAAGCGTTAATGGCACCAATAGGGGCAATGTACATCGCCGCACCGCAGTTGACCATGTTACCAACGCCACCAAGACGAGGATCGCAAGCAGAGAGCTGATGACGCTGGAAAATCCATTTTTCTGGATAAAATAGCCGTTCAATCAACATGGCTTCGCGCTGTAATTCTGGAACCCAGCGAGGTGTCCAAGCAATTTCACGCACCATTCCTGCGGCCATGTCCCATGCATCTAGATGACGTTGGGTATCGTTGTATATAGACATCAAGCACATTGTCATCAAGGTATCATCAGTAATGATCCCACCTCCGCGCACACGGCCATTTCGAGCGGTAGAGCTTTGCCCCATACGATGCCACTCTATATCAATGGACGTTACTCGACCGTAGCGCTCGCTGATTTCTGCTGCCGAAAGTTTTTCAACGGTTGCACCAATGGCATCACCATAAGCAACGCCGAAGATCATTGCACGAATGCGGCCGTTTAAAGAGAGACTACCAACTGTTGTCGTCATTTCTAAGAGTCCTTTGGTTGCGAGTAAATATGCATAGTGGGTGAATAATTTGTGTATGACTGAGCATCAATTTTCATGGGCTTATTCGCTGAGATAAGAACGTAAAATTTTCGTCAGTTAGCTATGGTAACGTTCTCATTTTAAATCGCGTAAAGAGGTAAGTATTTCGTTTGACTCTCTATGAGAACGTTCTCATTTTGAACTCAGAAAAAAGCCAAAAAGGTAAATCATGAATGATGAAACGTGAGTGTTTAAAATTATAGTCATTGGTATCTCTCTCCCGTTCTAATCGACTGTTATGCCGATCTCCTGTAAATTTACCGAGACGCTACTCCTGCCAAATTGCGCTTTCAAGCGCTTTTTTTCATCAAAATTGCAGTGAGTGGTGCCGATCACAAATTTAATCGACTTGCATATGATAACGTTCCCATAATGTTTTAATGCATTTGTGTAACTGATGAAAAGGAGGGGTAGTTGAAGGGTGTAGCGCAGCGAAGAGCAACGATTGTTGATGTGGCAAAACAAGCGAATGTCTCGAAAAGTACGGTAGCAAGAGTTTTAGAAGGGAAAATTAATGTTTCAGATAATGCACGAGCGCGTGTGCTGAAAGCCGTTGCTGCATTAGGCTATGAACGTAATCGGCTTGCGGTAGGGATGCGTTCTGGGCGTACAGGATTGCTGGCGATAGTTATTCCCGATATAACCAACCCTTTCTGGGCTGAGGTAACGCGAGGCGCGCAAGATCAGGCCATTAAGAAAGGGTTTTCGCTGCTGGTTTTTTCATCTGACTGGGATGTTGCAAAGGAAGCTGCACACCTGCAGGCGATACGTCAGGCCCGTGTTGATGGAGCCATTATCAACCCTGTCGCAGATAATTTCGATTCGCTTGGTTTTTTTGGTATGCCGTTGGTTTTTCTCGGCTCAAGCGCTGAGCGTTTTCCTGAAATTTCCAGTGTGGGTTCTGATATTAAACAAGGTGTTAATCTAGGACTTCAATCGTTTGCAGAAAGAGGGCATGCTTTGCCGTCATTAATCATGGGACCGAGGTCGCGTTTAGCAAGAATTCGTTTCTTGCGTGCGGTTACTGACTATTGCATCGTTCGTGATATGGATCCTGAACTCGTTACTATTGAAGACGCTGATTATACGGTCGAAGGCGGATTTCAAGCGATGAGTCGTCTACTTGAATTGAACGGTGGAAAGGAAAAGCACCGTGCTGTTTTTGCAGCCAATGACTTGATGGCGCTAGGTGCAATGATGGCGGTGCGTAAGGCTGGCTTACGCTGCAATGAAGATGTCTCCATTCTTGGGTTCGATGGTATCCCTGCAGGAATGTTTTCAATGCCAGGTTTAACCACGATTAAGAAACCTAGCCGCCAAATTGGTGAAACTGCGATGGTCTGTTTACTTGATGAAATAGAAGGACATTCCGAACATGGTAGAATCTATTTGCCGTGCCAACTCATTGAGAGAGATTCGGTAGCTGATTTGTATCGGCAAAATGAGATTAATAGATGATTGGCCGCTGTATGGCTTTTAATCAGTATTATCGGTTAATCAAATATGCCTAATGCGACACCTCCGAAGGAAATTAGAGAAAGTGTCGCAATGAAAGTGTTATTTTTTTTTGCAAAATATATTTTTTGAATTTTTGAAAATAAAAAATAGAAATAAAGTATAAATCCATCAATGTAAGTTGAGACGTAAAATAATAGTGATAAATTATTCCTTATAATTAAATGCATTAGCTAAATGTTTGTATCGAAACAGTGAGTGTTTATTGATAAAAATAGACATTTCACTTTTCCACACCGATAAAGTCACTGATAATGACGACAGTCGTTTTCTCAAGTTGGCGCAATATCTCATATGCTAAATTTATTTTCTGGTTTGGATTTATATACCGAGCTTGTGTTATTTCTTGCTCTGGTTTTTGTATTGTTTTATGAGGCAATTAACGGGTTTCATGATACCGCGAACGCGGTAGCAACCGTTATCTATACCCGCGCTATGCGTCCGAATTTGGCTGTTATTATGGCAGCTATTTTCAACTTTTTTGGCGTTCTTCTGGGGGGGTTAAGTGTTGCTTATGCCATCGTTCATATGCTACCAACAGATTTACTGCTTAATATGGGATCTTCGCATGGCCTTGCCATGGTGTTTTCTATGTTATTAGCGGCGATTATTTGGAATCTGGGTACTTGGTATTTCGGTTTACCTGCATCCAGTTCTCATACTCTAATTGGGGCGATTATTGGTATAGGTTTAACTAATGCAATTATGACTGGTACATCAGTAATAGATGCACTGAATATACCGAAGGTAATAGATATTTTTGCCTCTCTAATCGTTTCCCCAATTGTGGGCTTAGTATGCGCCGGTAGCTTGCTTTTCTTGTTACTCCGATATTGGAGCGGAACTAAAAAGCGTGCCCGTATCCATCGAGTTCCTGTCGAGCGAAAAAAGAAGGGGGGTAAGAAAAAACCCCCATTTTGGACACGCATCGCTCTGATCCTTTCTGCTGCTGGTGTAGCGTTCTCTCATGGTGCGAATGATGGTCAGAAGGGAATCGGTCTGATTATGCTCGTGCTTGTTGGGATTGCACCGGCAGGTTTTGCAGTGAATATGAATGCTTCAGGCTATGAGATTACTCGGACTCGTGATGCTATCGGTAATCTTGCGACCTATTTCCAGCAACACCCGGAGCTGCTGAAGTTAATTACCGATGCAGCTCAGCCGATTCCGTCAGGCGCAGATCCTGCTGAATTTCATTGCCACCCTGCAAACACGATTGATGCGCTGAGCCGAGTAAAAGCGATGTTGTCCGGTGATATGGACAACTATAGCAAATTGAGCATGACACAGCGTAGCCAGCTGCGTCGGATCATGCTGTGTATCTCTGATACCACCGAGAATGTGGCAAAATTGGCAAGCGTAGGTAGTGATGACCGACAATTACTAAAGAAACTAAGAACAGACATGCTGAATACCATTGAGTATGCGCCGATCTGGATCATTATGGCCGTTGCGCTGGCTCTCGGGATTGGCACTATGATCGGATGGAAACGTGTGGCAACGACCATTGGCGAAAAGATTGGCAAGCAGGGAATGACCTATGCTCAAGGGATGTCGGCACAAATTACTGCTGCGGTTTCTATTGGTCTTGCTAGCTATGTAGGTATGCCAGTTTCTACTACTCATGTCCTATCTTCTGCAGTAGCGGGAACGATGATAGTTGACGGTGGGGGATTACAGCGAAAAACAGTGATCAATATTTTGATGGCTTGGGTATTCACTTTACCTGCTGCGATTCTTTTGTCTGGGACATTATTCTGGATTGCGTTGCAGTTTACCTAAGCAATCGGCAGGCAGAGTAGCCAGAAACGCTGTTTTGTACGTGGTCATGCAGGCTTCTATAAGCAAACGCCCAGTTCAAATGACTGGGCGTTGTTGCGTAAACGTTCATGTGCTGATGAGGACTAACAATAGATTAGTTATCTGTTTGTATATTTGCTATAGCCACAATTTTCCATAAAGCTTGTAATTGCTTTCTCTGCATCAATCAGTACTTCATCAAGCGGTTTATTAGCATCAATATCAACAAGCTGAGAACCATCAAAAGTCAGCTGTGGTGTTATGGCGATTTTCTTTGCTAGGGCTTCTCTGCGGTGATCTGGCTTACGACTACAGGCAACATCAAGATCAACGTTGAGCTTAATCACTAAATCGGGTTTATGGCCCGCCATCCAGTGAAATGATGAGCGCTCCAGATCCGCTAGCCATAAAACAAAGCGACTACCCGTGACATTGGCTGGGAATACAGTGCCGTCATAAGCTCCTGGAATTTGTATCTGAGGATAACGATCTGCTAAAACAATTAAACCACGCCGGTGGCATGCTAGCATGTGACGAAAGCGTAATAGTCGGCGGATAACAAAAGACATAATGACTAAGGCAGGAATTGGCCCTGGAAGTTTTTTGGCGCTTTTGACCTTATTGTGTTTAATCGTTTTGTTTAGTGCATGCCCCATCAATGGCAGTTTTATAACAGCGCGTTCTACATTCCCAGCTTGTTTTCCTAAATGTACTCTTACTGCCGGTCCATATTTTTGAACACAGTTAATTAGGTGCTCACAAACTGTCGACTTTCCAGAACCATCACTGCCAATAATAGCTATGATAGGGGTATTTATTGACTGCATAAATGCATCCTGTATTTAAATTTCCGGATGGAATGTTTTGTTGTTAATATCTTTAAAATAATGTCTTATTAAAAATAAAGCCACATTTAGGCATTGTCACAACAATGCTGAGCATATATTCTGAGCATTCAACCGATAATATACAATAACTTCTTTGATACTGGATTTTTCGTGAGTCAACAGAATACTCCAATTATTAATCGCGCTGTTGTTCGAGTGATAGCTATAGTTGGTTGTGATGGTTCAGGTAAATCGACCTTAGCAACCAGTCTGGTAAATAATCTAGCTTCACAAATACCAACAGAACTATTCTATCTTGGGCAATCTTCAGGCCGTATTGGCGAATGGATTGGGCGTTTGCCGGTTATTGGAATTCCATTTAGCCGTTATTTGCGGGCAAAGGCAGACTGTGTACATGATCGTCCGTCAGCACCACCAGATAATGTCACTGCATTGACTATCTATCTACTTTCTTGCTGGCGAGCATATAAGTTTCGAAAAATGTTGGCGAGAAGCCAGCAGGGGCATTTGCTCATTACCGATCGCTACCCTCAGGCCGAAGTCCCAGGGTTTCATTTTGATGGCCCACAATTGGCAAAAACGGTAGGTGGTAGTTGGTGGGTCCAAACTTTGAGACAGCGTGAAATAAAACTGTATCACTGGATGGCTTCTTATTTACCATTATTATTAATTCGTTTGGATATTGATGAGAATACTGCCTTTTCCCGTAAACCAGACCATAAGCTTTCAGTTTTGCATGAGAAGATCGTGGTTACACCACACCTTACGTTTAATGGTGCGAAGATCCTTGAATTGGATGGGCGCGAGTCAATTGACACTGTTCTGAGTAAATCACTGAGTACGATTCGAACCTCTCTTTTATAGCCAAAAATTGGGCTTATGATCATCTTCTAAGATTGAATGACTGAATGTATGCAAATAGATAAATTAAACGAACAACTACCCGAGTATATACCTGGACTTATTGCGGTGGTGGGCTGTGATGGCACAGGTAAGTCTACATTAACTGCCGATTTGGTAAGAAAGCTTAGAGAAAGATGGGTAACAGAACGGCGTTATTTGGGGCTCGTTTCTGGAGAGGATGGCGATAAAATTAAGCGTTTGCCTTTTATTGGCGTATGGCTTGAGCGGCGTTTAGCGGCCAAATCTTCTAAGACACAAAGTATGAGCACCCAATCTCCAGCAATTTGGGCTGCGCTGATTATGTTTGGGTTTTCTTTACGGCGCAGGGCAAATCTACGAAAGGCATTACATTTGGCGCAGAGTGGTGTTTTGGTCATTAGCGATCGCTATCCGCAAGCTGAAATTTCAGGATTTCACTATGATGGGCCAGGCATTGGCGTTGAGCGTGTTAATGAAGGGATAAAAAGCTACTTGGCAGAACGTGAGCGCGTAATGTATCAGAAAATTGCACATATTCGCCCTGAGTTAATAATTCGCCTTGATATTGACATTGATACTGCCTTTTCCCGCAAACCTGATCACGATTATGATGAATTGCGTGATAAAATTTCCGTTATGGCTAGGATTGGTTATAACGGCTCTCGAATACTTGAGCTAGATTCCAGAGCACCATACAGTGAGGTGCTAGAAAAAGCATTAGAAGCTGCATCTTCAGTTGCAATAGCCTCTCAGCGCAGGAGTGTCACGACCGCATAAAATATTAAGTGGCTATATTCGAAATTATATATAAGCCAAACCGAATTCAGGTGGTAAATATTACTTCCTCTAATTCTAGATTAGATGAGCTAAGCCTTACTGAGTGATCGATAATTTATTTAGCTGGTTTTTACCATGAAGAATTGGTTTTCTGATGGCGCTTTCCGCACTATCATACGTAATAGCGCCTATTTGGGTTCCAGTAATTTAGTAAGTGCCTTACTTGGTTTGATTGCGCTTTCTTGTGCAGGGAAGGGCATGACTCCAGCAATGTTTGGAGTGCTTGTTATTATTCAGTCGTATACAAAAGCGATTAGTGATTTTATAAAATTTCAAACATGGCAATTAGTTGTTCAATACGGTACGCCTGCATTAGAAAAGAATAACCTGCAGCAATTTCGAGATGTGATTTCATTCTCTTTTGGTCTGGATATCGCAAGCGGTGCAGTTGCTGTAATTGGAGGAATGGCACTGCTTCCACTGCTTTCTCACTCGTTAGGCCTCGATTCTGATAGTTTTTGGCTGGCTATGCTTTATTGTACGCTTATCCCCTCCATGGCTTCATCCACCCCAACAGGTATTTTAAGAACGGTAAATCGTTTTGATTTGATTGCTGTTCAGCAAGCAACTAAGCCTTTTTTACGTGCGCTCGGAAGCGTAATTGTTTACTTCGGTGACTATGGTTTTGCAGGTTTCATTATCATTTGGTATGCGTCCAATTTAATTGGCGGAACGATGTATTGGTGGTTTGCCGCACGGGAATTGCGCCGCAGGAACATTCATAATGCACTGAGGCCACGCTTATTTGAATCAGCACGGCGTATAAAGGGGGCTTGGAGTTTCGTTTGGGCAACTAACTTTGCACACTCTATTTGGGCCGCGCGCAATTCCTGTAGTACTGTTTTAGTGGGAATTGTTTTAGGGCCAGCGGCTGCAGGGCTGTTTAAAATAGCGATGACGTTTTTTGATGCTACAGGAACACCGGCAAAGTTGCTTGAAAAGAGCTTTTACCCCGAAGTGATGCGTTTAGATCCGCGTACTAAGACTCCATGGTTATTAGGGCTTAAATCGGCGCTCTTAGCGGGGGGCATTGGTATTGCCGTCGCACTTGTCGTGCTTATCACCGGTGGGCATGTAATCTCGCTTGTTTTTGGTGCTAAATATCTTCAGGCTTATGATTTAATACAGGTTATGTTGGGGGCTATTGTTATTTCAATGGTAGGGTTCCCTCAGGAGTCGCTGTTGCTTATGGCTGGTAGGCAGCGAGCATTTTTAGCGGCTCAAACTGTTGCCTCCTTCTCCTATGTTGTACTTCTTGTGGTGCTGTCACATCTTTTTGGCGTAATGGGTGCCGCGTTTGCTTATTTTGCTGGGCAATGTCTGGATGTGCTGTTATCTCTTATTCCGACTTTGCAAGCATACTCCCGCCGTCATTTGCTTAGATTTAACGTCGCTATGGAAGAACAATAAATGACCCAAAAGAAGTTCTCACATGAGGTTTTAGATCGCTTATTTATCGCAGTAGAGGAGGATGACATTGTTGATGAGCATGCTACTCTGCCGAAAACCATCAATTTTCAATGTTCTCAAATGATTATCCGAAGTAATTATGCATTGTGCCTGCAGTTTTGGGAGGATGGTTTTAACCGCAAGGATTTGTTGGGTTTAATTATTAAACAATTAAAAAGCGGCGAGCTATCTAAGAAAGAACAGATGCAATATAAATATATTCGTGCACGTTATAAACATTTACGCTTTGCTCAGCAACTTTATAGAAAGAAGCATCAAACAGGCTTTTTATTTAGCAAGATAACCGTATTTCTTGGCCGTTTTCAAGATGGTTTTCGCAATAAACAGAAGAATCATGTTGATTTTTATGGAGAAGTGTTGCGGAGGTATCATCTAAATATACCTGTCTGGATGTTTGTTCATTACTCTCTACGCCATAGTCAACTAGATACCGCGGAAGGCTTTATTCATTATTGCAGAGAACAAATGCGGACGCTGCAGTTGTTAATTGCTAAGCCACAGTTAACCGGTAAAGAATTTCATGGTGTGCGGAAAATTATTAGCCAACAGGTTTCTTATTATGACACATTGAGATCTATTGACCCAACTAATCAGGATGCCACCCAGATTTCAAGATTTTTGGCAGCGATTAATGGATTGATGGGAAATAAACATGATGAAATGGTGGCTTCTGATATGGCAAATCTGAAGCCCTATGATACTCCAGCCTTTCTAGATGACATGATTCGATCTCGATTAGAGCTTCTTGTTGCTCGATATCCTATGTAACTTTTTCTCCTATTGTATCTAATGAAGATCATAACGCAGGGTTTCAAGAGCAAATTTAACCTTAAAGTACTGAGAGGCATGGTGTTCGCTTCGTTGTTGCTGCATGCTTTTCAGGTATCGGCACATAATCTTGTTGATGGAAAATCAGTTTTGCCAATAAGTATTGCCGATCGTGGAGAGTTACTACTGCATAATGATGAAATTATCTACAGCAGTTGGAATAGCTCAGAGCTGATAGGAAAAGTGCGTGTAGTGCAGTATATCGCGGGACGGACTTCTGCGAAAAAGAAAAACTCGATGCTGATTAAGGCGATCAAGAATGCAAACTTCCCAAGCGATCGTTTCCAACCAACAACGATTGTTAATACTGATGATGTGATCTTAGGCTCAGGTTTTTTCGTGCTTGGTAAAATAGAAAAAAACAAAAGACGTTATCCTTGGGCGCAATTTATTATCGACAGTAATGGAGTGGGGCGAAGAACTTGGCAGCTTAATGAAGAAAGCTCAACCATTGTGGTTTTAGATAAGTTTGGACATATTCAATGGGCTAAAGATGGGAATTTGACACCCGAGGAAGTAAATATGGTTATTTCGATGGTGAAAAAATTGATTAATGAGTAATTAATAATTCATAAAACCAATATGTCGATGTATTTCTATACATGATCTTTTATCCCCTGAGTATTTGCAAAATGCTAACCCATATTTTCAGCGTTTGTGGTTTTTTTAGGCTATGTGGAGTGTTCGTAATAGATGAAATTGATTGAGCATTACATCATGGTTGAGATTCGTCGTTTAGTGGCAATTCTTGTCGGATTCCTTATTTTTATTTTTGCTAGCTATTCGGCTCAACGTTATTTGACTGAGGCCGCCAATGGCACATTAGCTCTGGAAGTTGTACTGGATATTGTGTTCTATAAGGTACTTATTGCACTAGAGATGTTGTTACCAGTTGGGCTTTATGTCTCAGTCGGTGTTGCTCTTGGTCAACTTTATACAGACTCTGAAATTGTAGCTATTACGGCTGTGGGATGCAGCCCGGTGCGGGTGTATAAAGCCGTCATGTTCCTTGCAATTCCATTGAGCATAGTAGTAACGATAATGTCTATGTATGCAAGACCTTGGGCCTATACACAAATTTATCAATTGGAACAGCAGTCACAATCAGAATTGGATATCAGTCACTTACGCGCCAAAAAATTTAACACTAATGATAGTGGCCGGATGATTTTGTCTGAGGAGATCAATTCAGATACTAATCATCTAACAGATGTGCTGATTTATACCTCTTCTGGAAATAAAACTAACGTATATAGGGCTCATTCGGTGGATATTATTGATCCTTCGCCTGCAACTCCGTCAGTGATGTTGCACTCGGGCACGGCCTATACGTTGAAGCATCAGGGCATTGATGACAGCGAGCGAATTTACCGTAACCTTAATTTGAATCTTAAACCGCTCACTCAGAGTGCAGATGATAAGCGTAAAGCTAAATCTGTAGTGGCTTTATTGCGCTCCTACGAGCCGGCTGACCATGCGGAAGTACAATGGAGGGAAAGCCGTGGGGTCAACGCATTTTTAATGGCGTTGCTGGCTATACCGTTAAGTCGTGTTAAACCACGTCAAGGGCGTTTTTCAACGCTGCTTCCTCTTACGGTTTTATTTACCGTCATTTTTTATGGCGGCAATATTTGCCGATCGCTGGTTGCCAGTGGCTATCTTTCGGTAAATCCAGGGGTATGGTTAGTACCCATATTGATGCTTGTTGGGCTTATTGTATTGATAGCTCGTGATTTTGGTCTGTTGCAGAAGCTATTTCGATGAATATATTCAGCCGTTATTTAATGCGAAATATTTTTACAGGTTTTTCAGCAGCAGCGGGGTTGCTAATCCCGCTTTTCACGACGTTTAATCTCGTGAACGAGCTCGATGATGTTACTGCGGGCGGGTATCATTGGACACAGGCCATTTTGGTAGTGTTGATGACCTTACCTAGAACGCTTATTGATCTTGGTCCTTTTATTGCGTTACTCGGTGGGATCGTAGGGCTTGGTCAGCTTTCTAAAAGCATGGAGTTAACAGCAATACGCACTACAGGTTTTTCAATCTTTAAAATTGCGATGGTGGCATTATGCACCGGTCTGATTTTAACCGTATCACTCGGCGTGGTTGATGAATGGTTCGCCTCCCCACTGCAGCAATATGCATTGCAAATGAAAAATGCTGCAACTGCGTTGGATGGTAGTAACGAAAGTCAGGGAAACATTCTATGGGCCAGAAGCGGAAATGAGTTTGTGACGGTGAAAGCTTTGGATGATCATAATCAGCCAGTAGGCATTGAAATTTTTTACTATCGGCCCGATCGTTCTCTAGCGTCATATGTTTATGCGTCACATGCGACTGTTCTTGATGGAAATATGTGGACACTTAATCATGTGAGTGAAAAAAACTGGGTAAATGGAAAAGAAATGGTAGAAGTGAAAGAAAGTTTAAAATGGCAGTCGATATTTACTGGCATGACATTGGAAGAGCTGACAATGCCCAGTGACAGTTTTTCAATTAAGCAACTTAATCAATATATTGTCTATCTAAAAAATACAGGGCAGCCAAGTATTGAATTTAATATGGCATTATGGCAAAAGATAGGACGTGGCATTTTGACTTTAGCCATGATTTTGCTGGCCATACCATTTACCTTCACTGCCCCACGCTCTCCGGGATTAGGCAGTCGCTTAGCCATTGGTGTTATTGTTGGGTTGTTGAATTATATTAGTTATCAAATCGTCGTTAATGTGGGTTTATTATTTCGTCTTAATGTTGAGATGGTTACGATTGCCCCTCCGGCGCTTCTCTTAATTATTGCGTTAATATTGATTTATCAATTTGACAGGCGATCATGACAGATAGCATAACGATGCTACCTGTCAGCTTATCGATACTTAAGTTCGAGTAACTACTGAGTATTATTTTTTAGTGTCGCAAATGCGTGAATAATGGCGTCGATCTGCTCTTCGCTGTGTGCTGCATTAACGCTGCAGCGTAACAAGGTTATGCCAGCTGGCGCTGCTGGCGGTAGAATTAAGTTAACATAGACCCCTAGCTCGATCAGTTCTCTCCAGATACGTAAGCCATCTTCTTTATGTCCAATGATTACCGGTACAACTGGGCTAATATGTGAGCCTAGTTTATAGCCCAGTTTATCTAACCCGTCATATAACCGATGGGAGTTGTCCCAGAGTTTTTGGCGTAGCTCTGGCTGTTCAGCAATGGTTTTTAGGGATGAGCGAACAGAGGCAATGCAGGATGGCGATGGTGACGCTGTGAAAATAAAGGGGCGGCTAGCATAACGCAACACATCCATTGCTTTAGAGCCGACGGCAAATCCACCAATAGAAGCCAAGCTTTTGCTGAATGTACCCACGATTATATCGACATCTTGTTCAACCCCTACCTCTTCAGCAAGTCCTCTACCTGTAGCCCCCATCACGCCAAAGGAATGCGCTTCATCGACGATCAAATATCCGCCCAGCCGGCGTTTGATATCGACAATTTCGGCCAGTGGCGCAACATCCCCTAGCATGCTGTAGATACCTTCAACAATAATTATCGCATCTCGAGCTCGGTCGCCAAGGCGAATCATACGGCGCTCAAGATCCTTCGCGTCATTGTGGCGGAAACGAATAATTTCAGCGCCGCCCAGAGTACAGGCATCATAAATACTGGCGTGACTGTCCGCATCAAGTAATACAACGGAACCATGACCAGCAAGTGCACTGATTATTCCCAAATTAGCGGTGTAGCCTGTAGAAAAAACGATAGCGGTAGGGCGGTTAAAGAAATCTGCGATTTCTTGCTCTAAAGCTATATGTGATTTATAGCTACCGTTTGCCATACGGGAGCCAGTTGTTCCTGTACCCTGAGTAGCTAATGCCATCTGTCCATCGGCAATTGCCTGAGTATTGAAGGTTAGTCCTAAATAATTATTGGTACCAGCCAGAATAACCTTCTGATTGCCAATGCGTCCTTCTGTCGCGGAATAAACATCGTCAATACAGGTCCCGAATGGATTTATACCAGATGTGCAAAATTGTTCTCGCTCGCTAGCAAGGCGTGAAAACTTATCATACAGGCTCATTGATATTCTCCAGATATGGGATTAAGGATTCTAATAGTTGTGCTGGCGTTCTGACATCTAGCAATATATTAATGGGAATGGAAATATCAAATCTATCTTCCAACATCATCAATAAGTCCATTACTTTTATGGACTCCAAACCAAGGTCATTAACGAGGTCACTATCGGGTTTTATATCTAATCCACTTTCGACCATATCCTGTAGGCAGGAAAGAGTATAGTCCATTACTATTTTACGGTTTAACATAGCAGTATCGATATACCTATAAGCAAGATAATTAAAATAAGCCGTTGCGTAATGCATATTCGAGGTCAATTTTAGGTGACCAATTAATATGCTTAGACAAAAATTTATTGCTTGCAGACCAGTCCAGATGTGTTAATTCTCGGATTTTACTACGAGTTAGCATGGGCTCTTTTCCGATTAAATAACTTGCTAGAGTGCTAACATTTGCAATGAGTTTGAGTAAAGGCAAAGGGACTCCGACTAATTGCACTGAGCTATTACGTATCGAAGCACCGATTTCTTGAATTCGATTCCAGTCATACCCGTTAGGAGTACCGTCGCATAGTTCATATGGATGAGTGTGCGGCTGCTCAGTGGTTAACCATTGGCTAACGGCCTCGGCCAAATCGCTCACATGAAGGAGCGACAGACGAGTTTCAATCGAACTGAATCGCAGAAGGATCCCACGTAACAGCCAGCTGAATAAGGGCTTTAATTCTTTATCCCCTGGGCCATAAACTGCAGTTGGGCGAAAAATACCCAGAGAAATCCCCGAAGCCATGTCCATCAGGCGTTGCTCGGCAATATATTTGGAGTTTGCGTACCATGATAATTCTGGATAGCGTGCCGCGAGAGAAGACATAAACAGGAAGCGTTCACAGCTTCCGCTTTCTTTGGCCGCCTGCATAACGCGTTGGCTTCCGGCGACATTGCATTGAGCAAAAATATCTTCACTGCGTCCGCGAACTTGGCCAGCGCAATGGACGACAAAATTCGCACCATCAACAAATCTAGCAAGTGACTCTGAGTCCTCCAGTTCTCCGAGGATCCACGTGATATTACTACGAGGATCGCTGCGTGAAGATCTGGTTAGGGCCCGAACATTCAGGCCATGGGAAAGTAGGTTATCGATGATATGCTTACCAATGAAGCCAGTGCCACCGGTTACTGCAACTGTCCTTTTCATTGCACACAATCCACCATTCCCAACTGCGGGCTTAGCTGATTTGCGAAGGCAATCAAATAGCGCTTTTTAGCCTCTGCTCTTGCTGGTTTTCCAGATGATGTTCTTGGAATACTGTGTGGCGGTAATAGTTCAATATCAACCGGGACACCAAATTCACTTTGAATTCGAGCATATAATGAGTGAACGATTTGCGCACGGCGCTCTTCTCCACTAACTCGGCACTGGATCTGTAAAACAATACGTTCCTGCGAAGTGACAAATGCTATTGCATCACCTGAATGGATCTCTGGCTCTTGTTCTGCAATATACTCGATATCTTGAGGCCATATATTACGACCTCTAATAATAATTAGATCTTTTATACGGCCTGTTACATACAAATAGCCATTTAATAGATATCCTAGGTCCCCTGTATCCATCCATCCTGTAGTTTGTATTTCCTTTTGTGAACCAAGATCTTGGA
>Ga0302347_1002857_pt1 | contig 16466 bp, 13 predicted proteins | sample PhyWR1_FD_202178 | JGI IMG/M metagenome (GOLD analysis project Ga0302347, IMG submission 202178) | Leaf surface microbial communities from wheat plants in UC Gill Tract Community Farm, Albany, California, United States - DLSL W.R1 (v2)... | ecosystem: Host-associated > Plants > Phyllosphere >...
GCGAGCGGGGATAAACCGAGGGCGCTTATTACAATCTGCGGCGGGATCGCGTGTTCCCCACGCGAGCGGGGATAAACCGCGTATGGGCATGGACCTGGAATGATGAATCCTGTGTTCCCCACGCGAGCGGGGATAAACCGAGGCTGCCAGTATGGCGCGTCAACTTAACGGTGTGTTCCCCACGCTAGCGGGGATAAACCGTGATCCGGGCATTCAAACGGCTGGCATTTAATGTGTTCCCCGCGCGAGCGGGGATAAACCGATATCGGGAAATCAGGGAAAGACTTTCTTCAGACAGGCGACATTACTGTCGCCGGTTACATTCAATTGTGGCAAGACACTCCGCGCCTCTTTCCCTGCGTAAGTCGCCGGATTCCGCTACTCTCCGCGATAAACGCAGCCTGCCGTACAGGTTTCTTTGATCATTACCGCACTCAGCAGCGGAACAACAGGTTTCACCTGATCCCAGATCCATTTGGACAGCACTTCGCTGGTCGGATTTTCCAGACCGGGAATATCGTTCAGATAGTAGTGATCCAGACGATCGTAGGTGGGCTTAAATGCTGCTTTAAGTTCGGCGAAATCGATAATCCATCCGGTATGGGGATCGACTTCACCGGTGATTTCAAGACGCACCATAAAGGAGTGTCCGTGCAGGCGACCACATTTATGGCCCTGCGGAACGTGAGGCAGATGGTGAGCGGCTTCAAAGATGAAGTCTTTAAACAACGTGGTGGACATGGTGAACTCTCAGGCTTACGAAAAACCGCCGCATAGTACCGGAAAGTACAATTTTTATCATCTGTTTAAACTGTGCAGGCTGTGCGCTATAGCGCGTGTGACAGATGTTCAATTATTTAACTCATCAAATCAAAGGGTTGTTTAACCTGTTTTACCGTTAATAACTATCGGGAAATCAGGTTAGTTTATTTGGTTATTTATTATTTCCATCCCTTCTTTAATTGTTATTATCCAGGTCGTTAACCTTACATTCTCTTCTGTTTTTACTGAAAACAGCTTTGCTACTGGAACATGACGACGCATGACGATACAGGCCCCACCTTCCGCATTGCTTCCGCTAAACCCGGAGCAGCTGGCGCGCCTTCAGGCGGCCACCACTGATTTAACGCCAACCCAGCTTGCCTGGGTTTCCGGCTATTTTTGGGGGGTGCTCAATCAGCAGCCCGGCGCTGCTGTGGCAACGCCTGCTCCGGTAGCAGAAACGACCACCATTACCTTGCTCTCGGCCTCGCAAACCGGGAATGCCCGGCGCGTGGCTGAAGCGCTGCGCGATGACTTACTGGCAGCAAAACTCAATGTCAATCTGGTTAACGCGGGCGACTATAAATTCAAACAAATTGCCGCTGAAAAACTGTTGGTTGTCATTGCGTCCACGCAGGGTGAAGGAGAGCCGCCGGAAGAAGCTGTCGCGCTTCACAAGTTCCTCGCTTCTAAAAAAGCACCTAAGCTGGACAGTACCGCCTTTGCGGTGTTCGGCCTTGGCGACACGTCTTATGAATTTTTCTGCCAGTGTGCGAAAGATTTTGATGCGAAGCTGTCGGAGCTGGGCGGCGAGCGCCTGCTGGATCGCGTAGATTCTGACGTCGAGTATCAACATGCTGCTGCCGAATGGCGCGCGCGCGTCGTTGAAGTGCTTAAATCCCGCGTGCCGAAAGAGACGCCTGCTCAGGCAGCTGTCACCGCATCGGGCGTAGTTAATGAGGTTCATACCAGCCCCTATACCAAAGAAGCGCCGCTGGTAGCGTCACTGCTGGTAAATCAAAAAATTACCGGTCGTAACTCAGAAAAAGATGTTCGCCATATTGAGATCGATCTTGGTGATTCCGGCCTGCGCTATCAGCCGGGCGATGCGCTGGGCGTGTGGTATCAGAACGATCCCGCGCTGGTTAATGAACTGAACGCTGACCCTGGCGGAGGCGTTACAGTGGCATTTTGAATTGACGGTCAATACTGCCAATATTGTCGAAAATTATGCCACTCTCGCCCGCAGCGAAACGCTGCTACCGCTGGCAGGTGATAAAACTCAGCTTCAGCACTACGCTGCCACGACGCCGATTGTTGATATGGTGCGTTTTTCTCCGGCTCAGCTTGATGCCGAAACATTGCTTGATTTACTGCGTCCGCTAACGCCGCGCCTGTATTCCATCGCTTCTGCACAGGCCGAAGCGGAAAGCGAAGTTCATGTCACTGTAGGTGTCGTACGCTATGATATAGAAGGGCGTGCGCGTGCTGGCGGTGCCTCCAGCTTCCTGGCCGATCGCCTTGAAGAAGAGGGCGAAGTCCGCGTCTTTATTGAGCACAACGACAACTTCCGCCTGCCTGCCAGCCCTGACACGCCGGTCATTATGATTGGTCCCGGCACCGGTATTGCGCCTTTCCGCGCCTTTATGCAACAGCGCGCGGCCGAGGGTGCACCGGGTAAAAACTGGCTGTTCTTTGGCAACCCGCATTTTACTGAAGATTTTCTCTACCAGGTGGAATGGCAGCGCTACGTTAAAGAGGGCGTACTCAGCCGTATCGATCTGGCCTGGTCTCGTGACCAACAACAAAAAGTTTACGTACAAGACAAACTGCGCGAACAGGGCGCAGAACTGTGGCGCTGGATCAATGACGGCGCTCATATTTATGTCTGCGGTGACGCCAATCGTATGGCGAAAGACGTTGAGCAGGCATTGCTGGATGTGATTGCAGAATTCGGCGGCATGGACCTCGAATCGGCAGATGAATTTTTAAGTGAGCTGCGCGTTGAGCGCCGTTATCAGCGAGATGTCTACTAATGAGCGAAAAATATCCCGGACCCCTGGTGGTCGAAGGTAAACTGACGGATGCCGAGCGCATGAAGGTAGAGAGCAACTATCTGCGCGGCACCATTGCTGAAGACTTAAACGACGGTCTTACCGGCGGTTTTAACGGTGACAACTTTCTGCTGATCCGTTTCCACGGTATGTATCAGCAGGACGATCGCGACATTCGTGCCGAGCGCGCCGAACAAAAGCTGGAGCCGCGTCATGCCATGCTGCTGCGCTGTCGCCTGCCAGGGGGCGTTATTACGACCACGCAGTGGCAGGCAATTGATAAGTTTGCTCATGACAATACGATCTACGGCAGCATTCGTCTGACCAACCGTCAGACCTTTCAGTTTCACGGTATCCTGAAGAAGAACGTGAAGCCGGTGCACCAGATGCTGCATTCAGTCGGGCTGGATGCGCTGGCGACCGCCAACGACATGAACCGTAACGTGCTCTGTACGTCCAATCCGTACGAGTCTGAGCTGCATGCTGAAGCTTATGAGTGGGCGAAGACGATCTCTGAACATCTGCTGCCGCGCACCCGCGCCTATGCGGAGATCTGGCTCGATCAGAAAAAAGTGGCGACCACCGACGAAGAGCCGATCCTCGGGCAGACCTATCTGCCGCGTAAGTTTAAAACCACCGTGGTGATCCCGCCGCAAAATGATATTGATTTGCATGCTAACGACATGAACTTCGTGGCCGTGGCAGAAAACGGTAAGCTGGTGGGCTTTAACCTGCTGGTTGGCGGTGGCCTCTCTATTGAACATGGCAATAAAAAAACCTACGCCCGCACGGCAAGTGAATTTGGATATTTGCCGCTGGAGCATACCCTGGCGGTAGCGGAAGCGGTGGTAACTACCCAGCGCGACTGGGGTAATCGTACCGACCGTAAAAACGCAAAAACCAAATACACGCTGGAGCGCGTGGGCGTTGAGACGTTTAAAGCGGAAGTGGAGCGCCGTGCAGGGATCACATTCGAGCCAATCCGTCCGTATGAGTTCACCGGACGTGGCGATCGCATTGGCTGGGTAAAAGGAATTGACGATAAATGGCACCTGACGCTGTTTATTGAAAACGGTCGCATCCTTGATTATCCCGGACGCCCGCTAAAAACGGGTCTGCTGGAGATCGCAAAGATCCATCAGGGCGAGTTCCGTATTACCGCTAACCAGAATCTGATCGTTGCCGGCGTGCCTGACAGCGAGAAAGCAAAGATCGAGGCACTGGCGCGCGATCACGGACTAATGAACGCCGTGAAGCCGCAGCGTGAAAACTCAATGGCTTGCGTATCGTTCCCGACCTGTCCGCTGGCGATGGCGGAAGCCGAGCGCTTCCTGCCGTCGTTTACCGATAAGGTAGAAGCGATTCTGGAAAAAAATGGAATTCCTGAAGAGCATATCGTTATGCGTGTAACCGGTTGTCCGAACGGCTGCGGACGCGCCATGCTGGCGGAACTGGGTTTGGTGGGCAAAGCGCCGGGCCGTTACAACGTGCATCTTGGTGGTAACCGTATGGGAACACGTATTCCGCGCATGTACCGGGAAAACATTACTGAACCTGAAATCCTCGCCACTATTGACGAACTGGTCGGGCGATGGGCGAAAGAGCGTGAAGCGGATGAAGGCTTCGGTGACTTTACGGTACGTACGGGCATTGTACGTCCGGTGCTCGATCCGGCACGAGATTTCTGGGAATAATCACCAGGCTGCTGCATGAACCTGATGCAGCCGCCTGTGACATTGCAAAATTGTTCAGGCCGGGTAAGCATTGCGTCACCCGGCAAAAGGCAAAAGTGAGGAACCTATGTCCGTACTCGATCTAAACGCCCTCAGCGCCTTACCCAAAGAGGCGCGTAAGCAGGAACTGGCTGAGGTTAACGCCCACCTTGAAACGCTCACCGCAGAGGATCGCGTGGCATGGGCGCTGGAACATCTGCCGGGCAATTACGTGCTTTCTTCAAGTTTTGGCATCCAGGCGGCGGTCAGTCTGCATCTGGTTAATCAAATCAGTCCGGACATCCCGGTGATCCTGACCGACACTGGCTATCTGTTTCCGGAAACGTATCGTTTTATTGATGAGCTAACGGACAAGCTTAAGCTCAACCTCACTGTTTATCGCGCAACTGAAAGCCCTGCCTGGCAAGAAGCGCGCTACGGCAAACTTTGGGAACAGGGCGTTGAAGGGATTGAGAAATACAATGAGATCAACAAAGTCGAGCCGATGAACCGGGCACTTGCCGATTTAAATGCCAGAACCTGGTTCGCCGGTTTGCGCCGTGAGCAATCCGGCAGCCGCGCTGACCTGCCGGTGCTGGGGATACAGCGTGGCGTATTTAAAGTGCTGCCAATTATCGACTGGGATAACCGTACGGTTTATCAATACCTGCAAAAACATGGTCTGAAGTACCATCCGCTATGGGATGAGGGATATTTATCGGTTGGCGATACTCACACCACTCGTAAGTGGGAGCCAGGCATGGCGGAGGAAGAGACGCGATTCTTTGGGCTGAAGCGCGAGTGTGGATTGCACGAAGGATAATAACGATCCCGGCGATGCCGGGATTTTTTTGCTGATAATCAGACACTTATTTCTCTTCATTTTAATGTGGTATTAATAGGCTGATTTTATGATTACCAGGTAAATATATTTATCATCAATGTAATACTTTTTATTTATTTGTACTCTTTATGGTTTATTTCTTTATAATATTATTTATATTGATATAAATCACAGGTCCCGACATTCAAAGCGGTAATACTGTCATCATACGTCGCTATAAAGAGTGTATGTTGTGACAATATTTAATTACTGGGGAAAGACCCGGCGGTTCGAGAAGGCGGGGGGAGATGAATACCACTTACTGTGCTGGCACTCTCTGGATGTAGCAGCCATTGGTTACTGGATGGTGCGCCATAATATTCATGGCATCGCTGATAATCTTAAAAATATGGGGTTGAGTGATAATATGCAGGCATCGCAGTTCTTTGCCTGGCTATTATGCTGGCACGATATTGGAAAATTCGCTCATTCTTTTCAACAGCTTTATATTCATCCCGACCTCAACTCACAGAGCGAAAAAGTAAAGAATTATGAAGCCATCCCTCATGCTACGTTGGGACATTGGTTATGGAATGATTACTTAAGTGAGTATCCCGAACTCTTCCCCGCATCTTCTCTGTCCTGTCATAAATTAAGAGGCGTGATTGCGCTCTGGATGCCGCTGACAACCGGGCATCACGGGCGCCCACCCTCTTCAGTTATGGAACTGAAGAATTTTCGTCAACAGGATAAACAAGCCGCTTATGATTTTCTTGCGGCGATTACCCCTCTTTTTCCGCTGATTAATATTCCTGCCTTCTGGGACGACGACGATGGCATTGCGTTATTTCATCATCTGTCATGGTTTATTTCAGCCGCCATTGTACTGGCCGACTGGGTAGGTTCTTCAACCCGCTATTTTCCGCGTATCGCTCAATCAATGGATGTTGAAATATATTGGCAGCAACATGCATTGATAAAAGCGAAAGAGGCTGTTTCTGTTTTCCCCGTTTCTTCTGGTGTTGCTCCTTTTTCCGGGATAAGTCAGCTATTTCCCTTTATTCAGCATCCAACACCTCTACAGCAAAAAACGCTCGAACTGGATATCAATAAAGAAGGTCCGCAATTATTTATTCTCGAAGATGTCACCGGGGCGGGAAAAACGGAGGCCGCATTAATTCTGACCCATCGCCTGATGGCGGCAGGAAAAGCTCAGGGGTTGTATTTTGGTTTGCCGACGATGGCAACGGCTAATGCTATGTTCGACCGTATGGCACAGAGCTGGCGGGCATTGTATCAGTCAGAGTCTCGGCCCAGTCTGATCCTGGCGCATGGTGCACGTGGATTAATGGACCGGTTTAATCAGTCAATCTGGTCGGGAGATTTAATTGGTTCCGAAGAACCCGACGATTCTCAGCCTTTTAGCCAGGGCTGCGCCGCCTGGTTTGCCGACAGTAATAAAAAAGCGCTGCTGGCCGAAGTGGGCGTTGGTACGCTCGATCAGGCGATGATGGCAGTGATGCCGTTTAAGCACACTAATCTGCGGATGTTGGGGCTGAGTAATAAAATCCTGCTGGCGGATGAGATCCACGCCTACGATGCCTACATGTCGCGGATTCTGGAGAGCCTGATTGAGAGGCAGGCCAGCGATGGCAATTGTACGATTCTGCTTTCTGCCACGCTATCACAGCTGCAGAGAGACAGGCTGGTTGCAGCCTTTGCGAAGGGAACGAAGAGTCGGATAGAAGCGCCATTATTGGGCTATGACGACTATCCCTGGGTAACCCAGGTTACGGGTTCGCAAGTCATTTCTCAATATGTTGAAACCCGCAAAGAGGTTGAGCGCAGCGTAAAAGTTGGCTGGATGCACAGCGAGCAGGAGTGTGTTGAACGCATTGAACACGCCATCAAGCAGGGACGATGTATTGCGTGGATACGTAACTCCATTGATGACGCGATTAGTATTTATCGTCAACTGCTAGCCAGAGGAAATATTCCCGCCGAAAGCCTTTTGGTGTTCCATAGTCGCTTTGCTTTTCACGATCGTCAACGGATTGAAAACCAGGCACTGGCTCAATTTGGCAAAAAAGGGAGTGCTCAGCGGGCCGGAAAAGTGCTGATTGCTACCCAGGTTATTGAGCAAAGTTTAGACATTGACCTGGATGAAATGATCTCTGATTTAGCTCCGGTGGACCTGCTGATTCAGCGAGCAGGTCGATTACAGCGGCACATCCGCGATCGCAACGGTGTGGTAAAAGCCTCTGGGCAGGACGAGCGCAATGCCCCGGAACTGCTGGTTTTTTCCCCTGCATGGGATGACTCGCCACAAGAAGACTGGTTCTCTGCTGCCATGCGCAACAGCGCCTATGTCTACCCCGACCACAGTCGCCTGTGGCTGACCCAGCGCGTGTTGCGTGAACAGGGTGAAATCCGCATGCCGCAGTCCGCAAGGCTGCTGATTGAATCGGTCTACGGTGAAGACGCTGATATACCTGAGGGATTGGCGAAGGCGGAACAGTTGCAGGAAGGGAAATACTACTGCGATCGAGCCTTTGCCAGCCAGAACCTGATTAACTTCGCGCCGGGTTACAGCCCTGAAAGCAGCGATTATCTCCCGGAAAAACTTTCAACGCGTCTGGCAGAAGAGTCGGTTGCACTGTGGCTGGCGAAAATCATTGATGGAGTCGTCGAACCTTATGCGTCAGGAGATCATGCCTGGGAAATGAGCGCGCTACGGATACGCCAGGGATGGTGGGAAAAGCACAAAGATGAGTTTAAACGATTACAAGGTGAAATGCTGCGGCAGTGGTGCGTTGAACAACATCAAAATCAGGAGTTTGCCGTGGTGATTGTGGTGTCGGAGGTTGATAACTGCGGTTATTCAGCCAGTGAAGGATTAATCGGAAGAATGGAGGTATAGCGATACCCATATGGATAGCTTCTCACTTTTAACAACCCCCTGGCTTCCCGTACGTTTTAAAGACGGCTCCGTGGGCAAGCTGGCCCCCGTTAATCTGGCGGATGAAAATGTGGTAGATATCGCCGCGACGAGGGCAGATTTACAGGGCGCGGCCTGGCAATTTTTGCTGGGGTTATTGCAATGCAGCATTGCGCCGAAAAACCGTGCCCGCTGGGAAGATATCTGGCTTGAGGGGCTGAGTGCGGATGCACTTCATCGAGCGTTAGAACCGCTAGAACACGCTTTCCAGTTTGGTGCCGATACGCCTTCGTTTATGCAGGATTTCGAGCCGCTTATCGGTGATAAAGTTTCCATCGCCTCTCTGTTGCCGGAAATACCCGGCGCGCAAACCACTAAATTTAATAAAGATCATTTTGTTAAACGGGGTGTAACGGAGCGCTTTTGCCCGCACTGCGCGGCGCTGGCGCTCTTTTCATTGCAGCTAAATGCGCCGTCGGGCGGCAAGGGGTATCGTACTGGTCTTCGCGGCGGCGGGCCGATGACCACGTTGCTTGAATTGCAGGAGTACCAGGGACACAGGCAAACACCGCTGTGGCGCAAGCTGTGGCTGAATGTTATGCCTCAGGATAGCGCGGGCATGCCAGTACCAGAGCAGTGTGATGAAACCGTTTTTCCCTGGTTAGCCGCCACTCGTACCAGTGAACTGGTAAATGCGGTTACCACGCCGGGACAGGTAAATCTGTTACAAGCCTATTGGGGAATGCCGCGGCGTATTCGTCTTGATTTTAGCGCTACTGAGTCTGGCCATTGCGACCTCTGTGAAACCCAAAGTGATGAATTGCTGAGTTTGATGACCACGAAAAACTACGGCATTAACTATGAGGGCTGGACACATCCGCTAACGCCGTATCGCAGAGCGTTGAAAGGCGATAATGTAAAATTTTCCGTTAAGCCACAGCCCGGTGGTCTTATCTGGCGCGACTGGTTAGGGTTGAATCGGGAAGTCGAGTCGGAAAATAACATCGAATATCCTGCGTTAGTCGTCAAAGCCAGCAGTGAAAATAAGCTTAAGAATACCAAAGTAGGGTTATGGGGCTTTGGCTATGATTTCGACAATATGAAAGCCCGCTGCTGGTATGAACACCATTTTCCGCTGCTATTAACCGAAAATATTATCCCCGAGCTACGTCTCGCGGCACAAACCGCATCGCGCAACCTTAGCCTGTTGCGCAGCGCATTAAAAGAAGCCTGGTTTGATGATGCCAAAGGCGCGCGCGGCGACTTCAGCTTTATTGATATCGACTTCTGGCACCTGACTCAGGGGCGCTTTCTTGAGCTTATTCACGATCTTGAAAACGGACAGAGCCCAGATGAAAGGCTTAGCCGGTGGCGAACCATCCTGTGGCTATTTACGCGCAAATACTTTGACGACCACGTTTTTACCAACCCGTATGAGGGTACCAATCTCAAACGCATCATGCTGGCGCGTAAAAAATATTTTACCAAATCGGCGGAGAAGCAAAGTGCAAAAGCCGCCAAAGCGAAAAAGCAGGAGGCTGCTAAATGAGTATTGTTCAGGATGACCACAAGACCACGCTGCGTCGATGGCATGAAACGTTGCAGGAAAAACGCGGCCTGCGTGCCAGCCTGCGGCGCAGCAAAACGGTGAATGACGCCTGCATGTCGGAAGGATTTCGTTCCCTGCTGATGCAGACTCACACCTTATGGAAAATCGAAGGGCAAGAGTGGCGTTTTACCGCACTGGCGCTAACGGCAGCGCTGGCCGCGCACGTTAAATCCATTGATGAACGGCAGAAATTTGCCGCGCAATTAGGCCAGACGACCGGGAATAATCCGGTGATGTCGGAACTGCGCTTTTCCCGGCTGTCAGCGGTGAAAACGCCGGATCAATTGCTGCGTCAGATGCTGCGTGCCGTTCGACTGCTAAATGGTACTGTGAATCTTCCTTCACTGGCGGATGACATTTTCCAGTGGTGTCAGGAAAACGACGAACTGCTTACCCATATTCGCCGCCAGCAGCGGCCGACTGAATTTATTCGTATCCGCTGGGCGCTGGAATATTACCAGGCCGATGATGCTAACTACAACGATCAATAAGGGACTATCAGATGACCACATTTATCCAACTGCATTTACTGACCGCTTACCCGGCTGCCAACCTGAACCGTGATGATACCGGCTCCCCGAAAACGGTGGTGCTTGGCGGCGCGACGCGTCTGCGTATTTCCTCGCAAAGCCTGAAGCGTGCATGGCGCACGTCTGAACTTTTTGAACAAGCGCTTGCCGGAAATATTGGTATCCGTAGTGGGCGTATTGCGCGTGAAGCGGCGAAGATTCTGGTGGAAAGCGGTATTGAGGAGAAAAAGGCGATTGAGTGGGCAGCAAAGATTGCGGATTATTTAGGTAAAGTAAAAGCAGATAAAAAAACCAAAGATCCCCTGACCAACACAGAAACCGAACAATTAGTACATATCAGCCCAGCGGAGTTTGATGCAGTAATGGCCCTGGCGCATCGACTGGCGGAAGAAAAACGTGCGCCAAAAGAAGACGAGCTGGTTTTACTGCGCCGCGATCGCATGGCCGTCGATATTGCGATGTTTGGCCGTATGCTGGCAAATAAACCTGAGTTCAACGTTGAAGCTGCCTGTCAGGTTGCGCACGCGTTCGGCGTCAGCGAGACGATTGTAGAAGATGATTTCTTTACCGCGGTAGATGACCTACGCCATGCATCGACAGAAGACGCCGGTGCCGGACACCTTGGCGAAGCCGGATTCGGTTCGGCCCTGTTTTACACCTATATCTGCATCGACAAAGATCTGCTGGTGAAAAATCTCAACGGTAATGAAGAACTGGCAAATAAAACGCTGCGTGCCTTTACCGAAGCGGCGCTGAAAGTCTCGCCTACCGGTAAACAAAACAGCTTCGCCAGCCGCTCCTATGCGTCCTGGACGCTGGCGGAAAAGGGCACCGATCAACCCCGCTCATTGGCTGCGGCATATTACAATCCGATCAACGGTACCAATCAGCTGGAGGTTGCAGTAAAGCGCATCACTGAACTGCGTGAAAATATGAATAAAGTCTACGGCCAGCAAACAGAATCTACCGGCTTCGACGTTATAAATCAGAAAGGAAGCATCAAAGACGTGCTTGATTTTATTTGTGCGTAAGGGGCGGCTATGAGCCAATATCTGATTTTTCAGCTTCACGGGCCGATGGCCTCCTGGGGCGTGGATGCGCCCGGAGAGGTACGTCATAGCCATGAGTTACCGTCACGTTCGGCGCTGCTGGGTTTACTGGCCGCAGCGCTGGGCATCCGTCGTGATGAAGAAGCGCGCCTGAAGGCGTTCAATCAGCACTACACATTTCTGCTGTGCGCCAGTCAGGAACAGCGCTGGGCGCGAGACTATCACACTGTTCAGATGCCGAAAGAGGTGCGTAAAGCCCGCTATTTCAGCCGTCGTGAAGAGTTGAGCGATCCCGAACTACTGAGTGCGCTGATCTCAAGAAGAGACTATTACACCGATGCCTGGTGGATGGTTGCGCTGACTGTCACGCCTGATGCGCCTTATTCATTATCGCAATTGCAGGATGCATTACTACATCCTGTTTTTCCTTTGTATCTGGGGCGTAAGAGCCATCCTTTGGCACTACCTCTTGCGCCATTATTGCTGGAAGGAACTGCGCCGGATGTATTAGACGATGCGTATCATCAGTATCAGAATAAATTTACTGCGTTAAATATCCCACTGGCAACATTACAGCCTGATTGCTGGTGGGAAGGTGAACACGACGGACTGGAAGCCAACAAAATATTACGTCGTCGCGACAGACCAATAAGCCGCCAGCAGTGGACCTTTGGCGAGCGCATCGTTAACCAGGGGCCGCTGCTTATCAAGGAGGAGCCGTGTATCTCTCAAAAATAACTCTGGAGACCGGGCGGCTTGCGCCTTCTCAACTGTTACATCTGGTCGAGCGTGGTGAATACGTCATGCACCAGTGGCTCTGGGCGCTCTTTCCCGGAGGTCAGGAGCGGCAGTTTCTTTATCGGCGTGAAGAGATGCAGGGAGCATTTCGCTTCTTTGTACTCTCTCAACAACCTCCAGCACAAAGCGACATTTTCGATGTTCAACACCGAGCGTTCGTACCAGCATTACATGTGGGACAGACATTGTGTTTCACCCTGCGCGCCAACCCAACGATTTGCAAAAACGGTAAACGTCACGATCTGTTAATGGAGACGAAGCGTCAGGTCAGAGGACATGTTGATGGTCCGAATATCTGGCAGCATCAACAGCAGGCCGCACAAGACTGGCTGATGCGTCAGGGCGATCAGAATGGATTTTCACTACGAGAAGTGAATGTGGATGCCTATCGGCAACAGCAGGTAATTCGGGCGAAATCCCGCCAGATGATCCAGTTTAGCAGCGTGGACTACTCTGGCATGCTGATGGTTAATGATGTTGCGTTATTCCTGCAACGACTCATGCAGGGATACGGTAAAAGCCGGGCATTTGGCTGTGGGTTAATGTTGATTAAACCCGGAGATAACGCGTGACATTTGTTCCGCTAAGCCCGATCCCGCTGAAAGATCGCACCTCAATGATCTTTCTCCAGTATGGTCAGATTGATGTACTGGACGGTGCATTTGTATTGATTGATAAGACCGGTATCCGTACTCATATTCCGGTTGGATCGGTGGCCTGTATTATGCTGGAGCCGGGAACGCGGGTTTCTCATGCTGCGGTACGTCTGGCTTCGACGGTCGGAACATTACTGGTATGGGTGGGTGAGGCAGGGGTTCGTGTTTACTCTTCCGGGCAGCCAGGCGGCGCGCGGGCGGACAAGCTTTTGTATCAGGCGAAGCTGGCTCTTGATAATGATTTACGCCTGAAAGTGGTACGAAAAATGTATGAATTGCGTTTTCGCGAGCCACCGCCAGCCCGTCGTTCCGTCGAGCAGCTACGCGGTATTGAAGGCTCCCGCGTGCGCCAGACTTATGCTGTTTTAGCAAAACGGTATGGCGTGAAGTGGCATGGTCGTAACTATGATCCTAAAGACTGGGAAAAGGGCGACATAGTCAACCAGTGCATCAGTGCTGCGACGTCGTGCCTGTACGGGATTTCTGAAGCGGCGGTACTGGCGGCAGGCTACGCACCAGCGATTGGTTTTATTCATAGCGGCAAACCCCTTTCATTCGTTTACGACATTGCAGATATCATTAAATTTGAATCAGTGGTGCCAAAGGCCTTTGAAATTGCTGCTCGCGCTCCCTGCGAACCCGATCGAGAAGTGCGGCTAGCCTGCCGTGATATTTTTCGCAGTACAAAGCTGACCGGAAAACTGATCCCGCTGATTGAAGATGTGCTCGCTGCCGGAGAGATTGAACCACCGCAACCTGCGCCAGATATGCTGCCTCCGGCTATACCAGAGCCGCAGTTACTGGGTGATGGCGGGCATCGGGGGCAGGGGTAATGAGTATGGTGGTAGTGGTTACGGAAAATGTACCGCCGCGCCTCAGAGGGCGACTTGCTATATGGCTACTGGAGATCCGGGCCGGTGTGTACGTTGGTAATATTTCAAAGCGTGTACGGGAAATGGTCTGGCAGCAGATTACGCAATTGGGAGGTGCCGGGAACGTGGTGATGGCCTGGGCAACGAACTCGGAGTCCGGCTTTGAGTTTCAAACCTGGGGAGAAAACCGACGTATTCCGGTAGATCTGGATGGCCTCCGGCTGGTTTCATTTCTTCCTGTTTAAAATCAGCAGATTATTCGCTCTTTAATAACACGGGATTGTTACTGATTAGTTGGTAGATTGTTGTTTGATAAAAAAATTATTTGAAAATAAAGGTATATGTTTAGAGTGTTCCCCGCGCGAGCGGGGATAAACCGCAGGCTAGGATGGCACTGGCAGAGCATGTCGTGTGTTCCCCGCGCGAGCGGGGATAAACCGTTATAAATATTGAATTTAGTTTGTGTTACGATGTGTTCCCCGCGCGAGCGGGGATAAACCGTCTTTCTTCAGCCCACGGTCTGACGTTGAGCTGTGTTCCCCGCGCGAGCGGGGATAAACCGACACTTGGCTGAAAATAGCCGGTGTAACAGGCGTGTTCCCCGCGCGAGCGGGGATAAACCGTGCTGCTGGACAACCAATTTAATATCGTCACCGTGTTCCCCGCGCGAGCGGGGATAAACCGCTGTCATGGACTGGTACGACACAACATTTTTCGTGTTCCCCGCGCGAGCGGGGATAAACCGCGACTGGACACCAATAGCAGCTATAACCGATAGTGTTCCCCGCGCGAGCGGGGATAAACCGGGGTTTCTATTATCTGTCAGTCATTACGCAATGTGTTCCCCGCGCGAGCGGGGATAAACCGCTCCCAGGCGCACCAATGAGCGAAGCCATATAGTGTTCCCCGCGCGAGCGGGGATAAACCGCGATGTATTCACTGATTCGGGCAGACGATGGAGTGTTCCCCGCGCGAGCGGGGATAAACCGGGGACCGGTCAGATAGGCGAGCTACGCAGTGGGTGTTCCCCGCGCGAGCGGGGATAAACCGGCCGCGAGCGGAGAAAAAAATCAATTCAACGCGTGTTCCCCGCGCGAGCGGGGATAAACCGAATTTCACTACCCCGGAGTATCGTCAGCGTCTGTGTTCCCCGCGCGAGCGGGGATAAACCGATAAATAAGCACAAGGGGAACAGTGCGATCGGGGGTTCCCCGCGCGAGCGGGGATAAACCGATTTTTTTTCCGTAGCAGAAAAAAAGCCTGAAGTGTTCCCCGCGCGAGCGGGGATAAACCGAGAGCTGAGGTGTGGTATCTGGTTGGTGCGGCGTGTTCCCCGCGCGAGCGGGGATAAACCACTCACCGAAACACTGTAATTCAGCGCCAGCCAGTGTTCCCCGCGCGAGCGGGGATAAACCGCATTAAATCGCAAGCGGCGTTATATCTACCCCGTGTTCCCCGCGCGAGCGGGGATAAACCACTATTCATGACGCTCAGGCTCGCCGTCAGAGCGTGTTCCCCGCGCGAGCGGGGATAAACCGTGTCCTCCTTCAGTATATAGTCGCCGGAAGAGGTGTTCCCCGCGCGAGCGGGGATAAACCGTCACATTTAGCCATTACAACACCCGGTACTGTGTGTTCCCCGCGCGAGCGGGGATAAACCGGCGGTCGATTTAAAAACGCGTGGCGATTTTATGTGTTCCCCGCGCGAGCGGGGATAAACCGCAAAAAAGGCGGCATTTGAAACGGCAAACAAAGTGTTCCCCGCGCGAGCGGGGATAAACCGCGATATCCATATTTCAGTTTCCGTTTTGAGCTGTGTTCCCCGCGCGAGCGGGGATAAACCGCCTCTTTTGTTATTTCGCCGTGACGACGGGTCGTGCTCCCCGCGCCAGCGGGGATAAACCGGAGTTTTTCACAAAAGAGTTCTTCATTGGCGCGTATTCCCCGCGCCAGCAGGACTAAACCCGCGCTATACGCAGCCTGCACCCGTACTCCTGGCTAAACACCCATCACACTTTCCCGGTCTTCGCCAGTTCCTTCAGCAGCGGCAGCATGACGCTGACCACCTCGCGACTGCGGTGCGTAATGCGGCCCGGCAATGTTTTATCCAGATACTGCTGGTTATCAAGACGCGCATTGTGCCAGCTATTTCCCTGCGGAAAGTCACGCGTTTTTTTACGCTGTTGATAACCGTCTTTATTGCCCAGTGACCAGTTAGTCGCTTCCACCGAAAGAACAGGAATACCGGCTTTATCAAACGCTTCGGCATCATTACAGCAGCCCGTGCCTTTAGGATAAGCGGGATTCAAACCGGGATTCATGGCGGCGGCGATACCGAGGCTTCGGGCAATGGCCAGCGCGCGGTCGCGGGTCAGTTTTCTCACTGCTGCAGGCGTGGTTTTACCGCTGTTAAAATACAGTTTTTCGCCAATAATCAGGTTATCGAGGTTAATAACCAGCAGGATATTTTTCTTCTCGGCAGCGCTCATTCGGGAAAGCAGACTTTCCGCGCCAAGCTTACCTTCTTCCTCGCCGCTGGTCGCAATAAAGCGGATGCCGTACTGCGTCGGCATATTTTTCAGGGCGTCGGCAAGTTCCAGCATAACGCCTACACCGGCAGCGTTATCGTCAACGCCCTGAAGCGTCAGGCCACCCAGATTGGCG
>Ga0302347_1002859_pt1 | contig 16461 bp, 13 predicted proteins | sample PhyWR1_FD_202178 | JGI IMG/M metagenome (GOLD analysis project Ga0302347, IMG submission 202178) | Leaf surface microbial communities from wheat plants in UC Gill Tract Community Farm, Albany, California, United States - DLSL W.R1 (v2)... | ecosystem: Host-associated > Plants > Phyllosphere >...
CCCGTTCGTTTACTGTTCTCAGGAAAGAAACATGGCTACCAATGCAAAACCCGTCTATAAACGCATTCTACTCAAACTGAGTGGTGAAGCTCTGCAAGGTTCAGAAGGCTTCGGGATCGATGCAAGTGTTCTTGATCGTATGGCGCAAGAGATTAAAGAGCTGGTGGAGTTAGGTATCCAGGTCGGGGTGGTGATCGGTGGTGGTAATTTATTCCGCGGTGCAGGTCTGGCAAAAGCAGGCATGAATCGCGTAGTGGGCGACCACATGGGAATGCTAGCCACGGTAATGAATGGTCTGGCTATGCGCGACGCGTTGCACCGCGCCTATGTGAACGCCCGCCTGATGTCAGCTATTCCTTTGAATGGCGTGTGTGATAACTACAGCTGGGCGGAAGCCATTAGCTTACTGCGTAATAACCGCGTCGTTATCCTCGCAGCCGGTACCGGTAATCCGTTCTTTACCACTGACTCAGCAGCCTGTCTGCGTGGCATTGAAATCGAAGCTGACGTGGTACTTAAAGCCACCAAAGTAGATGGCGTGTTTACTGCCGATCCGGTAAAAGATCCAACCGCTACCTTGTATGAACAACTGACCTATAATGAAGTTCTTGATAAAGAACTGAAAGTTATGGACTTAGCAGCCTTCTGCTTGGCCCGTGACCATAAATTGCCTATCCGTGTGTTCAATATGAACAAACCGGGAGCGTTGCGTCGTGTTGTTATGGGCGAAAACGAAGGAACTTTAATCACTGAGTAATGTTCATTAGAGCAAAATCAAAGTAGAATTTTGCTTTAACATCACCGTGGAATAACGGGGTTATACTTTTCGGTTCGTCGAAGACGACTCATTAGCGTGGCCTGCCTTAAACAAGTTTTCAAGGATTCATAACGTGATAAGCGATATCAGAAAAGATGCTGAAGTACGTATGGAAAAATGCGTCGAAGCGTTCAAAAACCAAATCAGTAAAATCCGCACTGGCCGTGCCTCTCCAAGCCTGTTAGACGGAATTGTTGTGCCATATTACGGCACACCAACGCCATTGCGTCAGCTGGCAAGCGTCACTGTAGAAGATTCCCGTACCCTCAAAATTAACGTTTTCGATCGTTCTTTGAGCCCGGCAGTTGAGAAAGCGATTATGGCGTCTGACTTAGGGTTAAACCCAAGTTCAGCAGGAAGCGATATTCGCGTTCCTCTGCCAGCGTTAACCGAAGAGCGTCGTAAAGATCTTATCAAAGTCGTTCGTGGTGAAGCTGAAGGTGCCCGTGTTGCCGTACGTAACGTACGTCGTGATGCAAACGACAAAGTTAAAGCATTGCTGAAAGATAAAGAGATCAGTGAAGATGATGATCGTCGTTCTCAGGATGACGTGCAAAAACTGACTGATATCGCTATCAAGAAAGTGGATGCCGCTTTAGCTGATAAAGAAGCTGAGCTAATGCAGTTCTAATCGGTAACGATTAAAATAACGCCGTCCGATTACTCTGGAATATATTATCAGGGCAGTCGGGCGGCGTTTTGTTTTATGAAAGGCATAGACAATTTGCGCATGTCGCCGCAAACTTACACCCCATAAATAGTGTACTTACAATTCCGAGTCTCCTCATGAAGCAGATTACTATTCTTGGTTCTACTGGCTCAGTGGGTGTCAGCACCCTGAGCGTCATCCAGAATAATTCTGATAAGTTTTCCGTTTTTGCACTAGTGGCAGGGCAAAACGTAGCGAAAATGGTCGAGCAGTGCCTTGAGTTTTCGCCACGTTTCGCGGTTATGGCATATGAACAGAGTGCCAGTGAAGTGCGTCGTCTGTTAGCCGAGCAGGGCAGCAAAACAGAAGTTCTGGCAGGTGGGCAGGCGGCCTGTGAAATGGCTGCAATGGATGAAGTCGACCAAGTCATGGCGGCTATTGTTGGTGCGGCTGGATTACTGCCTACCCTGGCTGCTATTGATGCAGGTAAAGAGGTTTTACTGGCGAATAAAGAGTCGCTAGTGACCTGTGGGCGGTTATTTATGGATGCGGTTGCACGTAGCAAAACGCGTCTGTTACCGATAGATAGTGAACATAACGCTATTTTTCAGAGTTTACCTGAAGCGATACAATCTCAGCTCGGCACAGCTGAACTTCATGAATATGGCGTATCTTCAATTATTCTCACTGGATCGGGCGGCCCTTTTCGTGAAGCAGCATTGGATACTTTAGCAGCGATGACTCCAGAGCAAGCCTGTCGTCACCCTAACTGGTCAATGGGGCGTAAAATCTCTGTTGATTCAGCCACTATGATGAACAAAGGCTTGGAATATATCGAGGCTCGTTGGTTATTTAACGCGTCGGCGGCGCAAATGGAAGTTCTGATTCATCCGCAATCGGTGATTCATTCCATGGTGCGTTACTTGGATGGCAGCGTAGTGGCGCAACTGGGTGAGCCTGATATGCGTACTCCTATTGCCCACGCCATGGCATTTCCGCATCGTGTCGTCTCAGGTGTTCCGCAACTGGACTTCTGTAAAGCCGGCGCGCTGACATTCAGTGAACCGGATTACCAACGTTATCCCTGCTTGAAACTCGCGATGGAGGCATTTGATCTGGGGCAGGCAGCAACGACGGCGCTAAATGCAGCGAATGAGGTTTCTGTTGCTGCGTTCCTGGAAAATCGCCTTGGATTTACTGAGATTGCTGCGGTGAACAGTGAAGTGCTGTCTGGTATTAATCTGGCTGAGCCTGTGAGTATCGAGGAAGTGCTGGCTATTGATGCAGTTGCGCGTGATATCGCCAAAAAACAAGTGATCCGTTTCTCATGTCGGTGATAATTGTTCATTGCTCATTGTCGCTATTTGTTCAGGTTGTGCTTCGATGATATAGTCTGCGTCGCTTAACTGTCAGGTGTTGCTGACAGTTAAGCGTAAAGCCGTGTCACAACACGGCTTTTTTGTATGGCAGGTTCTGGTATTTTGACTATCGCTTCGTCCTTTTCAGGGAATTATTACGCGTTATGTTGTCTTCTCACGAACAATTAAGCGAATCCTTAGCAACGCACGGTGCTCGCCATGTAGCCATTATTATGGATGGCAATGGTCGTTGGGCGAAGTCGCAAGGGAAAATGAGGGTATTTGGTCATAAAGCAGGAGCGAAATCTGTTCGTCGCGCGGTGAGTTATGCTGCCAACAACGGTATCGATGCGCTCACGCTTTATGCCTTTAGCAGTGAAAACTGGAATCGCCCGGCGCAGGAAGTCTCCGCATTGATGGAGCTCTTTGTCTGGGCTTTAGACAGTGAAGTGAAAAGCTTGCATCGCCATAATGTTCGTTTACGCATTATCGGTGATACCAGCCGTTTTAACAGTCGTTTACAAGACAGGATCAAAAAAGCGGAAGCGCTGACTCAAGACAATACCGGTCTGACACTCAATATTGCTGCAAATTACGGTGGTCGCTGGGATATCATTCAGGGTGTTAAGCATCTTGCCTCGCAAGTGCAAGAGGGAAAATTACGTCCGGACCAGATTGATGAGCAATTGTTGGGCAATCATATTTGTATGAATGAACAGCCTGCCGTTGATTTAGTAATTAGGACAGGAGGAGAGCATCGAATCAGTAATTTTCTTATCTGGCAGATTGCCTATGCGGAACTTTATTTTACCGATGTTCTTTGGCCTGATTTCGATGAACAAGACTTTGAAGGTGCGTTAAATGCTTTTGCAAATCGAGAGCGTCGTTTTGGTGGCGCCATGCCGGATAGTGAATAAACCAGCTGGGGGTCACTTTTGCTGAAATATCGCCTGATTTCTGCATTTATCATGATTCCTGCCGTGATAGCGGCACTATTTTTGCTGCCACCAATGGGATTTGCGATAGCGACACTCGTTATCTGCGTACTGGCAGCATGGGAGTGGGGACAACTGGCTGGTTTTGTGACCCGTTTTCAACGTGTCGGACTTGCGATACTGTGTGGGTTTCTGCTGGCAGCAATGTTGCTGGTATCATCAGCTAGTCCTATAGTCTCTCATTTGCCCGTGATAGAATTTTCTCTCTGGGCATCGTTAGGTTGGTGGATTATAGCGTTGCTACTGGTATTATCTTATCCGGTGTCGGCCTCTTTTTGGCGTCATTCGAAATTGTTGCGCCTGGTGTTTGGTTTGTTAACCATTGTGCCGTTTTTCTGGGGCATGGTGTTGTTACGTAGCTGGCACTATGAAACGGATCAATATGCGGGTGCCATCTGGTTGCTGTATGTTATGTGTCTGGTGTGGGGAGCCGATTCTGGTGCCTACATGTTCGGTAAGAAGTTCGGTAAACATAAGCTTGCGCCTAAAGTTTCTCCAGGAAAAACGTGGGAAGGCGTAATCGGTGGTTTGGTGACATCAGCCATTATCTCCCTGCTGTTTAGCCGCTGGGCAGATTTTGACGTAGCACCGACTATTTTGCTCGTATGCTCTGTGGTGGCTGTGCTGGCCTCAGTGCTGGGTGATTTAACCGAAAGCATGTTCAAGCGCGAAGCAGGCATTAAAGATAGTAGTCATCTTATACCAGGGCATGGCGGTATTCTTGACCGAGTTGACAGTTTAACCGCTGCGATACCGGTTTTTAGCTGCTTGATGTTGCTGGTTTTTAGCGCGATCTAATGGAAGATTCTATGCTGAGCTTACTCTGGAATTTGGCTGCATTTGTCATTGCACTGGGCATTTTGATTACCGTGCATGAGTTTGGCCACTTTTGGGTTGCCCGGCGTTGTGGAGTACGGGTTGAACGCTTTTCCATTGGTTTTGGAAAAGCGTTATGGCGCCGTAAAGACCGTCAAGGCACTGAATTTGTCATCGCTCTCATCCCTCTGGGTGGATACGTCAAAATGCTCGATGAGCGTGTTGAAACGGTCTCACCAGAAATGCGTCATTACGCGTTCAATAATAAAACGGTATCACAGCGTGCTGCTATCATTGCCGCTGGGCCGCTTGCTAACTTCATCTTTGCGATTTTTGCCTACTGGCTGGTATTTATTATCGGTGTACCGAGTTTACGCCCGGTCGTTGGGGAAATTGTCCCAAATTCCATTGCAGCCGAAGCACAAATTACATCGGGAATGGAACTTAAAGCGATAGATGGTATCGAAACGCCTGATTGGGATGCAGTTCGTTTAGCACTTTTTTCCAAAATCGGTGATGACAGTTTACGTGTTGCTTATGCTCCATTTGGTACTAACCAAACGCGTGAAACAACACTTGATCTGCGCCACTGGCAGTTTGAACCTGACAAAGAGGATGCTGTTACCTCATTAGGATTCAGACCTCGGGGCGCACAAGTCAAAACTGTATTGCAGGAAGTACAGCCTCGGTCAGCCGCTGATAAAGCAGGTTTGCAAGCAGGCGACAGGATCGTTAAAGTCAATAGTCAGCCGGTAACTCAGTGGGCAGATTTTGTTTATCTGGTTCGTGATAATCCAGGCCAGCCACTGATGGTCGAGGTTGACCGCAAAGGGGAGTCCCGTGAGTTAACGCTTACCCCTGACAGCAAGCAGGGCAAAACGAAGTTAGAGGGATTTGCGGGAGTAGTACCAGAGGTTATCCCGTTACCTGAAGAGTACAAAACAGTAAAACAGTACGGACCGTTTGTTGCAGTCGCAGAGGCCACGGATAAAACCTGGCAACTGATGAAACTCACGGTCAATATGCTAGGAAAATTAATAACCGGTGATGTAAAACTGAATAACCTCAGTGGGCCAATCTCAATTGCCCAAGGTGCAGGAATGTCAGCGGAATACGGTGTGATTTACTACCTCATGTTCTTGGCTCTTATCAGCATTAACTTAGGTATAATCAACCTGTTCCCTCTCCCTGTTCTGGATGGTGGACATCTGCTATTTTTAGCAATTGAGAAACTAAAAGGCACACCGGTTTCTGAGCGAGTTCAAGACGTTAGTTATCGCATTGGCTCTATTTTGCTAGTGTTATTAATGGGGCTTGCACTTTTCAATGATTTCTCTCGTTTATAGAGAGAACAGGTTAGGAATAACGCGTAACAACGATGGCGATGAAAAAGTTGCTCATAGCGTCGCTGCTGTTTAGCAGCGCCACCGTATACGGTGCAGACGGGTTCGTAGTGAAGGACATTCATTTCGAAGGCCTGCAACGAGTTGCCGTTGGTGCGGCCCTCCTTAGCATGCCTGTTCGCGTTGGAGATAACATCTCTGACGAGGATATCAGTAATACAATTCGTTCGTTGTTTGCCACTGGCAACTTCGAAGACGTAAGAGTATTACGCGATGGTGAAATACTTCTGGTTCAGGTCAAAGAACGCCCAACTATTGCGAACATTACTTTCTCTGGCAACAAGTCGGTGAAAGATGACATGCTCAAGCAAAACCTTGAAGCTTCAGGGGTGCGCGTGGGTGAGTCTCTGGATCGCACCACGATTGCTGATATCGAAAAGGGACTTGAAGATTTCTACTACAGCGTAGGTAAATACAGTGCTAGCGTGAAAGCGGTAGTTACACCACTGCCAAGAAATCGCGTGGACTTAAAACTGGTATTCCAGGAAGGGGTTTCTGCGAAGATCCAGCAGATTAACATCGTTGGTAATAAAGTCTTTAGCACTGAAGAACTGATTTCTCATTTCCAGTTACGTGATGAAGTACCTTGGTGGAACTTTGTTGCTGACCGTAAATATCAGAAGCAAAAACTGGCAGGGGATCTTGAAACTCTGCGTAGTTACTATCTTGACCGCGGTTATGCGCGCTTCAATATCGACTCCACGCAGGTCAGCCTGACGCCGGACAAGAAAAATATTTATGTCACGGTTAACATTACTGAAGGCGAGAAATACAAGCTGAACGGTGTTGAGGTGAAAGGCAATCTGGCGGGACATTCGGCTGAAATCGAAAGCCTGACTGCGTTCGAGCCTGAAGAGTTGTATAGCGGGGCTAAAGTGACCCAGATGGAAGACAGCATTAAGAAGCTGCTCGGCCGTTATGGTTACGCTTATCCACGTGTACAGACTCAGCCAGAAATCAATGACGCTGATAAAACGGTAAAACTGCACGTTAACGTTGATGCAGGAAATCGTTTCTACGTACGTAAGATCCGTTTTGAGGGTAACGATACCAGTAAAGATGTGGTTCTGCGTCGCGAAATGCGTCAGATGGAAGGTGCCTGGCTTGGTAGTGATTTAGTCGATGCGGGTAAAGAGCGTCTGAATCGTCTGGGCTATTTCGAAACGGTCGATGTTGATACACAACGCGTTTCTGGCATCCCGGATCAAGTTGATATCATTTACAAAGTTAAAGAGCGTAATACCGGCAGCTTAAACTTCGGTGTTGGCTATGGTACGGAAAGTGGTGTTAGCTTCCAGGTCGGTGTTCAGCAGGATAACTGGTTAGGTACTGGCTATGCTGTCGGTATCAGTGGTACCAAGAACGACTACCAGACCTATGCTGAATTGTCTGTTACCGATCCGTATTTTACTGTCGATGGTGTCAGCCTTGGCGGACGTCTGTTCTATAACGACTTTAAAGCGAATGATGCTGATCTCTCTGACTATACGAATAAAAGCTATGGTCTGGACAGTACGCTCGGTTTCCCAGTCAACGAGTACAATACGTTGCGTCTGGGATTAGGTTATGTTCATAACTCCTTGTCGAACATGCAACCGCAAGTCGCTATGTGGCGTTATCTGGACTCGATGGGTGAAAAACCTTCGAGGGATGTCAAAGCTAATGATTTCACCGCAGATGACTTCACGGTCAACTATGGCTGGACCTATAACAAACTCGATCGTGGTTACTTCCCGACGGAAGGTTCTCGCGTTAACCTGAATGGTAAAGTGACTATTCCTGGTTCAGAAAACGAGTTTTATAAAGTTACGCTGGATACCGCAAGTTACTTCCCTATCAACCAAGACAGAACTTGGGTAGTACTGGGAAGAACGCGTTGGGGCTATGGAGATGGTTTAGGCGGCAAAGAGATGCCGTTCTATGAAAACTTCTACGCCGGTGGTTCCAGCACTGTGCGTGGATTCCAGTCCAATAACATTGGTCCTAAGGCCGTTTACTATGGTCCAAATCAGCGTAACTGTGAGACTACTGAGGTTGGTGGTCAGTATTGTAAATCTGATGATGCCGTAGGCGGTAATGCCATGGGTGTGGCAAGTCTTGAACTTATTACACCAACTCCATTCCTGAGTGAGCAGTATGCTAACTCAGTACGTACCTCACTGTTTATGGATGCCGGTACAGTATGGGATACCAATTGGGATAATATTCCAGGTATGCCGGATTATGGTAGACCAGGTGATATTCGTATGTCCGCAGGTGTTGCCCTTCAGTGGATGTCACCGTTGGGGCCACTGGTGTTCTCCTATGCTAAACCAGTGAAAACTTATGAAGGTGATAAGTCAGAACAGTTCCAATTTAATATTGGTAAAACTTGGTAGTATAGATTGGTGCGGCGTGGAATGTGACGTGCAGTAACACAGTGAACCTGTCAGCCTACAGGCTGGCAGGGACTCAAAAAAGACGTGTTTTCGGACACAAATTGGGATGGTAAGGAGTTCATTTTGAAAAAGTGGTTAGTTGCTGCAGGTCTTGGTATTGCTTTAGTTACTTCTGCCGGTGTTCAGGCAGCGTCTGACATTGCAGTCGTAAATATGGGCAGTTTGTTCCAGCAGGTTGCACAGAATTCTGGTGTTTCTAATACACTGGAAAATGAGTTCAAAGGTCGTGCTTCTGAACTGCAAAGTTTAGAAACCAATCTGCAAACTAAGATGCAACGTCTGCAACGTGATGGTTCTACCATGAAAGCCGCAGAGAGAACTAAGCTGGAAAGCCAGGTTATGGCTGAACGTGAGACTTTTGCCGGCAAAGCGCAGGCATTTGAGCAAGACCGCAATCGTCGTTCTAACGAAGAACGCGGTAAACTGGTTACACGTATCCAGGCTGCAGTGAAGAAAGTTGCTGACGATAAGCGTTATGATGTTGTGCTGGATGCCAGTACTGTTGCTTATACCGGTAAAAATGTAACAGATATCACATCAGACGTACTGAAACAGGTTAAATAAGCCATGGTTTCGATTCGACTGGCTGATTTAGCTCAGCAGTTGGATGCGGAATTGCACGGTGATGGCGAACTCGTCATCACCGGCGTCGCATCTATGCAAACGGCCCAAGCCGGCCAGGTAACGTTTATCGTTAATCCACGTTACCGTGAACAGCTGACAACTTGTCAGGCTTCTGCTGTCGTGATGACTGAAGCAGACCTGCCCCATGCCAAAAGTGCTGCATTGGTTGTAAAGAATCCTTATCTTACCTATGCACGAATGGCACAAATTCTTGATACCACGCCTCAGCCTGCTACCAATATCGCACCCAGTGCGGTGATTGATGCCAGCGCAACGCTTGGGAAGAACGTGGCAGTTGGTGCCAATGCGGTTATCGAATCGGGTGTAGAACTCGGCGATAACGTCATTATTGGTGCTGGTTGTTTTGTCGGTAAAAAGACTAAAATTGGTTCCGGTAGCCGTTTATGGGCGAATGTTTCAATTTATCATGAAATTGAAATTGGCTCAGATTGCTTGATTCAGTCCGGAACGGTAATTGGTGCCGATGGTTTTGGTTATGCCAATGACCGCGGAAACTGGATAAAAATACCGCAACTGGGTCGGGTGATTATCGGCAACAAAGTTGAAATCGGTGCCTGTACCACCATTGATCGCGGTGCACTGGATGACACGATAATTGGTAATGGTGTTATTATTGATAACCAGTGCCAGATAGCCCACAACGTTGTGATTGGTGACAATACAGCAGTTGCGGGGGGTGTTATCATGGCTGGTAGCCTTAAAATTGGTCGCTATTGTATGATAGGTGGCGCCAGTGTGATTAATGGTCATATGGAAATCTGTGACAAGGTGAATATTACCGGTATGGGAATGGTTATGCGTCCAATAACCGAACCTGGTATATACTCCTCCGGTATTCCATTGCAACCGAATAAAGTGTGGCGTAAAACTGCGGCATTGGTGATGAATATTGATGACATGAGCAAACGCTTAAAAGCCATCGAACGTAAGGTCAATCAACAAGATTGAGCACCAATTTTGCCGTCTATACCGGCGTTACCATTTAAGGTCAACGGTCAGGATATAGCGCCAATTGATTTGCGGCCTGCGGCTTTCTCTGGATAGTCGCAGGCCGCGTTATTACTGCCATTTAGCATATTTAGACAGGAAGAGTATTTTGACAACTGACACTCATACTCTGCACATTGAAGAGATTTTAGAGTTGCTTCCGCATCGTTATCCATTTTTGTTGGTGGATCGCGTTTTAGATTTTGAAGAGGGCCGTTTTCTGCGGGCGGTAAAAAATGTTTCAGTTAATGAACCATTTTTTCAGGGCCATTTTCCAGGTAAACCTATTTTTCCAGGTGTACTCATTTTGGAAGCTATGGCACAGGCAACCGGTATTCTTGCATTTAAAAGCGTGGGTAAACTAGAACCGGGCGAGTTGTATTACTTCGCTGGTATCAATGACGCACGTTTTAAACGCCCGGTAGTTCCTGGTGACCAGATGATTATGGAAGTAACCTTTGAGAAGACTCGTCGTGGTTTGACGCGTTTCAAAGGTGTTGCAACTGTAGACGGAAAAATTGTCTGCGAAGCGACCATGATGTGTGCACGTAGCCGGGAGACTTAATTCGTGATTGATAAATCTGCCTTTATTCATCCATCAGCCATTGTTGAAGACGGTGCCATTATTGGCGCTAACGTTCACATTGGACCATTTTGTATTGTCGGTTCTGACGTTGAAATTGGTGACGGTTCCGTACTGAAATCTCATGTTGTTATCAATGGTCATACTAAAATTGGTCGCGATAATGAGATTTATCAGTTTGCGTCTATCGGTGAAGCTAACCAGGATCTGAAATACGCGGGTGAACCTACTCGTGTTGAAGTGGGGGATCGTAACCGCATTCGTGAAAGCGTGACCATTCATCGGGGCACGACTCAGGGCGGTGGATTAACGAAGGTAGGTAGCGATAATCTGCTGATGATTAATGCGCACATTGCGCATGATTGTACTGTCGGAAATCGCTGCATTCTTGCGAATAATGCTACGCTTGCCGGACATGTTTCTGTCGATGATTACGCCATTATTGGTGGTATGACCGCAGTGCACCAGTTCTGTATTATTGGCGCGCATGTTATGGTCGGTGGTTGTTCTGGCGTAGCCCAGGATGTACCACCTTATGTTATCGCTCAGGGTAACCATGCCACTCCTTTCGGTGTGAACATTGAAGGGCTGAAGCGTCGTGGTTTTAGTAAAGAGGCGATTAATGCCATCCGTCATGCCTACAAAGCGCTTTACCGTAGCGGTAAAACCCTGGAAGAGGCAAAGCCGGAAATTGCTGAAATTGCAGCTGAACACCCAGAAGTGAATGCCTTTATCGAATTCTTTGCGCGTTCAACGCGAGGCGTGATTCGCTAAATGAAGGCTGGACGTCCCCTTACGATAGCACTGGTCGCCGGAGAAACTTCCGGCGATATTCTTGGTGCCGGTCTTATTCGTGCCCTGAAAGCTCAAGTCCCGGATGCTCGCTTTGTTGGCGTGGCGGGCCCCTTGATGCAGGCCGAAGGCTGTGAAGCCTGGTATGAAATGGAAGAGCTGGCAGTGATGGGTATTGTTGAGGTATTTTCTCGCTTACGCCGTCTGCTGCATATTCGTGCCGATTTAACCAAACGCTTTACAGCATTACAGCCAGATGTGTTTGTGGGTATCGACGCGCCTGATTTTAATATTACCCTTGAAGGGAGTCTTAAAAAGCGCGGGATCAAAACCATCCACTACGTGAGCCCTTCGGTATGGGCCTGGCGACAAAAACGGGTTTTCAAAATTGGCAAAGCTACCGATCTGGTACTGGCATTTTTACCTTTTGAAAAAGCGTTTTACGATAGATTTAATGTTCCTTGCCGCTTTATCGGTCATACTATGGCGGATGCTATTTCACTGTCGCCCGATAAAAATGCGGCCAGACGTGCGTTGGGCATAGCGTCAGAGGCGAAATGTCTGGCATTATTGCCGGGAAGTCGTAGTGCTGAAGTTGAAATGCTCAGTGCCGATTTTCTGCGTACTGCACAGCTGCTGCGTAAGCGCTGGCCAGCACTTCAGATTCTGGTGCCATTAGTGAATGCAAAACGTCGGGAACAGTTCGAGAAAATTAAAACAGAAATTGCCCCAGAACTTGATGTTCATTTGTTGGATGGGCGGGCACGTGAAGCCATGATTGCCAGCGATGCTGCTTTACTGGCTTCGGGTACTGTTGCCTTGGAATGTATGTTAGCTAAATGTCCGATGGTTGTCGGGTATCGCATGAAGCCCTTTACCTTCTGGCTGGCGAAACGCCTGGTTAAAACAGACTATGTTTCTCTGCCTAATTTGCTGGCAGGAAGGGAGCTAGTGACAGAGCTTTTACAAGATGAATGCGAGCCTATTGCTCTGGCAACCGCTTTGCTCCCGCTACTGGAAGAGAGTACCGAAAGCCATCAGATGCATGAAGAATTTAGTCGTCTGCACCAGTTGATTCGTTGTAATGCGGATGAGCAGGCGGCGGCAGCTGTGCTGGAGTTAGCGCAATGATAGAGTTTATCTATCCTCACTCGCATTTGGTTGCTGGTGTTGATGAGGTCGGCCGTGGACCGCTGGTCGGAGCCGTGGTAACGGCGGCTGTTATCCTTGATCCAGCGCGACCAATTAAAGGCCTGGCAGATTCGAAAGCGCTGTCTGAAAAGCGTCGTCTTGCCCTGTTTGATGAGATAGTCGAAAAAGCACTAAGCTGGAGTCTTGGACGAGCTGAACCCGAAGAGATTGACCGTCTCAATATCCTGCACGCCACTATGCTGGCGATGCAACGTGCTGTTACCGGGCTGAGTGTGGTGCCAGAATATGTCCTCATCGACGGTAATCGTTGTCCGTTATTACCTATGCCCTCACTGGCAGTCGTCAAAGGCGATAGTCGGGTGGCAGAGATCAGCGCGGCATCAATACTGGCTAAAGTGACACGCGATCGTGAGATGATTGAACTCGATGCTCACTTTCCGCAATATGGTTTTGCCCAGCATAAAGGGTATCCAACCGCTCTTCATCTGGAGAGACTGGCTGAACATGGTGCAACTGAGCATCATCGTCGTAGCTTTGCTCCTGTCAAACGCTCACTTGGGCTGCTTTCCTGACCATCAGGTACTAGAGCAGAATTAATGGATGAAAGATGGCTGAACCCCGTTTCATTCACCTTCGGGTGCACAGTGACTATTCTATGATTGATGGCCTGGCGAAAGTCGGGCCGTTGGTTAAAAAAAATGCGTCATTAAATCTGCCTGCGCTAGCGATAACGGATTTCACCAACCTGTGTGGTTTAGTGAAGTTCTATGGCTCGGCGCATGGTGCAGGCGTTAAGCCAATTATCGGTGCTGATTTTAATGTCGCCAATCCTCTGTTGGGCGACGAATTCAGCCATCTGACGGTACTGGCGGCAAGCGATATCGGTTATCACAATCTTACTTTGTTGATTTCCAAAGCTTATCAGCGTGGCTATGGCGCTGCCGGCCCTTATATTGATAACGAGTGGTTAGGTGAGCTGAATGAGGGTCTGATTCTGCTTTCCGGTGGGCGGATGGGGGATATAGGTAAAACCTTATTGCGCGGCAACCAATCTCTGGCTGAACAGTGTCTGGAGTTCTATCAGCACTATTTTGCTGATCGCTTCTATCTGGAGTTGATTCGAACCGGTCGTCCGGATGAAGAGCAATATATCCACGCAGCAGTCGCTTTTGCGCAGACACACGGTTTACCTGTCGTTGCCACGAATGATGTTCGGTTTATTAATGCCGAAGACTTTGATGCCCATGAAATTCGAGTTGCCATTCATGATGGCTTTACACTTGATGACCCTAAACGCCCACGTCACTATACGTCGCAGCAATATATGCGCAGTGAAGAAGAGATGTGTGAGCTGTTCTCAGATATCCCGGAAGCACTAGAAAACTCTGTAGAGATTGCCCGGCGGTGTAATGCCACTGTCCGCCTTGGTGAATATTTTTTGCCTCAGTTTCCGACTGGCGAGATGACTACCGAAGACTTTTTAGTGCTGAAATCGCAAGAGGGTCTGGAAGCTCGCCTTGAATTCTTATTCCCTGACCCTGAGGTTCGTGTCGAGAAGCGCGTTGAATATGACGAACGTCTGGATATTGAACTTAAAGTGATTAACCAGATGGGCTTCCCTGGTTACTTCCTGATAGTGATGGAGTTTATCCAGTGGTCTAAAGACAACGGTATTCCTGTAGGGCCTGGTCGTGGTTCTGGTGCTGGATCGCTGGTCGCTTATGCATTGAGTATTACCGATCTCGATCCGCTCGCATTCGATCTGCTATTTGAACGCTTTCTGAATCCAGAGCGCGTATCTATGCCCGACTTCGATATTGATTTCTGTATGGAAAAACGCGATCTGGTGATTGATCACGTGGCAGAAATGTACGGGCGCGAAGCGGTATCTCAGATTATCACCTTTGGTACTATGGCGGCCAAAGCGGTTATCCGTGACGTTGGACGAGTATTAGGGCACCCCTACGGATTTGTCGACAGAATTTCAAAACTGATCCCGCTTGATCCTGGCATGACCCTGGCGAAAGCCTTTGAAGTAGAACCCCAACTGCCAGAAATCTATGAGGCAGATGAAGAGGTTAAAGCGCTGATTGATATGGCGCGTCAGCTTGAAGGTGTGACACGAAATGCCGGTAAACATGCTGGTGGTGTGGTCATTGCACCCACTAAAATTACTGATTTTTCACCATTATATTGTGATGATCAGGGGCTACATCCGGTTACTCAGTTCGATAAGAATGATGTGGAGTATGCAGGTTTAGTCAAATTTGACTTCCTTGGCCTGCGTACGCTAACCATCATCAACTGGGCGCTGGAAATGATCAATGCCAAGCGTGAGAAGAAGGGCGAAGCTCCGCTGGATATTAACGCTATTCCGTTGTATGACAAAAAAAGCTTCGATATGCTACAGCGTTCGGAGACAACAGCCGTTTTCCAGCTTGAATCTCGCGGCATGAAAGATTTGATCAAACGTCTGCAGCCGGACTGTTTTGAAGACATGATAGCCTTGGTCGCTTTGTTTCGTCCGGGACCCTTGCAGTCGGGTATGGTTGATAACTTTATTGACCGCAAACACGGACGGGAGGCGATATCCTACCCAGATATTCAGTGGCAGCATGAAAGCCTGAAACAGGTACTGGAGCCGACTTACGGTATTATCCTCTATCAAGAACAGGTGATGCAGATAGCCCAGGTTCTGTCGGGTTATACCCTGGGTGGAGCGGATATGTTACGTCGTGCCATGGGTAAAAAGAAACCTGAGGAGATGGCGAAGCAACGCTCTAGTTTTGAAGATGGAGCAAAAAATAATGGTGTGGATGGCGAACTGGCTATGCACATATTTGATCTGGTAGAAAAATTTGCCGGTTATGGATTTAACAAATCTCACTCCGCAGCTTATGCATTAGTTTCTTATCAGACATTGTGGTTGAAAGCGCACTATCCGGCCGAGTTTATGGCGGCGGTAATGACAGCCGATATGGACAATACCGATAAAATTGTCGGTCTGGTTGATGAATGCTGGCGTATGGGGCTTAAAATACTGCCGCCAGATATTAACTCCGGGCTTTATCACTTCCACGTCAATGATGACGATGAAATCGTCTACGGTATCGGGGCGATTAAAGGGGTAGGTGAAGGACCGATTGAAGCGATTATTGAAGCCCGAAACGAAGGCGGATATTTTCGGGAACTTTTTGATCTCTGTGCCCGAACCGAGACTAAAAAACTTAATCGGCGGATACTGGAAAAGCTTATCATGTCCGGGGCCTTTGACAGACTCGGCCCACATCGTGCGGCGTTAATGAATGCGCTAGGTGATGCACTAAAAGCGGCTGATCAGCATGCGAAAGCAGAAGCTATTGGTCAGGCGGATATGTTTGGTGTACTGGCTGAAGAGCCGGAGCAGGTTGAAAAGTCTTATGCCAGTGTGATGTCCTGGACGGAGCAACGCGTACTGGATGGGGAACGTGAAACGTTGGGCCTGTATCTGACGGGCCATCCTATCACCCAGTACTTGAAAGAAATTGAGCGTTACGTCGGTGGCGTACGCCTAAAAGAGATGCATCCGACAGAACGTGGTAAAGTGGCTACGGCTGCCGGATTGGTGATTGCTTCGCGGGTTATGGTCACTAAGCGAGGTAATCGTATCGGTATCTGTACACTGGATGACCGTTCGGGTCGTCTGGAAGTGATGTTATTTACAGATGCGCTAGAAAAGTACCAGCATTTGCTGGAAAAAGACCGTATCCTGATCGTTAGCGGACAGGTCAGCTTTGATGACTTCAGCGGAGGGCTTAAAATGATGGCCCGAGAGCTGATGGATATC
>Ga0302347_1002862_pt1 | contig 16438 bp, 10 predicted proteins | sample PhyWR1_FD_202178 | JGI IMG/M metagenome (GOLD analysis project Ga0302347, IMG submission 202178) | Leaf surface microbial communities from wheat plants in UC Gill Tract Community Farm, Albany, California, United States - DLSL W.R1 (v2)... | ecosystem: Host-associated > Plants > Phyllosphere >...
AGGATTATGATGGCGAAAGCAGAATAGACAACTCGGCCAGGATCTTGACGGTAAGCGGCGCGTAGATCATCCACGTACTGCTGCGACTGCCTGCCCAGAAACTGCTGACCACGAAATCTCTGCTCCAGGTCACCGGTACGGATCAGCGTGTCATCCAGATCAAAAATCAAAAGCTGTACCGCCATGCTGTCGTCCTTGATACGTTGCGATTTCAAGACAACTAACACGGATAAAAAGCGCCAGCAACATCAATTTGCCACTAATTCGTCCAGTTAATAATTCGGGGAGCCCTTCTAGAACGGGAAACGCCTTGAGCGCCCCTTTTAACACTCAGCATCTCAGACAACGCGCACGGACATGCGAGAGCTTGAGCCACTGGTGAAGGCGCACTGCAAGGGAATGGACATGCTCCAACGGTCGACAGGAACGTTGCACGTTGGGAGGTGAATAGCGGCGTTAGAAGGATGGCAGTGCAAGTCTGCTGGGGATGGCAAGCGATCGAGCTCAGGGCAAGCTTTTCGCTGATGAGAGGGTATCCGGGCAATGGCTGACCCTGGTCGGTATCGGCTTCAGTAGCCTGGTCGGGGGCTATATCTCAGATAATTTCGGTCGAAAGAAAGCGCTGATTGCGGCGCTGATTACCTTTGGCATATTCACCGCGGCTCTGTCTGTCGTACCGAATTTCGCGTGCTTCCTTATGCTTCGATCCGGCGTTGGCCTGGGGTCGGTGTGGAGTGTGGTTTCCGCCTATATCGTCGAAACATGGCCAGTCGAGAGTAGAGGCCGTGCTGCCGCCTTCGTGATCAGCGCATTTCCAGCCGGGGGTGCTGTAGCGGCACTGGTCTCTGGTTACTTCTTGCCTGACTGGCGACTCATGTTTTTGGTGACCGGCATCGCTGTGCTGCTGCCCGTTTCAATCATCCTGTTCACTTTCAAAGAGTCCGCGACCTGGGCAGAACAGAAAGCACAGCATGCATCTAACACAGTGGTTGTGCGGGACGTCTTTGCCTGGCCACTGCGTCGTACCACCATTTTAGGGACGCTCATGGTAGCGTTCGCGCTGACCGGGTACTGGGGCGCGATGACCTGGTTACCGACCTACCTAGCCGTGGAGCGGGGATTGTCTTCATCTTCCGTGGCCTACTTCGTTACTATCCTCAACATCGGGATGTTTGTCGGCTACAACGGGTTCGGCTTCTTGGCTGATCACATTGGCCGTCGTCGCACCATCATCATCACGCTTCTGGGGGTAGCGGCAGTGATGCCGATCTACGCCATCACCAGTAACCACAATGCGTTACTGAGGCTTGGGCCATTGTTCGGCCTCTTCACCGCGTTCTTTGGTCTCTTTGGTTCCTACCTCAGCGAGCTTTTCCCTACCCGGGGTACGCTCCACCGGCGCCGGCTTCTGCTTCAATGTCGGGCGGGGAATAGTCGCGATGTCGCCGTTCCTGCTCGCGGGAATCTCGGGTGCCATTGGCTTCAGTGGCGGCCTGATCGTATGCGCCTGCTTCTTTGCCTTGGCTGCAGGCGTTGCACTCGTTCTACCCAAGAGCGGTGCGCATGCAGATCAGATTGAGGGGGCTCCTACGCAGGCCTCCCCCGCCGTCACCCGCTCCCAGCGTGCGTGAATCGAACGCAGGGGTGCCGTGGAGGTCGAGCCCCTCTGATAGAACAGGATTGTCTTGGTTGCTCAACCAATCAGGCCTGATTTGAAATCCAAGCGCGGCAGCGCGCGAAAGGATTGGTTGATACCAGTTCTTTCGCGCACAAGCAGATTGACGCCCGTCAGCCGGTGTAGAAATGAAGCGTGTCCCATCGATGCTTGGCAGCAAGCGTCCAATCATGTCACCTCCCCTCCCGAAAATTCTTGTCGACCTGACATAGTTCCACCCATGGACAATGGAACCGGACATCCGTTTAGGTGGGAACGATCTCCAATGAGAGGCGATATCGGAAGGATCAGCGTGGTGCATAAAACTGCCAAGGCCAATGATGGCTCAGCGACCCATCGCAGACTGGCCATCGACGGTAACCTCGCCCTTATCTCAACACGAACGGCACAAGGCCTATCCACACGAAATTTTTTGAGGCTATAATCTCGTTATTCGAAACCAGAGAATCACTCAATGATTGAACCCCGCAGCCTTACCATTCCCAAGTTGCTGATCCAGCACGTCCCGCGCGACCTGATCATGGGCGTTGAAGACGCCTGCGAGGTCGGTGCAGTTCGCGCCCATGAAGCGACAAAGGACATGGACGAGAACCATCGTAAGAATGCGTTGGGCCAGATGCGGGCGTTTTTCATGAATGAAGCGTTTGACGAGACCCTGCGCGCCGCGGATGCCGTCCACACCCCGCTCAAAGGCAACAGCGTTGTCGTGGGGCATGCTGGAATTTTCAAATTCAGCCGGGTGAACATGTCCTCGGAGACCTGGAACAACTGTGGTCGCAGCGCGATCCGCCGTCAGCTTGCCGAGGCCAATCAGTCGATTACCCAACTGGTGCAGCCTTCGCTTTTTGCTGCGGAACCTATCACCACCGCTACGTTCTTCTTCGTAGCGTGCTTCAGCGGCTCGTTGACCAACCAACCTGAACGGCCACTGGAAATACACATCGCAGTGCCAGACACCAAAATGAAGGGCTGGCTTTTCCGTGAGCCATTGGGCCGGTTCCTGGCTCGCTACGACGAGGCGCCTCAGTTGCAAGTCGACCTGGCAACGCCGAAGCTCAAGAAAGGCCTACTCGAAACAGGACAGCAGACAGCATCATGAGTCGTGGAATTACAGGGTTTGAGCCGGGGCGGCTGATACAAGCGCTTTCGGCACGCGGCCTTTCTCAAGTTGCCCTGGCCAGTATGGTCGGGGTTTCACCTGCTACCGTGAGCAAGTGGAAAAATGGCCAGCAATCCCCTGAAGCTGAGGCGTTGACGAGCCTCTCCCAGGTCATCAATGTGACCCCGGAGTGGTTCACTCGCCCCTTACCAGAGAAGTGCTCACTCCCACTGTTCAGGAGCAACGCCTCGGCGCATTCCGACGCTCGAAAAATGCTCGAAGCCCGGTTGGAGTGGGCCCAAGACATCGCGCTGGCCCTCAGCGAATTCGTGGATTTTCCTGACGTGAATTTGCCTGTGCGCTCATTCACTGATCCGGAGCAGATCACGAGCGCGGATATCGAGGAAGCTGCAGATGAATGCCGCGCGCTGTGGAATCTGGGGCGACGCGCTATCCCAGATCTGGCCATGGCAGTTGAAGGCGCTGGGGTAATTCTCGTTCGTGAAGAAACAGGCATCGCGACAATCGAAGGCCTTTCTTCCTGGAGCCAGGCTTTGGATCGCCCGATGATATTGCTGTCAGCGGACAAGCAAAATGGCTTCCGTAGCCGTTTCGACTTGGCTCATGAGTTGGGTCACCTGATCCTGCACAAAGGCATCGAGCGCTCGACCGACCCTGTTCGACACAAGATGATGGAAGACCAGGCTCACCGATTTGCGGGTGCGTTCCTGCTCCCGGCTGAAACCTTTGCCGCCGATGTGCGAAGCCCGGTCACGCTGGACAGCCTGCTGTTGCTAAAGCAACGATGGGGCGTATCCGTTGCCGCCATGTTCATGCGCCTTTGGGCCTTGAAGATCATCGACGACGAAACCAAGAGTTTGCTCTTCAAGCGCCGCTCTGCTCGTTGGGGCGTCAAGGCTGAACCGGGTGATGATGGCCGTGCACCGGAGCAAACTCGACTCCTCAAGCGCACCATTGAGCTATTAGCGTCATCAGGAGTTATGCCCGTCGATGCGGTATCTAGCTACATTGGCTTGTCGGCAACTGATATCGAGATGCTTAGCGGCTTGCCTCTGCGCTACCTCAGCGGCAACGCTGCTGTGGTGCATCTGGCCAAGCTCAAAAATGTTGATGCTCCCCATGCCAAGCCTGCGAGCGAACCAGGGGTTGTAGTTCCGTTCACCCGGGGTCGCTGACCCTGGGGCCGAGGTGATCAGCCTCTGATCAGAAGTGCCAATACCGACTGAAGGCCCTTTGCAGGAGAATGCACCCGGTACTCTTCTGCCCTCTGACAGCGGGCCGGGCTCATGTGGTTCAAGTAATTTGAATTAATGGTTGCTTCAGACTGAATGCCGTCCTCGGATCAAACTGTTTCACGATTGATGTGGCCAACATCACCCTTATATCACTTACGGACTGAATGACCGGAACGCGGTTAAATTTACGCAAGGAAAAAGCATGCTTTTGTACAAGTATCGATCCGCAATGGGGAGCGCTGACAACGACAACACACGCCGAATTTTTTCGTCGTCTAGTTTGTATTACGCCAAGGCCTCAACCTTCAACGACCCCTTCGACGCACAAGTCAATGTAGAGCCTAACTCGTCCCGAGCAGAGGCCATAGACCGACACTGGTTAATATTGCGCGAGCGAGCCCGTAAAAGGGGCGGCTTTATCGACAGCGTTCAAGGTACACACTCGAATGCGAAATTCAACATCGAGCGCATATACGACAAGGTATTGAACGACACCCATATTGATCACGACCGATACTACCGGGACATGATCGACTCATTCGGAATAGTGTCGTTAGCGGAAAATCCCGACAATCTTCTGCTCTGGGCTCACTACGCCTCCAACCACTATGGAATGTGCTTGGGATTCGAGTGGGACGAGACAGGCCTACCACCGGCTGAAGAGGTCATCTACCAGAATCGCTATCGCACGCTCGAATACTATTCACACACTGAAGCTGAATTCGCGGCGATTTCTCTTTTGCAGAAGTCGTCTGACTGGGCATATGAGCGCGAGTGGCGTTCGGTGGCTAAACCCGAAATGGAGTACAACAGCAGCTTTGCGCCTGATGAACACTACGAACGAGAACTAGAGGTGCTTAGGTCGAATCCAAGCCAGTCACCCTACTACTCCGAAGAGCAACTCAAAGAAAAATACACATTCCTAGTGGGTAATGTGACGATTGAAGGTTCTGGGTCCAAGGTTTTCAACCAAAGTGCTCTTAAGGAAGTCGTGTTTGGCATGCGCATGAGTCAATCCGACGTGAAAGACCACATCAACGCAATTGAAACCTATGGGTTCAAGCCAAAATTTTTCCAGGCTCGCAAGAATCCGAAGCGGTACCAGGTGGATATCCACGAACTCTAAGGCGTCGCCCTTCTTGGGTGTTGTGCCGATCAAGGGGTGAACCTTCGCCCACCATGAAAGACCGTAGCGCTGGGTTTTGGTCATGGACACTCAGCGCGCTGGCCAAATCCAGTGCAAACGACTCGTCAGGTTGAATGCAATTGAGAGGTCGTTGGCGATGCAAACGGTTGCTCAAGTGGAATGCAATCACGCACTCCGCGGTTGATGCCAAGGAACGCAGGAAGAACACGTCATGTCAGTCAATTACCCAACCCTTGATGAAGCCCAGGAAAAGCGGATTGCTGCTGTCCATGGCGGCTTCCTGTATCAACATCTATTCGCGGTAGCGTGCCTGCTCAAAGCCAAGGCATCAAACGTACTGAGTGTGGTGATCGAGCGAGATGAGGACGTCGAAATCGTGCTCGCAGATACCCAGATTTATGTCCAGGTTAAAACTCGCAGCGATCCCCTTATCCCGAGCGACCTCGGCACCGCTCTAGATCGGTTTCAGCTACTCCGCGAGCAGCACGAGCAAGGCCTTCGACACGGCACTCCTCTTTTCGTGGTTGCCTCTAACCAGTCCCCAGGCCCGAAACTCGGCACCCAAATAAAGCATGGTGAATTGGGTGATGATGTGCAATTCATCCATCCGGGCGAGACGCTCCCTGCGGAGTTTGCGTGCCTACCGAGTTGCTGGACTGATCTGAGTCGCGCGGTGGCCGACTGTGTGAAGCTGGCAGAGACGATTCCTCATGGGGCATTGGTACCCGAATCGCTGGTATGGAAACTGGCGGGAAAGGTGCAAGCCGCCGCCACTGGGCACCAGAACCTAGGTGGTTACACCTTCCACTCAGAATCGCTGCCTGCCCTGTTCGAGCAGCTACTGACGCAGTTGCAAAGATTGCCGGCGCTTCAAACCCACTATCTCCCGCAGATTGACGAGCCTGCACTCATCAACGGTGAGCGCATTCGGATCATCTGCGGCTTCTCCGGTGCGGGCAAAACATCCTGGTGCGCTCAGGCCGCAATGCACACCCCGGAACCGTGCATCTACTTCGATGCACGTGAGACCGCGGGCCCAGCGTTCGCAAGATCCCTGGTGAGGGAGATCGCCGGCGGACTAGTCGACAAGCCTCATGAAATTGGCGAACTCTTCGCCCCAGGCGCATCTGGCATCGACGCGATGACAGCGCTGGGTCGTCACTTGGAGATCCAAGGCATAGAGCCACTGGTGATCGTCGATAACGCTCATGAAATTCCTGCGGCAGACCTACAGGCCGTGTTCGGTTGTACCACGCATATGCGCTTCATCCTCCTGTGCCAACCCGTCGGATCGATTCAGGAAGTGGAGCAACTGACGGGGGTGCGTCGGGAGGTGCTTCAGGGGTGGAGCCTGGACTCCGTGGCGGCAGAGGCCTCTCGCCTGGGTGCCAGGGGTAACGTTGAGACCTTGGAAAGGCTGCGCGTACTGACTGCCGGCATGCCTCTGTATCTCCAAAGCGCCACCAGACTCGCAGCCAAAGACTATGCGGGGGATCTATCCGCGCTTTGTACCGCGCTGGAGCAACAAGCCACGCTGGAGACGACCGCACAGGAACTCATTCTTGCCAAGGTGTACCAGGGGCTCCCAGAAACGAGCCTGCACATCGTTACCCTTCTGAGCATGGTCGATGTCGCCATTACTCAAAACGAGCTGCAGAGCTTGATGGCAGCTTACGCAACAACACCTACTGCTGGGGTTAATCAGGCCATCCGAGCACTTCGTGCGCTTGGCGTCCTGGAGGTGCAAGGCAGCCTCGAAATCAAACTCCACGATGCTATGCGATTGGTTGGAGCAGGCGGGTTGCACGCCGTGGCAGACCCACGCTTGCTGGCAACCAAGGTGGTGCTCAAAGATCTGCTTCTGACCTCCCTGAAGCAAACGCGTAGCCATCATAAGCTCAGGCTGCTCATCAAGACGTTGATCGATCTTGAAGACAGCGAGTTTCTCATTGAGCTGGCCGGGGAAGAGCTATTCCAGGAGACGGGGCTATCGTCGCTGCTCATCGATTATCTCGAAAAGGCGTCCACCTCATCTGATCTTGATGCCGAGACTAGATTTTGGGCGTTTGACTCTCTCCTCTTCATTACGAATCGAACAGAGAACCCGGAACAGAAATCGATCTATCTGTCCTCAATGGCCCAATTGGTTGCCAACCATCAGCTGTCAGATCGGGCATTGCTTTCCTACCATCAAAAGGAAATGGAGTGGCAAGGCTTACAGCAGAACGCCAAAGGTGTTCATGACGCTATCGAACTCATCAAGAAATTACCCGCTCTGTCTCAAGATCAGCGTCGTACTTTGGATTACTGCAGTGCAGTGGCGCTATGGCGAGTCCATCAATACAGGGCAGCCGAAGTATTGATCGAGAAAGTCATCAATGAACATCTCAAGCTGCTCCACATGAATGAGGAGTGGATCCATGGGCGCCCGACTAACTCAGTCATCGAACACCTCCGCGAGGTATCTGCAGATGCAACATTGGTAACCCACCTTGCGAACGCCTACGAAGTCAAAGCACTCCTACTAAAGAAACGAGGGGTGAACCCACAGCTCTATCGTCTGTATGCATGGAAATTTTTTGTGTGTACGCAGTCATTCAGCTCAGTGGTGAGGACTGGCCTGGACGCTGCTCAGGACATGATGGATATGCGTGACTTTCAAGCTGCACGGACAATGGTGGGCACCAACATTATCCCTCTCATCAAGCAAGCACATTTACTAGGTGAGCTCTCCAGTGCTCGCAGTTTCTACGCTGTGATCTTGGCCTACTGCAGAGACTTTGAATCCGCCGACCGCGAGATGGCATCAATCGCACCGTTTCGCGCAGGGTTCACAGATGCCCAACGCCATGAGTTTGACTCCCAGCTGAGCTTGATCGAAGACATTCGAGCGGGTCGAGTAAGGTAGCCCTGAAAACATTGATGCCCTTCCGCTTGGGGGGCATTCCACCCGCAGAGCCTCGGACGTTCAGAAGAAATAGCTGTCTCCTTACCCACAACCAAGCCTCCACTCTCAATGCATGGACTGACAGACACTGAAAGCGGGGACGTAGGCGTCCGACTCAGGCACCTTCCAAACCGAACGACTTGGTGACCTGACTTGCTCCTAAAACATTGCCGTGTTAACCATTTTTTTAGACTGTAAACCTACGTCGTTTACACCACAAAAAACCAGTTAACACGTTTTCTGACATGCGTGCTTGCCGATACGAAACGAGCCGGCAATTAAATTAAGCTTTCTCAGAAGGTCTGAGGCAATCGCTTTCAATCACTTACCCCCGCACATTTCCCAGCGGACTGTCAGCAGATAGTGCCTCGCGTTTCGGACAGCAGAGCCCTCATCCACGAGCTCTCGCCGTCCCCTACCCTTAACCGTTCCTCAGCACTTCTAGACCCCGATCCATTGCCAGAGCAGCCGTTACAATCGTGTTGACCGCGGCTCGATCAAACTCATGATCTTGCTGCGAGTCGTGCGTCCCGCTGTTCAGATAACTCCATTCAATGGAGGCCCCATTGACGTGAAGCAGAGCCTCAAGCCCAGCAAGAAAGTCCTGAAGGCCTTGGGCAGGATTCGGAATCCGACCAAGCGCAGCTCGAAGCTTGAGACATTTGTTGTTCAATTCCCATTTGGCTCGGGGGCCGCCAAGCTTGAGCTCTAATCGTCCATCCTGACGTTTCCCAAACCATGTCCATGCACGATCCGTCAAACTCTCAATTGCCGCCCTTGAGTGGCGCAATGCATCGCGCTTCTCTTCGGCTTGCAACGCCGCATTGGCAAGCAAAACGTAATTCTTTGTAGGTGGGTCGGTGTCGATGCGTAGATGGTGCTCGCCATGGTGGGGAAGGAAGCGGTACCGACGAATCTGCGCTGCCCGCTGGGCGCCAATCTCCTGCTGGATTCGGTGCAAAAATTCCTCGGCATGCGAGGTGAGGATGACCTGCTTGGCATCGAGCAGACCACTCTCAAAGAAGGTACGCCAGATGCCATCTCGATGCTCATCATCAATCGCGTTGACGACATCGTCGAAGATCACGATTGGGCAGTCCTCTGCGAGATTTTTCGCCAGAAGAATCGCCAGACCCAGGCATCGGATATGTCCCTCGCTCAAGATCAGCAAGGCGTCATAGCGTTCACCTGGCTGACCTACGAATTCAATTTCGATTTTCCCGTTTTCAGCCAATGGCAGCCATAGCGCATTGATCTGAGCTGGCCGTGGATCTTCCCGGTTGAACAGGTTGTAGAGATCCCGAGCACTGTCACCCAGCCCCTGCAGCAATTGAGCAGGCAATGCGGCCAGGTACGCCTGCAGCTGGAGCAGATAGGCATCGTAGGCAACCTTGATCCGCCTATTGTGCTCAAGCGTCAGCGCCTCGCGCCCCACCTCTTCGATCAATTGCTGATTATCAGTCTCGAATTGGGTGATCGTTGCTTGCGCCTGAGTAAACTCTTGAAGTGCTTGAAAGCGCATCACCCTGCAGCGCTCGATGTCACCTCTGAACCCATCGAGCGTCTGACGTTGCTGTGCAAAGGTTTGTCTTTGCTCGACGACCTGACGGCTAGCAGCATCCGCCTGCTCAATGAGAATCATAAGTTGCACCAGCGCTTGCCATGCCCTCTCATTTTCATTCATCCAGGGCTGCAGCCACTGACCGACAGAAGTGGGAGGAAGTGCGGGCAATTGTGCTGCCTGAAATTCGTTTGGGCATACCTGTGACGCGACATCGCACACCCTCCGCATTTCGATGAGCAGCGACCGCAAGGCTTCGTTGCAGTTATTGGTGGCGTCCACTGACCGCTGCTGCAAAGTTCTGAGCTCGGCGAGTTGCGCCAAGCCCGTTCGCGCGCGTTCAAATGGATCGTAAGCGACCCGATCCAGCGGCGTACCACACGCCGGGCAGGCCGCTGCACCCTCTGCCAACTGCAGGAGGGAGTCGTAGAGGTTGGAAAACGAAACGTCCGCCGCTCTGGCACTGAGCGCCTGCTGCGCTGCCTGGCTTGCCCCATGCCACTCAAAGACCTGCGCGCGCAGTTGCCATAGGTTTGCCACAGTGCACCCATGGATTATGGGTAACGGTGACTCCAAGACACCTTGCAAATACGCCAATTGGCCCTGCCTCTCCTGTGTGCCAAAAATCCAGTCGACGCAGCCTTGATAAGTGCTTCCCGGATAAATTCTGGCGGCCAACGCCTCCTCTTCCTGAACAATCCCTACGAGCCGTTGTTGATAGGCATCCAAGGTCTGCTGAGAGGCGGCAACCTGGTTGCGCCTTCCCTCCAATTGAAGTGCTTTGATGCTGGAAATACTAAGGTTTTCATCCAGCGTGGCATTGAAGCCCCGGACAAATTCGCTGAACTGGTCGACGCCAAACAAGGTCGCGATCAATTGGCGCTGATCACCTGGAGTTCTTGCGGCGATGCGACCGAAGTCATCGAGCCGGTTTTTCTCCACGAAGCAGAAACGAAAGCTCTCTTCGTTTGCCTGCACCTGAGCCGCGGGAGCACCATTTAGCGAACCCATCAACCGCGGCGCTACATGACGTCCTAAGCGTGCGTTATTACAGTAGGCGCGATTATCAAATCGCTTGGCCTCTGCCTCACTGATCGAGCCGAGCATGGCCATTTCGAGCGCTTCGAAAAAGCTGCTTTTCCCTGTCCCGTTCGGCCCGTAGATCAAGGTGATATCACGGCTCAAGTCGAATGATTCGGCCTGCATGAAACCTCGAAACGGGCCGACCTCCAATCGATCCAGGCGCAAATGACTGCCAGCGGCTTGAGCAAGCTGAGTGGCCCCAGGTAGCTCTGCAGGCGTTTGAGCAAGCTGCTGAAGCGCGAGAGGAGCCAGCCTCGTAGAGCGCCCCCGTCTTTGGGTACCCACCTCCGCCAGAGTGTGAAGATTTGCCATGATCAGGTTCGCCATGCGCCGGACGTCATCGTGCACTGGCTGGCCGGCCAGATAGACCAAAAACCGCTGATATTCCGCCTGTAAACTCGACATGACCGCTCCCTATGTTGATCAAGTAACCGCACCCCCTCTTTGGGGAGCTCGGCAAAGAGCGTAGTCGGAAAATGCGGACTGCCAAGTCAGCGCGCTCACTTCCTGGCCGAAGAGGGACTGGCCGAGCATCGCGGGCAGCGCGTTATACTGAGAAGAGGAAAAGCAAAAGTGTACAGTTAGCGTCGCAGAGCATCACGAGGCTCAGGATGCTCGCACAGCGGCTCTGTCGTCCATCCGAGCTTGCTGATAGATCAGGCCCGTTCATTCAGTCTGAGATGCAAGCGGTTGAATATCTGATCGGACGTCCCTAGGTTTCGCCAGCCTCGAAAACGTTGGCACACCGTTGACCACGGACCGAGGCGATCTGGCATTTCTTACAACGAAGCCCTCGAGGGGCACCGATTGGGTTTCTCAGGATTTCGTGCAGAGGGCTAGGCACCATGCCCGGCACTCTTTTCATTTGAACTTTCAACAAGCTCCCCAGGGTTGGCAATGCCATCATTACGCTTAAACGATGTCAGAGTCGTATCGTTGCCTCGGTGCCCTTTCGCAATGCATTGCCACCAAATTTCTTAACAGTTCGTTAGTACTGGATAATCATGTCCCTAAAATATTGATGATTCGTTATCTTGTGACTGAACAGGCAATCCACAAACTCTCCATACCCCACCCCAATCTCGTTCACCATTTCACTAATAACAAATTTGTGCCTAAACCCATCATAAATTTCCTGATGTAGAGTCACAAAAAATTCTTGAAAATTTATATTTTGATAACACTCAGACAGGACACCCGACTCATAATGATACATTCTTTTAGATGCACCATAGTCGTACTTAAACAAACCGTCCAACCTTTCAAGCACCACATTCTCCATGTGTATCAGCTCATCTCTAGACACATCATGATTGCATTTAAAAGCACAGAACAAATAGTAATTAGGATTTGCTGAACTGTACGACCTAGAGCCTAAATCCCCCATAGTTATACCTATCTTGGCGAAGCGGTCATTACCTGCATCAGCCCCTAGATACAGCCATTTATCCACTGACGTAAAGTTCATCATTGTCTGCGTATAGACATGATCAAGCTTGTAGTCATCAAACGAAATCGATTCATCCCAAGGAAGCTTGTCTTTTCTCAAAATACCACCCAGTTCATTAACGAAAAAAACTTTAGTAGCCATTCCGACATACGAAGATTTTGTCGCCTACCCTGATCAACCTCTCAGGCGTTTCCAAGATCCCCAATCAGATGGGTTTGAGGTTCATCTTGGCTTCAAAAATCAGCAGATCGCTTTCCTCGTTGTTGATCATCATGTTGACTAGGCGAGGGCTCACTTCGATCTCGCCGCCGAGCGTCGAACGCACAGTTTCGGGGTACCGTTCGAGCATCAAATCTACCAGGCCATGGCTGTAGCCATCGCGGATGAGCTTGATCTTGGTGTCATCCGCGGTACCGTATTTGATGAGTTTGTAGAACCCTGGATCCAGGGCATCTACCCCAGTCAGTACCTCGACGAACTTGAAAATCTTGTTGTCGAAGAAATCGTCCTCGTCCTTGAGACGGACGATTGCCAGGTTAATACGCTCGCCGTCATCCTTTTGGGAGATCCTTACCCAGTTCTCGTATTTGCTGTCGCGATATTTGGTATCACCCCATTTACCCACGAACACGTGATCGCTATGGCTAGTCTCGACCAGCTTTTTCCAGTACGCGAGCGTCTGTCGGATCGTCTGCTTGACGCTGAGTTTCTTCAGCTTCCAATCCAGGATCATGGCGTAGAAATTCCGGGCAGGCTCTTGCTTGAGACGCACCAGGTCGCTGTACTCTCGGCTGTTGTCGAAGTGATCGACGAACGATTTGGAGATCGCCAGCATCAGCCTGTCAACGGTGTTGATGACGCCGTTCGCCTCGATGCCTCGCCTGATCTTCCGTTCAATAGCCTCCTCCTCTGAGAACACGTCAATTTCACTGACACTGTTCGCGATGAGGAGCTTGCCCACCTGAGTGGTAACGTACCGACACTCTCGATCTTTAACCACGCCAGGATGCAGATTCTCAAGACGAGCCACGGCGTCGTCGTAGAGAACCGACACCTTCCCATCGATGATCTTGGTGGCTTCAAGCAGAACGTTGCTGACAGTGTCCTTGACCACCTTTGAGACGTTGACGGATTTATCGTAAAAAGTCGCAAGTGCTGCACTGTCGCGTGTGTAGCCATTTACGCCCAACAGGTAGATGCTGGATTCCAGCTTTCTCAACGCAGCCTTAGCTCCAGGCGCGAAGACCTCACTGAACCGGTTGACGCGTCCGACCAGGTTCTTGAATTGAGATGGCGTCAGCTTTTGCTTCCCTTTGAAAAAGTCAAAGACGAAGAGTCGTTCGATCGGCAGGTTCACCCCTTCCAGAAGCGTGGAGTTGCAAACCAGAAACCTCATCTGCTTGGAGCTGCTGAACAGGTTCTCCAAGTAAAGACGGATAGTGTCAGGGATCGAACCATGGTGGTACATAACCCCTTTGCGCAGGCAGCCGATCAGTTTGTAGCGTCGGTCAAAAAGCTCTTCTAGCTCGGCACAAGCCGTCTGGATCAGCGGACAATCTACGGGCGACAGCACGGCTGCCAGTTCAACCGCAAATGACTCAATGCTTTTCTTCCTGTTGCCGTAAACGATGTTTTTGGACAGTGCTTCGCCTTTGATGAGCTCGAAGCAGTTTGCATACCTCCGATCGAACTCTATCCAGTCGTTCAGGAAATGGTCATAGAGCTTGAGCTTCGTCTGGTCCCTCCCTGCCCTGAAATCCTTGATGTAGAAGCGCTCAGACTTGATGTACTCGTCGATCTTGAATCCGCTCGGGATCATGTCCAGGAAGCGCACACGGACATTGAGTTCATCGCACAGGAAGGGAGTCAGGAACTTGAACGATGTTTCCGGGTTACGAGCCCCCAGGATGCACAGCATGGCAGCCAGTAACTCACTTCTGCGGTCGCTCTGCAGCAGGTTGTGGGCCTCGTCGACGAAGACCATATCGAAGCTCAGCCCGGCGTTCTCGTTCAAGAGCCTGTTGAGCCGCTCCTGGGTCAGGACAAATGCCCTGTTCTTTCGCTCAACCGAATACATCTCGGGGTGGGTCACCACCTTGCCCAACCCCTCAATGTCCGCGTAGATCAACCGCTTTTTCGTCTGGGCCAGCAGAGCCTTAGAGGGCACGAGGATCAGGATCCGCTGCCCTGGATTTTCCCTCACCGATTGGATGATGAGCTCAGATTTACCGTAACTGGTCGGAGCAACCACGACTGACGACTTACGGTACTCCGACTGAACAAATGTCCGCAGGGCATCCTGTTGCTCAGTCAGCACGATGCCTTGATCACGGAAGGTATCGATGTAGCTGCCCACGATGTTTCGGATGAACGACTCGCTGCGGTGATCACCCTCGGAAAAGTAGCTGCTGATTACTGCTGAGACAGGGTGCAGGCCACTGTTGAGTGCTACATCGTACAGCGCCTGGTACTGACCCGAAGCGTTACCGTAAAACAGGATAATGCGGTAGCCGAGACGCCGAATTTCAAGGGTCTTGTGGTTAAGGAGCAGCACGGCGATAGCCAAAAGTTTCACAATCTCTGTGTTACCCAGTTCGTCTCCCTTGAGGAGTTGGAAATACAGATCCTTGAACTTGGTGTTGCCCAGTTTCCTGATAGTCAGCTCTTCCATGCTACTGCTCCGCCTCCTGCCTCAAAAACTCTTCCAGCTTTTCCATGGTGCCTTTGTGGAGCGACAGCACCCACACCGTTTTGAACACAGCGTCAGCTACCAGCTTGGTGGTGAAATTTGACACGGTATTTTCGGCGATAGCCTGGGACACTTCGCTGAACAGGGCAGAGACCAGAAACACATTGTTGTCCGAAGCACTCGCCACGTCTTCTTCAGCCAAATCACCTTCCATCTCCAAGATCTCAATAACTGAGTCCCGGTAATTTGCTTTGTTGTGGATCGCATTTTTCGCGGCATTGATCGCGTTGAGCCAGTGATTGAGCTCCGGCTCAGCCAAACGCCTCTTGAGGTCATCCCGAGCCAAACGCAATTGCGCACTTGTGGCCGAGCAAGACGTCTTGTCCGCCCCTCTACCGCCCGACTTTACCTCGGTGATCCAGACGTTGTTGGTTGAGGTCTCGTATAGGAGGAGATCGAAGCCCTTCCGGATGCTCTTCTCTTCCATATTGAAGAACGGGGAGACCACATCGAAGTCGGGGAAGAGCTTCAGAATGATGACGTGAGACAGGAGCTCACCCAGCATACCAATCCGGGTTTCCCACGGTTTCTTGGAATAGCGCTCGTTCCAGAAGTGCTTAATCGTCGCTGGGTATTTGTAGATCGCCCTGTCCTTGCTGGCCTGATCAGCACCATGGCAGATACGGGTGAGGTTTTCCCTCAGCGCGAGCTTAAGCTCATCAGAAAAATTCTCGACACAACACAAGGCATACTGGTCTACCTGCTTGAAGCTCACGCCATCCATAACACTTCCTACAAACACTAAACCGCAGAATCCTCTTGCGGTTGCTGCGCGCGATCAATCATCCCGCCCTGATTAAGGGTAGGCACCAGCTGAGCAGCTGTGCGCGCGAGTGAGATCTAGTCAGGGATGACCGATAGCGGCACTGTGCCAGCGTTACCGCAAGTTAGCGTGATTGACGGGACCGGTAAACAAGATCGAAGACAATTTTTGGTGCAAATCGTCGGAGTTCGCGTAACAGCTGTATAAATATCCAATTGTTCGTAGGCCAATCCAGCGTCGGACTGAAAGATACGCAGCACTGTAGACAGCCCCATCCAACGCCGCTGGTCATTCCCGACTGAGAGGTAGGCAGTGTGAGCTCCTCCCCCGCACTTATGAACTACTGAAAGCCATCTGAATCCATCTGGCTCTGCTGGAAATCGCCACTCACGAACTTGATGCGCTGGGGGCAAAATTGGGGGCACATTTGAATTTTTTCCGCCTAAAAATACCGTCCTAGAGCCTAGTCAAAATGTTTTTTGGGGACCCCGAGAGTTTGTAACAGAGTTCTACTATGTTCTATAAAGGCTTATAAAACATCAGCTTAAAGCATCTGCAATCCATGGACGTCCGTCCAATTTCAAGGGGTTCCGCGGCTCAATGAACAGCGCACCTTCGCCTACGTAGCCGAGATGGTCTTGGCGGCAGGGCCAGACGATAAAGCCGTTCGCCGAACAGAGTGCGCAGACTTAAGCTTAAGATCCCGCG